>Ga0182024_10002640_pt1 | contig 44085 bp, 39 predicted proteins | sample P32metaG_FD_120480 | JGI IMG/M metagenome (GOLD analysis project Ga0182024, IMG submission 120480) | Permafrost microbial communities from Stordalen Mire, Sweden - P3-2 metaG (Illumina Assembly) | ecosystem: Environmental > Terrestrial > Soil > Wetlands > Permafrost | place: Sweden: Stordalen... | reverse complement strand
TCGTCGACGCGATCCAATGGGTCGACGCCGTCATCCCTTAACAGGTACCCGAGAGTCCAGTTTCACCTCAATTCGACGTTTCCTGCGCAGGAAATTACTGTCAGAGAACGGCCAGATGAAGGATCGCTCCCTGATTGGAAACTAGCACACGGTGTCAAGAAATCAGGGTCTGGAAACGTGTGAGGAACGAAACCAATTTGCAGTTAAGCTGCTTTGATTCAGTTATCTGCGGACAGTCGAAATATTTTAAAAATAGTTGTGACTCGCTTTCGGGGAGGTGACCACACGTGGTCACGTGACCGCATTTCGTTGCAACGCTTATTTCCACCGGCTGTCGGATCGCATTCTTTGCAATAGTCTACGCCTTTTCCGGGTCGGCAGTGGGCGTGCGCTTGTCGGCGCGAGGTGAATTTTATGCGTATGTTTGCGTTTCTCGCGTTTACGGCTGTTGCAGGAATCTGTCTCGTGACCGACGCCCCCAGGGCGGAGGCTCAGGTCAGTGTCGCGATCGGCATCGCACCCGATTGCCCATATGGCTACTACGACACGGCTCCCTACGGGTGTGCTCCGACCGGCTATTACGGCCCCGAATGGTTTAACGGCGACGGCTTCATTGGGGCTGGTCCCTGGTTTCACGGCGCGAGCGATTTCCAGGGCAATGTGAATAACCGCCTCCATCCGGATCACGGCTATAAGGGACCGGCGCCGCAACGTGGCGAGAAGGCCGAGCCGGCAAAAAAGGTCGATAGCGCGCACTTCCAGGGGAACGAGGCGCGTGACGGACGAGGCCACGTGGCCGCGAAGAAGTAACGGACCCGCAAGTCAACCGCGCTAGTTTGGAGTCAGTTTGCCGATGCGGTCGATGATAAAGAACTCCACCGGGCCTGCGCTTTTCACGAACTTCAGGCCCAGCGAGTCCTGAATCGCCGTCTCGAGGGTCGGCGGAAGGAATCCGTCCGGCGGTGGGGAAACATTGCTGTTCCGGTCGGCAAATCGCACATCGAAATCGTAGGCTTCCGTCAGGCCGGTCTGGTCACGCACAGGCGCTCGTAATTGAGCCGACAGCACTCCGGCGAGCCGCCCGGTCGTCGCGGCCTTGCCCAACAGGTGCATGCCGTCACCCGTTCCGTTGGCGGTCGCCCCCGCTGACCCTGGCTGCATCAAGCGGCCAAAGTAAGTGATACTCACGTCCGGCCGAGTTGGCGTCAGCTTTCCCGCTTTGAGGACGGTCAAATCCCAGGTTGGGGCCTGACGTACTTCACGGTGACAGCTGAACTGGAACCGGTCCTCCAGCAATGTCTGGAACATCTGGCGGATCTGGTCGTCTGTGGCTTCGCCGTTTGTCTCGGCCTCAACGTCGTACCACAACTGATCTTTACGCAAACGCTGGCCGTCTTCCGCGGACATCTGAACAGGGGCGTCGATGTTGTATGCGTACGCGACCATCGCGTCCAGAGTCGTGTTATGCATGACGATCCGATTACCGGACCGGTGGGGAGTGTAGTCGGAAGGCCCATCGACGGCGTCGACTTTGACAGACGCGACTTCGAATGCCGGCCGCGACGCCGCGGGCTGCGCTAATACCCATGAAGGATAGATCGACGCTGCCAGAAATATGAGTTTCGCGGTTCGCTGAAGCACTCGATCTATTAGTATCATCTATTGGGATCATGCGGATTTGGACGATTGCCGGAGTTCTGCCGCTGCTGCTGTCGATTGCTGCCGCACCGGAGGATCTGCCGCCGGAGGTCGTGTTGCTCGCGCGGATCAAGTCGCACCTACGCGGGGAACTGTCGCAACTACCCAACTACACGTGCCTTGAGACGGTGAATCGATTCCACAAGGAGAATGCGCATTCGCCGTTCAGGCCACTCGATACGGTGCGGCTGGAGATTGTGTACAGCGATCACCGGGAATGGTACGGCTCGCCGGGCGACGCGAATCTGGGCGCCAGCAGTCCGGTGAGTTTCGTCGGCAGCGGCCTCATCGGGTCAGGGGCGTTTGCGGGGGCCCTGAATAATATTCTGGCGGGAGCGCATTTCGTTTATCAGGGCAAGGACGCGCTGGGGGATCGGGCGAGTGTCCGGTATGACTTTCAGTTTCCACGGCAGCCGAATGCATTTGCGATTTCCGTGCCGGGCGGGGTGGGTACGGTGGGAGAGAAGGGCTCGGTTTGGGTGGACGAGCAATCGCTCGATCTGATCCGTCTGGATTACCACGCGGACGATATTCCGACGTACCTGCCGTTAGCGGCGCAGTCCAGCAATGTGAGCTACGCCCGCGTGCGGGTTGGCGATGCCAGTGCATTGCTGGCGCAGCAGGCAGATATCCGGCTTGTGCTGAGCGCCGGCGTGGAGGATTACGACCACGTGGAATTTACCCACTGCCGCGCGTATTCGGCGCAGACTGAGATCATTTTTAATACGGAGCCGGTGGAGGCTGCGGTGACGCCCGCGAAGGTGGTTCCCGCGGCTCCGCCGAAGCTGCCTGCGCTGCTGACGGTTACGGTGCAACTGGTCACACCGGTTTCGAGTCGCGATGCGGTCGGGCAACTCATCGAGGGCAAGGTCGCGGGCGAGGTGCGCTACAAGGGGAAAGTCGTGGTTCCGGCTGGTGCGCCGGTGCGCGGAAGAATTCGGCGGCTGGAACACTATCTTGGGAAAACCACGAAAGATCGGGGCGATTTTATAGTCGGCCTGGAGTTTACGGAGCTCGAGGTGAACGGGGTCCGGATGCCTTTTTACGCGGATCTGCTGAGTATGGACAAGAGCTCGGTGGTACGGCCTCGACTTTCTGAACGCGTACCGGTGGGCAACGAGGAAATTACATTGCCGGAGCTGCCTGGCGTGGCATTGTTTTTTGCCGATGGCCAGACATTCACGATTGCGGGTGGATTTAAGACGGTCTGGAGAACGCGCGGGCCGATTCGGGGATATTGATTACTGGACGTACCAGGCGAGGTCCATCACGCAGTGCGTCGCTACCGGCGTCTCTCTCTGGATGGCGGGACTGAAGCGCCATTCGTTGAGCATGCGAACCGCGTCTTCGCCCCAAATGGGAAGGGATGCGGTATCCACGTGAAGTTTTTCGGGATTGCCGAGCGGGTCGATTTCTATCGAAACGGTAGCGGTGGGCTGGCGCGACATGGCGGCGTCAATCGTCGCCTCTTCGGCCAGTTCGGGACTCATTTTGGCGGGGGCGAACCAGCCGCCGGCACGCTGCACCACGGGGCGGGCGGCGCCATCGGGATTTGCAAACTGAATCTTCGTTACGTGCCAGCCGGGCACGCGGGACGGCAGGTGGAACTGGACGGGGATCATCACTGCCAGCGGCGCGGGCTGGCCTCCGATCGTGCCCGGCGCGAACGTCCAGTGTCGAACCGCATTGAGGGCTGCTTCATCCAGCCCCAGACCCAGCGAGGTGAGCACATGAAGATCTGCGATGGATCCGTCCCGAGCCAGGGATACTGACAACAGCACACTCCCTTCCAGCCTGGCAAGGAGGGCTTCGGCGGAATACTCCGGTTCGACGCGGCTCAGGATTTGTGGGCTGGTGAACTTAGCGACGTCGCTCGGTAACGGAGAAACCTCATCGCGGCTCGGCGCTTTCGTCAGATAGGTGTTGGCAACGGCTAGAGCATCGAAGCTATCGTCATTGGTGTCAAGAGCGCGCTGGTATTCCTGGATGGCGCGGTCGCGCTGGCCCGTGGCGTCGAAAGTGCGGCCGAGCTCGATGTGCGACCAGACGACGGTCCAGGCGGGGTCGTGATCGCCCCTTGCCACTGCGTAGAATTCGATGGCTGCTTCCTGCAGGTTGCGCTGTTTGAGGAGCTCTTCGCCGTGGCGGAGATGGGCGAGGGAACCGGCGGGATTTGGTTCCGGCGTTTTTGTCTGCGCAACGGCACCACCGACGAACAGGGTGGCGAGAGCGACGACATTGCTTGCCCGGAGGTTCATTTCAGACCTGCGTTCATTTTAGTACCATTTGCAGATTTGAGTGCCGCTCCTTCACAGTCGCGGCTCGGAGTGAGGTTTACGGTTTTGGAAGGGATCGGCGCGTTGTATGCGTGGCCATACAATAGGAGGCCACGGGTTCACAAGGACAAATATGGACACTCTTTACTGGCTGACTTTCGGATTTCTTTTTCTGGTGGCGATGGGCACAATTCTCGGCAGCTTCTTTACCGTGAATACGGCTCAGGCCGCGATCGTGACGCGCTTCGGGCGTTTTCTGCGGGTCGCGGAGCCGGGACTGAACTGGAAAACACCTTACATCGATTCGGTGGCTGCGATGATGAGCCTGCGCGTGAATCAGATCACACTCACGATGGAGACGAAGACCAAAGACAACGTCTTCGTTACGATTCCTATTTCGGTGCAGAACCGTATCCGGCCGGAGAAGGTTTACGACGCTTTTTACAAGCTGTCCGATCCGAACGCGCAGATCAAGTCCTATGTGGAGCAAGTGATCCTGGGGCATGTGCCTGGCATGACTCTCGATGAGGTGTTCGCGAGCCAGGCGAGCATTGCGACGGCGGTGAAGAACGAACTCGATACGGACATGGCGGGGTTCGGGTATGAGATTGTCAACGTGCTGGTGACGGACATCGTGCCCGATCAGAAGGTGAAGTCGGCGATGAACGACATTAATGCGGCGCAACGGGAACAGGTGGCGGCGACGGCGCGGGGCGAGGCGGAGAAGATTCTGGTGGTGAAGAAAGCCGAGGCGCAGGCGGAGAGCCAGGCGTTGCAGGGTCAGGGGATCGCGAATCAGAGGAAGGCCATTATCGAGGGCCTGCAGGTTTCGATTGAGCAGTTCCAGAAGGTGGTGGCGGAGGCGTCGGCAAAGGAGATCATGCAACTGGTGATGCTGACGCAGTACTTCGATACGCTGAAGGCGATCGGGGAGAGCGACCATAACAGCACGCTGTTTTTGTCGCATGCGCCGGGAACGGTGTCGGAACTGAGCGATCAGATTTTGGGGTCTATGCTGGCGGCGGGGCGGGCGAATCAGGAGACGAAATAGGAACGCGGAAACGTGATACCGTGGACTTGAATGGCGACCTACGTCAATTCATTTTTTGAGACACGAGTGGAACAGCTCTTCACCCTTGCCGATGTTGTGGAGCGCGCGTTTACCTCGGCGGGACTCGATTATCGTGTGGTCGGTGGACTCGCAGCTTATCTATATGTGGAAGAACGGGAGCCGGATGCGGGTCGGCTTACGAAAGACATCGATATCGCCGTGCGGCGGGAAGATCTTGCCGCCATCGCCAAAGCCGTAGAACCGTTTGGTCTCCTATATCGTCACGTCGCGGGCGTGGACATGTTGGTGCAGGCTGGCCAGCCATCGGCACGTCGGGCCGTCCACATGATTTTCAGCGGAGAGAAAGTGCGCGAGGAGTATGCGGAGGCGGTCCCGAAAATCGGTGCGTTCCGGACTCTTAAGGGCGTTCGGCTCGTGCCGGTGGAAGATCTGATCCGGATGAAGCTGACCAGCTATCGGTTGAAGGATGAGATGCATCTTCAGGATCTGGACGAGGCCGGCGTTATTACGCCTGAGATTGAGGCCGGGCTGTCGCCGCTTCAGTTAGAACGACTGCGGCAGACCCGCGCGCGTTGATTGTCAGTCGTTGGGGCCAATTGCGGGTTTTGAGCACCGCTCCTTTACAGTCGCGACTCGCAATGAGGTCAGCGGTCGATTGGCTGTGACATGTCAGGTGATAGAATCCTTTCAATGCGCTTGACCACCATTCTTCGTTACGCCGCTGCGGTCGCGGCGCTTGCTACCGGTTTGTACGCTCAGAAGCCCGTCCTCACGGAAGACTTTGAATCCGGCAAAATCGATTCCTCCGTCTGGGATACGCGGCAGAAAGGCGGTGAGACCATCGCCGTGGAGGCTGCCGATGGCGCGCATGGCAAATTTGCCCTGCATGTCCACTACCCGGAGAACGAGCGGGGCGCGTATGCCTTCATTGTCGCTACTCATCTGCCCGATTCGGTTCGCTCGCACTTCTTTGGACGCGCTTATATGAAGATCAGCCCCAGCGCCCCACCGAAGAGTCACGCTCCCCTGATTTTCACAGGCGAACCCGGCTGGCCCCTCTCGAAGTTCCAGGAAATTGGCATGTCCAACGGCGACTGGATGCCGTCCTTTCAGGAGAACAAGTCAACGGGACCGGCCCGCGGCGAAGATACCCACCGCAGCAGCACGGAACCGCCAGCCGACAAATGGTTCCTGCTGGAATGGGAATTCAACGATAATCCGACCACGATTACGATTTGGGTGGACGGGCAGGTGGTTTCGAATAAAGTGAATGGTCAGGATGTGACGGTCGTTCCCTTGATCTGGCCGAAGCCGAAGCCAACCGACGTAACGCCGGTTGAGTCGAAAACGTCTAACCTGACAGGCGGTTACCAGGAGTGGGGATTCGGCAATCGCGTCTGGCAGGTTCCGGCCCCGGCGATGGACGTTTATTACGACGACATCGCGATTTCGACAACGCGGATCGGGCCGGTGAAATAGGAAAATTTCGACGGTGCCGCTTCCCTCCGGCGCTGAAATGTCATAAAATATCAGGGAGTTAGAGTTGGTCGCACCGAAGGAGGTGGCGAGACGATGTATATCACTGGAAAAGCGCTTTCGCGGAGAACGGTCCTGCGCGGGATGGGTACGGCGGCTGTTGCGCTCCCGTTTCTCGATTCCATGGTGCCGGCGCTCGCGGCGCCCACGAAATCGCCAGTCCGTCTCGCGTTTCTCTATGTGCCGAATGGCATCATGATGCGTGACTGGAATCCGGCTGTAGACTACGAAGGCAAGTTCACCGACTTCCCCCGCGCGATGAAGCCGCTCGAGGCTTTCCGCGACGACATGCTGCAACTGGGCAACCTGACGCACAACAGCGGTCGGGCACTGCTGGATGGCGCTGGCGATCACGGCCGCTGCTCCGGGTCTTACCTCACCGGTATTCAGGTGAAGAAGACAACTATCGATATTAAAGCCAGCATTTCCTGCGACCAGATCATCGCCAACAAGATTGGCAGCCAGACGCGCTTTCCGTCGCTGGAACTCGGCATGGACGACGCTCGCCAGGCGGGCGATTGCGATTCCGGGTATTCCTGCGCTTACACGAATAATCTGGCGTGGCGCAGCGACACGCAGCCGCTGCCGCCGACGCTCGATCCGCGAGTGCTGTTCGAACGGCTGTTTGGCGATGGCGCGATTCTCACACCCGAAGAACGCGCGCAGCAGGCGAAGGATCGGCAGAGCATTCTGGATTTCGTCACCGCCGATACGAAAAAGCTGGAAACTTCCCTCGGCCCGACGGACAGGCGCAAACTCGACGAATATCTTTCTTCCATCCGCGAAGTGGAACGGCAGCTGGAGAAGGCGGAAAAAGACAACAAGCAGATCAATCCCGGCATGGACAAGCCGTATGGCGTTCCGGCGGATTTCGCGGAGCATTTCAAGCTGCTCACCGATATGATGCTGATCGCGTTTCAGTCCGATATGACGCGGGTTATGACGTTCCTGGTGACGCGCGAGGGCACTTCGCGCGCTTATCGCGAAATCGGCATTCCGGACGGCCACCATCCCTGCACGCATCACCAGAACAAGCCGGATCTGATGGAGAAGGTTTCGCAGATCAACGAATATCATACGACGCAACTGGCCGGCTTCCTGGCGAAGCTGAAGGCTACTAAAGAGGGAGATTCGAACCTCCTGGATAATTCGATGATCGTTTACGGCGCGGGGCTTTCAGATGGCAACCGGCACCTGCATGAAGATCTGCCTACGCTGCTGATCGGGCGCGGCGGCGGAGTGCTGAAGCCGGGTCGTCGTATTGTTTATCGCCGGGAAACGCCGATGTGCAATCTGCACATGACGCTGATGGATCACATGGGCGTGCCGGTGGAAAATTTCGGCGACGCGTCGGGCGAACTGAATCCGGCGAGTGTTTCGTAGGAATCGTTTCACAGGAACCAAGGAGAGTCATGCAGGGACGCGGCGTCGTAAAGCCACCCACAGGAATCGCATTTGATACCGATTTCGGGAACGATATCGATAGCTTCCTTACTCTCGCGTTTTTGCGAAGTATCGCGGGGAAAGGCACCGCGCGTGTCATTTCCGTCAGTATCAGCAAAGCCAATCTGAAGGCGGCGCAGGCGGAGGATGCGATTACGAAGTTCTATGAGGGTCCTCCGCCGCCTGGCCGCGGAGGAGCGGTCGGCAGCCCGGTTGGCGGGAACCCCGACATGGTTGGCCTTGCCGACAATGGCAAAATGGCCAACGACACGCCTATTCTGAACCTGATTGTGGCGAAGAAGGACGCGGAGGGAAAGCCCGCTTATCCGGGGAGCATTGCGAAGCTGCTCGATACGGCCGAACCTGGCCTCACGATACGCAACATCCTGCTGGCGCAAAACGATCTCAACGCCGTTGTTGTGCTGGATGGCCCCGCGACGAGTCTGGTACAGCTGATGGGGCTTTATGGCGTCAGACCGCAGATCACGGCGAAGGTGAAATATCTGGTAGCCGCGATTGGCTCGTATCCGAATGGAGCTGTGGACGCCGCCATTAAAAACGACATCGCCGCTGCGCGAAAGATGTTTGCGGAATGGCCTACCCCCATCATCGCGGTGGGTTCCGAACTGGGTGACGCACTGCCCTACCCCGCGACGAGCATTGAGAAGGATTTCGCGTGGGCGGTTCCGTCGCATCCGATCGTCGACGCGTATAAGGCTTTCAAGCCGATGCCTTACGATGCGCCCGTTCCCGGCATGGCGGCTGCGCTTTACGCGACGTATCCCGATGACGGGTATTTCAAGCTTTCGGAGCCGGGCACGATCACGGTTCTCGACGATGGCCGGACGAGATTTACGCCGGGGCCTGGTGGGAAGCATCGTTATCTGATTGCGGATCCGGCGCAAAAGGAAAAGATTACTGCGTTGTATACGGAACTGGTGTCGGCTAAGCCAGTGCCGCGGGCGGCGTTCGGACGGGGTCGCGGCGGACGCGGAGCCTCGGGCGCCGGTGGGCGCGGGGCGTCCGGAGCTGGCGGACGCGGGTTCCTGCCGGTCGCGCCGGAACCTGTCGCCAATATACCTCCACCACAGGAATGATCTCGATTTTCGAAGGAACCTTCATGCGTCTCAAAGTTTGTTTGTTTCTGATGACGGCGGGCGCCGTCGGTTATCTTGTGGCGGCCGAATCCTCTTCGGCGAGTCCGGCAAAAACGGCTCCGGCGAAGGCTGTTTCCGCTCCGGCGGTTAAGGCTGTGACGCCTGGGGTTAAATCGGCCGGTCCGACGCAGGCTGCATTCGATAAAGCGGTGAAGCCGCTGTTCGATTCGACGTGTTCGATGTGTCACGCGGCGGGCACGGCGTCGGGCGGCCTGAATATAGAACAATATTCGACGGTTGGTTCGCTCAGTTCGGATCGCGATGAATGGGACAAGATCGTACGCCGTCTGCAGGGTGGCGAAATGCCGCCGCCGGCGTTACCGCGAACGGATGAAATGACGGCGCAGATTGCCAGCGCCGTCGCGTTCGCCCAGAACGAGTTCAAGCGAGCGGATGCGCTGGAAAAGCCGGATCCGGGCCGGGTCACCGCGCGCCGTTTGAACCGCGCGGAATATACGAATACGATCCGCGATTTGCTGGCCGTGGATTTTCGCGCCGACAGGAATTTTCCGACCGACGATTCGGGCGAAGGCTTCGACAATATCGGCGATATTCTGACGGTGTCACCCCTGCTGATGGATAAGTACATCAGTTCGGCGCGTGTGATTGCGGCGCGCGCGATCGGGGCCGATCCGCTGCCGCCGAAGCCGATCGAGATTGAGTACAGCACGCGGCTGAAGAATATACGCCGCCTGGATTACAGCACGGTGGAAGCCACGCACCGCGTGGATTTCGACGCGGAGTACGATATACGGATTGGTTTGCCAGGCCAGCGCGCCGCTACCGCCAAGCCGGTGAAGGTCGGGCTCTGGATGGACGGCAAGCTGATGGATACGATTTCGGCTGAGACGAAACCGTCGGGTCTGACTTATTTCAATCCTTATTCCGAAGAGCACATGCGGCTGTATCTTCCGGAAGGCGACCACGTTTTCCGCCTGGGCTTTATCGAGGACGATTTCGTCAAGACGCTGAACGACAAGAGCGCTTACGACGATAAGACGAACAAATTCATCAACGCAATGTTCTTCGTGGGGCCGTATCCATCGAAGGTGGAAAAGGAAAGCCGCAAGAAGATTCTGATCTGCGATCCCGCGACGGGAAGCGCCTGCGTGGATAAGATCATTTCGACGCTGGCCCGGCGGGCTTATCGCCGGCCGGTGACGACGGCCGAGGTGGCGTCGCTCACTCATTTCGTTACGCTCGCAAAGGCGGAAGGACGGACTCAGGAACAAGGCATTCAGCTGGCGATTCAGGCGATGCTGGTTTCGCCGCATTTCCTGTTCCACATTGAGCATGACAAGAATCCGACCGATGCAAATGCGATCCATAAGGTTTCCGATATCGAACTGGCCGATCGGTTGAGCTACTTCCTGTGGAGTTCCATGCCGGACGAGGAATTACAGGCGCTGGGTGAAGCAGGCAAATTGTCGCAGCCCGCGGTTCTGGACGCGCAGGTGAAACGAATGCTGGCGGATGCGAAGGCGTCGGCGATGGCGGAGAATTTCGCGGGACAGTGGCTGGAAATCCGCAATCTGGACAACATCAAACCGGATCCGGTTAAGTTCCCGGCGTGGACCCCGGAACTGCGCGATGCGTTTAAGACGGAGACGCGCATGTTCTTCGATAACATGCTGCGGGAGAATCGTCCGATCGGCGAATTTCTGAACGCGCGTTATACGTATCTCAATGAATTTCTGGCGAAGTATTACGGGATCGATGACGTTAAGGGGCCTGACTTCCGGCGCGTGGATCTTAAGACTGAGGAGCGCGGCGGCATTCTGAGCCAGGGCAGCGTGCTGGCGGTGTCGAGCTATCCTTCGCGGACTTCGGTTGTGATTCGCGGCAAGTACATTCTGCAGAATATTCTGGGTACGCCGCCTCCACCGCCTCCACCGGACGTTCCGCCGCTGGACGAGGGCTCGGTGGGTACGGCGATGTCGCTACGCCAACAGATGGAGAAGCATCGGGCGAACGCGGTTTGCGCTTCGTGCCATTCGCGAATGGATCCGCTGGGGTTTGGGCTGGAGAATTACGATGCGGTGGGCAAGTGGCGCACGATGGACGGCAAGTTTCCAGTGGATTCGAGCGGGGTTCTGCCCAGCGGGAAGACGTTCTCGACGCCGTTGCAGATGCGTGAGATTCTGACCGCGATGCAGGCCGATTTCGCACGCTGCCTGACGGAGAAGATGCTGGTGTATGCGCTCGGCCGCGGGTTGAAGCCGTATGACAAGCACACGGTTTCGGATATCGATACGAAGCTGGCGGCGTCGGGGTACGGGTTCCAGACTCTGGTGAATGAGGTGGTACACAGCCTGCCGTTCCAGGATCGGCGTGGGGAAGATGTCACGACGGAGAATGTGACGAAGCCGAAGCAGGTGGCGACGAAGTAAGCGTTAGAAGCTGATGTCCTCGTAAATTGCCGCGAGGTTGACTTCAGCGTTGATCGACGCGATTCGGACTACATCGGCGAGGGAGGCGTATTCCCTGAACAGCCATGAGCCGTCGGACTGGCGCGTATAGTGTTCCACGCGGGCTGAGTCCTGCGCGGCGATCATGTGATCGGCGAGGCCGGGTATCGAACGGTAATGCACCGAACTTTCCGCCGCGATCGTAGTCTGCTGTGCTCTTTGAGAGGATCTCGGCGATAAAGCGGGGGTTGGTGACGATTTCCTGCCGGTTGCCGGAATATTCGAGTTCTCCGCAAATTACCATGAGGTCCGGATATGTATAAAGTCCTGTGGCGGGAACGAGAAGCCGGAGATCGGTCGTGAAGTATTGGCAGCGTCCTTTCAGGTGAGGATAAAGCGCCCGACCCAGATTATTGATAACGATATTGTGTCGTGCCGTGGCGCCAGACATCGCAAACATCTCTCCGTTGAGATACTCACTGCGAAATTCAGCGGCGCGCTCGATTTCGAGATACTGTTCTGGTGTCATGGGCTTCCAGAGAGATAACTTCGCGAATGGGTATAGAATATCAGGAACTCCATGCGAATACTTTTCACGCTGATACTTGCGGTAGCGTTGGCCAACGCGCAGCCGCCTGCTGGCGGCCGCGGCGGATCGGGCAGGGGCGGCTTCGGTCGCGGACCGAATTATAACGGGCCACCCGAGGCTGCGTCCGTGGCATATCCGGGGACTGTCGCGGCTACCGAAGCGACGGAGAAATTGGTTGCCGCAGTGAAGGCCGCGGCGCGGAAGCCCGCCGCGAAATCGTCGAAGAAGGCCGGCGATGCCGCGCTTGAGGCACAGATCCGGGCGGTGCTCAATCCTCCACCGCCTCCGCCCGCCGCCAACGCGCCCCCTGCCCCGCCCGTCGATCGCCTGAAGGCTGGCAGCGCGGCCGTCGGCGAGCATGGCGAGTTTGTTTTCGCTATCGAAACCGATAAGCAACCCGAGATTCAGATTACAAACATTAAGACCGCGATGCCCGCCGCGAAAGCGTGGCCGGTCGGCAAGCTCTGGGTATATGAGACGTCGCTCAAGACGGGCAGCGGGTATAGTTTCAACTGGACCGTAGATGGCAAGTCCGTCGGCGGCGCGAACGATCTTCCGGCGTTCACGGAAGACGCGTATCCGAAGGCCGGCGTGCCGCAGGGTAAGGTCGTAGGTCCGATTGAGCTTACGAGCAAAGTTTATCCCGGCATGAAATCCAACATGTGGTATTACGTGCCGGCTCAGTATGACGGGTCCACGGCCGTGCCCGTACAGATCTGGGGTGACGGACAGTTTTACACGGTCGCGCGACCGAGCGCTTATCGGCTGCTCGACACGCTCGATAATCTGACGGCGCAGAAGAGAATTCCCGTGATGGTGAACGTGTTCGTTCAGCCCGGAGTGCTGCCAACCGGGCAGAACATTCGCTCCGTCGAATACGATACGGTCGACGACAAGTACACGGACTACATCGTAAATGAAGTGCTGCCGGAAGTCGGCAAAAATGTGAAGCTGCGCCAGGATGGCTACAGCCGGTCGATGGTGGGCGAAAGTTCCGGCGGGATCTGTTCTTTCAACGCGGCCTACCGGCATCCCGATCAGTTCGCGCGCGTGCTGAGCTGGATCGGCAGTTTCGCCGCGCTTCAGGTTTCTGCGGACGAACCAATTGGCGGCGGAATCTATCCGGTTCTCGTTCGTATGCAGCCAAAGAAAAATATTCGCGTCTGGATGCAGGATGGTGCGCACGACCAGGAGAATGTCCGCGCCGGTAGTTGGATTCTCCAGAACATCCAGCTCGCCAATTCGCTCAAGACGAAAGGCAACGACTACCATTTCTCGCTGGGTCCGGGAACGCATAGCCAGAGGCAGGGGTCGGCGGAATTGCCGGCGTCGCTGACCTGGCTGTGGCGCGATTACGATCCGGCCAAGACCACGCAGGATTTCGTGCAGGAAGAATCGGAACGAGCGGAACCGTTGTGGCGGATTGTGACGATGGATCGCGAGTAAAGGACAATTTATGAAACTCAACAGACGCGACTTCGGGAAACTGGCTTTAGCCGCGGCGGCAGCGCCAACGGCCTCGTTGATGGCAGCCAAGCCGAATTCACTTTATAACGGCGTGCAGATCGGCGTGATCACCTACAGCTTTCGCGATATGCCGGATGCGCATACCGACGCAACGAAGATGCTGAAGTACATCACGGACAGCGGGGCCAGCGGGATCGAACTGATGGCGGATGTGGCCGAGGTTTACGCCGGATCGCCTGGCAGGGCGGCGGGAGTGCAGGGTCTGAAGGACTGGCGTCTCTCCGTGTCGATGGATAAGTACAAAGATCTGCGAAAGATGTACAACGATGCGGGCGTGACGATCTACGCGTTCAAGCTGGAACCGATGCCGAACATGTCGGACGAAGAATTGAATTACATTTTCGCCGCGGGGTCCGCACTGGGCGCGACGCACGTGACGCGAGAGCTCTACATAAGCACGCGGGATCCGAAGAACCCGGTTTCGGACATGCCGTTTACGCAACGTTGCGGCGATATCGCGCTGAAGCACGGCATGGTGACGGCGTATCACACGCATGAGGTCACGAGCATCACGGCGTGGGATGCGGTGCTGGCGCAATCGAAGGGCAATGCGGTCAATATGGATACCGGCCACTATTTCGCGGGCACGGGTGAGAGCCCGGTACCGGCTATTGAGAAGCTGCACGACCGCATCGCCAGCATTCACCTGAAAGACAGGGGCAAGGGCGGCGTGGCGGGCGTGAATCTGCCGTGGGGCCAGTCGGAGACTCCGATTGTTGAGATCCTGCAGCTCATGAAGGCGAAGCAGTACCAATTCCCCGCGAGCGTGGAACTGGAATATGCGATTCCGGCTGGGTCGGATTCAGTCATCGAAGTGAAGAAGTGCATTGAGTATGCGCGGAAGTCGCTTGCTTAGAGTGCCGGGGATCTTCATTCGCGGCGTATTAGTTTGTCTGCTCGCGGCGTCGGCGTTTGCGCAGGATGGCGTCACGATTCGTGTGAATGCGGCGCAGAAGATCGGGCCGTACAAACCCATCTCCAGTTTCTTCGGCTACGACGAACCGAATTTTACTTACGCGCAAAACGGGCGCAAGCTGGTGGGAGAACTCGGCACGCTGACTGGCAAGAAGGGCGATCCGGTCTATATCCGCACGCATTTTATGCTGGCCACCGGGGACGGCACTCCCGGATTCAAGTGGGGTTCGACCAACGCTTATACCGAGGATGCTTCCGGCAAGCCGGTGTACGACTGGACCATCGCGGATCGGATCATCGACACGTATATACAGGGCGGGGCGAAGCCATTTATCGAAGTCAGCTTCATGCCCAAGGCACTGTCTTCGCATCCGGATCCTTACCAGCCCAGTTGGAAACCCGGCGATAATTTCAACGAGTATTACCTCGGCTGGGCGTATCCGCCGAAAGACTACGCGAAGTGGGGCGCGCTCGTCAATGAGTGGGTACGGCATGAAGTGGCGAAGTATGGCCGCACCGAGGTGGAATCATGGTATTGGGAAATCTGGAACGAGCCTGACATTGCTTACTGGCACGGCACGCCTGAGGAGTACGATCGGCTCTACGATTTCGCGGCAGACGCGATAAAGCGCGTGCTGCCGACGGCAAGAGTCGGTGGTCCGGCGTCCACCGGGCCGAACGGGACGCGGGCGGCAGCGTTTCTGAAGCAGTTTTTGGAGCACTGCGCGAACGGTACGAACGGGGCAACGGGAGCCATCGGCGCACCTCTCGATTTCATCAGTTACCACGCCAAGGGCCAGCCGCAAGTTGTCGACGGCCACGTCCGCATGGGCATTTCGAAGAACGCAGCGGATGCCGCGCAGGGCATGCAGATTGTGGCGTCGTTTCCGAAGTTCCACAATTTGCCGATCATCGTGAGCGAGTCCGATCCGGAGGGTTGCGGGGCATGCTCGGCGCGCGTTTATCCGCAAAACGCGTATCGTAACGGTGCTCTCTACGCTTCTTACGAAGCCGTGATGATGAAGAATATGTTCGAACTGGCAGATCGTGAAAAGACGAATATCACGGGCATGCTGACGTGGGCGTTTGAGTTCGAAGGTCAGCCGTATTTCGAAGGCTTTCGCACCCTGGCCAGCAATGGAATCGATAAGCCGGTGCTCAACCTGTTTCGCATGGCGGCCCGCATGCACGGCGACCGCGTGACGGCGGAAAGCAGCGGGGCAATCCCTGTAGCGGCCATTCAGGCGGGCGGCGTTCGCGCTGCTCCCGATGTGGACGCTCTCGCGGTGCGTTCGGATCGCGAGCTGTCGATTCTCGTCTGGAACTATCATGACGACGATCTGCCCGGGCCCGATGCCGATGTTCGACTGGATATCTCCGGGATTCCTGCAACCGCAAAGACGCTCTCGATGCAACATTACCGCATCGATGAAACGCACAGTAACGCCTGGACTGCATGGAAAAACATGGGCTCCCCGCAGCAGCCGACACCGGAGCAATACAAGGCGCTGGAAGCAGCCGGTCAGTTGCAGAAAATGGGAGTGATGTCCACCATCACCGGAAGCGCGGAAATAAAACTCAATCTACAGCTGCCTCGTCAGGGAATTTCACTGCTTCAGATAAGCTGGTAGCCAGATGAGATTAGTTCAGCTAAACAGTCCGTCCGGACGCCGCGTCGCGATTGTAGAGGAGCCAAATCTTCGACTGCTGGATCGGTGCGAGACGGTTTACGCTCTGGCTTCCGATTGCCTTCGCGAAGGCGTTTCGCTACGCGTTGCGATTGAGGGCCGCAAATCCTCCGAGCTACTGAACTACGACGCAATCTATCGGGGCGAATCAGAATGGCAACTACAGCCCTCCGCCGACTTCCCTGCCGAACCGTCACGTTGTCTGGTGAGCGGCACGGGCCTCACGCACCAGGCCAGCGCGAAGAATCGCGATGCGATGCACGCCGGAACCGCCGCGATTACCGACAGCACCCGCATGTATCTGAGCGGCGTGGAAGGCGGCAAGCCCGCGGCCGGAGAAGCCGGGATTTCGCCCGAGTGGTTTTATAAAGGTTGCGGGATGGTGCTCCGCGGACACGGCGAGCCGCTGATTGTTCCCGAATTCGCCGACGACGGTGGCGAAGAACCTGAGGTTGCGGGCGTCTATCTGATCGACGCTCACGGCAAGCCGCGCCGCCTTGGGTTTACGGTGGGCAACGAATTTTCCGATCACGTCTTCGAACGAAAAAATTATCTCTATCTCGCGGCGTCGAAGTTGCGAACCTGCGCGATCGGCCCCGAGCTTGTTATCGACGCGCAATTCGATCTGGTGCCCGGCGAAGTCGCCATCGAGCGGAATCATGAAACTCTTTGGTCGAAGCCCATCAAAACCGGCGAATCGACCATGTGCCACAGTCTGGCTAACATCGAACATCATCATTTCAAATTCGATTTCCATCGCCAGCCCGGCGATCTGCACATCCACTTCTTCGGCGCGGACGCTTTCAGTTTTGGCGAAGGGATACAGTTGCAGGATGGCGACGTGATGCAGGTCCGCTTCGATGGCTTCGGCCGCGCGCTGCGCAATCCGCTTCGACGGGTGCAGCCATCCGCAAGAGCGGTGGCCGTGGAGCCCCTGTAGCCGGGGCGAGCGGTTTTCAGTTGCTATCTTCAAGCTTATGGCAAATCAGTCTGTGGCAAGACGTCATGAACTGGCTGGCAGCGCGGTCACACTCACCGAAAGGCTACCCTCGTGACCGTGTCTAAAATTGTATTTTTCCTTCTGGTAGCGCTGTCTGTTCCGATTCTTGCATCGATCGTCAATTCGTTAGTGGGGGGCCGGCGGCGTTCTGCCTGGATGACACTGCGGGTTTACCTGATACTGGTTGCCCTGTACGCAACGTTTCTCCTGGCCACCACGCTGGCGCTGCCAATACAGGTTTTCTCCGCCTACGAAGCGCAATATTCGGACGACTGGTCTATTGCGGTGACGAGCATTCGCCGCGTGCCGCACGATCTCGATGAGGATTATGAGGTCGATTTTCGTATGGCCAATCACGGCGCAAAGCCGATGAACGGCGAGAAAAACCTGGCGGCGTACGTCCTCACCGAGGATGGCACGCGTTACAATGCGAGCCCTGAACCAAACGACCCTCCCTTCGACGCGCTGGTAAAACCGGGCAAATTCGTATCGACGACGCGTAAGTTTGTTCTGCCGACGAATCAGAACCGGGTGGAACTGGTGCTCGTCCACCAGGGTTTTCGCCTGGGATGGTTCCTCGTCGGGCGATTTCCGTTTGACGGACGTACGGTCATCCTGCTGCAGAAGTGATGCGCTATTTCGCCGGCGGGAACTGGAGCTTCTTCGGTTCGAAGCGATGCTTTTTCGCGTTGCTGGATGCTCCACCGCCGCCGCTTGAGAAAAACGTGCCCGGCGGAAAGGAAGACACGAAAGGAGGCGCGGGCGCGCTTCCGACTGGAACGCCGACAGTTCCGGTGTTTCCCGAGCCGATTGGCGGATCTTCCAGAGACATGACAACCCCCGCCTGCGTCTCTAAGCCACCAACCATAGCCTGAAGCGAAACGTCTCCGGTGCCAAGACCAAAGGGAATTCTCAAATTGATCTGATACAGTCCCGCGCTCGAGAGTCCTGTGAAAGTGGTTTTCACGGCAACGTTGTTGATGTAGAGAGTCAGCGGATAGTTGGTTGACGCCGCTCCTGAGTACGGTTGGCCGGCCAGAACCACGGGAGTGGTTGGCCCAAATCCGATGCCGAAAAGTTCGACGTTGTCGCCCGCCTTCGCCGCTACGGTTTCGTAGCCGAGACTATTTCCCGTCGGCCCCAGGATGTCGAAGGTTCCTCCGCCATAGGCGCCTCTGCCGTTATCGCGGAGAATAATCGCAGCGACGTGGTTGCTGTCGATCAGGCTGAACGATGGCGCAAACTGGCCCAGCGTCACGGTGGAGGTGAAACTACCTGCCGCTGTCGTGACGACCACGGCTACTGTGCCAGTCGCCGTATCGTCCGGCGCCTGGAGATTGATTTGTCCGGGGCTGACGAACAGAAGATACGCCGCTTTGCCGTTGATGGTAACGCTGGTCCCGCCCAAAAGCAGAGGAAAATCGTTGTTCCACAGCGTGGTCTGGCTGGCGAGATTCGTCCCGTAGATAGACACCCATTCGCCCGGCTGGATGACGGCGGCCTTGCTGTAAAGCGGCACGATGCCGCCGGGCGAAATGGACGGCGCCTGCGCCTGGGTTTGTGACTGGCTCGTCGGGCTGGGTATTGCGGCCGCCACAGCCAGCTTCATGGCGTTCAGGAACGGGAGATTCCGCGAACTCCGCAGGTGAAGATTGCCCGGCATGACGCTTGCGACTGGTTGCGCCGCAGTCCCACCGTTGCTCTGAATGGTGGCTGCCGAAGCGCCTGTCGCCATCGCCACGGCTGAGCCGGTAACAGCGGTGTAGAACCGCCAGGTTCCCGCACTGCGTTTGAGCGTGTCTTTTAAAGACGACGAGCGCAAGGTTGCGAAGTGCGCATCCAGGCGGTGGTTCAGATCGACTTTCCGTACGGACGACATAGTCGGTTCCTCACTCTATTCAATGGATGAGGACGTATAAAGCTTCCGTTATGTTATCCGCAGTACCGAGTTTCCGGTGTCATTCAGCACATATCGCTCGCGAGGCAGCCCAGCACCGAAGAGGCCGCCTCTCTGAAAAAAAGGCTTGACACGCGACATTTGTCGCGTTTACTATGTGACAAGAGTCGCACAGTCGTGCGAATGCGAAACGATGACAATGCCTAAAACAATCGGTGAACGGCTGACACGCCGGGAGCGGGAAATCATGAATGCGATCTTCGCGCTGGAGAATCGGGCGTCGGCGGAAGATATCCGTGCGCGCCTGCTAAACCCGCCCGGCGATTCGTCGGTACGGGTCATGCTCACGAGGCTCGAAAAGAAAGGCTTGCTGAAACATCAGCAGGACGGTCTCCGCTTCATCTACTCGGCGACTATTTCGCCGGCCGTCGCCAAGCGAACGGCTTTGCAGCAGTATCTACAGACATTTTTCGGCGGCTCATTGGGCCAGATGATGACATCGCTCGTGAGCGAAGCGTCGTGGACCGATGAGGAACTCGCCACCCTGAGAGGCGAGATCGATCGCATCCGAAAGGAAAGGAAGGCTCAGCCATGATGCCCGTCATTAATGGAGCGATGCTTGCCGTGAATGGTTTGTTGGCGGCTTCGATTGTCGCGAAGGCAACCCTGGTTATCGCGTTGGCTCTGAGCGGCGTCTGGCTGGCCCGCAAGAGCCGCGCGTCGGTCCGCCATACGATTCTCGCTGCGACGTTCGGAGTGCTGCTGGTGCTGCCGATTGCGTCCGTCGTGACTCCTCCGGTCCGGATTGCGGTGACAAATCAGACTGCGCCCGTTCCCTTCGAAACAACGACCGATGCTATTTCACCCCGCGCACCCACAGGCGCGGCTGCTGATGCAACGCACGCGATTCCGCAATCGTCGGGATTCTCCCTGTCAGGACTGTTGTTCACCGGATGGATCGCCGGGATGACCCTTTTGCTGCTGCCGATGCTCCGGGGACTATGGCAGGTTGGCTTGCTGCGGCGGACCGGTTTGCCATGGCGGCAGGGGCAGTCAGTCGTTGAACAACTGGCGGCTGAGATTGGCGTCCATCGCCGCGTTGAAGTGCTGTTACAGGAGTCGCTGTCAGGGCCGATGACCTGCGGCGTTCTGCGTCCCGCCATCGTGCTTCCGCCTGATGCGCGGATCTGGGATGCGCAGGATTTGAATCGCGCGATTGTGCATGAACTGGAACACGTGCGGCGCGGCGACTGGATGTGGCACTGTCTCGCGCGAGTTGTGTGTTCTGTGTATTGGTTCCACCCTCTGGTCTGGATCTCGTGGCGTCAGCTTGGACTCGAAGCGGAGCGAGCCTGCGATGACGCGGTTCTGGGACGTTCGGAGGCCACTGCGTATGCCGACCAACTGGTCGGGCTGGCTCAACGTTTGTCGAAATCGCCGGCCCTGGCGATGGCGAACCGTGCCGACCTGTCGACGCGTGTCAGGGCGGTTCTCGACAGCCGGCAACCGCGTGGCCGGGCCGGAACGATCCTGGTGGCCCTTGCATGTATTGTTGCGGGGCTGGTGGTCATTACGATATCGCCGCTCACGATGGCGGCCGCACCGCAATCCGACAGCGCGCAGAGCACTGGGGAGATACTGCCGAAATTCGATGCGGTCTCAGTGAAACTGATCGACCCCAGTTCGCAGGGCACCCATTGGCACGAACACAGCGACGCAAAATATCTCAACATCACCGGCTCCATCCACGGCTTCATTTTGCGGACCTACGGCATCAGGGACGCGCAACTGATCGGCGAACCAGACTGGTTCAACACGCGGTTATACCAGATTGAGGCAGCCGCAGCCGCTCCCGTAACGGAGAAGCAGATGCTGCTGATGTTGCGCGGCGTGCTGGCCGATCGGTTCCAGCTCCGGCTTCGCCAGGAGACTCGGGATTTGCCCGTATTCTCGCTGGAAGTCGCGGCGGGCGGACCGAAATTTCGCGAGTTAAAGCCAGGGGAGACGCCCGTCAGGCACCCGGAGCCGCCCAACGGTATTTTGGCCAGAAGCTTCAATTCGATCGGAGATCTGATGAATCAGATAAACGGCGCATTCGGCGGGCCGCCTTACACCGACAGACCGGTGCTGGACCGGACGCATCTCACCGCCAACTACGACATCCATCTTGAGACGGAAAGGCGGAGTCAAACGGACGCTGAGGGAGACTCGGTTCCCTTCCCTAACTTCTCCCGCGACATGCAGACGCAGTTGGGATTGAAACTCGTGGCGGAGCGTGGCAGCATGCCTTGCTTTGTAGTGGATCACGCGGAAGCTCCCGCGCCGAATTAATCAGGAGACGCAATCATGATGTACGAAATCAGTGAAACAATGCTCGCGCTCGGCGGTTCGCCAGCCATATCGATTGTCGCGAAAGCGACCCTGGTTGTGGCGCTGGCGCTCGCCGGCTCGTGGATGGCACGCAGGAACCGGGCGGCGGTTCGGCATACGTTGCTGGCGTCGGCGTTCGGCGTGCTGCTGATGCTGCCGATTGCGTCAGTCCTCGCGCCTCCGCTCCGCATCGCATTGCCGCTCGTGACGCCGGAGCAAAGTGTGTCGTCCCGTGTTGCGGAGGTTATTAACGCCGACGCGATTTCGCCTTCCGCACCGCTCAATTTTGCCGTTGCACCTGCAAGCCCGCGCGCGGCGCGGTTTTCGCTGTCTGATCTGCTCCTCATCGGATGGGCCGTCGGTGTGGCCCTGCTTCTGTTGCCGGTCATCCGTGGTCTCAGGCAGGTCCGTTTGCTGCGCAGCGCCGGTCTGCCGTGGCGCTCCGGACAGTTGGCGGTGGATACACTGGCGCTTGATGCCGGCCTTAACCGGCACGTCGAGGTATTGCTGCACAAATCTCTGCCGGGGCCGATGACCTGCGGTATCGTGCGTCCGGCCATCATGCTTCCTCCGGATGCGCCGATGTGGGACGCGGGGGATCTGAATCGCGCGATTGTGCATGAGTTGGAACACGTCCGGCGCGGCGATTGGGCGACCTACGGCCTTTCGCAAATTGTTTGCGCCGCGTATTGGTTCCATCCTCTGGTCTGGATTGCGTCGCGTGAGCTTGCGCTTGAAGCGGAACGGTCCTGCGATGACGCTGTGCTCGGGCGCTCGGAAGCAACCGCCTATGCGGACCAATTGGTAGGACTTGCACAGAAACTTTCGCGATCCCCGGCTCTCGCCATGGCCAGCCGCTCCGATCTCTCGGCGCGCGTTGGTGGGGTGCTCGATGCGAGGCAACCGCGTGGCCGGGCCGGAAAGTTACTGGTGGCGATTGCCTGCACCGCTGCAACAGCGCTGGTCCTGACGATGTCGCCCCTCAGAATCGTTCTCGCGCAGACCACAGAAAGGCAGCCTGCATTTGAGGTCGCATCGGTGAAGCCATCCGACCCACAGCACGGCAGGATGGGGATAGGCCTGTCCACGTATCCTGGCGGCAGGATCATTGCGAGCAATTCCACGCTGCACTTACTGATTATGTATGCGTTTGACACCGAGCTCTTTCAGTTTCCCGGCGCGCCTGGTTGGGTGGACGACGATCGTTTCCGTTTTGACATTGAAGCGCGACCGCCGGCGTCATCGGCATCGAGCAGGGCAAATCCGCCTTATCCCAAAGCTCCTCCCACGGATGAGCAACGGCAAATGCTGCGAACGTTGCTGGTGGAAAGATTTGGATTGAAATACCACCGTGAGACCAAAGAAGCTCCTGTCTATTTGCTGGTGAGGAGCGGCGGCAAGCTCGCCCTGCAGGAACCGAAGGATAAAGAGGTATTTCCCTGGGCTGGAACGGCGACCGGAGGCCCGGTATTCTCGAACGGCATGGCCGGCATCAATGTCTCCATGGCCCAACTGGCAAAACGACTGACACCGCCTATGGGGCATCCCGTGCTGGATAAGACCGGCCTGGATGGATCTTTCGATTTCAAGGTTGCAGGTATAGAGGGCGAGCCAAACTCCGATGTCGTTTCTGAGATTCTGTCTTCCCTGCAGGCGCTTGGACTCAAGCTGGAGTCCGCCAAGGGGCAGGTGGAAACGGTAGTCATCGATCATGCAGAGAAGCCATCGCTGAATTGACGGGCCAGCAGGGAGGCATAGCCATCATGAACGTCCTCAACGAAGTCATGCTCACAGTAAGCGGCTCGCTCGCCGCATCGATTGTCACGAAAGCCACCCTGGTCCTGGTGTTGGCGCTGATCGGCTCGTGGCTGACGCGCAGGAGTCGCGCGGCGGTTCGGCACATGCTCCTGACCGCGGCATTCAGCGTGTTGTTGGTGCTGCCAATTGCGTCGATGATTTCGCCCCCGGTTCGAATCCGGGTGGGCACCGTGAATCATGAGCAGGCTGCGCCGCTTTCCTTTGGCGGCGCCATTCCATCCGTTGCGCCATCGGGAGGAAGCACCGGTATCAAGCTGGAAATTCCGCAGCCATCGGTATTTTCCATGTCGGCGATTCTACTCACGGTATGGATCACCGGTATGGCGCTTTTCCTCCTGCCGATGCTGGTCGGCCTCTGGCGACTTCGCTCACTGCGCCGATCTGCCATCGCGTGGCGGGACGGACAAAGGACCGTCGAACAGCTGGCCGTCGATGCAGGGGTTTACCGTCGTGTCGAAGTTCTGCTCGACGAATCGCTGTCAGGTCCGATGACCTGCGGCGTCGTACATCCCGCCATCCTGCTTCCTCCCGAGGCACAGACCTGGAACGAAGAAGACCTGAATCGGGCGATTATCCACGAACTGGAACACGTGCGCCGAGCCGACTGGATGTGGCACTGCCTCGCGCGAATTACGTGCTCCGTGTACTGGTTCCATCCTTTGGTTTGGATCGCATGGCGGCACCTCGGGCTCGAGGCGGAACGGGCGTGCGACGACGCAGTTCTAAGTCATTCGGAAGCGACTGCCTATGCCGATCAACTGATCGGACTGGCTCAACGTTTGTCGAAATCACCTGCCCTCGCAATGGCGAATCGTTCCGATTTGTCGGCGCGGGTCGGGGCAGTGCTCAACAGCCGGCAGCAACGCGGCCGTGCAGGTGCAATCCTGGTAGCGTTCGCCTGCGTCGTAGCGGCTGTAGTCGTCATCGCGGTCTCGCCCCTCATGATCGTTGCCGCTCCGCAGTCGGCGTCCGCTCAGCCTGTAGCGAATGCGCCTGCTTTCGAAGTGGCTTCCGTCAAACTGAATACCAGCGACTTCGGTCGTATGACGGTCCATCTCTCTCCTGACACCATGACCTTGCGCATGATTCCGTTTTGGGAGTGTCTGAGACTGGCGTACGGCGTGGAGGATTTCCGTATCTCGGGACAGGACTGGATGCAGGGGCGTCCGTTCTACGACATTGTGGCGAAGGCGCCGGGTTCCGTTCCGGTCACCCAGTTGCGACTGATGCTTCAACCGCTGCTCGCGGAACGGTTTCACCTGAAAGTTCACTGGGAGAAGCGGGAAATGGCAGTGCAGGCTCTGCTCGTCGCTAAAGGCGGACCGAAATTTCACGAGTCGGCCCCCGCAACAGGCGAACCCGATCCTGGAGCAGATCAGCGCATGCAGATCTTTGCGTTCGACAGCGGGGTCCATCTGCAAATCAGCAGGGACAATCCCACAGGTCCCTTCCGATATTCACTTGCCAACGCTCCACTGACCGCTCTGGCAGGCGCTCTGATGATGGGGATGTCGAAAACACCGATCGACACCGACGCACCCCATATGGTGGATATGACCGGGATGCAGGGACGCTACGATTTGGTCTATCATTCGCCGTCTTATTCGCCGGGCGATGATTCCCATGACCAGGTTGCCGACTACAAGACGATTTTGCAGGACGAACTGGGCCTCACTCTGGAATCCAGAAAGGCGATGGTCGACGTGCTCGTGGTCGATCACGCCGACAAGACTCCGACGGAAAATTAGGCGCGTTCGAAGCGCAGGCCGAAGGCCTACTTTACGCGACCTGCAGGATCACGCACTTCAGATAATGCGTTTCCGGCACCGTCAGCAGAATCGGATGATCCTGAGCCTGCGTCCGCCGCTCCAGCACACGCAAGGTTCGGCCCGCATTTAACGACGCCTCGGCCACAATCTCCAGCAGCATCGCCTCGCTCACATGATGTGAACACGAACATGTCACCAGAATTCCGCCCGGCCCCAACAAACGCAGCGCGCGCAGATTGATGTCCTTATAACCGCGCGCCGCCGCATCGATCTGATTGCGCGATTTCGCGAACGCCGGCGGATCGAGCACGATCGTGTCGTAGGTTCGGCGTGCCTTTGAACCTGCGGAGTAAGAAGAGAGCAGTTCAAAGGCGTCCGCTTCCCGGAATTCGATATTGCCCAGACCATTAGCCTCGGCGTTCTTCCGCGCCGTAACCAACGCGCCCGCGCTCGAATCGACGGCCTCCACTTTCTCGCAGGTTCGCGCCAGATGCAGCGCAAAGCCCCCGGTACACGTAAAACAATCCAGCGCCCGCCCGCTTCCATACCGAGCCGCCGCGAGATAGTTCTCGCGCTGATCGAGAAACACCCCAGTCTTCTGTCCCTTCACCAGGTCGGCTTCGAGTCGCAAACCGTTCATCGAAATCCCGACAGGCGCATCCAATTCGCCCTTCACCACCTTGACCTCACGTGGCAGTTCTTCAAGCGACCGTACCGCCGCATCGTTCCGCGCCACAATTGCGCGAGGCGAAAACTGTTCTCCCAGCGCCGCGATAATTTCCGGCATCGCGCGATCCATCCCCTGATCCAGCGCCTGCACGACAAAGCAATCGGCGTAGCGATCAATAATCAGTGCGGGCAGAAAATCGGCTTCAGCATGAACCAGCCGGTATGCGGTCGAATCGACGACAGCCTTCTCCCGGTAACGTTGAGCGGCCGCGATGCGCGCACCCAAGTCCACCTTCTCCGGAGTCCGGCTCAACATCCGCAGCGCAATCTGCGAAGACGTGCTGTAATGCGCTTGCCCGAGAAACCGTCCGCGCGGATCCAGAACGTGAACGGTCTCCCCCGCCCCGGCGTCTCCGGCGGAGTCGATATCGGATCGAAAGATCCAGGGATGGCCGCTGGCCAGGCGGTCCGTTCCCTTACGGCTGATTTGTACGGGCGTGATTGATGTTTCCAACCATCCATAGTCGCAGGCTGGTATCCGTGGTACTCTATTAGCAGGACGTGACCGCGTTCTTCCCCCTGAAATCACCCGCCTGGTTGTAGTACACTTGAAAGCAGAATTCGTCAAAAGCGTTAACGATCCCGGACAGCTCCCTACCGACGGACTGCCGGAGGTGGCATTTTTAGGGAGAAGTAACGTCGGTAAATCCAGCCTGATCAATGCGCTCGTTGGACAGCGCAAGCTGGCATTCACCAGTAATACGCCCGGTCGCACGCAGTCTCTGAACTTTTATCTGGTAGACGACAAGTTCTATTTCGTCGATTTGCCCGGTTATGGATACGCGCGTGCGCCTCGCGAGGCAACAAACGAATGGGCACAGCTCATTGAACATTACCTGCAGGAGAGAAAGAATCTGGGAGTAGCGTTCCTGATTCTGGACGCCCGGCGGGGATGGATGGAAAAAGACCTTGATTTGAAGATGTGGCTGGAAGCAAACGGTTGGCCGTATGTGGTCGTGGCCTCCAAGATGGACAAACTCAATCAGGCAGAGCAGCAGCGCGGACTAAAAGCCATCAGGCAATATGCCGAGCCGCTACCGTTCTCGGCCGTTACCGGCCGGGGAGTGAGGGAAATTTGGCAAGCGATAACGAAAACACACCAATAAACGACATACCACCTCAGGAGCTTGCTCCCGAGAAGACAGCAGCCCCTCCCGCCCGGGAATCGGCTGTCGATAAGACGGACGACGCGGCAAAACCGCATCGCCAGCCAAGATCAGAGCATAGGCCCCCGCGCGATAAGGGCGAGAGCCCGAGAGCCGAAAATGGCAAGGCGGAAAACGGTAAGGCTGAAGCCCCGAAAGCCGCTCCACCACCCACCGTTGCGGAAGCTCCGGTAGCTGTGGCAGCCGATTCAGCCGATTCGGTCCCTGCGCCAGCGGAAACCGCCCTGGCGGTAGTTCCCCCGGTGGTGGACGCCACTGTCGCTCCGGCTCCTCAGTCAGCCGGTCATCACCCGCACGCCCAGCGTCAGCTTCACCCCGGCGAGCAACGCCGCAAGCAGCAGCAACAGGGTAAGCAGGCTGGCCCGACTCTCGATCTGGTCGAACTCAAAGATAAGAGCATTCTCGATCTCAATACCATCGCCAAGGACATGGGCGTCCTCAACGCCGCAGGCCTTCGTAAACAGGAACTGATCTTCAAGATTCTACAGACGCAGGCTGAAAAGAGCGGCCTGATCTTCTCCGAAGGCGTGCTCGAATGCCTGCCCGATGGCTTCGGCTTCCTGCGCGCGCCCGAGTACAACTATCTTCCCGGCCCCGATGACGTTTACGTTTCCCCCTCGCAGATTCGCCGTTTCGATCTGCGTACCGGCGATACCGTCTCCGGCCAGATTCGTCCTCCCAAGGAAGGCGAGCGCTATTTCGCGCTCATCAAGGTTGATGCGATCAACTTCGAGCCGCCCGAGGAAGCCCGCAACAAAATCTTCTTCGACAACCTGACGCCTCTCTATCCGGATCGCCGCCTCAAGCTCGAAACAGTGCGCGATAACTTCTCCGGTCGCGTCATGGATCTGGTTACGCCGATCGGCAAAGGCCAGCGCGGTCTGATCGTCGCCCCGCCCCGTACCGGTAAAACGATGTTGCTGCAAAACATCGCCAACTCCGTAACCACGAATCATCCCGAAGTTTCGCTCATCGTGCTTCTGATCGACGAGCGCCCGGAAGAAGTCACCGACATGCAGCGCTCCGTGCGCGGCGAAGTGATTTCATCCACGTTCGACGAGCCGGCAACGCGTCACGTACAGGTCGCCGAAATGGTGATCGAAAAAGCCAAGCGTCTGGTGGAGCATAAAAAAGATGTTGTGATTCTGCTCGATTCCATCACGCGTCTGGCGCGCGCTTACAACACCATCGTGCCACCCTCGGGCAAGGTACTCTCGGGCGGCGTCGATTCGAATGCGCTGCAGCGGCCAAAGCGATTTTTCGGGGCGGCCCGCAACATCGAAGAAGGCGGCTCGCTCACCATCATTGCGACCGCGCTGGTGGATACCGGCAGCCGCATGGACGACGTGATTTTCGAAGAGTTCAAGGGTACAGGCAACATGGAAATCCATCTGGACCGGAAGCTCATCGACAAGCGCGTGTTCCCGGCTATCGATATCAACAAGAGCGGCACCCGCAAGGAAGAGCTGCTGATGCCGAAGGACGAACTCAACCGCGTCTACATTCTGCGCCGCGTGCTCAGCCCGCTATCGCCGGTAGAAACGATGGAATTGTTACTCGATAAGCTCGGCAAGACCCGCACCAACAGCGAGTTCTTAGCCGCCATGAGCGGCTAACTGGCCTCAGTGAACCATTGATGAGCACATGTGGGGCAGGCGGTTCCGCCTGCCTCCTGTCGAGCGAAGGTCGAGTGCGGGCCTGGCGCAAACCGTCGGCCCCAAGCCAGAACAGGTACAACCGTAATAACTGCCCGGCCGGGCTTGACCCCTGGCCGGGCTTTTTCTAACTCACTTGCCGACGCACTGCGAAGGCGTTGTCCAGTTTATCCAGCAGCGCCAGGCCGAGTTTTTTCGAACCTCTGGCCGCCAGCGCTCTGAAACGAATTTCGCTGTCATACTCCGCAAGCGCGACTGTCGCGAATTCATCGATTAGCCGGTTGAGGCTAACCCCCTTTGCCTTGGCGAGACTCCGTAGTCTGGCGTGTTTGCTTTCGGGAATCCTGATAGTAAGCGTGCTCATGACAGCTCCTTAAGCGCGTCCGGTGGACGCAATACGCGAATCTCCGGAAAACGAAGTTCCGCACCCCGAAAGTCCGCGACGTTATTCGTTACGATCATAGCGGCCGATCCTGCGACCGCAAGTTCGACTATATGGTTGTCACCCTCATCCCGAAGATTGGGACGCCACAAGTAATAGACCGGCACCCACTCGCAGACGCTGAGGAACGCGTCGAACAATTGCCGGCGCTCAACCGTGGACAAAGGCGATTTTTGAAAGAGATCCCGCCCGAGGACAGCCTCATATTCCAGAAACAGACTCTGCCCCAGAACCGGACGGAGCCTTTCCTCCAGGCAAGCGCGAAGTATCGCGCGGTTCTGCCCTTCGCCACGAATCAAAGGACCTATAATCACGTTGGTGTCAATCACGGCATTTATCACCGCTGTTCGGACCCCATCAACCGCGATGATAGCATATGTGCTATCACATTTTAAATGTGCGAGGCTTGACCTCTGGCCGGCCTTTTTCTATTTCGGACCCTTTTTTGAGTGGCTTGACAGCGCTCTTCCGCGCTATCCTGTCAAATAACCATGCCGAGTTGCTCCGTCTGCTCCACGCCATTGGCGGAAACCAGCCGCTTCTGCCCGCAATGCGGGATATCGGCCAGCGCGCTCGACCCCGATAGCGTGGAAACCGTCGCCGTCTCCGTTTCCACCACGCCCGTCATAAGCACCTACACTCAGGCCGGCGAACGCTTCCCGCCAGGAATGCTTCTCGCCAGCCGCTACCGCATCGTTTCGCGGCTGGGCAAAGGCGGCATGGGAGAAGTCTTCCGCGCCGACGACCTCCTGCTCGGCCAGCCCGTCGCCCTGAAATTCCTCCCCGATTCGGCCCGTGGCAACGCCAACCTGCTCAAGCGCTTCTACGACGAAGTCCGCATTGCCCGCCAGATTTCCCACAAAAACGTCTGCCGCGTTTACGATATCGGCGAAATCGACGGCCTCCCCTATCTCTCGATGGAGTACATCGACGGCGAAGACCTTGCCAGCCTGTTGCGCCGCATCGGGCGGCTGCCCACGGATAAAGCGACGGAGTTCGCGAGAAAAACCTGCGCCGGAGTCGCCGCCGCGCATGCCCAGGGAGTGCTGCACCGCGACATCAAGCCAGCCAACATCATGATCGATGCGCGCGGCGAGCTCCGCATTACCGACTTCGGTCTCGCCGGTCTCGCCGATGGCCTGCAGGGCGCCGAAGTCCGCAACGGCACGCCTGCCTACATGGCGCCCGAGCAACTCACCGGCAAGGAAGTCTCGGTTCAGAGCGATCTCTACGCGGTCGGCCTGGTGCTCTATGAGATGTTCACCGGCCACCTTCCGTTCAAGGCCGAGACCGTCGCCGAAGTCACGCGAATGCGGCAGGAAAACCGCGTCACCCACCCTTCCACCGTGGTTCCGGATCTGGACAAGACGGTAGAGCGCGCGATTCTGAAATGCCTCGACGCCGATCCCCGCCAGCGTCCGTCATCCGCGCTCGCACTGGCCGCGTCATTGCCCGGCGGCGATCCGCTTGCCGCCGCTCTCGCCGACGGCGAAACGCCCTCGCCCGAAGCCGTTGCCGCCGCGGGTTCCAACGAAGGCTTGAGTCCGCGAATCGCCATCTCCGCGTTGGCCTTATTCGCGTTGGGCCTGATCGTATTTTGCTTCGCGGCGCCGCACCTGCAACTGATCAATCGGGTGCCGATGGAGAATTCACCCGAAGTACTTGCGTCGAAGGCGCACGACATCGCGAAGAGTCTGGGCTACACGGAGCGCCCCGCCGATACTGCGGTTGGCATTCGCCCGCAGAGCGATTACATCTCTTATATGCGTGGCAAGGTCACGGGCGACGAGTTGGCGCGGCTCGCGTCGCATCCACCTTCTCCCCTGGAATTCTGGTATCGCCAAAGCCCCCGGCCGCTGGTGACCGACGATGGCTCCGGCGGTCTGGTTTCGGCGCATGAGCCCACGGCTCTGTTGCCCGGCATGATCCGGATCGACACCGACCTCGACGGACGTTTGCGGCGTTTCAGGGCCACGCCTCCCGAGCGCGAAGCCGAACCCGCTACCAAAACCCCTGTCGACTGGACGCCCCTGTTCACCGCCGCCGGAATCAACCTCGCCTCGCTCCAGCCTGCCGTTCCCGAGTGGACCGCCCTCTCCGACACCGACACGCGCGCCGCATGGACAGGCTCGTATCCCGGCCGAAAAGATTTGCCCATACGCGTGGAAGCCGCAGCCTTTCACGGACGCGTGGTTTCGTTCGAACTCTACTGGCCGTGGACGAAGCCGTCGCGCACGCCGGAAGAAGAAGGCCTCGCATCCACGGTGCAACTCATTATCGTGGTCCTGGTGCTGATCGCGGCCGCCGTCATTGCGCGATACAACTGGCAGGCCAAACGAAGCGATCCACGAAGCGCCGTGCGAATCGGCTTGTATTGCGCCGGGACCAGCCTGCTGACGTGGCTACTAAGCGCGCACCACGTCGCATCTTCCAACGAGTTGACCCTGGCTTATCAGGCCAGCCGCGATGCGACGTATCTATTTGCCCTCTACTGGCTGCTTTATCTGGCGCTGGAGCCCTGGGTACGCCGCTACTGGCCGCAGACAATGATTACCTGGTCGCGCTTGCTGGCAGGCCGTTGGCGCGACCCCCTGGTGGGCCGGGACATCCTTGTCGGCGCGGTCTGCGGGATCGCGTATTGCCTTCTGATTCAGGGCTATGAATGGATTTCGCTGCATCTCGGCAACCCGGATTTCGCCGATTTCGACGTCGCCAATTTCATGGGTGCGCGCGCTGTGGCCGCGACGGTCTCACAGCGTCTTGCCAACGCCCTGACATCCGGCCTGGAGTTATTCATGCTGCTCTTTCTTCTGCGGGTCCTGCTGCGGCGGCAGTGGCTTGCGGCGCTGGTGTTCGTGTCGCTGCTGGTCTTCGTCGATAACGGAAGCGGCCAATACCCCTCCACTGCGGCCATGGTTGGAGCCACCGTGCTTTTCGGGGTGATTTACACGCTGTTCGTTGTCATCATGCTTCGATTGGGTTTCTTTGCCCTGATCACCACCCTGTTTGTCGTCAACGGAACGCTCCAGCTGTTTCTGACTCTGGATTTTGGCCAATGGTATGGGCAGAGTTCTCTGATGGTTATCGTTCTGCTGTCGGCCCTGGCGTGGTGGGGATTTCATCTCTCACTGGCTGGCCGCCCCCTGTTTGCCGAGCCTGCCGCCCCGCGCTAGACTACATCCCAATGCGACTTATTCCCGGCACGCTGATTTTGATTTCCGTCCTTCCGGTTTTGCACGCGCAGCCTTCATTCGACGTTGTTTCCATCAGGCCGTCGGCGCGCAGGGCCGACGGACTCTACGGCAATTACAGGAGAAGCGGCGGACCCGGCACGAACGATCCAGGCCGAATGATCCTCGAAAACTTCGATATCCGCTCCCTGATTCAGCGAGCATACGATATTCCTTCTTACCTGTTCTCGGGGCCGGCATGGCTCTCGGATATCAGATTCGATATCACAGCTACGATCCCGCCAGAGACAACCAAAGAACAGTTTCTGTTAATGCAGCAGAACCTTCTTGCCACGCGACTGGGGCTCGTGGTCCATCGCGAGAAAAAGGAAATGCCTATTTATGAGCTGGCCATCGCAAAGAGTGGCAGCAAGTTGAAGCTGGCGATCCCACCCGCTGAACCAGCCGATGCTCCCGCCGAAATGAAACTGGACAAAGACGGCTTTCCAGTTCTGCTTCCCGGTCACACCGCGCTCACATCCACAGGAACTCGCATCACCATTCAGGGCTCCGCGGATACCATGGAACACCTCGGCCAATTGCTGGCAGGCCAGCTACAGGGGCCGGTGCAGGATGCAACCGGCCTGACCGGCAAATACGACTACACGCTCAAATGGCTGCCCGGCAATAGTGGACCAGACGCCGACCCCGGCCTGACTCTCGAAGGCGCGCTTCCGTCGCAACTCGGTCTGACACTGCGTAAGACAAAGGGCCAGGTTGAAGTTCTCGTTGTCGATCACGCCGAAAAGACCCCGACTGAAAACTAATTCCCCGACACTTTTTCGATGTGATCGATCACAATCGTATCGACCGTTCCTTTCGTCGAAACCAGTCTCAGTCCAAGCTCCTGCAAGGCCGTAAAAATCGAGGGCGACGCGCCTTCTCCGGTCTGATCCGCCGCCCACTCCAGACTGATATCGAAATCGCCCTTCAGCCCTGTATTGTCGACCACCGTTCGCCCCACGTGCCGCGTCAGGTTTCCCGCGAAGTCACGCATCGATATCTTAGTCGCTTTCAGCGCCATCGTCCCCTGCCGGGCGTTGTTGCTCATGGACGGCTCGCCTTCACCCGTATGTGCTTTCACTTTGGAGCCACTCTTCGCGACTTCGAGCGAATACTCCGGCATCTCTTTCGTCTCGTTGTGATATTGAAACTGAAACCGGCTTATCAGCAGCGACTTCATCAGTTGCGAAATGTTGTCGCGGGTGATTTCCACTCCTCCCGCCGTTTTCGCTTCGATGTTGTAGCGCTCCGAATCCACCCACCCGGGCGCTCCCGAAACTCGCGAATCTTCCATCTGAAATGCCATACGAATCAGTTTCCGGGGAGTCACGTTCGTGCCCGTAAATCTGCCGCCCTGCAGCACATTGGTGTCCGAGCTCTCGCTATTCGGATCTCCCTGTGAGATATAAGGCTTGATAGACGCGACTTCAAAAGTAGCCGGCGATTGTGCGACGGCTGTTACCGCCAGCGCGAGCGCGATTGCCAAGAGCGGTATTCGTACGGCAGGCATGACTTCGTCTCCTGACCGTAAAGACCGCCTGAGCGCGTTATTGTTACATATCGCCTTCAGGACAGGCTCCATATTTCCGGAACTATTTCCGCACCTGGGATGAAATACGGTAGACTACCTCCAAATGTTCCTCATCCGCACTACGCTGATTCTGCTGTCCGCCCTCCCGGTGCTGAGCGCCCAGGTCGCGTTTGAAGTCGCTTCCATCAAACCGTCGGCCATCCAGACAAATGGACGCTATGGCAACTACAGAATGAGCGGCGGCCCCGGCACAAACGATCCTGGCCGCATGATCCTCGAAAACTTCGATATCCGCTCCCTGATTCTGAAAGCCTACGATCTCCCTTTTTACAGCTTCTCGGGGCCGGAATGGCTCTTCGACGTCAGGTTTGACATCACGGCGAACATCCCGGCGGGGACAACCAAAGATGAATTCCTGCAGATGCAGCGGAATCTGCTGACCACGCGGCTTGGGCTCATGGTTCATCGCGAAAAGAAGGAAATGCCTGTCTACGAACTACTCGTCGCGAAAAGCGGCAGCAAGCTGAAAGTGGCGGTCCCTCCCGCCGAACAAGCCGACGAGCCCTCCTTTGCAGGTGGTCTTAAGAAAGATGACGAAGGCTTTCCCGTTCTTCCTCCGGGTCACACAATGTATGCGATCGCGATGAACCGCGCCCGTCTCCAGGGCGTCGGAGAAACGATGGAGCACTTTGCCTCGACCCTGGCGGGCCAGTTAAACGCGCCCGTCGTGGACTCCACCGGGCTGACCGGCAAATACGATTTCACGCTGAAGTGGTTGCCTGGCAATCTTCGCCCCGAGGATGACCCAGGTCTCAGCCTGGAAAGCGCATTGCCCATACAGCTCGGTTTGACCCTGCGAAAAACCCGGGGTCCGGTCGATATGCTTGTGGTCGATCACGTCGAAAAAACGCCCACCGAAAACTGAGTCGATTGCATAGATATACATTTGTTATAATGTATATCTATGCAGGTTTCTAAATGGGGCAATAGTCTGGCGATCCGTCTTCCCGCCGCCGTCGTCGAAGAATTGAAGCTGAAGGCCGGCGATGAAATCAACGTTCGCGTCGCGGGCGCCGACAATTTCGTGGTTGAGCGTGAACCCACGCGCGAAGAACTAATTGCCCGCATCCGAAAGATGGGACGTCCCCTTCCTCCCGGTTTCAAGTTTGACCGGCAGGAAGCAAATGCCCGATAAGGCGTTTTTCGATACCAATATTCTGATCTACGCATTCTCTGTCGGCGATCCCAGGCGAAGCCTCGCTCTGGATCTTCTGCTGGCTGGCGGAACGGTAAGCGTTCAGACGTTGAATGAATTCGTCAACGTCGTCAGAGGCAAGATGAAAGTAGATTGGCTGGAGGTTCTCGTTTGGCTGGACACCGTCACAAAACTTTGTCCCCCTCCCATTCCAGTCACTCTCGCCGTTCACCATCGCGGCCTTGAAATCGCTCAGGCCTGCGGCTATCACATCTACGATTCCCTCATGCTCGCCGCAGCGTTGGAAGCATCGTGTACAGTCTTTTATTCCGAGGACATGCAGGACGGCCACGCGATTGACGGCCTCACGATACGTAACCCTTTCACCCCAGCCTCGCCGCGCGGTAGATCACAATAAAGTCCTATGCCCGCACCCTCGCATTTCAGAATCCTCGCGGCTCTCCTGCTGTGCCGCACACTTCTGCCCGCCGCCGACATTGTCGACCCTTCCACCCTTCAGAATAAAGTCCTGATCGGCTACCAGGGCTGGTTCACCTGCCCTTCCGATGGCTCCGGCCGCTGGACACACTGGTCGCGCGGCGCACCCACCCCGGAAACGCTGACCGTCGAACTATACCCCGACGTCAGCGAACTCGATCCCGACGAACGCTGCGAAATCCCCGGCATGACCATCGCAGGCAAGCCCGCATACCTCTTCTCCTCGCGCAACCAGAAAACGGTCAGCCGCCATTTCGCCTGGATGAAGCAGTACGGCCTCGACGGCGTTCTCGTCCAGCGCTTTGTCGGCGAGATCCGCCGCAAGCAACAGGACGGCGATGTCGTTCTCAAAAACATCATGAATGCCGCCAGAGAATCCGGCCGCACCTTTGCGATTGAATACGATATCTCCGGCGCCAATCCCGACACGTTCGCGCAAACGATCGAAGACGACTGGAAATACCTGGTCGACCAACTCAAGGTCACCTCGCATCCGAACTATCAGCACCACAACGGCAAGCCGGTCGTGTCCATCTGGGGCATGGGCCTGAGTGACGGCGATGCCCACCCGCCCGCGAATCCGCAGGCAGCGTTGGATCTCATCAATTGGTTCAAATCCGCCGCGCCCGCACAGTATCGCGCGACCTACATGGGCGGTACTCCCGCGCACTGGTCCAGCCTCACCGCCGATTCGCGCACCGACCCCGCCTGGGGCGGCGTCTACGCGGCGATGGATGTCGTGCAGCCCTGGAACGTCGGCCGCTACGGCACGCTCGCCGCCGTCAACAAATGGAAAGACGACGTGCTCACGCCAGACATAAAAACCGCGGCAGCGAATCATCAGCTCTACATACCAGTCGTCTTCCCCGGCTTCTCCTGGCACAATCTCAAAAGAACCGCCAAAGAAAATCAGATCCCGCGGCTCGGTGGCGAATTTCTCTGGCGTCAGGCGTACAACGCGAAAATGGCCGGCGCGACCGTCCTCAAGATCGCCATGTTCGATGAAGTGGATGAAGGCACCGCCATCCTGAAGGCAGCGCCGCATCGCGATCAGGCGCCGGACCAGGGCTACTGGCTGACACTCGACGCCGATGGCGACGACTTACCGAACGACTGGTATCTGCGCCTCGCAGGCGAAATCACGCGCATGTTCCACGGCGATATCAAACCCGACCCGAAGCTGCCGTCCCTCGGCCATAACTGACGCAGCTCGTCACGTGTGGCGCAAAACCAACTCAACTTGACATCAGCTGGCCACGGGCATATTCTCCACTGTGTGGGGGTACCCCGCACGCCCAACTGGAGAAGAATAATGCGTCTCTCGAACTATTTCACCGGCGCCATCGTGTTCCTCGCTGCACTTTCGATGCAAGTGGCCTTGCAGGCGCAAGGTGGACGTGCTGGTGGCCGCAACGGAGCCGCCACCGCCGAGCCGGCGCCTGTCGATATTGCCCAGAGCCGCACGATGGACCAGGCTGCCATCGATCGCGGCGGGCAATTATTTGCCACCAACTGCGCCTCCTGCCACGGCGAGAACGCTCGTGGCGGCAGCAAGACCAAAACCGACGTCGATCTGATTGTCTCCCCCATGGTTCTTGACGACCTCGGCACCAACGGCAGAGAAATCGGCGAATTTCTGAAATTCGGCCGTCCCGAAAAAGGCATGCCAAAATTCAGTCTCACCGACGCACAATCTTCCGACATCGCGATGTGGCTGCATCGTCAGATCAGCGCCGCCGCCGAGCGAGGCACCTACCAGCGCCTCAATGTCTTCTCCGGCGATGCGAAGGCCGGCGAAGCGTTCTTCAACGGCAGCGTCGGAAAATGCAGCACCTGCCATTCGGCCACCGGCGATATGAAAGGTCTTGTCGCGAAGAATGGCGACAACGCTCCTACCATCCAGGGCCTTATCGTTTCCGGCGGTGGGCGCGGTGGCGGCAGAGGCGGCGGAGGAAGAGGTGGAACTGGCGGAGCCGCCGCGACACCCTCGCCCACTGCAATCACAGCGACGGTCACCCTGAAGTCCGGTGAAGTCATCAAAGGCTACCCCGCCACCATCGACGACTGGCAAATCACCATCCGCCTTCCCGACGGCCAGATGCGCTCCTTCCTTCGCATCGACGACTGGCCGAAGTACGCGACCAACAATCCGCTGCAGGCCCACGTCGATCTCGCCTTCAAATACACCGACGCCGACATCCATAACCTGGCTGCGTACCTTCGCACCCTGAAGTAACCATGAGGACAACATGAACATCCACCGCATACTCCTGATTCCACTCATGGCCTTCCCTGCGTGCCTCTTCGCGCAGGGTGTCGATTCGAAGATGCTCCTGCATCCGCCCTCCGATTCCTGGCCCACCTACCACGGCGACTATTCGGGCCGCCGCTACAGCACGCTCGAACAGATTAATAAGACGAACGTCGACAAGCTGACCCTCGCGTGGAGTTACCGCGCTGACCTGACTCCCCCCACCGGCAACATCGGCGGGGAATACAAAGACGGCGAGCCGATCTATCTCTACACCGGCAACGCGACATTTAAGTGCGCCGCGCTGCTGGTCAACGGCGTCCTGTACGCCACCATGCCGGATCACGCATGGGCCCTCGATGCGCGCACCGGCCGCCAGATCTGGCACTACTTCTGGAAGTCCGAGGGCGGCCATCACGATGGCGAGCGCGGCTTCGGCATGTACGGCAACTGGCTCTACATGGAAACCGCCGACAACTTCGTGGTCTCGCTCGATGCCGCTACTGGCAAGGAGCGCTGGCACAAACAAATCGCCGATGTGAAGCGCGGCTACTTCTCCACCAACGCGCCGCTCATCGTCGGCAATCACGTGATCCTGGGCACCGGTGGCGATAACCTCGACGTGCAGGGCTTCCTCGAATCCGTCGATCCCGAAACCGGCGACCTCCAGTGGAAGTGGTACACCACGCCGCAGAAACCCGGCGACGTCGGCTATGATACGTGGCCCGACGATTATTCCAGAACCCACGGCGGCGGCATGACCTGGCAACCGCCCACTTACGATCCGGAATTGAACCTCGTCTATGTGCCAACCGGTAATCCGAATCCGGTCGGCGCGGGTCAGAGCCGCAAGGGCGACGATCTTTTTAGCTGCTCCGTCGTCGCGCTCAATCCGGATACCGGCAAAATGGTCTGGTACTTCCAGAGTTCTCCGCACGACACGCACGATTGGGACAGCACCCAGGTCCCGGTGCTGTTTGACGGCACATGGAACGGACAGCCCCGCAAAATGCTCGTGCAGGGAACGCGCAATGGCTACTTCTTCGTTCTCGACCGCACCAACGGCAAGAACCTGCTCACCAAACCCCTGGTCGATCCCGAGTATGTAACCTGGTCAAAGGGCATCAATGCAAAAGGCCAGCCGATTCCCGATCCGGAAAAAGATCCGTCGATCGATGGCGTCCTCGTCGGCCCCGGCTCAGCCACCAACTGGCAGCCTCCCAGCTTCAGCCCGCAAACCGGCCTTTTCTATGTGGGCACATCGGAAGCGCTCAGCATGGACTACCTCACCGATACCGATGAACGCCCCGAAGGCTACGGCTTCACTGGCGGAGGCGGCGGCGCCAGTGGAAGAAGCGGCATTCGCGCCATCGACTACAAGACCGGCACGATGAAGTGGTTCCACGCCGGCGGTGGCGCGCAGGGCCTGATGTCCACAGCCGGAGGTCTTCTGTTCGGTGGCGATGGCGGCATGCACTTCATCGCCTTCGATTCGGCAACCGGCAAGCCCCTCTGGCATACGTCATTGCTCGCCAACCCAACCAACGGTCCTGAAACATACCTGCTGGATGGCAAGCAGTTCGTCCTCGTCGGCGCGGGCGACACGCTCTACGCCTTCACCCTGAACCCGTAGGACGTGCTTCCAGCTTGTCCCTGAAGTTTGGCCAATCTGTGTGGGGCAGGCGGTTCCGCCTGCCATCTGTCGAGCGAAGTCAGCTAAACCGACAGCACTCTACTGAAAGCCGTCTTAAATTTTTCCATCTCTTCCCTCGTGCCCACCGTGACCCGCACATGCGTAGGCCAAACCGGCCACGGCCGCCCGATATAGACGTTCTCCTTCTGCATCGCGGTAATCACATCACGCGTCGGCCGACCCGTATCCACCATAAAGCAATTCGTCACCGACGGCACATAGCGCAGCTTCTTCTGCTCCAGATATGCGAAAGTCTCTTCACGAATACCGCCGATAATCCTGCTCCGGTCCGCGACCAGACTCTTCACCTGCAGACTCGCCGCCGCTGCCGCCATGCCTGTAATCGGCAGCATCCCGTTATTGCTGAACCGGTCCAGCTTCCGGATCAAATCGGGCCGCGCCAGCACCGCTCCGGCGCGCAAACCCGCCATCCCATAAACCTTAGAAAACGTACGCAGAATCACGATGTCCCTGTCCGCCGCCGCCAGCGCCGAATTGAATTGCCGGTTCGGCGCAATATGCATATACGCCTCATCCAGCATCAAAATCGACCCCGCCGGCTTATTCGCCAGCAGCCATTCGATATCCGCTTTCGACGTCACCGTCCCCGTCGGATTATTCGGATTCGCAATATAAAAGACTCCCGCGTTCTTGACGGCAGCCATCGCCCTCACATCGTGCGAATAGTCCGGTCTCAGCGGAATCCGAATCGTCGTCGCGCCGGCAACCTCAGCCGCAGTCGCGCCCGCCTCGTATCCGGGATCGCCCATCACAAGCGATCTCTCCGGCGAACAGAACGCCAGCACCGTCTGATGCAGCGGAGCGCTCGACCCGGAATAGACCCGCACGTAATCCGTCTTCAGACCTTCCTGATCTGCCAGCAGTTGCTGCACCCTTGTGCCTTCGCTGAAAAGGTACCGCCCGCCCTGCGCCGCGATAGCATGCAGCGCTTCGAGCGCCTCCTTACACGGTCCCATCGGATTCTCGTTGGCGTTGATCATCACCGCGCCCGGCGGCGCATCCACGCGCGACGCCTGCGCCATCGCCATCTCGCCGGAAAACGGCAGCGAAACTCCCGCCGCCAGAAAGCTCGCAATTTTCCCAAAAGACCGGCGCGAAACGCCGCGCGCCAGAAGATCGTTTTCAATCGTGGATGTCAGCATCGAGTCTCCGCCACTAACACTATCATGTTTTGCGAACAGCTCGGAATCTGACCGGATCCGGTCACTCGCGCGCCCGCACTGAACGTGCCATCTCAACGGCAAGCTCAGCAAATCGATCCAAAACCCGTACGGCCCTGAAATTGCCATACAGGAAGCGCCGCACCTGCGGACACAAAATGGAGGCGCCCACATGCGCATAGACTTCTACACAAAAACGATCCTCACGTTCATTGCGCTGTTTCTTGCAATGCTCGTACTGAAACCACTCTTTCAACCCCAGCCCGTCATGGCGGCGGGCGACTACGCCGGCGTTCAATTCTCATACAGCGGCAACAGCCACGCCTTCTTCGATACGCGCTCCGGCGACGTTTGGGAATATGGCGACAACGGCCACTTCAAACAGCACTACAAGGTCAATGAACTGGGTAAGGACCACCAGCGTTAAGAGGAATCCGGCCGGGAATCCGGTATTCCCGGCCTTGCGTACCGCTCACTTCGTCAGCGAGAAATTCACATCCACCGTGGTCACGGTCTCCACGGGCTGGTCGTTCAGCATGGTTGGCTGATACCGCCATTGAGAGACGGCGTCCAGCGCGGCCTGCGTCAGGCCTGGATCGGGACTGCTCACCACTTGCAGGCCTGTTAGCATCCCTTCTTTCGAGATCACCGCGTTGATCTTCACCGTTCCCGCGACGCCCTGTTGCTGCAGGTTCGTCGGATAATCCGGTTTGATTTGGTTCACAAGCAGTGCGGCCTGCACATCTCCACCAATCCGCGCAGGCCCTGCAGAAGCCATCCGTATGGCCCGTCGGCCAATAACCGCCGTATAGTTAGAGTTAGCGACGCGTAGCGGAAGAGCGTCGTTCGGCAGCGTCGTCGCCGCTACTGCCGATCTCGACCCCACCACGCTCAGGGACTCGGCCACCGTACCCAGTGCGAGAAACATCGTGCCCGTGTTGTGTGCGTCTCCCGCAGCCACAGCAATACCGGTCTGCGTCAGTCTCTTAAAGCCACGCACATTAAGCATCACACTGTAAGTGCCGACATCGATATTCCGAAACCAGTATCGACCTGTGTTGTCCGATGTCGTCGAGGCCGTCGCGCCGGTATCCGTATCGGTCAGCGTGACCGGCGCATCGGCCACCACCGCTCCCGACGGATCTATCACGACGCCCGAAATCGATTGCCCGGTCGCCGCCGAACTCACCGCCGACGCAACAGGAGGAGCAGCGGGTGCTTTCGCCTGCGCGAGCAAAACGTTCCTCTTCCGCAAGGCCCCATCCACGGTCCGCAACAACTCATCCGTCGTCCGCGACAATCCTTCCGGGCCGCGACTCTGAAGGAGCGGTACTGCAAACTCGGCCGGCGCCGAAATCTCCGCCTCCGCCCTCGAATACCCAACCGCACCAACCGTAAACACCGTCGATACCAGCGCACAAAGCATCCCGACACACGCGATCCGCAAACGCGAAACCCGCTGCACCGCAACTCCGGCCGCAATCCGCCGAATCCTCTGCGGCAGAAACGTTCCCGGCATCGCCATCCCCACAACACCAACCCGCGCGCCGGATTCCTGCACTACCCGTGCCAGCCCCAACAGGTATTCCGAATAGCACAGCGGATCGTGCCCTCGCAGCAACACCGCATCGTCGCAGGCCTCCTCCGCCAGCGCGGAAAGCTGCCGCGAAAGCCACCACGCCAGCGGATGAAACCAGAACACCGCGCGATTCAGCAGCGCCAGCCATTGCACCAGTGGATCGCGACGCCGCGCATGTTCGTCCTCATGCGCCAGCACCGCGTCCAACTGCGCTCGCGACCATCCGGTCCAGCTGGGCGGCAAAATCACGGAAGGCGCAAACCATCCCACAGTAATCGGAGTCACACACGACTCGCTGGTCAGTCTCCCCGTGCGCTCCTCCGCCCTTCGAATCAGCATCCACGTTCGCACCGTCCCGGTCAGCAGCCGGACAGCCAGCACAGCGAATCCCAACAGGTAAAGACCCAGCAGCGAATCCTGCCACGTCCACACCGCCCGCTCGACCGGCGACGCTGGTCCCTCCCCCTCCGGCAATGTCTGCTGCGCGACGGCAGGCTGCGCAACCGCAATCGCCGGCGCGGGCTTGAGAATCCGCAGCACCGCCTTAGGCCCCCAGGCTGTCCAGACCGGCAGCACCAGCATCAGCACAACCACGCTCGCCCACACCGCGTGGCGTACCCGCGCGGCCTTCACCCTCAGGACATACAGCACAATCGCCGTACAAAAAGCGATTACCACCGATCTCACGACGCATTCCACAATCAGTTGCATCATTCCGCGCCCTTTAGCCCTTTCCTGCGAGCCCGCACAAATTCCTCCAGCCGATCCATCTCTCCCTTGCTCAACACCCGCGCATCCACCATGCCGCTCACCAGTTCCTCCACCGACCCCCGGCAGAACCGGTCGATAATCTGCCGCACCGCATGTGCCGCCAGGCTCTTCGAATCGCTGGCCCGCCCAGTCGCGCTGTACACATAAGCGCGCCCTTCTTCCTCATGCCGCAGATAGCCCTTCTGTTCCAGCCGCCGTAGCAACGTGCGAATCGACGTCTCCTTGATATTGCGATTCGGCGCCACAACCTGGTGGACCGCCTCCACCGTGCACGGTCCTCCATTCCAGACCGCCTGCATCACTTCGTTTTCCAGTTCCGTCAGTGGCGATTTCACCCGTATCGCGGGTTCAGCACGTTTCGTCATGGTACGAGATGTACCATTTCACGCCCTGAAAGTCAAGCCACATGTGGGGCAGGCGGTTCCGCCTGCCCGCAGTTTGTGCGAAGCTCGATCTCCTTCCCACCGAGTTTATTCTCAAGCCGTTGTTTATTAATCTCTCTTCATCTGCCTCAAAAATATGCTACATTCCAGTACGGCGTGTGTTCATGCCACAAGAATATGAGGAACTCGTAATGCGCGCCTTGGCTCTGTTCATTGCCGCCGCGCTCACGCTCCCGTCCCAACAAACCCAACCCGCGGGCCCCGTCATCCGCGTCTCCACCACCCTCGTTCAGGTCGAAGGCCTCGTCACCGACTCCACCGGTCGCCACATTTCCGATCTCACGCCAGCCGACTTTACGATCCTCGAAGACGGCAAAGTTCAGCGGATCACTCACTTTTCCTACATTCCCGGCCCTGACACGAAACCAACCGCACCCGGATCCTCACCCACGCCGCAAACAAACTCCACGCCGCCCACGAAGCAAACCGAACAAACCTCCGATCTAACCCAACGCGCCATCGCCGTCATCATCGACGACCTCCACACCTCCGCCCTGAATCTCGCGCGCATCAAACCCGATCTCAACAAATTCGCCGAAACCCGACTCGGCCCGG
>Ga0182024_10002639_pt1 | contig 44091 bp, 47 predicted proteins | sample P32metaG_FD_120480 | JGI IMG/M metagenome (GOLD analysis project Ga0182024, IMG submission 120480) | Permafrost microbial communities from Stordalen Mire, Sweden - P3-2 metaG (Illumina Assembly) | ecosystem: Environmental > Terrestrial > Soil > Wetlands > Permafrost | place: Sweden: Stordalen... | reverse complement strand
GGCGGCACGCTGCGCACCTGACGTCATCGCTGGCGTCGAGACCCCCTCACCCACATTTCGCCGGTTGAGAGTCTTCGCCCGCGTCCCCTCTCCCCCTGAAGGGGGCGAGGGATGCAAAACTGGATGATCGAAACTGCGCAGGCGCGGGTGAGGGGGAAGCGCGTGATGGGCTAGATTGAAAAACATGAACCCTGCCTCTGCTCACAATTTCGACAAGCGCTCCGCCCTCGCCTTTATCATCGCATTGGGCATCGTCAGTCTGTTCGCCGACATGGCCTATGAGGGCATGCGCGCAATCTCGGGGCCCTTTCTCGGGTTGATGGGAGCCAGCGCGGCCGTTGTAGGAATTGTCGCGGGCACAGGCGAACTCGTGGGCTATTTGCTGCGACTGGTGTCGGGCAGTCTCGCGCAGCGCACCTCCGCCTACTGGCCGATCGCAATCGCCGGCTATGCCATCCAGATGGTTGCGGTCCCCGCCCTCGCCTTCGCCGGCAGCTGGCAGGCAGCCGCACTTCTCATCGTGCTCGAGCGGACCGGAAAGGCCGTGCGCAACCCTGCCGGAAACACGATGATGAGCCATGCCGGCGAGGAGATCGGCCAGGGCTGGGCCTTCGGCCTGCACGAGGCGCTGGATCAGACAGGCGCGCTCGCGGGACCGTTGATTGCCGCGCTGGTCCTCGCGCGCCACGGTCTCTATCGCGACGCTTTCCTCTGGCTGGGTATCCCGGCCGCCCTGACGGTTGTCCTTGTACTGATCGTCGCGTTCCGTTTCCCGGCCGCGGCACGGATTCCCGCAGTGTCGGACGATGGCGGCACGGAGACGCTATCGCGCGTGTTCTGGCTTTACGCGGCCACGGCGGCGCTCACTGCTTTCGGCTTCGCCGACTACCCGCTCATCGCGTTCCATTTCAGCAAGGTACACACGGTTCCGACGTCGCTCATTCCCGTCTTTTACGCCGGCGCCATGGCAACGAGCGGGGCCGCCTCTCTTCTCTTCGGCCGCTGGTTCGATGCACGCGGCCTTTCCGTCATGATTCCGGGCCTCCTGCTCGGCGCTTTCGTCGCGCCGCTCGTCTTTCTTGGCGGATTCGGCCCCGCCCTGATCGGCACACTGCTCTGGGGCGCGGCTCTGGGCGTGCAGGGCTCGGTGATGTCCGCCGCCATTGCCCGAATGGTTCCCGCCCATGGGAGGGCGCGCGCCTTCGGCATCTTCACCGCGATATTCGGCGTTGCGTGGTTTTTGGGCAGCGCAGCGCTGGGCGCGCTTTATGACGTGTCGCTGCCTGTGCTCGTCGCGATTTCCGTGCTGCCGCAACTCGGGGCGCTCGTTCCGCTTGGCCTCGCTTTGCGCACAACGAAGCGCGCCTGAGTCGCGGTTGGAATGGCGGATCGGGAGTGCTAGACGGCGCGGCCCATGACAGATCTGTCCCATATCCGCAATTTCTCCATCATCGCGCACATCGATCATGGGAAGTCGACGCTGGCCGACCGCCTGATCCAGGCGTGCGGCGGCCTTTCGGCACGCGAGATGAAAGAGCAGGTGCTCGATTCGATGGATATCGAGCGCGAGCGCGGCATCACCATCAAGGCGCAGACGGTGCGGCTCGATTACCGCGCCAAGGACGGCAAGTCCTACACGCTGAACCTCATGGACACGCCCGGGCATGTGGACTTCGCCTACGAAGTCTCGCGCTGTCTTGCGGCCTGCGAAGGCGCGCTGCTGGTCGTCGATGCCAGCCAGGGCGTCGAGGCCCAGACGCTCGCCAACGTCTATCAGGCGATCGAGGCGGATCTGGAAATCGTTCCGATCCTCAACAAGGTCGATCTGCCCGCGGCGGAGCCCGAGCGTGTGCGACAGCAGATCGAGGACGTGATCGGCCTCGACGCCTCTGCCGCGATTCCGATTTCGGCGAAGACGGGGCTGAACATTGAAGCCGTGCTGGAAGCGATCGTTCATCGCTTGCCGCCGCCGACAGGCGAGCGGAGCGCGCCGCTCAAGGCCCTGCTCGTGGACAGCTGGTACGATTCCTATCTGGGCGTCGTCGTGCTCGTGCGCGTGGTCGACGGCGAGCTGAAGAAAGGACAGCGCGTGCGCATGATGGCCGCCGACGCGGTCTATCAGGTCGAGCGCGTCGGCGTTTTCACGCCCAAGCAGATTGCCGTGGACTCGCTGGGACCCGGCGAAGTGGGGTTCATCACCGCGGCGATCAAGGAAGTGGCGGACACCCAGGTCGGCGACACGATCACGGATGAGCGCAAGGGCACGGACACGCCATTGCCCGGCTTCAAGCCGGCGCAGCAGGTCGTGTTCTGCGGCCTGTTCCCGGCCGATGCGGCGCTGTTCGAGGATCTGCGCGAGGCGCTCGGCAAGCTTCATCTCAACGATGCGAGCTTCACCTACGAAACCGAAACGTCCGCCGCGCTGGGCTTTGGATTCCGCTGCGGATTTCTGGGTCTTCTGCATCTGGAGATCGTGCGCGAGCGGCTGACGCGCGAATTCCAGCTCGAACTGATCGCGACCGCACCCTCCGTCATCTATCGCATCCATCTCACCAACGGCGAGATGAAGGAGTTGCACAATCCCGCCGACATGCCCGATCCCGTCTACATCGCCTCGATTGAGGAGCCGTGGATCAAGGCCACGATTCTCGTACCCGACGAGCATCTGGGTTCCGTGTTGAAACTTTGCGAGGACCGCCGCGGCCGCCAGATCGAGCTCACCTATGCCGGCAGCCGCGCCATGCTCGTCTACAAGCTGCCGCTCAACGAAGTCGTGTTCGATTTCTACGACCGGCTGAAATCGGTAAGCCGCGGCTATGCGAGCTTCGACTATCACATCGAAGGCTATGAGGAGGGCGATCTCGTCAAGATGTCGATCCTCGTCAATGGCGAGCCGGTCGATGCGCTGTCGATGATCGTCAACCGCGCCCGTGCTGAAGCGCGCGGCCGCGCCATGTGCGAGAAGCTCCGGGATCTCATCCCGCGCCACCTGTTCCAGATTCCCATCCAGGCGGCGATCGGCGGGCGCATCGTCGCGCGCGAGACGATCAAGGCATTGCGCAAGGACGTGACGGCGAAGTGCTACGGCGGCGACGTCACCCGCAAACGCAAACTGCTCGACAAGCAAAAGGAGGGAAAGAAGAAGATGCGCCAGTTCGGAAAGGTCGACATTCCGCAGGAAGCCTTCATCGCCGCCCTCAAGATGGACGCCGATTGAGCGCGGCGCGAAAACGGCCGTACCCGCGCAGGCGCTCCGGCGCCAATACAACCCCGATTTTCACCATGGCCGGGCTTGTGACCCGGCCAGCCTGCCTTCGCCGAAGCGAAGTTTCAGCTTCGCGCAGGCAGGCCGCCGCGCGCCGGCGCGGCGAATGACTCTGCATCGCCACGCGGCGTACCGGAATCAGTCACTACGCTCGCGGACGCTCGCGTGCTGGATGGCCGGCTCGGAGGCCGGCCACGGTGAGATGGGGGCTATGTTCGCTTTATCTTGGCCGTCAGCAGCGGTGGGGATGGTAGTAGCACCAGCCGGGACCGCGGCCCTCCACTACGCAGCCGGAAAGGCTGACGGCGAGACCCAGAAGAATAAGGGGGGCGATAAAGCGACGCATGGCGATACCCGCAATTTAGGACATCGCCCCTCCATCGGGGAATGTCGCGATCCGGAGCCGGCAATTCAAGCTCCGCGAAAAGACAATCGCGGGTTACAGGTTAACAGATCGCAACCAAAGCGCGTCCCATCGGAACCCCGCCCCCTCCGTCTCGCTGCGCTCGAACCACGATGGGGAGGAAAGGCGGCGCCGCTCCTCACTTGCTCAGGCGCTGAATCACGTCGTCGAGCTGTTCCAGCGTGCGATAGGCGATGCGCAATTCACCGCCTGTGGATCCGGAGTGGACGATCTGAACTTTTAGTCCCAACATGTTGGAAAGACTGGACTCTAGGGCTTTTATATCGGCTCTGCTGCCGCCCGCTGGCTTGGGAGCCGGTTTTTTTGGTTTGTCCGAACGGTGTTCGGCTTGCCGAACATTGAGCGACTGGCCGATGATTTCCTTGGCGCGCGCCTCGGGATCGGCGCTGCCGATCAAAGTCCTGGCGTGACCGGCGCTTAGCTGACCTTCGCGGATAAAGGTCTGGACGGATGCCGGAAGCTTCAGCAGCCGAAGAGTGTTGGCAACATGGCTGCGGCTCTTTCCCACCTCTTTCGCGAGCAGCTCCTGCGTGTATTCAAAACGCTCCATGAGCTGCTGGTAGGCGCCGGCCTCTTCGAGGACGTTCAGGTCCGCGCGCTGCACATTTTCAATGATGGCCAGTTCCAGTGATTCCCCGTCACTGAGGCTGCGGACGACCACCGGCACGTCGTGCAGCTTGGCGAGCTGGGCCGCCCTCCAGCGCCGCTCGCCGGCGACGATCTCGAATCTCTCGGTGCTGCCGGCCGCCGGCCGCACCAGAATGGGCTGCAGCACGCCCTTTTCGCGGATCGAACTGGCAAGCTCTTCCAGCTCTTCTGCGACAAAGGTCTTGCGAGGCTGGAACGGGTTCGGCTGCAGCCACGCAATCGGCAGCGTGCGTTGGGGTCGCGCTCCAGCATCACCCTTCGCGGGCGCCAAGGCCTTCTCTTCGCCGATCAGCGACGAGAGCCCTCGCCCCAACCCGCGGTGACGGCCGTCTTCTGCCCTTTTCTGGTCGCCCGCATTCATGCCGCAACCCGCATGCGCTCGCGCTGGATGAGTTCGCCCGCGAGTTTGATATAGGCTTGGCTGCCGGGGCAACGCAGGTCATACACCAGCGCCGGAAGCCCATGGCTTGGCGCCTCTGAAATCCGCACATTGCGGGGGATGATGGTGTTATAGACCTTGTCGCCCATGTGCTGGCGGACATCGGCGGCAACCTGGTCGGAGAGGCGGTTGCGCTTGTCGTACATGGTGAGAACGATCCCCTGGAGTTCCAGGGCGGGATTGAGATTCGCGCGCACCCGGTCGATGGTTTTCAAAAGCTGACTCAACCCCTCCAGCGCAAAAAATTCGCATTGCAGGGGCACCACCACCGCATCGGCCGCCGCCATGGCGTTGACCGTGAGAAGGGTGAGCGAAGGCGGGCAGTCGATCAGCACATAGGCGAAGCGGCACGGATCGCGAAGGGAAAAGGCCCTGAGCGCGTCCTTCAACCGGTAGTTGCGCCGGGGAACTTCGACGAGCTCCAACTCGGCGCCGGACAGATCGACCGTGGAGGGAACGAGCGACAATCCTGGAATAGGGGTCGCCATCACGGCATCCCCGAGCGGGGCCTGGCCCATCAGGACGTCATAGGACGTAACCTTTCGCTCGGCGCGCCCGATGCCCAATCCCGTCGAGGCGTTTCCCTGCGGGTCGAGATCCATCACCAGGGTCGCTTCCCCGATCGCCGCCAGCGCGGTGCCGAGGTTGATTGCGGTCGTCGTTTTCCCGACGCCGCCCTTCTGATTGGCAATGACAAGGACCCTGGGGGAAATGCCGTGCAATTCGGCCTCATCATCTGGCACAGCGAAGATCCTCGATCATGAGGATGAGGCCGGAAGGATCGGAACGGCTGGTTCGCTCCGTCACACGCATGCTCCAACATTTATGGGCTGTGGTCAATTCTGACCATACAGATTGACCCTTGAGAAAAAGATTCAGCGTCGTCTTTTTCTGAAAAGCCTGTGCATAAAGAAGCAGTTGCGGAAGGGGCGCGCAAGCCCGGGCGGTTACGACGTCAAATCCCTCCTGTGGCGCATCTTCCACCCGTATGTTCCGGATTTCCGCTGCCACCCCCAGCCTGCCGGCCGCCTCCGCAAGAAAGAGGCATTTCTTCCGCGTCGCCTCAAAAAGAACGGTGCGGAAATTGGCTCGCTCACGGAGGAGAACCGCAAGGACGAGGCCGGGGAACCCGGCTCCACTGCCCAAATCGGCCAATGTTTTCGCTTCGGGCGGAAGAAGGTCGACGAGCTGGGCGCTGTCCCAGATATGCCGCTTCCAAAGGTCTGCAAGCGAGTTGCGGGAAACGAGATTGTGCCGGGAATTCCACTCCTCGAGGAGCGCCGCGAACAGCTTCAGCCGGGACAATGTTTCACGTGAAACATTTGCCGCCTTCTGGAATTCCGCGGGGCCGAATGTCGACGCCGGTGTCAATCCGTTCCCCCGGTGGGAAACCTTCTTTCCCCGGGGGAGGCGGAGGGGGAAGGCGATGGGCGCACCCGCGCCTTTGAACGGGTGTGAGCCAACACGAGAGTGAGTGCGGCGGGGGTTACGCCCTCGATGCGGGCCGCTTGGCCAAGGGTCGCGGGCCGGATTGCGTTCAGCTTCTGGGTTGCTTCCGAGGACAGGCCGTTGACGTGCCCATAGTCCAGATCCAGGGGCAGGCCTAGCCCCTCGTCCCGGCGGAACGCCTCGATGTCGGAGTCCTGGCGGTCAAGATAAACGGCGTATTGTGCGTCATTTTCGAGCTGCTCCACCACATCGGCCGTCAACTCGCCCAGCTCCGGCCACAGCCGGAGAAGATCGCGAAACCGGACGCCCGGCAGGCTGAGCAGTCCATGTCCGCTCCGGCGGCCCCCGTCGAGCCGCACCGTAATCCCGGCCTGTCTGGCGCGGCTGGCGGTGATGTCCAGCGCCGCAAGCTGCCGCTGGGCGCCTTCCAGTCTTTGGGTCTTCCCGGCAAAATGCCGCCGACGCTCGGCGCTCACGATTCCGCCGCTGTCGCCGATGCCCGTCAATCGGCGATCCGCATTGTCGGACCGAAGCGTCAGGCGGTACTCGGCGCGAGACGTGAACATGCGGTAGGGCTCGCTCACGCCTTTGGTCACAAGATCGTCGATCAGGACGCCGATATAAGCGGACGCGCGATCGAGGATGATGGGATCTGCGCCGGACACCGCGCGCGCTGCATTCCAGCCCGCCATCAGCCCCTGGGCGGCCGCTTCCTCATATCCCGTGGTTCCGTTGATCTGCCCCGCCAGATAGAGACCCGCGATTCGCTTCGTCTCCAGCGAGGCAAGCAGCTCGCGGGGGTCGACATAATCATATTCGATCGCGTAGCCAGGCAGGAACAGGCGGGCCCGCTCCAGCCCGGGAATGGTCGCCACGAACTCCCGCTGAACCTCCTCCGGCAGCGAGGTGGAGATGCCGTTCGGGTAAACCGTGGTGTCGTCGAGACCTTCGGGCTCGAGAAAGATCTGATGGCTGTCGCGCATGGCAAAACGCACCACCTTATCCTCGATCGAGGGGCAGTAGCGCGGGCCGGTGCCCTCTATCTGGCCGGAATAGAGCGGTGCCCGTGCGAGATTGCGCCGAATGATGTCATGAGTGGCGGTGGTGGTCCTCGTGATGTGACAGTCAATCTGCGGCGTGGAAATTCGCTCCGTCAGGAAGGAGAACGGCACTGGCGGTTCGTCGCCAGGCTGGACCTCCAGCGCGGCCCAGTCGATGCTGGTCCCATCGAGCCTGGGGGGAGTGCCGGTCTTGAGCCGACCCATATTCAATCCCATTCCATAGAGCGTGTGCGCCAGCCCGATTGCGGGAGCTTCTCCAACCCGGCCGGCTTCAATTCTGCGCTCGCCGATATGAATCAGGCCGCGCAGAAAGGTGCCCGTGGTCAGGACCGCCGCGCCGCAGGAAACCTCGCTGCCATCCGCCGCGCGAACGCCAGCCACCCTCCCGTCCCGGACGACGAGATCTTCGATTGCGAACTCGACAATGTGCAGGCTGCCCGTCCCGCCCAGCGCCGCTTGCATGGCGGCGCGGTAAAGCTTTCGGTCGGCTTGGGCCCGCGGCCCGCGGACCGCCGGTCCCTTGCGCCGGTTCAGCATGCGGAACTGGATTCCGGCCGAATCCGCGACTCGGCCCATGAGCCCATCGAGCGCATCGATTTCCCGCACCAGATGGCCCTTGCCAAGGCCGCCGATCGCAGGATTACACGACATCTCGCCGATGGTGGCGCGCCTGTGGGTCGCCAGGAGGGTACGCGCGCCGAACCGCGCCGCAGCCGCCGCGGCCTCGCAGCCCGCATGCCCCCCGCCGATCACGATCACATCGTATGCGTCCATCCGCGCTGCCTTAGGGACGATCGGCGGCCGGCGCAACTTGTTTCACGTGAAACATTCGCCGCAGAAAGCACTCAGGCGCCGCCCGCATGAAACAGACGGGTGTCCCTTTTGCGCTTCCCGCAATCGCCGGCATTGGTGTACCGAATTTCCTGGAAGTATTTATACGGGAGAAATTCCGTAGTATTCACCAAACTATTTAAAATAAACAAATTCCAAATAGTTCATTTATACAGTAAATTACAAACATATGTCGTTTAGTTCGAATGACCGTCGGAAAATACTGAGGAATCAGAAAAGGCGTCGCGAGATTTAAATCAGTTGAACCATGGGCCGCAACTGTTGCTCTGGGCCGTGAAATGCTAGTCTTCCCCATATTCGATGGAGGCGGGGATGAATTCGGTGCGCGCTGTTCGGACGATATTTCTGTTGCCGCTCGTATTTCTCTTCTTCGCGGCGCTCGACGGTGCATATGCATACACCTTTAGCGTGCTCTACACGTTTCAGGGCGGAAAGGATGGCGCTGGGCCGTACGGCCACCTGGTGCGAGACAATGCGGGCAATCTGTACGGCGCGACCTTCGATGGCGGCGGCGGCTGCCAGAGCGAATTCGATTATGGTTGCGGCACGGCTTACAAGCTCGCGCCGGACGGGACCGAGACGGTGCTCCGCGCATTTGGCACCAAACTTCGGGGTGATGGTCATTTCCCTTCGTCGGGTCTGGTTGAGGATAAGGCGGGTAATTTCCACGGAACGACTGACTTTGGCGGCGGGAAAAAAGGTTGCGGCGGTGTGGGCTGCGGTACCGTCTTCATCCTTGGGCCGGATGGTACTGAGAGGGTGCTCCATCATTTCACCGGGGCCGACGGTCGTAGTCCAACAGGCCTAGCACAGGACAGCGCTGGTAATCTTTATGGTACGAGCTACTCCGAGGGTAACGATGGCTGCGGCGGTGAGGGTTGTGGCCTCGTCTTCAAGGTCGCTCCCGACGGAACCGACACGACATTGTATGTGTTCCAGGGCGGAAGCGACGGTGCAAACCCGGACGCCCCACTGATCCGGGACAAAGCGGGCAATCTCTACGGGACGACTGAACTTGGTGGCGGCGGTAATGTCGGACAATGCGATGAGCAGCCACCATTAGGCTGCGGCACGGTCTTCAAACTCACTACCGACGGCACGGAAACAGTTCTCTATGCCTTCTCCGGCGGAAGCGACGGCGGTTACCCCTCAGCTCGTCTTGCAATGGACAGTGCCGGAAATCTGTATGGAGCGGCCGGCGGCGGAGCTTTCGGATATGGCGTGGTTTTCAAACTCACTCCGGCCGGTGTGGAGACCGTGCTCTATTCGTTCAAGGGCGGTAGCGATGGCGCGTACGCCGGCCCTGTCGGTTTTCTTGACGGTTCAGCCAGCCTTTATGGGACATCAGATGGCGGCGGAACCGGTTGCGGCGGAGGGGGTTGCGGCACCGTCTTCAGACTTGCGGCGGATGGTACCAAGACAATTCTCCACGTCTTCACCGGCGGTGCCGACGGAGCAGTACCGGAAAGCGCGCTGATTGCGGACAAGGCGGGAAATATCTACGGAACGGCAGACGTCGGCGGTGGACCAGGTTGCAGCGAGGGTTGTGGAGTCGTGTTCAAGCTGACGCCGTAGCCCGTCTCACCAAGTTCAAAATCAAACGGTCGTTTTCGGATCGCTCGCGCCGGGATCAGCCGTCCGGCGCCAGCGCCAGCGGCGCCGTCAATGCCCGGCTGAAATGGCCACTTCGATTCCGCGAAAGACACCGGGTGTACTTTCAATAACATGAGGATCCAGATTCGATTCGCTCATCCGTCGGAGCGCGCATTCCTCATGGAGCTGCAGCGGCGCGCGTCTCTGGTGTGGGAAGAGTACCGCGAGGACCTGCTGGCCCATTCGGAAGCGATTGATATTCCGCTTGCGCAGTTCCGCAAACGCCGGGTGCGCATTGCCCATATCGCGGGCGAGCGCATCGGATTTTCCGCCGTGCTGCCGCGAGGAACGGATTTCTGCGAACTCGACGGGCTCTTCGTGGAGCCGGCGTTTTGGCGGCGCGGCGTCGGACGCGCGCTGATCGAGGATGCCAGAAGAATCGCCCTCCGACACGTCACAAGGGCAATGGAAGTGACAGCCAATCCCCGCGCGAAAGCCTTCTATCTAAAGCTCGGCTTCGTCGCCTGCGGGGTTGTGCAGACGCAGTTCGGACCAGCGACGCGCCTGGCCTGCACGCTGGACGGAACGGCAGGCTGAGGCGCCCGCACCGGACTGACGGCGGCGCGAGCACGATCGGATCGGGCTCGGTTTATCGCCCACTCCTGCTTCGGCGGGCTCCGCATGAGGACTTGGCTCTTGTTTCCTCAGCCGAGCCCGCCGAAGGCCGACGGTGCACGATTTCAACCCTCAGTTCGGCATCAGCACCTTGTCGACGACGAGGATGACGCCGTTGCTCTGATAGACGTTCGGGATGGTGACGTTCGCCATGTTGCCCTTGTCGTCGGTGACGACGAGCGACCTGCCGCTGCCGCTGACCGTCAGCGTTTCGCCCTCGACCGTCTTCAGCATGGCCTTGCCGCCGCCCGCCGCGATCTGGCGATCGAGCGCCGCCGCATCGAGCCGTCCGGGAACGACGTGATAGGTCAGTATCTTGTCGAGCGTGGCCTTGTTGTCGGGCTTCAGGAGCGAATCGACGGTGCCGGCGGGAAGCGCTGCGAACGCCTCATTGGTCGGCGCGAAGACCGTGAACGGGCCCGGGCCTTCCAGCGTCGTCACCAGGCCACCCGCCTTGACCGCGGCGACGAGGGTGGTGTGATCCTGCGAATTCATGGCGTTCTCGATGATGTTCCGGGTGGGATACATCGCCGAACCGCCCACCATCGGGTAACTGCCCGCCAGCGCGCCTCCGCCCGCGACCATCGCCGCGATGCCGGCCACGCCAAACATGTTCCTGCTGTTCATGATCTCTGCTCCGATTGGCTCGCGGACCTCGGCCTCTCCTCGGTCGTCGCAGCCACTGGTCTGCTTACGGAGCACCGGGCAGATCGGATGCAAGCCTCTTCGCATCCCAATTCCGTCGCCGCGCGTAAGGAAGACATGACGACCGCCCAGACGATGCGCAGGTTTGCCGCGTGCCCTGCCTCCCGGATGGGGAGTTCGCGGCCGGATGGACAAGGCCGGCCTTTCGCGCAAGCGTGCGGTCGGACAGCCCATTTCCCGCCCGAGCGCATGGTCGAGCCTGCTTCGCTTTCCTCCGCCGAAGTGCTGATCGAGGCTGTGGGCCGCGGCAGCCGGCTCGCGCTCAAGCGGCTCTACGAGCTCGAATCGCGCCGGCTCTACGGCATTGCGCTGCGCATCATTCGGCGCCCCGAGGTCGCTGCCGACACGCTGCAGGAAACTTTCCTCCAGGTCTGGCAGAACGCAAACAGTTTTTCCTGGGAGCGGGGCGCGGGCGCGGCTTGGCTGACGGGCATCGTCCGCTTCCGCGCGCTCGACGCGGTGCGCAAATTGGGGCGCGAGGTGCTCTCCGGCGATCCGGGGCTCGGTGACGAACCGGTCGAGCCAGACGTGCTGGCCGGGATCGACGCACGGGCGCAGGCCGGAGCGCTGCACCGCTGCCTGCAATTGCTGGACGACAATCAGCGCCGCTGCGTGGTGCTCGCCTTTGTCGACGGCTTCTCGCATGCCGAGATCGCCGGCCGGCTCGCGGCACCTCTCGGAAGCGTCAAGAGCTGGGTTCGCAGAGGACTGATCGCGTTGAAGGGCTGTCTCGAGGCATGATTCCCGTGAACCGCGAAAAGCTGGATGCCGTGGCGGGCGAGTATGTTCTGGGCCTGCTCGATTCCGGCGCGTCGCGGGAGATCGAGGCGGCGCTGGTCACGAACACAGAATTGCGCGACGCGGTGGCATTCTGGGAAGAGAAGCTCCATCCCCTGTCGGCGCTGGCCACGGCAGCGGAGCCGCCGGCGGGAACATGGGATGCCATCGCGAACCGGCTGGAAGGCCCTTCAGGCCGCTCCGCCATGCCGGGGTGGTGGAAAAGCGCCGCTCCGTGGCGCTGGTCCACCGCCGGCTTCGCCGCCGCTGCCGCGGCGCTTCTCTTCTACGTCGCACGCGCGCCCGCACCGGTTTCGCCGCCGCTAGTGGCCCTGCTGCACGCGCCGCAGCAGCAGGCGGCGAGCTGGATCGCGACCGCGGGCCGCGATGGCCTGCGACTCCGCGCGGTCGCGAACGAAGTGCCGCCCCAGGCCCGAATCTACGAACTCTGGGCGATTCCTCCCCATGCGACTCGCCCGGAGCCGCTTGGCGTTGTCGCGGCGAACGACACGCTTCGGCTCGCCCGCCTTCCGCGCGCCGCAACCGAGGGCGCGACGCTCGCCATCAGCATCGAACCTCCCGGCGGCTCGCCCACGGGACTTCCCACCGGACCGGTCGTGTTCCTCGGCGCCCTGAAAGCGATCTAGGCGCCCGTTTTCACCCCCCGCGCGCGGCTTGCGTGTGCACGCAATTTTTCATCCCCGCGAAGACGCGCAGTGCGGGCCGAGTTGCGGTCCGCGCAAGAACAGCGCCGTCCTTCGCAATCGGCTGCGAAGCGGATAGGCTCGCGGGCGATGAAGGGGCGGAGCCCGGGAATGCGGAGTGGACGTTTTTTGTTGGGCTGCTGCGCCATTGCCCTCGCGGGCTGCGCGGCCGACCGGCCGGTCGTGCGCTGGTCCAGGCCCGGCGCGACCTACGACCAGTTCGTGCAGGACCGGGCCGCCTGCGTCGAGGAGACGCGCGCGAATTCGCAGCCCTTCTTTATCGGCGGATCGCGCTTCGGCAGCAGCCGCGGGGCGGATGCCGCACTCGATACGGGGCTCTTCGCGCCCTGCATGAACAGCCGGGGATATGCAGTCGATCCCAAAGGCTATGCGGCGCCTCCGGGCGACGAAATTCCGCTCGGACCCTGAGCCACGCTATTTCTGGAGGCAGATCTCTCATGCCGCGTTCCGACGACGAGGGCGAACTTTTCGAGCTGATCAGGCATCGCTCGTTCCGCGAGGGATCGTTCAAACTCTCCTCCGGCGCCGCGAGCCCTTTTTACTTCAATCTCAAGCCGACCATGATGTCTCCGCGCGGGGCCTATCTGTCGGCGGCTTCATTCCTGGAGCGCGCGCGCGCCGCCCGTGCAGAGTTCGTGGGCGGCCTGGAAATGGGCGCGGTGCCGCTCATCGGTGCCCTCGCCGCGCTCAGCGAGGCGGAGGGACATCCGGTCAAGACCTTTTTCGTCAGAAAGCAGCCCAAATCCCACGGCACCATGGATTCGATCGAAGGGCTTGCGGCGGATGAATCGCTTGCCGACACAAGGGTGCTGGTCGTCGATGACGTGGCGACGACCGGCGCCTCCCTTCTGAAGGCCGCCCAGATCGCCCGCGCCGCCGGCGCTTTGGTGGATACCGCACTGGTTCTCGTCGATCGCGAAGAGGGCGCGGCCGAGCGGCTGGCGACCGAGAACATTCGCCTCCTGTCGGTTTTCCGCGGGCAGGAATTTCTGGGGCGGTAGACGGCACGAAATCTGCGCGGGTCGGGCAGGTCGCCGCGAAAATTGGCATGAGATTCCTCGGTTCCGGCGGGGAGTTCTCGCCAATTTGCGGCACGTGGAACGGCTGAAGAAGCCGGCCGTTTTTCCAGGAGGGGTTTGAACGCGGGTAACGGAATTGGGAGATTCATCATGCCTCTGCCACGCTTCGCCAAATCCGCACTGGGTGCCGCATTACTGGCCGGCGCCTTTGGGCTGTCCGCATCCGCGCAAGAATACGGACCGGGACCCGGCTATGGCGGACCCCCGCCGGAATCGGTCATCGTGACCGCACCGCGCTTCTGCGCCGAACCCGCCAAGCTGAACGGCCCGCTCGAACCCGTGTCGCTCTCGATGGCCGTTCGCTACGACGATCTCGACATCGCCACGCGCCGCGGCGCGCGCGAATTCCGGCACCGCGTCTACCGCCAGGCGGAAAACGTTTGCGACCGCCTCGCCGACGCGTATCCCGTTTACGAGATGACGAGCGCTCCCTCCTGCTTCAAATCCGCCGTGGACAACGCGATGACGAAAGCAAGCGCCGCGATCAATGAAGCCCGCCTGGCCTATTGGGAAGGCGACTGATGCTGCCGGGCGCCGGCGTTAGGCCCGCGCACAACCCGTCAGCTGACCAATGTTGTGACGAACCCGTCGCGTTTCGCGTCGCAGGCCCGCCTCTGGGACCGCGGAAGGAATAAAACCAGAAAGGTAGTGTGTCAAACCACCATGGGATGTGATACCCAATAGCGATTCGCGCGCGACCGGGCTTCCCGATGCTCTCCTCCAAACCGATACCGGCCAGTGAGAGGCTGATCCTGGCGCTCGACGTGCCCGATGTGGAGGAGGCGAAGCGGCAGGTCGTCCACCTCGGCGACGCCGTGAATTTCTACAAGCTCGGCCTCGAAATTTTCATGACCGGGAACATCTACCCCCTGATCGACTGGCTGCACGACCGGAGCAAAAAAATCTTCGTGGACCTGAAATTCTTCGACGTCCCCAACACCGTCGGCTCGGCGGTGCGTCAGTTAAGGGGACGCCACGCCACGTTCGCGACCGTGCACGGCAACGACGAAATTCTGCGCGCCGCAGTGGCGGAAAAGGGCGAGGTGAAAATCCTGGCCGTGACCGTGCTGACCAGCCTCGACAATGCAGATCTCAAATCGCTCGGCTTTCAGGTCGATACGTCGGAGCTCGTGCTGTCGCGCGCCCTGCGCGCGCTGGCGCTGGGATGCGACGGCGTGATCTCCTCCGGCCTCGAGGCCGGAAATCTGCGCAACCAACTGGGCGAGAATTTTCTGGTGGTGGTGCCCGGCATTCGCCCCGTGGAGAACCGCGAACCCGACGACCAGAAGCGCACCGTGGACCTTGAAGAGGCGTTCGCCAGCGGCGCCGATTACATCGTGGTCGGCCGCCCCATCCGCCGCGCCCCCGACCCCCGCCAGGCCGCCTTGGCCATGCAGGCCCGGATCGGCGAACTGTTCCCGGGGCAGTAGCAGGCAGAACAGGCGGCGCGCGCCTGTTCGCGGGCGGAAATTCGCCTTAGCCAACCCGCTGAATTTAGGCTGCTTTTCCGTGGGCGAGCGCGCTTTGATCGGCCGTCTCGAGAAGAGTCCCCTGTATTCCGCCTGATAAGCAGGCGCCGCGACCTCTACTTTCGCTCTTATGGCGCAAGCGGTGGAAGCGATTCCGCTGCGTCGATCCTAGGTGATCGGCATGAGCATTCGTGCCGCCGCCCTACTAGTTTGCCTCGTTTCCATCGAGGCAATATTGAAGCCTGCCGGTGCGGGCGTTTTCGCCCATGCTCCACAGCTTGAATTTATGGAATCGGTCGATTCCGAAAGCGTCGCGATAAAGAATTTCGCCGAAAACGAAAAGGGCAACGATTCCGATGTCGTCGCGAATGTGGTTCAAGTCTATAATCTCCATCGCCTTAGCCGGACGGAGCACCAGATTAAGAATGGCTCCCGGGCTTATTACTCCCATGATGTCAATGTCATCGGCTTCATACTCGGGGAGTATTGGCCCAAGGAGCGAATAGGGCAGCACACACACTTTGGACATTATGGTCACACCGTAAGCAGGCGTTCGGCCAACATTCTTGATGTTCATGGGGCAGGCGGGCTTGAGGCTGTTATGCTGGAATGGCTGGGCAGCCTCGACGTGAAAATAGGCCCGCAATTGGCGTTCGCTGGTGTCGGCTCCCTGCTTCAGAGTTTTGTTCATCGTATCCGCTTGCTCGCTGGCAGCGTCCGCAGCCCTCCTAGCCTCGCTGGCGCTAGCGCGTGCGGCTCTCAGAGTGAAGAAAACGAGGGCCACGCCGGCAGCGGTAATCAGGATTTCCAGCGCACCGACAAGGAACATCCACTTCGCCCATCGCGCGATGCGAAGCTGGCTCTTGTAATAGCGATAGAGGCGGCGTTGGCTGTCGGTGGGTGTTGGTTTTCCTTCTGGGCGTTTTGGCGTGCTGGACGCGCGTTTGATGGCGTGCTGGCCGATAAGCGGCGCGCTTGGCTGTATGTGTGGCTGTGGAGTGGCGGCTGGCTGTTGGGGAGCGGCGTTGCTGTTGGTGTTGTTACTTACGTTCTGAGCCAGTGCCGGGGCTGCTAAGGCGAGTCCGACAGCCGCACAGAGTGACAGCCAATAGCTTCTAGACATTGGATGAGAAACGCCGCCGTGAAGCCCCCACGGCTGATCTTATTGGCAAGATTCCGCTCTGTCTCCTGCACCCCCAGGGCATCCAGTTTTTCGACCAGTTGGGCATAGGTGACTCCCTTGTGCTTCAGCTCGCCCTTCAGGAGATTCTTGGCTCTCGTCTCGAATTTCATGGTTAAGGGATTGTTTTTCCATACGTTTTTCGGCATGTGGCTACCTCGCAAAATATCATCGCTTCCGATGAAGATAATCCTTGCATGCGGCGAAGTCTATAGCTATATCCAGTGCAGAATATCACTGGATGCGATGACAAATGGCGCAGCATTTCCTCCTTTCGGCCAAGGCCAAGACCCTCACGCTGGCGACCGTGTTCCGCATGTCGGACGCGGAAGCCGAGACCATGTTCCGCAAGGTTCGCTGGCCCGATACGGACGGCGCTCCGGTCTGTGCGAAATGCGGCGGATTGGATGCCTACGAATATCGCCGCGAGACTGGCGCGCTGTGCTTTGAGTGCCGCGCGTGCAAGGCCCATTTCAGCGTCACGTCCGGCACACTGTTCGCCAGTCACAAGCTCCCACTCCGCGCCTATCTCGCGGCGATTGCCATTTTTTGCAACGAGGTGAAGGGCAAGAGCATGCTCGCCATGAGCCGCGATCTCGGGCTCGCGTACAAAACCGCTTTCGTGCTCTGCCACAAAATGCGCGAGGCCATGTCGGAAGAATTCAAGGGCCGCGTCATTGGCGACGATCATCCAGAGGCGTCTGTGGATGGCGCATATTTCGGCGGTCACATTCGCCAAGCCAATCTGAAAGAGAACCGGATCGATCGCCGCCTTTGGGTGCATCAGACCGGCAAGCGCAAGGTCGTGGTCGTGATCCGCGAGCATGGCGGCGAGACGCTTCCGGGCGTGTTCAAGTCAGAAGGCGCGGCGGTAAATTGGATTGCTTCGCGCGTTGTGAAAGGCACGAAACTCAACGCGGATGAAGCGCCATCATGGAACGACCTGCACGCGCGCTTTGAGGTCAAAAGGATCAATCACCAACAGGCGTACAGCCTCAACGGCGCCTGCACGAATTGGGCGGAGTCCTACTTCAGCCGGTTGCGCCGAGGCGAGGCTGGCCATCACCACCACATTGCGGGACCTTATTTGCTTCGCTTCGCGCAAGAGGCGGCTTGGAGAGAAGATAACAGGCGCGTGAGCAATGGCGAACAGGTCCGCCGTGTTGCAACGCTGGCCATGTCACGCAAGCCGTCCGTCGATTTTAGCGGGTACTGGCAGAGGCATATAGGCAAATAATCAGGCCATAACAATTTGCTATAGCCAATGAAATATGGAGTACAGGATAGTTCTAATGGTGGATAGGATAGTTGTGCCTTGTGGAATTATGGCCAGTGCTAACAGAACAACGTTAAACCCGAGAGATATATAGAAGTAAATGTTGCGTCTTCGTTCTACACGCCTCTCCTTGTCTATAGCGTGGTTTATAGTGGTTTCGGCGTGCCCAATTCTTGTAAGAAAATCCATCAACTTTGGAAGGTGTACTGTGACTATCTTTTCGTACAGCTCGCCTCTATTTTCCCTCTCTCCTCGTGAAGTAACAATAATGCTATCGACGCTTTCTACCTCTCCGAGGAAATGATCGTAATCTTGTACATAAAGCGCTATTGTACGAGAACCATATTGTTCATTAAGGGCGTCAATTTTTTCATGCAAAAACAAAACGATACTATCAATGGCGTCATGTTTTGCTTGTAAGCAGCATAGGCATGCATATGCGAGCGCATTCTGGACCGTGGTGTGTCGGTCGATTTGAGTTTCGCCCTTTATTATTGCATCGAGCGCGAGGATGATCCAACGACCAGCGTATCGCAGTTCATTAGTGCTGGGGCGAATCAGTGCGGCATTTATAAGTTCTGCTCGTTTTGTTATTTTCTCTGTGGAATTCCAGAGTGCAATACATTGCCTGAGCTGTTCTTTGACAGCCTCATCCATGTCCCCTCCCCGTACTCTTCGTAACGCCCCGCGCGGACTATCTACCGGCTTTTGGCCTCTAGCTTCGCACGCCGTTTAGCACGAAGAGCGTCAAGATCAGCGGACGACTTCACACGTCCCTTTTGTTGAGAGACGTTCCCGCGGAAGTTGCGATGGCTGATCAACTCGGCAATCGCAGCGTCCTTTGCCGCTGCGTCGATGGATCGCGTTCCACGTCGCACAAGGGAGCGTATCGCCAGCGTCCTCTCATCGGTCATGATGCACCTGCCTATATCCGGCGATTAGTCGCCGGAGAAACGCACCACACTCGACCGGCTCCTGAGCGGATCGAGATTCCGGTAGGCGGCGATATTGTATCAGTCTAAAAACCCACAGAAGAGCGCGGCCCGCATGCCTACGGTCCGTTATCGAAACGTATACCCGATTCGTTTCGTGTCAAGTTCGTCCTTGACTCATGAATTCGCCATCCGCAGAATCCGCGCCCTTCGCAACGATTCTAGTATAGTCCAATAATATCAATGGCTTAGCATTTCAACGATTTGCGGCCAGTCGCCACTTTCCCGGATAGGTGCCCCGGTCGAACTCGACCAGACCGCGCTTATGGCGCCAGAACGTGCCTTGAATCGCCTTTACCAGCATCAGCATTGATCGCGCGTCCAGCGGCTTTCCCCATCGCTGTAGGACGCAAGCGGCGAGTTCGGGCGTGCTCATTGCCTCGCCCGTCTCCCGAAGGATATCGAACGCCGTGCGCGTCCCTGCGCCCTTGGGGAGGCCAGCGGAAGACTTCCCTTGTGTGACCTTGTGGCGGATCGTTTCGGGGTCAACGTCCGATCCGAAAACCCGAAGACAGCCATCCACATTGGCAAGGTCGGTGCGGAGCGCGACCACGCGCAATTCGGCGTCCTTCAAGTCATGCGCGAGGCGTCCGCGCTTGTCCTTCAAAGCGGTCAGAATCGCCGTTTCGATCATCCCGGAAGGATAGGAAATTGCGGCCTAGCCGCTACCAATTCCTTCCACCGCTTGCGCCATAAGAGCGTCTACTTTCGGAATTATGTAGGTGTCTCACCTTGGCGGTCTGGCGACTTCGCTCACAGATTCATCCACACCTCTATGTGGATAAAACATCGATTCCGCTAACACCCATCCAACTGTGGACAACAGGCGCCTTCTCTTGCGGAATGAGCCGAATCTCAATCAATTAGCCCTAGAGCGATTCGTCGGCTCTGCGTCCAATCCCAGCTTTGCTCCCTGACGCCACCCGGGGACGAGCGAAGCCCCGGGAAAGGAGCAACCATGACAATCGCTCTCGCGTACAACGCGGAGAAAACCGTCTTTGTGCGGGAATATCTGCGTTGCCGGTTGGGGTGCTGGCAGACTATCCGCCAGCACTACCGGAAACCGCGCCGCTGCAATCGGCGAGGCTTCTAAAAAGACCGGACTACGGGGGCGGTCGGCTGAAAGGCTGGCCGCCCTTTTATTTAAGCGCCCCAACCCCGGAGGAGTCGATTCGCTTTCCGAATCGGACTGTACAACAATGGAATTCCATTGCAATTCCATTGTTTCCAAAATGGCTGAAAAAGACGAAAGCCCACAGTTTTCAATCTCCCTCCCCGTGGAAGCCATTGAGATGATTGAGGAAGGGCTGATTCCCTTTGGCTTGTACGGAAAGAAGCGCGCCACGATTTGCCGCGAACTCATCCTGGTGGCGCTGCGGTCCCCGGAAGGCCAGAAAAATGTTCGAGACGGGCGCGAGAAAGCCAAGCGTCGCACTAGCGCCGTGGAGGCTGAACAGTAAGCCGCCAGCGGCCCGGATAAGTGTCGCGCGTGAACTCGACAATGCCATCCGTCCGGCGCGAGAAATTGCCCTGAATGCACTTGACCATCATGGCGAGGGAACGCGCCTCTAACGGCCTGCCGAAGCGCTGCAAGACGCAAGCGGCGAGTTCGGGCGTGCTCATTGCCTCGCCAGTCTCCCGCAGCACTTCAAGCGCCGTGCGCGTCCCTGCGCCTTTGGGAAGGCCAGCGGGCGTCTTTCCGAAAGTGACCTTTGGCAGGATCGCTTCAGGGTCAATGTCGGAATGGAAAATGCGGAGACAGGCGTCAACGCTGGCAAGGTCCACGCGAAGCGCAACAACGCGCGCTTCCGTCACTTTCAATTCGCCGGACAAGCGTGCGCGCTTTTCCTTCAGTGCGGAGAGAACATGCGGGTCACGGCTCATGCTGCGCTCCGGTTCCAATATCCGCGCCAGTTGCGGCTCATGGGATGGGTGATTGCCGTCGCGGCGATGTTCTGGAATTGAGCGCCATTCGAGACGCGGCGGCGATCTTCGCGCCATGCCATCTCGGATGCGTAAGAGCCCAAATACTTGCCGCTGATCCGGTGATGAATGCCGAACTCGGAACGGCGAATGCGGCTGAAAAACGACTCGGCTTGATTGGTGCACGCGCCGTCCCGGCTGAAGGCTTCGGTATGATTGATCCGCTTCATGTCGAAATGCGCGTGCAGCGAATCCCATTGGCGGGTTTCGTCGGCATGGATCGTGGCGCCGAACGGCACAAGCGCGCGGATCGTCGGGATTGCATCGCTTTCCTTGTTGAAGATGAACGGAAGCGTGCGGCCCTTGCGTTCACGGATCACGACCACGACCTTGCGCGTGCCGGGCTGGTTTTCTACGGCGCGGCGGTCGATACGATCCGCTGCGATGTTACGCTTGCGGATTGTCCCGCCGAAATACGCGCCATCAATTTCGCTTGTTCCTGAAATCGTAGCCTTGGCCTGCTCCGCCGCCATCGCTTCGCGCATCTTGTGAGCAAGCACGTAGGCGGTCTTGTATTGGCAATCGAGATCGCGAGAGAGTTGGAGCGCCGAATGACCTTTGGCACCGTTCGCGAAAATCGCAATCGCGAGCAGGTAATCCCGGACGGAGCGCTTGCGATCCGCAAAGATTGTGCCGGACGTGACGGAGAATTGATGCTTACACCCGCCACATTTCCAGACCGGCCGCGTCGCGAGCGCCGTCGCCTTCAAGCAACCGCATTTCGGACAGTACGGCTCCCCGCCGTTGTCCGCCCAACGCAACTTCCGGAACGCTTCCCGCGCTTCCTCTTCCGACATGCGGGCAACGGTCGCCAAACTGAGCGACCTTGCTTTGCTGGAGAGGAGGAAGTGCTGGCCCAAGGCGAACTATATCCGGTGCTTCTGGCATCGAATATAGTTCTTTTCCGACCCTTGTCAACGAGAAAAGCATTATATAAAGTTCTTTTGGCATCGAATCCGGACTCGCCCATGCCGACGAAGCGCAAGGACTGGAAGGCGCTGGTAAAGGGGATGCTCAAGGCGGAGCTAAAGCGCCAAAACCTGAGCTATGCCGATCTTGCCGAACGGCTGGCTAAGATCGGCGTTCATGACAACGAGCCCAATATCAAAAACAAGATCAACCGCGGCACTTTTCAGGCCGTGTTCTTCATCCAGTGCCTCGAAGCTATAGGCTGCAAGATCATCCATCTGAGCGAGCAATGAAATGTCGGAATTAGCGTTTGCCGCTCCCGACCGTCTTGCCCCCCCGATGCGGCTGACGCTTCAAGAAAGTGTCCAGCGAAAGAGGCGGAACGGGGATGCAAACAAGCTCGACTTGGCCGACCGCCCCGCACATGACTGGTATCGATTTGTCCTATCGTATCCGCCCCACCTCGTTCGCGATTATCTTCACCGCTTCGACGCGAGTGCCGACACTGTCTGTCTCGATCCGTTCTGCGGGACCGCCACAACGCTTGTCGAATGTAAAAAGCTCGGGGTCGCAAGCATCGGGGTTGAAGCCCACCCCATGTCCCACTTCGCCGCGCAGGTGAAGACGGATTGGATGCTCGATCCCCAAGGGCTACTCGCACACGCCCAGAACATAGCGGACAAGGCCCTGCGGGGTCTGAAACGCGACGGCATTTCGGACGAAGGCGTCAATCCAAGGCCTCGCGTATCGGAATTGCGGCGGCTACCAAAAGAACGCGAAGAGCTTTTGCTTGCGCGTTCGATTAGCATCCTTCCGCTTCACAAGACCTTGGTATTGCTGGAACATCTCCGCGATTCGAGCGCAAGCCAGTTTCACCGGCATGAACTGCTGGCGCTCGCGCAGGCGCTTGTCAGTGTCATCGGCAATCTGCATTTCGGCCCCGAAGTCGGAGTCGGTCCGGCCAAAAAGGACGCGGCTGTAATCGCCCCATGGCTGGCCAACGTGAAGCGCATGGCCTGCGATCTCGGGTCCCTTCAAGGAAAATGGCACACTCCCGCGACAGTCATCCGGGCAGATGCGAGGAATATCGCCGGGATTTTGAAGCCGGATTCGGTTGATATTGTTATCACCTCGCCCCCCTACCCGAACGAAAAAGACTACACGCGGACCACCCGGCTTGAATCGGTACTGCTAGGGCTGCTGCACACAATGGAGGAGCTGCGGGCGGTCAAGCACGGCCTTATGCGCTCGAATACCCGGAATGTTTACAAGGGCGATGATGACGACTCTTGGATAGCCGGGCACACGGAAATTCAGAAAATCGCAGAGAATATAGAGCGCCGCCGGATCGAGCTGAAAAAGACGAGCGGCTTTGAAAAGACGTATGCCAAGGTGACGAAGCTCTATTTCGGAGGCATGGCGCGGCACCTTGAGGAATTGAAATCGATCCTCCGGCCCGGCGCGCGGCTGGCCTACGTCGTGGGAGATCAGGCGTCCTATCTGCGGGTCATGATTCGGACAGGCAAATTGCTAGCGGATATTGCCAAGTCCCGGGGGTACGAGGTACTCGGGATTGACCTTTTCCGGACCCGGCTTTCGACCGCGACAGGAGATCAGTTGCGGGAGGAAGCGGTTTTGCTGCGATGGCCTGGTTAAGCTATAGAGGTTCCCATGGCGGGGACCTATAAGACCGAAATCATCCTAGAACTTTTCAAGAAACGCTGGGACCCCGAGACTCGGAATCTCCGCGATCCGGTCGTTTCGACTGCCGAAATTCGCGAGGAACATGCCGCTTATCGCAAACGGCGCGACGAGCCGGTTGAATACACAAATTCGCCAGCTTTCTTCAAAGACATTCTCCGAAGCACAATGTCTCGGAACAAGATTTGGCCAACAGAGGTCTTCGAAGCTGGATTTACGGCGCGACAGGTAACCGGAGACGGCCGTTGCTTTGAGTTCATGGCTTTAGCGCCCGGGCAAACAGAGCCGTTCCCCAGCGTAGCGCCGCCGCCCCCGGCTGGGATGGAGCCTCACAGAATCAGCAGCGTGAGTATGCCGCTCGCGTCTCGGCGGTTAGGGCGCCCGGATGAGCCGTGGCTGGTCCAAGTTAGCGTGCGGCTGCATCTGGTCGAGACGTACTTTGCCCTATTCTCTTCTCGGAAAGCATCCGTCCGGCAAGTCGATCACCTTCAGAATGCCCTCAAACTGCGGAAGACCGAAATAGACGCGCTTTTCCTTGGGATTGAGGAATCGCCAAGTGGCCTAACGACCGAATTTATCATAACCTGTGAGGCCAAGCGGGCGGGAGAGGAGATTATTGCCGAACAGGTCATGCAGCAGGTGGCAGCAGTATTTAAGCTGATTAATGTGACACAAGCTGTCGCGGTTCCAATTGCGTTAAAGTCGCTTCCCGGGTCGCGTGTGCAGATTATAGAGTTCGCCGAGGTGCGCCGCGAAGATGCGACCACACTTGAGGCACTTCCCATCGTTAATCAGGCTTTATTCGAACTTGTGCCGCCCGTTCCCGGGATAGGCGGCAAGGCGGCCGAAGCCGCTTCGCAGCGCAATCTCGTTACCGACGCCGATGTCGGCGACCTTTAGGGTGAGACACCTACATAATTCCGTCTACTTTCCAATGCAGAAATCCCGGAACACCGTGTCGAGGAGTTCCTCGATGTCGACGCGGCCGGTGAGGCGACCGATCGCGCGGAGCGCGAGGCGGAGGTCCTCGGCCAAGAGCTCGCTCTCAGTCACGCCGAGTGCCCGCGAGAGAGCCTCGACGGCGGACATGACGCATTCGCGGTGGCGGGCGCGCGTCATGGGCGCGGCCTCGCGCGGGCGATCGAGGCGCTGGCGCACCTGCGCGTGAAGCGCGGCCTCGAGCGCGTCGAGGCCTTCGCCGGTCCGCGCGGAGATGCGCAGACCCTCGCGCGGCTCCGGCCAAACGAGATCGCATTTGTTCCAGACGGTGAGGGACGCGCGAGCCATGGCGTCTGGGTCGAGTTCCGCGAGGGGATCGCGCGCGGCGCCGTCGAGGAGGAGCAGGGTCATGTCACCGGCTGCCGCGCGGGCAAGGGCGCGCCGCACACCTTCGGCTTCCACGGCATCCGAAGCCTTGCGCAAGCCGGCGGTGTCCGCGAGATGGACGACGTAGCCGCCGAGATCGAGCCGCGCCTCAAGAATGTCGCGCGTGGTGCCGGGCGTTTCGGACACGATGGCGATGTCGCGCCGCGCCAGAGCGTTGAGGAGCGAACTCTTTCCCGCGTTCGGCGCGCCGATGATGGTCAGAAACAGCCCTTCGCGCGTGATTTCGCCGCGGCGGGAATCGTCGAGATGACGCAGCATCTCCGCGTGAAGCGCCGCGACGGGTGCGTGCAGACGCGCCTCGAGGTCGGCCGGGATGTCCTCTTCCGAGAAATCGATCGCCGCCTCGGCCCAGGCCAGCGCCCCGATGAGACGCGCCCGCCAATCCTCGTAAAGTTCCGCAAGCGCGCCCTCATATTGCCGGAGCGCCTGGCGGCGCTGCGAGGGGGTTTCCGCATCGATGAGGTCGGCCAGCGCCTCGGCACGGGTGAGATCGAGCTTGCCGTTCTCCACACCGCGGCGCGTGAACTCGCCGGCTTCCGCGGCGCGGAGGCCGGGCAGCGCGGCGAGGGCATCCAGCGCCGCGTCGAGGATCGCGCGGCCGCCATGCAGGTGGAATTCCACGACGTCTTCGCCAGTGGCGCTCGCGGGCGCCGGAAACCAGAGTACCAGCGCCTGGTCCAGCGTTTCGCCATGCCGGTCGTTCAGGCTTCGGACGAAAGCCGTTCGCGGCAGGCGCGGCGGCTCCCCCGCCAGCGCGCGCAAGGCGGCGGCAGCGTCGGGTCCGGACACGCGCAGCACCGCGATCGCCGCCCGGCCCGGCGCAGTCGAAACGGCATAGATCGTATCGCGGCCCCTGCGAGCCATCGCGCTCAGCGGGGCGGGCGGTCCCTGGTCGGCGCCCGCGCCGTCTCGCGTGCGAAGCGCTGGAACTGCTCGAGCCCCTGGCTGCCCCAGGAGAACCACGTTTTCAGCATGGCTTCGGGGTCCGCGGCGGTTTCGAGCGCCGCCATCATGCGCTTCTCCATCTCCGCGGAAAGTTTTTCCTGCAGTTTCGTGACATCGGGCAGCCCCATCACGCGCCGCGCTTCGTCGGGCGTGAGATCAATCTCGACATTCATTTTCATGGCGGCTTCCAGCTTGTGAGCGCCCGGCACGGCGCGCTACATGAGGCTAGGGCCAAACGCCCGCCTGCCGCAACCGCTACCGGGGCAGCGCACCTCAACACATCGCCGGGAACCGTCATGAGTGAGAACCTGCTCGACCGCGAGACCAGCCCCTATCTGCTCCTGCACAAGGACAATCCCGTCCACTGGCGCGCCTGGGGCGCGGAGGCGCTCGGCGAGGCGGAGGCGAGCGGCAAGCCGATCCTGCTCTCGATCGGTTACACCGCCTGCCATTGGTGCCATGTGATGAACGAGGAGAGTTTCCAGGACGCGGAAACCGCGGCGCTGATGAACGAGCTGTTCGTCAACATCAAGGTCGACCGCGAGGAGCGCCCCGATCTCGACCAGATCTATCAAACGGCCGCCAATACGTTGGGGCATACGGGCGGTTGGCCGCTGACCATGTTCCTCACGCCCCAGGGCGAGCCCTTCTATGCCGGCGCTTTTTTCCCCAAGGAGGAGCGTCTTGGCCAGCCGGCGTTCAAGCGGGTGCTGCCGGAAGTTGCGCGGCTCTTCCGCGAGCAGCCGGAGCCAGTGGCCAATACCGCCGCCCGCGTGCAACAGACTTTCGCCAATCTGTGGGCGCGCGACCTGCGCGGCAATCTCGACGCAAGCGTTCTCGACCAGATGGCGATCCGCGTCGGCCAGCGCTTCGACCTGTTCTACGGAGGATTGACGGGCGCGCCGAAATTCCCGTCGACGGGGCTGGTCGAATTGTTGTGGCGCGCCCATCTTCGAACCGGCGTGCAGCAGTTCCTGCAGCTCGCGCTCACTACGCTCGATCACATGGCTCTGGGCGGGTTGTTCGACCATATGGGCGGCGGCTTTGCGCGCTACTCCACCGACGAGCGCTGGCAGGTGCCGCATTTCGAGAAAATGCTCTACGACAACGCGCTCCTCATCGACCTCTACACGCTTTCCTGGCAGCACAACCGGTCGCCCCTTTATCGCGACCGGATCGAAGAAACCGTGAACTGGCTCCTGCGCGAGATGACGGTCGAGCAGGCCTTCGCCTCGAGCCTCGACGCCGACCAGGACGGCGAAGAAGGCAAGTACTATCTGTGGAGCGAAGCCGAGATCGACGCGGCGCTGATGGGCACGTTCGTGCAGCGCTTCAAGGAAGCCTATGGCGTGCGCCGCGAAGGAAATTTCCAGGGACGCAACCTTCTTCAACGTCTCGGGCCCCTGGCGTTTCCGCTGCCGGAAGCCGACGAAGCGCTGCTCAGGAAACAGCGCGAACTTCTGCTCGCGGCCCGTCTCAAGCGCAAACCGCCGCTGCGCGACGACAAGGTTCTCGCCGACTGGAATGGAATGACGATCGCCGCACTCGCCAATGCCGGCATGGTCTTCCGCAAGGCGCCCTGGACGGCGGCGGCCATCCGCGCCTTCGCCTTCGTCGAAAGCAAGCTCGGCGACGGCGACCGCCTCTATCATTCGTGGCGCAATGGCACGCGTCATCACACCGGCTTCGCCGACGATTACGCGCAGATGGCGCGCGCGGCCCTTGCACTTTGGGAGGCGACAAACGACCGGCGTTATCTCGCCCGGGCGCAGGCCTGGGTCCACGTCCTCAACGAGCATTTCTGGGATTCGCAGAACGGGGGATATTTCTTCACGCCGGACGATTCGGATCCGCTCATCGTCAGGACCCGCGCGGTCTTCGATCAAGCCACGCCGTGCGCCAACGGCGTGATGGTCGGCGTGTTGTCGCGCCTGCATTTCGTGACGGCCGACAACGCTATTCGGGACCGGGCCAATGCGCTGATCCAGGCCTTCTCCGGCGAGGTGCCGCGCGCCTTTCTTTCGATGGGCTCCTACCTGAACGGCCTCGAAATCGCGATGACGGCGCTTCAGATTGTCGTGGTAGGGCAGGTCGACAACCCCAAGACCCATGAGCTGGTGAACGCCGTCCTGGGACGCAGCTTGCCCAATCGCACGCTGGTGGTTGCGGATCCGCGCGAAAGCCTGCCGGCCGGGCATCCCGCTGCAGGCAAGCCGATGCAGAACGGCCAGCCCACGGCCTATGTTTGTCAGCGCATGACCTGCTCGGCGCCGATTGCAAACCCCGTCACTCTTTCGCAGGTGTTGCAACTTCCGTCCCGCCCACAGGGGCAGGCGTGAAATCCGCGCCGCGCGTGACAGGAACGAAAGTCACTCTCCAAGCTGGCAACCTCGGTTGCGAAGGATGATCAATCATGAGCGGCAAGGACGTCACCCTCAACACGACAGACGGCGCGTTTGCGGGATATCTCGCATGCCCTGCGGCCGGAAACGGGGCCGGCATCGTGGTCATCCAGGAAATTTTCGGTGTGAACACCTTCGTGCGCTCCGTCGCCGACAGCTTCGCCGCGCGGGGTTACTTCGCGCTGGCGCCTGATCTTTTTTGGCGCCTCGAGCCCGGCGTTCAACTCGACAGCACAAACGAGGCCGAGCAGAAGCGGGCGTTCGAGTTGATGGGCAAGTTCAACGTGGATCTCGGCATCAAAGATATTGAAGCCGCGATCAACCATCTGCGGGGTACGGAAGCGTGCAGCAAGGTGGGCGCGGTCGGCTTTTGCCTCGGAGGACTCCTCGCCTATCTCGCTGCGGCGCGGACGGATGCCGATGCGTCCGTTGGCTATTACGGCGTGAACATCCAGGAAAGGCTGGACGCGGCTGCGAACATCCGCAAACCTTTGATGCTGCACATCGCAGAAAAGGACAAGCACGTCCCGCCGGCGGCACAGAAGCGGATTGCGGAAGGGTTGACGGGCAATCCTCACGTCACGATTTGCGTGTATCCGGAGATGGAGCACGCCTTCGCCCGTCCAGGCGGAGAGCACTATGACCAGGCAAATGCCGAGCTGGCCAATGGCCGAACGGCCACCTTCTTTCGCCAGCATCTGGGCTGATTCATGAAGTCGATCCGCTTCGCGAAGACCGGCGGACCGGAAGTTCTCGTATTCGAGGACATCGACCTGTTGCCGCCGCGTCCCGGGGACGTTCGCGTGCGCCACACCGCCATCGGGGTCAATTTCATCGATACCTATCAGCGCTCCGGACTTTATCCGGTGCCGCTGCCGTCGGGGCTCGGCCTCGAGGGAGCGGGAATCGTCGAAGCGCTGGGAGAGGGCGTCGCCAATCTTTGCCCCGGGAGATCGCGTGGCCTATTGCACGGGCCCCCTCGGAGCCTATGCGGAAGCCAACAATGTGCCCGCCGACCGCGTGGTCAAGCTTCCGGCTGGAATCGCCGACGAGACTGCGGCCGCGTCCCTGCTCAAGGGCATGACGGCGCAGTATCTGTTGAAGCGCACGTATCCGGTGAGGCCCGGCGAGACGATCCTGTTCCACGCCGCAGCCGGCGGAGTCGGCCTGATCGCCTGCCAGTGGGCGAAGCATCTGGGCGCCACGGTGATCGGCACGGTGGGATCACCGGAAAAGGTGGCGCTCGCCAGCGCCAATGGCTGCACGCATGTGGTCAACACACGAGAAGACAGCTGGAGCAAGCGCGTGCGCGAGATCACGGGGGGGGCTGGCGTTCCCGTGGTCTACGACGGTATCGGCAAGGAAACTTTCATGGGCTCGCTGGACTGTCTCGCGGTACGGGGGACGATGGTGAGTTTCGGAAATGCGAGCGGCGCGGTTCCGCCGTTCGAGCCCGGACTGTTGAGCAGCAAAGGCTCGCTCTATCTCACGCGGCCCACGCTTTTCCATTACACCCGTACCGCCAAGGAACTTCAGGGCACGGCGGACGACCTGTGCGACGTAATCCAGTCCGGCGTGGTGAAGATCGCAATCCACCAACGCTTCAGACTGTCCGAAGCACGACAGGCACACGAAGCGCTCCACTCCCGCGCGACGACGGGAGCGACGCTTCTGATCCCTTAGACGCAATCAGGCGAATGATCGCGCAGTCATCAATCGACTGTGACGCACCGCTGATTGCCCGCGACATGGGCTGCCGACTTTACGCCAGGCATTGCGGCCCGAGGACCGCGTAGACACCGTCTACGTGTTCATGCTTTCGAAAAAGTCTCCATTCGTCTTCGAGGAACGGAGCTTGTCGAGCAGGAACTCGATGGCGTCGATCGTGCCCATCGGCGCGAGGATGCGGCGGAGCACGTACGTCTTGGAGAGCGTGCCCTTGTCGACGAGAAGTTCGTCCTTGCGCGTTCCCGAGCGCAGAATGTCGATCGCCGGGAACACTCGCTTGTCGGCAACCTTGCGGTCGAGGATGATTTCCGAATTGCCGGTGCCTTTGAACTCCTCGAAGATCACTTCGTCCATCCTGCTGCCCGTGTCGATCAGCGCGGTCGCGATGATGGTCAGCGATCCACCCTCTTCGATGTTGCGAGCGGCGCCGAAGAAGCGCTTGGGGCGCTGGAGCGCATTCGCGTCGACACCGCCTGTCAGCACCTTGCCCGAAGACGGCACCACCGTGTTGTAGGCGCGGCCAAGACGCGTGATCGAGTCAAGCAGGATCACCACGTCGCGCTTGTGCTCGACGAGGCGCTTGGCTTTCTCGATCACCATCTCCGCGACCTGGACGTGACGCGACGCCGGCTCGTCGAAGGTCGAGGAAACCACCTCGCCTTTTACCGAACGCTGCATGTCGGTCACTTCCTCTGGACGCTCGTCGATCAGAAGCACGATCAAATAACATTCGGGATGGTTGGCGGCGATCGCCCTGGCGATGTTCTGCAGGATCACTGTCTTGCCGGTGCGGGGCTGCGCGGTAATGAGGGCGCGCTGGCCCTTCCCCTGCGGCGCCACGATGTCGATCACCCGGCCGGTCTTGTCCTTGATCGTCGGATCCTCGATCTCCATGTTGAGCCACTTGGTGGGATATAGCGGCGTCAGATTGTCGAAGTGGACCTTGTGCTTGACGTTCTCCGGATCCTCGAAATTGATGGTGGAAACCTTGAGCAGTGCGAAGTAGCGTTCGCCATCTTTCGGACTGCGGATAGGACCATCGACCGTATCACCAGTTCTCAGACCGAATCGCCGGATTTGCGATGGCGACACATAGATATCATCCGGGCCAGCCAGATAATTCGATTCGGGCGAGCGCAGAAAGCCGAACCCATCCTGGAGTGTCTCTACCACTCCGCCGCCCGTTATCTCGACGTTGCGGTCCGCCAATTCCTTGAGAATTGCAAACAGCATGTCCTGTTTGCGCATCGAAGACGCGTTCTCGATCTCCAGTTCCTCGGCGAACGCGAGCAGGTCGGTCGGGGACTTGGCCTTTAAATCCTGCAGCTTCATTGCCTGCAGGCCGGATTGCACTGTCATGGGGATTGCACCTGGAACGGAAGTCTTCGGGGAGCTGCTCCGCCGCCCGAGGCGGCTGGCCGGAGTATCGGCGGAGGTCTGATTGCGCCGCGCCGGCTTAAACCGGCTTCAGTCTCGCGCCATCTCGCGCGTGCTGCCAGCGGCGTGGTTGGAGAACTAACGTCTTATACCGTGCTTTTGTGCCCTTGCAAGCTTTCTTTCTTCGCAGACCGCCCTTCACAAAGGCTTAACGACAGCCAGGATCACGATCGCCACCATCAGTACGGTCGGGACTTCGTTCCAGATACGATAGAAGCGCGCGGTGTGCGCGTTCGCGTCGGAAGCAAAAAGGCGCACCCACCTCGCATAGAGACCGTGTACGCCGCTCATCAGAAGCACAAGCACGAATTTCGCCTGGAACCAATGCTGATGCCAGGCATCGGTGATCGGCAGGAAGCTCAAGGTGAGGCCAAGAACCCACACCGCAATCATGGCTGGATTGACAATCGCGCGCAGCAGGCGGCGCTCCATCCGTTTGAACCGCTCCGACTCCGCCGAACCTGGAAGGGCCTCGCAGTGATACACGAACAGCCGGGGCAAATAGAGCATGCCCGCCATCCAGGCGATGACAGCGATAATATGGAACGCCTTTACCCACAGGTAGAACCCTGTCGATGCCAAAGTGCTGCTCAAGATCGCGCCTCGTTCATCCCGCAGAACGCAAAGCGCTCGGGACAGATTCGCCCCGTTCCGCAAGTGATCGGCTCTCTGGCGGTGGCAGCGCGCAGCGCCAGATCGGCAAGTCCGCGGATGAACGGCCCGCTCGTTCCGACAGTCGGGGCGCGAATGTAATCCGGCACGCCAGCTTCGCGCGCGATCCCCGCATACTCGATGTCGAGTTCGACCAGTGTTTCGGAATGTTCCGACACGAAGGCGACAGGCACAATGACCACCCCCTTCCCTTCGGAGCCCGCCAGGCGGATCTCAGCGTCTGTCGAAGGTTGGAGCCACTTCAGCGGACCCACCCGGCTCTGATATGAGATTCGCCAGTCGAGGTCCGTATCGCCGATCCGCTTCAGAACGGCGTCGACGGTACGCTCAACCTGCCACTGATAAGGGTCACCGCGAGCGACCACCCGCTGTGGCAGGCCATGAGCAGAGAACAAGACACGGTAGGATTGTGCCGCCTTCCGCCGCGACAGAGAGGCGCGGACCTGCTCGGCAAGAGCTGTCGCAAAGCCGTCGTCCCACGGATAGCAGCACACGCGCTTCTGCTCAACGCAAAGCCCCGCCCGCGCTGCTGCCTGCCGCCACGCCTGCAGAGAAGAGGCGCTGGTCGTTGTGGAAAACTGAGGATAAAGAGGCAGAAGGGCGCACATTTCCGGAGCGTACGCTGCAACCTCGCGTGCCGTCTGATCGCTCATCGGGTGCCACGCCCGCATTGCAACGAAGACCTTCGCCGAAATTTGCCGATTTACAAGCTCACGTTCCAGCGCCTGAGCCTGAGCGATCGTCTCCTCGAGAAGCGGCGACCGCCCGCCAATGTGATCATAGATCGCCTTTGCGGTCGGCGCCCTTCGCCTTGAGATAATCCGTGCCAGCGGACGGCGCGCCCATGTGGGCAGGGGAAGAATCGCACGGTCGGAAAACAGGTTCTCCAAGAAGGGCTGAACAGCTTCCGGCGAGTCCGGCCCTCCGAGATTGAACAGCACCACAGCCAGCTTCAACGAGCGTCTCGCACGTGTTGTATAAACTGCCTCACATGCTCGACGGGTGTTTCCGGCAAAACGCCGTGACCCAGATTTGCAACAAACGGCACACGCCTGGTCCTTGCCAACAGTCTCTCCGTTTCCTCCCTCATCGCTGCTCCGCCAGCCAGGAGCAGAACAGGATCGAGATTGCCTTGAATCGTCGCTCGCCCCCCAAACTTTTCCGCCGCCCACTGCATCGGGATGGCCGTGTCGAGCGAAACGCCGTCGACTCCCGTCTCCCGCGCATAGTCCTCATATCCTTCCTGCGTCGCCCCTCGGGGAAACCCGATGATTTTCGCATCTCGAAAGGCCTTCCGGACCTTTTTGACCACGGTCCTCGTCGGCACGATCACCCAGTCGTGAAATGCCGCCTGCGAAAGTCCGCCGGCCCAGCTGTCGAAAATCTGCACGACAGTCGCCCCCGCTTCGATCTGCGCGCACAGATGGATCGCCACGCAATCGCCGATCACCTGCAACAACTCCCCAAACTTCTCCGGATCCCGGTAACCCCACAGCTTCGCGGCACGTTGATCCGGCGATGCCTGTCCCTCCGCCATATAAGTTGCGAGCGTCCAGGGTCCGCCGGCAAACCCTATCATGTCAGTGCCGCCTGGAAGCCTCGGGGCGACGAGCCGCAAAGCTTCATAGGCGGGAGCAAGCTTCCGGTTCCATTCTTCAGGATCCCTCCGTAGCGCATTGACGGAAACAGTCCTCTCCAAACGTGGCCCTCGGCCGTCCTCGAACGTGACCTCGCTTCCCAATGCATAGGGCACGAGCAAAATATCCGAGAACAGGATCGCTGCATCGAGCTCAAAACGCTGCACAGGCTGCAGCGTGACGCCGGCTGCAGCTTCCGGCGTCATGCACAGTTTCCAGAACGAACCTGCTTTCGCCCGCGCTTCACGGTATTCGGGCAAATACCTCCCTGCCTGCCGCATCAGCCATACCGGCGGTGGTGTTTGTACCTTCCCGCTCAACGCAGCCCACAATCTTCCTTTTTCCAAAATAGAAAGACTCCTAGATGATGATGAATGATGATGGGATGTGAATTGGTGGACCAATGCGTGGATGAATGGGTTCTGTAGGATGCAAGTGCTTGGGACTCAAGACACGCACACGTTCCCGGTCGGCGAAGGGGTGCCGGCGGTGGTGTTGATGAAACAGAAAGCAGAGTGGACGATCACGCGAAAGACGTGTTGAAGGATCGTTGCGTTCAGCTGAAGGCCGGTCGGCCTGGGGACGAGAGTGAATAAGAACCACCAGTTTCACTTGCATCTGGTTTCCGATGCGACGGGGGAAACCTTGAATGCGGTCGCCAAGGCGGCAACCGCCCAATTCGAGGGCGTTCAGGTTGAAGAGCATTTCTACGCCCTCGTGCGCAGCGAAAGACAGCTTGAGCGGGTGATTGCTCATATCCGGGAGCAGCCGGGTCTGGTGTTCTTTACGCTGGTAAACCCGGAACTTCGCCGGGTGCTGGAGGCTCAATGTCTCCAGCTCGGTCTGCCCTGTCAGGGAATTCTCGATGGCCCGATCGCCATGATGCGACAGTATCTGGGCGCCGCGGAAACCCATCGGCCAGGCGGCCAGCACGAAGTGGACCAGCGCTATCTTCATCGAATCGAAGCCCTGAACTTCGCAATCGCCCACGACGATGGCCAGGTGTTGGGTTTGCTCGAACAAGCTGAAGTCGTGCTGGTGGGCGCGAGCCGCACCTCGAAAACGCCAACCTGCGTCTATCTGGCCATCCGCGGGGTCTGTGCTGCCAACGTGCCGATCGTCCCTGAGATCGCCGTGCCGGAGCAACTTCTGACGGTGAAGCGGCCGTTGGTGGTTGGCCTGTGGGCATCCCCCGACAGGCTGGTGCAGATTCGCCGGAACCGGCTTCATACGCTGGGCGAGGTCCGGTCCACGGATTATGTCGACATTGAGAGGGTCCGCGCGGAGGTGACGGCGACGCGCAAACTGTTCGAGCGTTACGGTTGGCCCGCGATCGATGTGACAAGGCGATCCGTCGAAGAAACCGCCGCTTCAGTCCTCAACCTCCTGGCGGAGCGCAAGGAGGGCGCTGCATGAAGTCGCTTGTGCTCGCCTCTGCCAGCGCCGCACGAGCAAAGATTCTTCGGGACGCAGGGGTTTGCTTTGAATCCCTCCCGGCAGCCATCGATGAGGGGGCAATTAAGTCCGCCTGCATCGAGAAAGGGCACACGGCTTCCGAAATCGCAATCAGGCTTGCCGCCGAAAAAGCCCTACAGATATCGTCAAAGCAACCTGACAGGCACGTCGTGGGCGCCGATCAAATCCTGGATCTCGACGGGGAAATCGTCAGCAAGTGTGGCACGATTGCCGAGGCCCGCTCGCTTTTGGGCCGGCTCCGCGGGCGGGAACACGAACTCGTCACGGCCGCCGTGCTTGCTTTCGGCGGAGAGCAGTTGTGGCACTGCGTCACCCGTTGCCGGCTCGTCATGCGGGAGTTCACGGACACATTCGTTGCAGATTACCTTCGCCGCACGGGGAGCCAAACACTGCAATCCCTGGGCTGCTATCAGATGGAAGGTTTGGGCGTGCAGCTGTTCGAACGAATCGACGGCGACCATTTCTCGATACTCGGCCTGCCTCTCATACCGCTTCTTGCGACCATGCGCGCGCATGGACTGATACAAACATGAGATTCTCGGGCGCGGCCCGCGTCGCGGGCGTGATCGGCTGGCCGATAGGGCACTCCTTGTCGCCGCGGTTGCACAATTTCTGGCTCCGTCAATACGATCTGAATGGCGCATATGTGCCGCTCGCGGTTCGCCCCTTCGATCTTTCCACCGTCCTGAACGGTTTGGGTTTGGCCGGATTTGCGGGCGTCAATGTCACGGCACCCCACAAGGGAGCCGCATTTGCGCTCGCCGACCTTTGGGATGCGGCAGCGGAATCCGCCAAAGCCGCCAATCTTCTGCTTTTCCGCGAGGGTCGTATCGAGGCACGAAATAGCGACGTTGGAGGTTTGGCCGCCAGCGTTCGCGAGGAGATCGGTTTCGATGCGATTGTTGGCGGGTTTGTCACGATCCTGGGAGCCGGGGGCGCCGCGCGCGCCGCGGTTCTTGCCTGCTACGAGCTGGGCGCCGGTGAGATTCTGATCCTCAACCGCACGGCGAAGCACGCCAGCGCGCTCGTCGAGTCTCTTGCGAACAGCGTGTCGTGCAAGCTTCACTGCGGCGTCCTGCAAGAGTGGTCGGAGTTTGCGCCTGCTACACGTCTGCTGGTCAATGCCACGAGTGCGGGTGCGGGTGGCACCCCATCCCCCGTCACCGCGCTCGAAGGTCTCATGCAAGACGCGGCCGTGTGTGATCTGGTCTATCATCCTGTCGAAACGCCGCTGCTTGCGCTGGCGCGGCGGCTGGGGCTGCGCACGGTCGACGGGCTGAGCATGCTGATGCATCAGGCCGCACCGGCGTTCGAATCGTTCTACGGCGTGCGGCCTCAAATCTCGTCCGCTTTGCGCACTTATCTCCTGCAGTCGCCGAACGATGCGCAATAGGCGGCCGACAATTGTTGGCCTGACCGGGTCCATCGGCATGGGGAAGACGGAAACCGCAGGCATGTTCGCGCGGTTAGATATCCCTGTTTACGACGCGGACGCTGCCGTTCACCGGCTCTACGAGCCCGGGGGAGGGGCGGTTTCCGGCATCGCCAAGGCGTTTCCCGATTGTGTGCGGAACGGCCGCGTCGATCGAGCGTGCCTTTCCGCGCGCGTTCGCACCGACAAGTCGGCACTCCTCCGCCTGGAGGCCATCGTGCACCCGCTGGTTGCGGCAGAGCAGCGCGCCTTCCTCGAACGGGCGCAAGCGAACGGAAATGAACTGGTCGTGCTCGACATCCCCCTGTTGTTCGAATCCGGCGGCGAGGTGGGAATCGATGCGGTTGTGGTGGTTTCAGCCCCCCCGGAAGTTCAGCGCGCGCGCGTTCTCGCCCGACCCGGAATGAGCGAGGAGACCCTCGACCATATTCTCGCGCGTCAGATGCCGGATGTGGAAAAGCGCGCGCGCGCGCATTTCCTGGTGGAGACGGGCAAGGGACTGGATCATGCTCTGGCGCAAGTCAAAGAAGTCGTGTCCGCATTGAGGTCGAGGCGGATGAGGAAAAACAATGCGTGAGATTGTGGTGGATACTGAGACGACCGGGCTCGATCCCACAGACGGCCATCGTCTGATCGAGATCGGATGCGTCGAACTGTTCGACCACGTTCCCACTGGCCAGATATTCCAGCGCTATCTGAATCCCCAGCGGTCGGTGCCCAGGGACTCCCAGCGCATTCACGGTCTTACGGACGAATTCCTCAACGATAAGCCGTTTTTTTCCTCGATCGCGGAAGAGCTCCTTGCTTTCTTCGGGGACGCCCCGCTCGTAATGCACAATGCATCTTTCGACCTTAAATTCGTCAATGCGGAATTGCAGCGTCTGTCCCTGCCTGCCATCCCCGCCGCCCGGACGATTGACACGATCGAGATTGCGAAGACCCGGATACCGGGTGCGCGCTATTCTCTCGACGAGCTATGTAAACGCTTCAGCATCGATCTGTCGGGCCGCACCAAGCATGGCGCGCTTGTTGACGCGGAGCTTACCGCACTGCTGTACCTTGAGCTGGTGGGCGGCCGTCAGACGCGGCTTCGACTTGCGCCAAGGGATAGCGAACGCATCGCACAGGCCGATCGCCCGCCCGCTCGCATGCGTCCACATGAGCTTCCGCCGCGGCTCAATCCCGCCGAGGCTGCAGCTCACGTTTTCTTCGTCGCACACGAACTGGGCAACGCGATCTGGAACTGGCAGTAGTTTGCGCGGAGTTCAGGAAAGCGGTTGACCCGCGCGCATCTGCTGGGCCTCAGCCGTCTTCGCGCGATAGAGCGCCGCGAAATCGATTGGCTCAATCATGAGTGGTGGCATTCCGCCATCCCGGACCGCATCGGCAACGATGCGCCGCGCGAAGGGAAAGAGCAGATGTGGCCCGTCGATGAGAAGGATTTGCTGGAGAATTTCCTCGGGCGCGTTCTGGATCAGGAACAGACCTCCGTAAGCGAGTTCGAGCATGAACAGCGGTTTTTCCTCCGCCTTTGCCGACACGCGCAGCTTCAGTTCTACCTCGAAGCGCTCGGCGTCGAGCCGGCGGGCCTGAAGATCCACACCGAGATCGATCTGGGGGCGCGCGGTGAGATTGGTAGGTGCGCCCGGATTCTCGAAGGACAGATCCTTGACGTATTGCCCGACGATCTGGATACGCAATTGCAGTCCCTCAGGTCCGCCAGGCGGGTTGCCGTTCGGCCCAAGGCCCGTGTCGCTCATGAAAATGGTCATCCCGGAAAAGCGCGCGGGGCTACCATGGATATGGGAGACTGACAAGACGAAGGGGCCCGTGCCTCTTCAAAATGCGAATCTTGAGCCTATTTCTTGAATTCACCGTTCCCTACACGGCTTACCCAGATGGACCCCGGCAGCGCGCCTGCGCTAGAGTGGGGCCGGGGTTTGGCGTGACACCGGAAAGAGGCCTCAGGCCATGGCAGACTCGCAGTTGCTCGGCATCGTGCTGATCGCAATGATCGCAGGCATCATCCTGTTTCGGCTTTACGCCGTCCTGGGGCGACGCACCGGCAACGAGCGCGATGCGCGCGAACGATTGCGCGGCATCGGCGGAGGGGCGCCCCCTGTGGCGTCCGACAATGTGGTTGCGCTTCCGGTCTCGGCTGCACCGCCCGAGCAATCGCCTGCACCGAGCGATTCGGTGAAGCGGGGTCTACTGGATATACGGCTTGCGGACCGCGACTTCGAGAGCGGCCATTTCCTCGAGGGCGCGCGCCACGCCTACCAGATAATCGTTGAGGCCTTCGCGAAGCGCGACCGCGCCACCTTGCGTCCTCTGCTGAACGAAGAAGTCTATTCGGCCTTCGACGCGGTTATGCGCGGCCGGGAGGAGCGAAAGGAAGTGGTGACCTATTCGTTCGTGGGATTCCAGAGCCTGCGAATCACGCATGCGGAACTCAAGGCGGGCATGGCAGAAATCACATTGGAATTTGTTGCTCAGTTCGTTTCGGCCACGACAGACGCCAATGGCGGGGTAATCGAAGGCGACCCCAAAGCCGTGCGGGACGTAGTCGATATCTGGACCTTTGCGCGCGATACCAAGGCCAAGGACCCCAATTGGACGCTCGTGGCCACCTCGAGCAGCGGCCCCTGAAAGCGAGACGCGCAGTGCGACTTCGGTCGCGTGTCACCGTTGCCTTTCTCCTCTTCGTCGGCGCGGGCGCCGCATGTGCCGGATTTTGGTTTTTTCTACAGCCGGCTCCGAAAGCGACTCTCACGCTTACGCCCGTGACCTTCGACGCGCTTCCCGGATGGCGTGCCGCTGACTCGCGCGCCGCATTGATGGCATTTCAACGCTCGTGCTTAACTCTCTTGCAGTTGCCGCCCAAACGCTTCATGGGTGGCGTCGGTTACGCGGGAAATGTGGGTGATTGGCGAAGCTCATGCGCGGCGGCCGAACGTCTCGGTCGCGGCGGGACCGCTGCTCGGGAATGGTTCGAGGCCTGGTTTGTGCCTTTTTCGGCCGGCGCGGGCCCCGATCGGCGGGCTCTGTTCACCGGCTACTATGAGCCCGACATCCAGGCCAGTCGCACCCAACACGGCGCGTACGGCGTGCCGATTTACGGGTTGCCGCGGGATCTCGTCACCGCCGATCTCGGGCTCTTCCGCGGCAATCTCGCGGGAATTCGCGTCAGCGGCCGTGTCGAGGATCAGCGGCTGGTCCCGTTTCCGGCGCGCGAGACGATCGACGCAACGGGTTTGAGCGACGCACCGGTGCTGCTCTACGCGAAGGATGCCGTCGACGTTTTCTTTCTGCAGATCCAGGGTTCGGGCCGTGCCCACCTCGATGATGGCACGCAATTGCGGCTTGGCTATGCGGGACAAAACGGCCGACCCTATACGCCGATTGGACGCACACTTTTGCGGGAACGTGCTGTCGACCGCGAACATTTGTCGATGCAGTCCATTCGGGCGTGGCTGGAATCGCATCCTTCCGCCGCGATGCACACGATGGAGAGCGACGAATCCTATGTTTTCTTTCGAACACTCCCGCTTGGCGACCCGAAAGTCGGGAGTCCCGGCAGCGAAGGCGTCCCGCTCACGCCGGAAGCCAGTATTGCGGTCGACGCAGATACCCATGCGCTCGGCGTGCCGATGTTCGTATCCGCGAAGGCGCCGTCCGCCGATCTGACCGACGGCGTCGCGCCTTTCAATCGTCTCTGCGTTGCCCAGGACACCGGCGGCGCCATCAAGGGCGATCTGCGCGCGGATATATTCTGGGGGTACGGCAAGCAGGCGGGAGCAATCGCCGGCAGGATGAAATCAGCGGGAGCCCTCTACGTTCTTCTCCCGAAAATTCTCGCTGTCCGGGTCGCGCAAAAGTATTCGGGCAGGTGGCCGTGACAAGGATGAAGCGAACGCTGAGCGCGGAAGAACGCGACCTGTTCGAGACGGTGCTGCAGGATACCGTGCTTTTGAACGGAATCGCGCCCCAGCCCAAAAAAAAGGCACATTCGCCCGGGAAACCAGTTGCTTCCGAATCGCCAAGACAAAAGGAGACAAGGAACAAAGCTTCGCGGCTTGGGCCGCCAGGTCTGGACGGCAACACGATCGACCGGCTGAGGCGAGGACTGCTCGAGCCGCAAGCTCGACTTGATCTTCACGGTCTCACGCAGCAAGCGGCGCATCGGGCACTCCTGAATTTCATGCGCGGAGCCAAGAGCCGCAAGCTTCGGCTGGTTCTCATCGTGACCGGCAAAGGGCAGGCGCAAAGGGGCTCGGAGTGTGAGAACTCTTCCTCGAGGGAGGAGAGCGGCTCGCACGCGCGAGGCGTGTTGCGGGCAATGACTCCGCGATGGCTTCGGGAGCCCGATCTCGCCAGTCTCGTTGCCGATCTGCGCGAAGCGCATCGTCGTCACGGCGGTGCGGGCGCTCTTTATGTGTATCTCCGCAAAGAGTGAGGTGCGGTTGAAACAGAACCTCGGATCGATCGAAATTTCCACCCGCGGGCCGGCTCTCTACTCCATCGGTGCGCAGGTAATCGGATTCGTGAACAGCTCCGAAATCGCGGAGGGACTGCTGACCTGTTTTATTCGCCACAGCTCGGCGTCTCTCGTCATCCAAGAGAACGCCGATCCTGACGTCCTCAGAGATCTTGAGGATTTCACGCGTCGGCTGGTGGTGCGCGATCCCAAGCTCTATCGGCATACCGCGGAAGGCCCCGACGACATGCCCAGCCATATTCGCGCGGCATTAACGGCAACTTGCGTTTCCGTTCCCGTCCGCGACAGCAGACTCGCGCTGGGCACCTGGCAGGACCTGTACCTGTTCGAACACCGAGACGCGCCGCACCGCCGGGAGGTTGTCCTCCATGTGATCGGAGAGTGAGCGCTTCTTGTTCCCTGATTATCGCACAATTTGGTCGATGAACCGCTGCGCACTTCACCCGATTGCGCTCTAGTCTAGCGGGGCGCCATACGGATGGCGCCGTCAAGGCGCACGCATTCGCCGTTGAAGTAGCGATTTCGGATCATCTCGAGCGCAAGCGATGCAAATTCGGGGGGCGCGCCGAGTCGCGCAGGAAAAGGCACCTGTGCTCCAAGGGCCTGCCTTACGTGATCCGGCGCACCCTGGAGAAGCGGCGTGTCGAAAAGTCCAGGCATGATCGTGTTGCAGCGGATGCTTTCCTGCGCCAGATCGCGCGCCACAACGAGCGTCAGGCCTACGATGCCTGCCTTGGAGGCCGTATACGCCGCTTGGCCTATCTGGCCATCCACCGCCGCAACGGAGGCGGTGTTGACGATCACGCCACGTTCGCCGTCCAGTGGCTCCAGCGTCAGCATGCCCGCTGCGGCGTGTGCGATGCAGCGAAAAGTTCCCACCAGATTGATCTGGATGATGCGGTCGAACTCCTGCGACGGAAACACTCTGATCTCGCCCGTCTTGCGATCTCGGGCTGCGGTCTTGAACGCATTGCCTGTCCCGGCGCAATTGACCAGGATTCGTTCCTGCCCATTCGCCGCTCGGGCCCGCACAAAGCCCTGGACTACGCTCTCCTCGCAAGTCACGTCGACCTCGCAGAACACTCCCCCGATTTCATGAGCGATCTTCTCGCCCTTCTCTTTTTGCAAATCGAAAACTGCGACGCTGAGGCCATGATTGGCGAGTGCACGGGCCGTGGCCTCGCCCAGACCCGACGATCCGCCCGTCACGATTGCGGAAACAGGTGGATTGAGTTCCATTGAAGGCCCTCCCAGGCGATTTCGGGCTTCGAAAACACGGGAAGGGGTCCCGCGAATTTGCCCGAGCGGTGAGCGTCCGCGCGAAAGGGTCTCTGCAGCGGGCGCGAAAGTCTACGGCATTTCCGTGCCGAATCCCGCCGCTCCCAGGTTCCCCGGGCGCGGGGGCTTGCCGTACAGGTTAAAGTCCAATTCAGCGCGCTATGTGCAGGATCGGCTGTTCGGCATTCTTGGCGGGGGCATTGGTGAATTCGATTGCAATACCGTTCTCATGGTGACGGACCACGCGGCCCGACATTTGTCCAATCAGGACGGTCTCGCCGATAGGCGGCCTGGCGACAGTTTTCAGTGATACCCCCCCCAGCGAAAGATCGACGACCTCGCATGCCACCACGGCGCCTTTTGCACGCGTGAAATGCGCGATTCCTTTGGCCGTTACGCGCTCGTAGCGACGCTGAGCGGGCGCTTCCGCCACGCCCCGGTTCCTGTGCAGAGCCAGTTGCTCTGCGACACGCTCTCGCTTCAAGGCCGAGCAGGCCAGCTGGACGCCAAAGCGACCGTCCTCGCGCCGCATGACTTCGGCTTCAAACCGGCCAAAGCCCTCGATGTAGAGAATGATCTTCTCGCCCTCGTCCGGTACCGTGCCGCAAACGACCTGCGCGCCTGCTGGCGACATGTCGACGATGCGACATGGCGCTTCGCGTCCGCTGACCGGCACGAAAAATTGTCCGGGAATGTCTACCGGCACGCGAAGATACCGGCGCCGATCTTCGTTCGCCTTGGCGAGAAGCGCTTCGCGATTTACAATCATGGTCGATGCCGCGCCGCCAATGGCGTGGCCTCCGAATGCTTTCAGCACCGATAGTGCTCCCCCGAAGGTCAACAGACAGTTACTGTGCCCCGGCTTTCTGGGTCTTTGATATCACGCCTCCTGCCGTGGCTCTGCGTCTCGGGCCGAACTGGGGAAAATCATGCGACAGACGTTCGACTACATCATAGTCGGCGCAGGAAGTGCGGGCTGCGTGCTTGCCAATCGCCTTTCGGCAGATGAGCGCATTCACGTGCTTCTGATCGAGGCGGGTGGCCGCGACAGGTCGCCGATGATTCACATGCCGGCGGGAATCCCGGCGCTGCTCGGGAAGCCAAACCCATACAATTGGTACCTGGAGACGGAACCGCAGCCAAATCTTGGCGGCCGCCGCCTCTACTGGCCGCGCGGCCGGGGCTGGGGCGGTTCGTCTTCGATCAACGGCATGATATACATCCGCGGGCATCCGCGAGACTACGACCGGTGGCGCCAATTGGGTTGCGAGGGCTGGTCCTTCGCCGATGTACTGCCCTACTTCAAGCGCGCCGAAGCGAACGAGAACGGGGCGGATGAATTCCACGGCGCGGACGGTCCGCTTCATGTTTCCAATCCGCGCTCCGCGAATCCGCTGTTTCGGGCGTTCATCGAGGCCGGTGGCCAAGCCGGCCACAAGCTGACGAGGGATTTCAACGGACCCTCGCAGGAGGGTTTCGGCCCTTATCAACTGACCATACGCGAAGGGCGGCGCTGGAGCGCCGCCTTGGCCTATCTGCGGCCGGCGCTGGGCCGGCGAAATCTAACCGTCGCATCGCATGCACGAGCAATGCGCATCCTGTTCGACGGCAATCGCGCCGCCGGCGTAGAATACGTGCAGAGGGGACGCAGACGTGCGGCGCGCGCGGATCGCGAAGTCGTACTCTGCGGCGGTACGGTGCATACGCCGCAGCTGCTGATGTTGTCTGGGATTGGCGATGCGGACTCCCTGAGAGTACTGGGAATTCCCGTGATTTCCGATCTTAAGGGCGTCGGCCGCAATCTCCAAGACCACCTCGATTGTTCTGTTCAATATGAATGCACGCAACCGATTACGCTCTACAGTCAAGCGAACCCGCTGAGTGCGGCCCGCACCGGCCTCGAATATCTTCTGTTCGGCACCGGCCTTGGAACGGGTCAGGGTCTGGAGGCTGGCGCGTTCCTCAAAAGCAGGCCCGAACTCGACACGCCGGACCTTC
>Ga0182024_10002638_pt1 | contig 44092 bp, 42 predicted proteins | sample P32metaG_FD_120480 | JGI IMG/M metagenome (GOLD analysis project Ga0182024, IMG submission 120480) | Permafrost microbial communities from Stordalen Mire, Sweden - P3-2 metaG (Illumina Assembly) | ecosystem: Environmental > Terrestrial > Soil > Wetlands > Permafrost | place: Sweden: Stordalen... | reverse complement strand
GTGCGCGCCATCGCGGAAGTGACCACTGCGGTGACCAAGGGCGACCTGACTCGCTCAATTCAAGTGGAAGCCAGCGGTGAGATGGCCGAGCTGAACGATTACATCAATACCATGATCAACAATCTTCGGCTCACCACCGATCGCAACAACGAGCAGGACTGGCTGAAAACAAACCTCGCGCGATTCACGGGAATGCTACAGGGGCAGCGCGATTTGACAACGGTGGGACGCATGCTCTTGTCCGAGCTGGCTCCGCTCGTCAGCGCGCAGCAAGGCGTGATTTATCAAATGGAGTCGGAAGAATCGGGGACCATGGTACTCCTCTCGGCCTTCGCCGATAGCTATCAAGATGGGCATCCAAGCCGTCTGCACGTGGGCACCGGCCTCGTCGGCCAGTGCGCCGCAGAGAAACAGCGCATGCTGATCACCGAGGTGCCGGCCAATGCCGTTCCGATCCGCTCGGGATTATTCCAGGCCGTGCCGCGAAGCGTGATCGTGCTGCCCATTCTTTTCGAGGACCGCGTGAAAGCGGTGATCGAGCTGGCGTCGCTCAGCGTATTCACCGCCTCGCATCTTGCGTTTCTGGATCAGCTGACGTCGAGCATCGGCATCGTGCTGAATAGCATCGAGGCCACCATGCAGACCGAAGGCCTGCTGAAACAATCGCAGCAATTAGCCATCGAACTGCAAACGCAGCAGACCGAACTGCAACAGACCAACGAGCAGCTGGCGCAAAAAGCCCAGCAACTGGCCGAGCAGAACGTGGAAGTCGAGCGCAAGAATCAGGAAATTGAGCAGGCGCGGCGTGCCGTGGAAGAAAAAGCCAAGGAGCTAGCCCTGACCTCCAAGTACAAATCGGAATTTCTGGCCAACATGTCTCACGAGCTGCGCACGCCACTCAATAGCATCCTGGTTTTGGGCCAGCAGCTGGCGGACAATGCCGACAGTAATTTGACGAACAAGCAGGTAGAATTCGCGCGCACCATCCACGGCGCTGGTACTGACCTGCTGAACCTCATCACCGATATCCTGGACCTTTCGAAAATCGAATCCGGGACGGTTTCGGTGCAAGCGGAAGAAGTGTTCTTCGCCAGCTTGCTGGATATGATCGCTCGTCCGTTCCGCCACGAGGCAGATAACCGGCACCTCAATTTTGAAGTCCATGCCGATCCTAATTTGACGCGCAGCCTGGTCACCGATTCGAAGCGCCTGCAACAGGTGCTCAAGAATCTGTTGTCCAATGCATTCAAATTTACCGAGAAGGGCGGCGTGCGCATGTCCGTGTTCGCTGCCGAAAGCGGTTGGACCGAAGGCCACCCGGTTCTTGGCAGGTCAGCTTCGGTGGTTGCCTTTGAGGTCACCGATACGGGCATCGGCATTCCGCCCGAGAAGCAGCGAATCATTTTTGAGGCGTTTCAACAAGCCGACGCCGGCACCAGCCGCAAATACGGCGGCACCGGACTGGGCCTCGCGATCAGCCGCGAACTTGCCGGCCTGTTGGGAGGCGAGATTCAGTTGCGCAGCACGCCGAACGAGGGAAGTACGTTCACGCTGTACTTACCTCAAACGTATGTGGGTCCTTCCACGGGAGTCGGCGGGGCCGAGTCCAAATCTTCGGCAATGCCCGCGCTTGGTCAGCCGACGGTTGGAGCCACGTCCAAGCGTGCGATCGAGCAGATCACCATCGCGGACGACCGCGAAAACTTGCAGCCGGAAGATGCCGTACTTCTGATTGTGGAAGATGATCCGTATTTTGCCACGATGCTGTGCGACCTGGCGCGCGACAACGGATTCAAGGTTCTGGTCGCGACGCGCGGGTCGGAAGCACTGGCGCTCGCCCATGAGTTCCATCCAACAGCCATTTCCCTGGACGTTTTCCTGCCAGACATGCTGGGCTGGACAGTTCTCAATCACTTCAAGCAGGATCCACGCACGCGCCACATTCCAGTTCAGATATTGACTCTGGATGAAGACCGGCAGCACGGCTTGGCGCGCGGCGCGTTCTCCTACCTGATCAAGCCCGCGACATCCGAACAACTGAAGACCGCGTTTGCGCGCATGAAGGAATACACCGCGCCGCGGCGCAAACGATTATTGGTGGTGGAAGACAATCCGGCCGAACAGCTCAGCATCCGCGAATTGCTCGGTTACGACGATATTGACGTGGAGATTGCCGCCACCGGCAGACAGGCGCTTGCAGCGATTGAGCAGCAGTCATTTGATTGCGTGGTGCTCGACTTGCGCCTTCCGGACATGTCTGGATTTGAAATATTGGAACGCTTCCGCGATACGCCTTCACTGAGCGATTTGCCGGTCGTGGTATTTACCGGGAAAGACCTGTCACCTGAAGAAGATGCGCGTCTGCATTTGCTGGCGCGCAGCGTGGTGGTGAAGGGCGTGGAATCTCCGGAGCGGCTCCTGGATGAAACCGCGTTGTTCGTACATCGCGTCGTCACCGACCTTCCGCCGGAAAAGCAGAAGATGCTCGATCTCCTGCATCATTCGGATGAAGCTCTCGTGGGGAAAAAAGTGCTCGTGGTGGACGATGACGTGCGGAATATTTTTGCGCTCAGCAGCGTGCTCGAGCGCCGCGGAATGACGGTGCTTACCGCCGGCACGGGCCGGGAAGCGATCAACACGCTTGAGTCAACGCCGGATGTGGCGATCGTATTGATGGACATCATGATGCCGGACATGGACGGATACGAGACGATGCAGATCATTCGCCGCATTCCTTCCTTCCGGCGCTTGCCAATCATTGCTTTGACAGCCAAAGCCATGAAAGGGGACCGCGAAAAATGCCTCGAGGCGGGTGCTTCCGAGTATCTGGCAAAGCCGGTGAACACCGAGCAACTGCTTTCTGCGTTGCGGATGTGGTTCCACCGGTAGCATGATTCCGGTTCCTGGCGATTGAGATTCGATCGTAAAGGGCGGCTTAACATCGCCTGAAGCGAAAGGAAGAAAATGCGCGAGCACGAAAAAGTAAATATTTTGATGGTGGACGACCAGCCCGGCAAGCTGGTCACTTACGAAGCCATTCTCAATGAGCTGGGAGAAAACCTGATCAAGGCCCGCTCGGGGAAAGAGGCGCTGGACCATTTACTTAGAACCGATATCGCCATCGTGCTGATGGACGTGAGCATGCCGGAACTTGATGGATTCGAGCTGGCGGATATGATCCGGCAGCACCCGCGTTTTCAAAAGATCGCCATTATTTTCATCTCCGCCGTGCACCTCACGGACCTGGACCGGCTCAACGCCTACCAACGCGGCGCTGTGGATTATATTTCCGTGCCCGTGGTTCCCGAATTATTGCGCGCGAAAGTGCGGGTTTTCGCGGACCTGCACCGCAAAACGCACCAGCTCGAGACGCTCAATCGTGATCTTCGTTCACTCTCCGCCCGGCTGCTGGCGATGCAAGATGAAGAACGGCGCCGCATCGCCCGCGACCTGCACGATAGCATTGGGCCTTTGATCGCGGCGCTCTCCATGAATAACGGACTGCTGGCCCAGCAAACCAAAAAGCTTGGGCCTGAGGTTGCCGACGTCTTGCAGCAGAACAATCAGCTGGTGGAACAGCTTTCGAAGGAGACACGCACCATTTCGCACTTGTTGCATCCGCCGCTTTTGGACGAGATTGGCCTTTTGCCCGCAATCAAAATGTTCGCAGAAGGCTTTGCGGAGCGTAGCAGCGTGAAGGTCAGCGTGGAACTGTCGCCGGTAATCGGCCGGCTGCCTCCCAATGTGGAGATATCGGTTTTTCGAATCGTCCAGGAATGCCTCACCAACGTCTACCGCCATTCCGGAAGTAAGACAGCGTACATCAAGATCGCGCCTTCTCAGGAAAAGCTGCTTACCGTTCAAGTCTGCGACGAAGGCAAGGGCATGCCCCGTACAAATGGCGTGCCCGCATCTCCGGGATCAAACCACGGCGTGGGACTGAGTGGAATGCGTGAGCGTCTGCGCGAGCTTGGCGGCACGCTCGAAATTCAATCGAGTGAGAACGGCACAACGGTGATTGCGGCGGTTCCTGTCACGAAGCCGATGGTGAAAAACGTATGATTTCGGTGGCCGCCTGTATGCGAGCGAATATTTCCGCGCCTTTGGAATTGCATACTCTGACGAGAAGCGCGGGAGAGCTCTGATGCGCACTCGATTTCTGATCGTGGACGATAGCGAACTCGTGCGGAAATCGCTTCGCACGGTCTTGCAAGCCAATCCCGATTGGGAAATATGCGGCGAGGCGGCGGACGGCGAGACTGCCGTCGCGCTGTTCAGAGAGTTGCATCCCAACATCGTGATCCTGGATTTTCAAATGCGTGGCATCAATGGGATCGAGACCGCGCGGCGCATGTCTGAGGTCGCTCCCGCTGTTCCGATCGTTCTATTTACTCAGCATGCCAGCCCCGACCTGGAGAGACACGCCCGGGAAGCCGGTATTCGCTCCGTGGTGTCCAAAACGAATGCGTTTCCGATGGTCGGGATGATTGAGGCGCTTTTGGGGCCCGCGGATTCCGAGCCGGCCGCGACAGGATCAGCAGGTTCTGGGAAGGGCCACGCTGAATAGTTTTGAGAGACTCGTAACGTACCCGTGCGTCATCAGGGCCGTAGACGTGAAAAATACGTTGGTTAGTGTATGGAGAACCTGCGAGGAGAGATCCATATTGCACGCAGGCTCCCCAAGAAACACACCATCATCCCCGGGAGGATGTTCCCCCATCCTCCCGCCCCCCTTCCAACAAGTCCCGCAAGCGATTCAGCGCACTACGACTGTCTTGCAGGTCGTCGACGACAGCCGTCGAACTACCGGCATAATTCCGGTGTTGAAAATTTTCGCCTTACTCTCTTTTTAGACGATCGAGAAGCGGGGGCGGCAATTCGTGCAGTAATTCCAGGAAGACGCCATTGGTCCAGCCAAATCCAATCACATTCTGGCTATATCCCTTCACGATCCGCGTGATGGAAGTACGTTTGACGACGTTGTACTTTTCACGAATGTATCTGTCAGTCGCGAAATCTTCGATCACCATGCTCAGGAAATTATAGGCGACGCGGTCGGCGTCCGCGGCGAAGCCATACCGGCGCATTCCGTCCACCGCCAGCAATTGAATGGGCGCCCACCCATATGGATAGTCCCATTGCGCCTGCGATTCCACGCGACTCATGGCCAGCCCGCCGGGCTGTTCGAACAGCGAAAGGTTTTTCACCATCGCCTGCGCTTGCTCTGGCGATGCCAATCCCGCCCAAAGCGGATAGAACGTGGTGGCGTACTCGTAAGAGGAAAGTGTGCGGGTCATGAAGTTGTAGTCGAAATAGAGACCTTGCTTCGCGTCCCAAAGATATTTCTGTATCAGCTTTTGGCGCTCGATCGCGCGGGCCTTCCAGCGTTCCGCTTCCTGCGGCCGCCCGAGCAAAATACTCATGCGCTCAAGATCCTTCTCGGTTTTGTACAACAGGCTATTCAGGCAGACGGGAGCGTAATGGTGGGTATCCGCGCTGAACGGGCCGAAGCGAAATGAAACATCAAATCCCGATTCGCGCATGCTGCGATCGCCTTTGTAGAAGTCCGCTGACAAGGTGACCTGACCTACAGGCGAATCCGCGGTTGCCTGGTTGTCTCTCGAGTTTTTGTCCGCGTGTTCATCGCGGGTGAAGACCGGGAAGAGCGGCCCCACGAGAGATTCCACCGGATGATTTTTGTCCACATGGACGAGATGAGGGTCCTTCGTTCCGTCCAGAAGCAGGAAGTATTGCGCGGCGCCGCGGTAATAGTCGCTCGGATCGCCGATGATTTCGGGAACGGGGCCTTCGCCGTGATCGAAGTAACGAGACAGGCCGGTGTCCCCGGCCAAATGAGGCGGGCGGGTCCATTGCTCGTAGTCGGTGACCGCGAAATCGTAGGCTCTCTGCAGCCACACATTGTCCATCTGTTGCGCGGAATCTTCCGCGCCGTACACCGCCAGAATCATGGACGTCAGGAACGGAGGCTGGGAGCGCGTTAGATAGTAGGTGCGATTCGCGTTCAGGATCGAGCCGTAATGCTGAATTTCGTAGAAGAAGTTTTCAACCATTCCCTTTGCAAGATCCACCCGACCGGCCCGCAGAAGGCCGAGAATAATGAAGTAACTGTCCCAGCCATACATCTCATTGAATTGGCCGCCCGGCACGACGTATGGGTAAGGAACATACAACAGCCCAGCCTTGGGAATTTTGTACAGGTGCACATCGTCGGGACTGGTGATGATCTCGGGCAAGGCCTCGACACGGACCCTGCAATCCTTCACAAGATCCTGAAAGGCCGGCAAGCCTTTGAAATCCGCCGGAAAATACAGATACTGCTCGTCGCCTATTTTCTGGTCCTCATACGTCTTGCATTGGTCGAGAGAACGGGTGAGATGGTCCCAACTTACTGAGATGTATTGCTGTACGTCGTCGAAGTGTTGAAATTCATTGTTCATGGGACGATTGCGAATCGCGGAATCAGTATACGACGCATCGAGCCAGGCCCCTGGGAACAAGACAAAGGCGAGTGCTAGGAAAGCGCGCACGCAGATCGAGAATCGGTCCACAAGCACACGACGCGAATTCAACGCGTAAGAGATCCGCCCCTCCCAGCACACATAGGTGTGTGAGTCGCCGTGCAGCGCAAGTTTATTGCGACTTAGCCCGAGACAAAATCAGGTGAATGCTGGATTCAGTTTTGGCATCCGCCCGCGTAATTATCGAACTGCACCTCAGGAGATTCTACCCGGTGCTCGGATAATTTCCACAGCGTGGTTCTTGGTGGTTATTCTAAGTGTCCTATTGTGAACAACAAAGGTCGCGGCAGTCTGGCAATATTCGTGCTACCAAGGCAATAGCGAGCCTTGCCTGGACATGCTTGAATCCAGTTAGAGGTTAACGTGAAGCTGAGCTTACGCCTGATTTTATTCCTGGTTGTGGCCGTCACCGTCGTTACTTTCGTTGTGTCCAAGAATGAAGTTCGCGCCGAGAAGCGCGGCTTGCGCACGGATCTGGTGCACCGCGCTGAAATTCTGGCGGAGAGTCTGCAGGAGATCGTAGAACCGGCCCTGGAAAAAGGCTCGCGCGAACAACTGCGCCGCATCGTAGAGCGCTTTGGGAACCGCGAGCAGCTAGCGGGCGTCGCGGTTTACGATAGCCACGGAGCAGTCCTTGCGGAAAGCTCCAATCTGCAGAACCGCTTCGTTCCTCCTCCCGTTCCTCTAGCCAAAGTGATTTCCAGCGATACCGGCCTCAGCCAATTCATGAATGTCGGCTCGGAGCCGATGCATGTGTACTACATGCCGCTGCACGATAAGACGTCCGTTACCGGCGTGCTGGCCATTTTTCATGATGTGGGCTACATCGAAACGCAGAGCGCGCGCATGTGGCGTGCGACTTTTTGGCACGTGATCGCCGAGGTTTTGGTGATTGTGCTGATCACCTTGCTGATCATCCGCTGGACAATCGTTCTACCGATTTCGCGGACCGCTCAATGGATGAAGGATATACGCCGCGGTCGGGCGATGCCCAGTCCGCCGGGCCCAAAGGAAGGTTTTCTAGCTCCGTTCACGAACGAGGTGATGAATCTCACTCGCAGTTTGGCCGACGCGCGCTCTGCCGCGGAAGAAGAGGCGCGCCTGCGCGAATCCGGCGAGTCCGTCTGGACCGCGGAACGCCTGCGCGTGAGCATTCAGGGAAAGGCTTCGCAGGGATCACTCGTGGTTGTGTCCAATCGCGAGCCTTATATGCACGTCCATAAAGGGAAGGGCATCGAGGTTCTGGTCCCGGCGAGCGGGTTGGTCACCGCGTTGGAACCGATTTTGCGCGCCTGCGACGGCATCTGGATTGCCTCGGGCTCCGGCGACGCGGACCACGAAACAGTGGACGATCACGACCACATCCGCGTGCCACCGGACAAGCCGGATTACACTCTGCGTCGCGTGTGGCTGTCGAAAGAAGTGGAAAAAGGCCATTACTACGGGTTCTCAAACGAAGGGTTATGGCCGCTGTGCCACATCGCGCACACCCGGCCAATTTTCCGCGCCTCGGACTGGCAAAGTTACGAGGCGGCGAACCGCACATTCGCTGAAGCAGTACTGCAAGAGATCGAGGGCGTCGAGCGGCCGCTGGTGCTCGTGCAGGATTATCACTTCGCATTGCTTCCGCGCATGGTAAAGGAAGCGCGCCCCGACGCGCGCGTGGCGATTTTCTGGCACATCCCCTGGCCCAATTCCGAAGCCTTCGGCATATGTCCGTGGCAACGCGAACTCGTCAGCGGCCTGCTGGGCGCGGACTTGATCGGATTCCAGATCCAGGCCCATTGCGATAATTTTCTGGAGACGGTGGACGCCTCTTTGGAATCGCAAATTGAATGGGAACGATTTGCAGTGAAGCGCGCCGGACACATCACCTTCGTTCATCCGTTCCCCATCAGCGTGGACTTTCGCGAGTCACAACGAGGCCTGGATCCGGCGGTGTCGCCTTACGTGCTGCGCAGCGATCTGCTGAGTAAGCTGGGCATCAAGGCGAACTTCATCGGAGTCGGCGTTGACCGGGTGGATTACACCAAAGGATTGCTCGAACGCCTGCGCGGCGTCGAACGGTTCCTCGAGAAGTGGCCGGCCTATCGCGAAAAATTCACCTTCGTGCAGATCGGCGCGCCCAGCCGTACGGAAATCGAGCGCTATCACGATTTCCTGGAAGAGCTCGAAGCCGAGGCCGCGCGGATCAATGCGCGCTGGCAGACGGCGGATTGGAAGCCGATCGCGCTGCTCACGCGCCACCACAGCCATGAGGAAATTCTCCCGTACTACCGGGCGGCGGATTTCTGCATGGTTACATCTCTACATGATGGAATGAACTTGGTGGCAAAGGAATTCACTGCGGCGCGCGATGACGAAGAAGGAGCGCTCATTCTGAGCCAGTTCACCGGGGCGGCCCGTGAATTGCGCGACGCCATCATCGTGAACCCGTACGACGTGGAACAGCTGGCGGAAGCAATACGCGTGGCGCTGGAAATGGATACGGTGGAACGGCAAATGCGGATGAGGCTGATGCGGAGCACTGTGATGCGTCACAATGTATTCGCATGGGCGGGCAGTCTGATCACGGAACTTTCTGAAATCCGGATCGAGGAAGCACAGGCCGAACTCCGGCACGCCCTATGAATGGACCTCACGCGGCGGCCAAGCACACCTTGCAGATCAGACCAAAAGAAAAACGGGCGATCGGGCATTCGCGTACCCACAACGTTCCGGGTGCGTCGAATGGCGATGTTGCCGCGCATTCGCCGCGCTATTTGTTTCGCGCTTGGACCGAAATCGCAGCCCGGATTCGCAAGGCCGAGATTTGCGCGCTGCTGCTGGATTTCGACGGCACGTTGGTAAAGCTGCAGCGAAATCCATGGGAGGTGCGCGTACCGCTGCGCACGAAGCGCTTGCTCGAGCGCCTGGCGCGAAATCCCAGGTTATTCGCCGCGATCGTCAGCGGACGGCGCTGCCAGGATCTGCAAACACGGATTGGGATCGAGACCCTGCATTTCATCGGACTTCATGGAGCCGAAGAACAGGGAAAGCACACGAAGATCAGCAGCGAGTCGGCCAGGATTCTCGCGCACGCACAACAAGGCGCGCGCACACGGATGGCCGCAATGCACGGCATGCGCGTCGAAGACAAAGGGATGAGCTTTGCAGTCCACTATCGGCAGGCCAGCGCCCCCATCGCGCGCGCTGCAAAATTCTGCCTGTTGGACGTGGTCGCGCCGCTGCGAGATAACCTGAGAGTTCTGGAAGGTGCGATGGTGTGGGAAGTTCTGCCCAACGAGATCCGTGGAAAAGGCGGCGCTGTGCGAGACCTTCTCGGCGACTTCCCGCCGGGCACGCCGGCGATTTATATTGGCGACGATGGCACGGATGAAGCCGCCTTTTGCGCGCTAGGCGATCAGATCTCCATCCGCGTGGGAACACCGCAAAAGAGTCATGCGAAATACTATGTGCGGGATCCGGGCGAAGTGATTCGCTTTCTTCTGCGGCTCGAAGCAGAACTCGCGTAAGAGCGATGTTCAGGATTTTTCTGTCTCGTACGGCGCCCTCAGAGTCTTCTGTGACTCGCATTCGCAAATGCAGGATCACGCCGACTTGAATACGCTTGCTTCCCGAAGTCCTCTGAAACCGTGTTGCACAAGTGTGATTTCCCTCGTCCGAGCGTGTTCGTCGCGCAGCGCCTGAATGGTCATCCATTCCACGTCGGTCGGACGGCTGGGCGCCGAGATGACGTCGAAGGCGCCCAATCGAATCGCTTCCAGATATTCATCCCAATCTGTAAGACGAGTCGCGAGGACGATTCTGATTCTGCGCCTTCCGGCTCGCGCGGCAATCAGCAAGTCGCGGTAATCCCCATCGGCCAGCGAGCGAGCACAAAAGATCAATCCGACGTTTTCCTGGGCCATGATCTCTTTGCACTCACGCACGGTCGAGGCGGCGATCGGGTACAGCCCCTGCTTCGCCAAAATGTTACACATCGCCCGCCGTTCTTCCACGTCGGCCGAAGCAATCACAATCTGCCAGGGAACATACATTCGCGACCTCCTACGATTTGAGATGCTTCATCGAGCCGGTTCCCGCAGAGCGCGTCAGCACGGTTCACTTGCGAGGCCCAGCCCAATGGCTGAAAAGCAGAATCAAGGAATTCAGAACGAGAAGCGCGTCCATCAGTGCGTTGCGAGTTTTGCTTTTCTTGCGGACTGTGTGCATGGACGTGGTGGCCTAAGCAGCGCGCCGGCTTCCTCCATAGCGTGACCGGTAGTGAAAAGATTTGGCGAGGAGAGGATGGGAGCCGGCCCAGCCCTCATGCCTTGATCTCGCAAGGCACCCGACTCCCATTCCTCCCCTGCGCCGCCCATTCTGCCGGGGAATGCAGCGCGGCGGAATACGGATAACTTCTTAAGGCGCAGAGGGATTTGCTGTACGCGTGTGAATTGCCGTCGAAGGTTGCGCCACGACCGAGCGAACGAAAGTGAATGGACACCGCTGAAAGGCAGGAAGGAGGGGCTGCCGATTCTCGGCGGCAACCCCTTTTGGGCGGAGGTAGACGGGCGGAACTATTTCGGCGGAAAATTGTTCGCAAGACTTTTCGGCGGCCTCACGCTGTCTTGGTAAACGCGCGCAAGGAGTCCTGCATTTCCATGGCGCGGCCGGATACGGCAAGTGGCGCCCCGCTTTCCGTCACGTAACAACGTTCGGGTGCGAACGCCGCGTCGCAAAACGGGCAAACCTGATGCCGGGGACGCGACCGCACGGGTCTATGCAGCAGATACATGGACTCCGCCCATTCTTCCAATACAATCCGCGCGGCGCATTTCGTGCATCTGCAGCAAAGATACGTGTACATCGCAGACCTCCCAGGTATCCGGCTATAATCGGCGGCCACACTCTCATTCCCACGAACAAAACCATGCGGCTGCCAGGTTCGCCAGAGAGCGGGTCCGCACGGTTCCCACTTTACGTTTTCGCGGATTCTATTCAATACAGTGGAACACCTAGGGAAGGGCGAGCGATTGGGCACGGGCCGAATAACCGCGGATTCCGTCCGAATGAAAGGTGGGGCCTGCCGAAATCTCTCACGTGCGCGGTGCAGCATATCCGGCGTAGTATGAATGGCATCCGGCTACGAGCTGCTTTCCGTAATATTACAGGCAATTCCCTATTGGCAAAATGTTGCGGAGGATTACACTAGGGTGCAGTGTCCGGCATTCGTCACGTATCATCGGCTTTTCATTTTTTCTTAGCGGCCCGCTTAACACAACCGCCGGGGATCCGAAATGGCCATCGGCGCAAAATCATCGAGAGGAGAAAATATCTAATGCGTAGCCGATTCATTCGTCCGTTGTTACTGGCGATCGCAACGTTATTCCTGTCTTCCGCATCTTTCGCGCAAATCGGTGTTGCGATCACCATTGCGCCGCCAGAGCTGCCCGTTTACGAGCAGCCGGTTTGCCCCGGCGATGGTTATATCTGGACGCCCGGATATTGGGCCTGGGGCGACGACGACTATTACTGGGTACCCGGCACGTGGGTGGAAGCTCCGGAGGTGGGCTTTTTCTGGACGCCGGGCTACTGGGGCTGGGGCGGCAGCAGTTTTATTTTCTACGATGGCTACTGGGGCCCGACTGTCGGTTTCTACGGCGGCATCAACTATGGCTTCGGTTATTTTGGCCACGGTTATGAAGGCGGGCGCTGGGACCACGGCCACTTCTTTTACAATCGCGCGGTGAATAACGTAGACGTCAGCGTGATTCACAACGTATACGAATCGAAAGTGGCCGGGAGAACGGATGTACGCGTCAGCTACAACGGCCATGGCGGAATCAACGATCGTCCGACGACCCAGGAAGAGGCTGCCGCGCACGAGCGGCACATCCCTCCTGTCGCGGCACAAGTGCAACACGTGAACGCCGCGCGTGCGAACCCGGCGCTGCGTGCTTCCGCCAATCATGGCAAGCCCCCGATCGCTGCCACCTCCAGACCAGGAGATTTCAGCGGTCACGGTACGGAAAACGCTGCCGGTCACGCCAACCCTGCCATTCACCCACGCGACCTTCCGCCTGTGTCGCGCCCCGCTGCTCCCAACACAGGAAACGCCAAGCTCGACCAGAAATACCAGCAACAGCAGGATAAGCTGGCCGCGCAGCAGGACAAGGAACGGCAGAAACTTCAGCAGCAACAAGACAAGGAGCACCAGCAATTGGCGAAGCAAAAAGCCAATGATCAGAAAACACAACAAGTGGAGCAGCGGCACCAGCAGCAGACGCAGCAATTAGTTCAAAAACACACTCAGCAGCAGCAACAATTGCAGCAGAGGCAACAGCCACCGGCTCCCCATGCGCCCGCGCCTGGGAGGCCTAAGTAAGCTTTGATGCATTCTGAGAACCTGGCAGCGAGGGCATGCGCCACCCGGCGGATGCCCTCGCTGCATTTTTTTCGACTCGCAGTTCGAGCTCTCCTTCCGTTCGTGTTTTCCTGAAAACAATTGCAGATGGGATTTCGTGAAGCGAAACCAGGGGCGTGTAGGAATGGAGTTTTGGCCAGAACTCGTTGTCGCCGGCCACCAAAGCCGCTGAAAGCGCGGCCTTGATGGTCTGCGATTGTCAACGAGGACTTTGCACGTTAAGTACAAGAATTGCGCTAAGACTTTTTCCGCGGAACCTTGGCGCCTTTCTTGCGCGCCTCGGAAAGTCCGATCGCAATCGCTTGTTTGCGGCTGGTCACTTTGCCGCCCTTGCCGCCTTTGCCCGAACGAAGCATGCCGCGCTTTTCGCGATGCAACGCACTCTTCACGCTTTTACCGGCGGCTTTGCCGTATCTTGCCATCACGTTCCTCCCCTTGGCCGGTTCCTCCGCCTGAAGCGAGGGACCGGTCAGGCTCTCTTCGCGGTGCTGTGAACTACCACGTCTGTCTTGTAGGCACGCGTAAATTCATCCACTTGCTTCTGCGCCGCGTCCTTGGCGATGCCATATCGCTCCTGAATTTTTCCGATCAGTTGGTCGCGCTTGCCGTTGATCGCGGTCAGATCGTCGTCGGTCAGTTTGCCCCACTTTTCCTTCACTTTTCCAACTGACTGCTTCCACTTGCCTTCGATTTGATCCCAGTTCATTGTGAGCCTCCTGAATTGAATATCCAACTGCTCAGACATAGTGGAGACAAAGTCTTCAGCCAGGAATACAGTGCAACCCGTAACTACACCGGACATTTCGCCTTACGCTTCGAGTTTGGCACAGCAATCGAATGCCCGCTCGCCCATTGTTTCAAATCTGGCCTGCCCGCAACCGCAGGGTGCGATTCGCAACAGCCTCCCGAGGTTCGCGGTGCTTTAGCAAGTTCGCCTACGTGTCGCCTACCGGAACCAGGAATGAAGCCTACAGGGTTTGCTTTATGGCTAAGGCTATCAAGGAAGCCTAGTCTGGCGTTGCAATCAGCAATATCCGCGGCAAAAGATAGCCAAGGCTGGCAGCGCGAATTGATTGCGCCAGCCGGGTCCGAGGGGCGCGGACCGTTGCCGCGCCCTTCGGCAAAACTTAAAGGGAGAACAACATGTTGCTGCTCATTCTGACGATCGTACTGATTCTAGCGCTCTTTGGCAGCCTGCAGACGTGGCCTCACAGCAGGGAATGGGGATATTACCCGAGCGGCGGGATGGGCTTGGTGCTGGTCATCCTGTTAGTACTTTTTCTGATGGGCCGCTTGTAGCGGCCCTAGTATTGACGGGAACGGCCAGCAAGCGTCACAGCCGCTTCCATCTGCGCCGATCTCACGGCCGACGCAATCACTTTGGCGGCGAGTGGATCGAATATGAAGTAATTTCCAGGACGCACTTCCAGCAATTCCGTGAGGCGCGCCTTTGCATTATCCAGACCTTGAACAGCTTCGATCCAAATCGGCCCAGTTTCCGCAAGATCCCTGAAGATATCGTAGGTCTCGTTCATATTCCTCCGTCACCGGTGCAAGGCAGACTGACACGCTGGGAACCAAGGTCTGTGTTTGGATTGCAATTCGGCAACCATCGGCTCTCGGGCAATGGCACGCAAGGCGTTCTAAGCAGGGCAGTTACCGCCACATTTCTACGGCAGCCGCGCCGCCGATCGGAGGATATGTAAATAGTGGCGATGACGGGTACATATTTCGCGATCGCGGCAGGCGCCAGGGGCTCGTCCGCTGTATGCCGGAAGTGTAGTTCGTTGCAATGGACGGCGAGCATCGCTTTCGCAAAACGACCGAAACGTGATTGCGGTTTCGCGATCATCGGATAAAATGTGCGAGGAAATGGCTTAGTGGCCCTTCGAATCTTGATCGTGGACGACGAAAAAGCCGTGCGCGTGGCCTTGGGAAGGCTGCTGGCGACGCGCAAGGAGTGGCTGGTGGTGGGTGAGGCTGCCGATGGCGCGGAAGCTATTGGAATGGCGCGCAAGCTTCAGCCTGATATCGTAATTATGGACATCACGATGCGGGAGGTGAACGGGCTGGAAGCCACTCCACAGATCAAGAAAGCGCTCCCCGCTGCCGAAGTCCTAATTTTTACGCAGCACGATTCGACGCAAATGATTCAGCAAGCCCAGAACGCCGGCGCGAGCGGCTATCTGCTGAAATCGCAGGCCCATTGGTTGGTGACGGCGGTGGAGGCGATGGGCCAGCACAAGCCATTTTTTCAGGGCAAGAATCTGCCACAGCGCGCGTAGGTTTCGCGATGCGCACATCTTTATTTTTGATCGAGGCGAGGTTTACCCGTCGGCAATACTCCGGCCGTCCGGTGACGTCACATGTCTGCAGCCCAGGTCCGAGCGATTTCCGTCACCATTCATGTCCGGCACAAGGTAGCCTGATGAATGCCCGATAAATCCGGTCGGAAGAAGAGAGCACGACAAACTCGCGTTCCTCGCATCTCCAGCGGAAAGCTTCATTCCGAATTGCTGCAGTTCGCTCACGACGCCATCATCGTCCGAGATGTGGATAGCACCATCTTGTTCTGGAATCGCGGCGCCCAGGAAACCTACGGCTGGACCGCCGCGGAAGCCTGTGGCAACGTCACGCATCAATTCCTGAAAACGGAGTTTCCCGAATCGCTCGAGCAACTCTATGAAAAGCTATACGACGTTGGTTCATGGGAAGGCGAGCTGGTCCATTGGACGAAGGAAGGGAAGCGCATCGTGGTCGCCAGCCGTCATGTCTTGGAGCGCGATCCGCAGGGCCGCACGATCGGCATTCTCGAAATCAATCGAGACATCACTCCGCGCAAGGAAGCCGAAGAGGCGCTCCGGAATCTTTCGGGACGCTTGCTGCAATTGCAGGATGAAGAGCGCCGTCGCATCGCTCGCGAACTGCACGACAGCACCGGTCAAAGTCTGGCCGCGTTGGTGATTCATCTCTCCGCGGTGAGCGCAAAAATTACCGATAATGATCCGGCCGCCGCCGACTTGCTTCGCGAAGCCATTCTGCTATCCCAGAAAGCCTCCGATGAAACTCGCACGCTCTCCTACCTTCTTTATCCTCCCACCCTGGACTATGCCGGATTGCGCTCAGCGTTGGAATGGTACATCGAAGGTTTTACGCAACGGAGCAAGGTGAGAGTGGATTTGAATGTCTCGCTCGGCCCGAATCGCCTCCCCGAAATCGTGGAAAGAACGCTCTTCCGAATTGTGCAGGAAAGCCTCACCAACATTTTCCGCCACTCCGGCAGTGACACCGCCCGTGTTCAGATTGAAGCGCGTTCCGGAATCGTGCGCCTGGAGGTGGCCGATAACGGCAAAGGGATACCTGAAAGCATCTTGGCAACACTGAATAGCAGCGGCGGCCAACTGGGCGTCGGCATTCGAGGAATGCGAGAGCGCGTTAGACAGCTCGGCGGCTGGCTGCAAATCAGGTCGCGGCCAAATGGAACCACGATCATTGTGACGCTGTCCGTTAAAGAATCCGCCGGCGACGACAGTAGGTCGCGGGCATCAGGTCTGAGCTGACGGGCAAGGCTTCTAAGTCCCATTCGTTTGCGGATTAAAGTCACTTCTGTATAGATTTGGATATACCGCCGGTCTACACTAATGCGTCGAGAGTTTTCGCCCGTATTCTGGCCCTCGACTTCACAATATCTACAAAGCCTCTCATATGCCTGAAAGTTACCTGAGGTTTATCGAGCTCTTCAGAACCCGGGCAATTGTCTTTTGCATCATCCTCCTGCTTGTCGCGCCTCCTCCTTGCGAGGCCTATTCCGTCCTGGCTCATGAAGCGATTGTGGATTCTGCGTGGGACGAAGCGATCAAGCCGCTGCTCCTGGAGCGCTTTCCTCAAGCGACTCCCGACGAACTGAAGACCGCACACGGCTATGCCTATGGCGGCTGCGTAATCCAGGACATGGGTTACTACCCGTTCGGCAACAAGTTCTTCAGCGACCTGGTTCATTACGTGTGAAGCGGAGATTTCGTCGCAGCGCTGCTGCGTGATTCGCAGGACCTGAACGACTATGCATTCGCTCGCGGCGCCTTGGCGCACTACGCGGCGGACAATGAGGGTCACCGCACCGGCACGAACCTCGCCGTGCCTCTCCTTTATCCGAAGCTTCGCCGCAAGTTCGGGAATGTCGTGACGTACGATGAAGATCCCCTCGCGCATCTCAAAACTGAATTCGGGTTTGACGTGCTGCAAGTCGCCAAAGGACGATACGCCTCTGACGCGTATCGCGACCGCATCGGTTTTCAAGTGTCCAAGGATCTCCTCGCGCGCGCATTTCAAGAAACCTATTCGCTGGACCTGGACTCGGTGCTTTCCAATTACGATCTGGCGATTGCTTCCTACCGCAGAGGCGTAAGCCAACTGATACCTGAAGCCACGAAAATCGCCTGGCAGACTAAGAAGGACGAGATTCAGCACGGCACTCCGGGAATTACGCGCACCGCATTCCTCTATCGCATCTCCCGCTCCAGTTACGAAAAACAGTGGCCCGGCAAATACGAAAAGCCCGGCTTCGGCACCGGGCTGCTCGGTTTCTTGCTCCGGCTCATTCCTAAAGTCGGGCCGTTTCGCGATATTGCGTTCAAGATCCCCACTCCCGATGCCGAGAAATCATTCGTCGCCAGCTTCAGCAACGCACTCCAGAATTATGTCGAACTGGCGAAACAGCAGGGGAATTCAAGCCAGACAACTCTCGTCAACGACAATTTTGACACCGGCACCGTTACCGGGCCCGGCCAGTATCCACTGGCAGACAAGACCTATGCCGACCTGCTAGACGGTTTGCAGAAGAAAGACTTTGCTTCGGTTTCGCCAGAAATGAGAACGACGCTGCTGACCTATTACAGCGATCTGAATGCTCCTTTCGCCACCAAGAAGGACAAAAAGGAATGGGCCAAAGTCGTCCGGAACGTCACTCAGTTGAAAGCGTCGGTCCCCATCGGCGAACCTGCCGTTAATCGAGCCGCCCTAAGGTAAAATCCTCCCTGCAGATTCGTTAAGTCACGTTGATTCCGCTACATGCGTCGGCGCGACTACAGGGATCCACCTACGCAGACTACAGGATGACTCCGATAGACGAATCCGCAGAGTTACAGTAATTTGTCCGCGACTTATCGCAGTTTAGGCTCCGAGGGATTTATTTCATTTCATAAACGAATTCATCGGCCGGTTGCTCCGCCTCGAGATGTGCGGGCCCCGGAATGTAACACCTCTCATAAACGAGGCGGAGCAACGGTGTCACCAGCAGCCCGTCCGTTGAATATCGACGAGGAGCGGCATTGGTCCTGATGAAACGCATTGGCATTCGGCCTCGTCCCATTGTGGGAATCTCGTTACTGAGCGTATCTTGTATCATCGCGGCACCAACCCCTTCTTGCGGGAGAGAAAAATGAAAGCGCTTCGTATTCTGATTGCCGACGATCACGATCTTATGCGGCGTGGCATCAAAGGGATGCTGCAATCACACGCGGGATGGGAAATCTGCGGAGAAGCGCATACCGGCCGCGAGGCTGTCTCGAAGGCCCAGGAACTGAAACCGGACATCGCGATCCTGGATATCAGCATGCCGGACCTCAATGGCGTGGACGCCGCTCGCAGAATTCGCAAGGAATCTCCCAACACCGAAATCCTCATTCTGTCGGTGCATTATTCCGATCAGTTGATCCGAGACATTCTGGAAGCCGGGGTGCGCGGGTACATCGTAAAATCCGACTCGGACCGCGACCTGATCGTCGCCGTAGAAACTCTCGCAAATCACAAACCGTTTCTTACTCCGCGCGCGACAGAAGTGATGCTCTCAAGCTTCAAAGAAGGAAGAATGCGCGCCGAGCTTCCCACAGCGCTGCGCGACCGGCTCACCTCTCGCGAACGGGAAATTGTCCAGCTTCTCGCGGAGGGGAAGAGCAGCAAGGAAGTCGCGTCGTCGCTTAACATCAGCGTTAAGACGGCCGAAACGCACCGCGCCAATATCATGCGCAAGCTGCAGCTGCACACCGTGAGTGAACTGGTTCGCTACGCAGTAAGAAATCAAATCGTAGAAGCCTAGCCGCATCATCGCCTTGATTCTGCCGCGAGCGCGATCGCATGGCTGCCTTGGCCGGAGTCGGTGTCGCCGTCGGTGGCTTCACCGGCGCGTTGATTGGCCTCGGCATCCCCGAGTACGAAGCGAAACGCTACGAAGGACGTGTGCAGAAAGGCGGCATCCTGCTGTCCGTCCACTGCGACACCTCCGAAGCTATCAAGCGCGCCAAAGACATCATGAAGATCACCAGTGCCGAGGATATATCCTCCACTGGCGAATCCTCCGCTGACTTCAAAGCAGATGAGCAACGCGCGCGCCACACCACTTCCGGCGGCAGGGAATAGTTTCCCGGGAAGGAAGCCGCACCCGCGGCTTCCTTTCAGCTTTCCTTCCGGCAATGCGGAACGAGACTGGAAATCCGGATTAGAAGTGCGAGAACTCACAAAAAAGACGGAGGACACCATGACGGCAAGAAACAAGTGGACGGGATCGATTTCTGCATTCGCAGTAGGCGTCGGTGTAGGCGCCGCGCTGGGAGTGCTCTTTGCTCCACGCTCCGGTAACGACACTCGCGAATACCTTGTGGAAAGCGCGCAAGAGCATTTGGACGGCGCGATCGCGGCCGGCCACAAAATCACGCAGCGCGCGCAGCAGGGTATCGACCAGATCAAAGGCCAGGTGCGTCAGGCCGCCGATGTTGGCGAACGCGCCTATCGCGAAGCGAAAAACTCTTCGGCATAAATTGCAGCGCACCCGGCGCGAAGGATTGAAACTCCATTCGCGCCACCACCCAAATTCGTCTCCGCTCATTCTGGCGTTGACGCCCAATTCGATTCCAGCACCGAGCGAGTCTAACGCATGCGAAAATACCAGGATGCCGACTTCGCGGCGGACGCTTCTGGGCCTCGACGCCCTCAATTTTCTTCTCGCCGATGTGCAGACAGGCGTCGGGCCCTTCCTCGCGATTTATCTGGCCGGCTACAATTGGAATGAAGAGCGCGTCGGCCTCGCGTTGACCATCGGTGGGATCGCCGGGATTCTGACGCAAACGCCCGCCGGCGCTCTCGTTGACTCCCTTCGTTCAAAACGAGCGCTCGTCGGCGCAGCGGTAGCCGCGCTGGCTGCTGGAGCGCTGCTTATCGCATTCACTCCGTCGTTCTGGCCTGTCCTAGCCGCTCAAGCCCTGATCGGCGGCACGTCCAGCGTTTTCATCCCAGCCATCTGCGCAATCTCGCTCGGTATCGTCGGTCCTGCCGCTTTCGATAACCGCCAAGGCCGCAACCAGGCCTTCAATTCTGCGGGTAACGTAGCGGCCGCCTTATCCATGGGCCTCCTCGGCTACTTCGTTTCCAATCGCAGCATTTTTTTCTTCGTCGTCGCTCTGGCAATTCCCACGATTCTCGTTCTGCTCACGATCAATCCCGCGGAAATCGATTACGATTTAGCCCGCGGCGCAAATCAAGGAGAGATAGCCGGGAAAGTGGAAAGTGTCCGCGTCCTGTTCCAGGATCGCCCGCTGGTGCTCTTCCTCCTCTGCGCGGTGATGTTCCACTTCGCAAACGCCGCGATGTTGCCCTTACTCGGCGAGTTGCTGGCCAAGGGCCGCGGGCGAAGCTCGATGCTCTTCATGTCCGCATGCGTCGTGACGACCCAGTTCGTCATCACGCTCCTCGCCACTTGGTCCGGACGCAAAGCCGGCGCATGGGGCCGCAAGCCGCTGCTGCTGATTGCCTTCGGTGTGCTCCCGCTTCGCGCGGTCCTCTACACACTTACTTCCAATACGATTTTGCTCGTAGCCATACAGGTCTTGGATGGCGTCGGGGCGGGAATCTTCGGCGTCGTGTCCGTCCTGGTGATTGCCGATCTCACGCGCGGTACCGGCCGATTCAATCTTACTCTCGGAGCCATCACCACCGCGGTCGGCATCGGAGCAGCTCTCAGCCAGGTTATTGCCGGCACGATCGTTCGCCACATCGGATATCACGCCGGATTCTTATTCCTGGGCGCGGTCGCCGCAGCGGCGTTGGCGATACTTTATTTTTGTATGCCGGAGACGCGCAACATGCAACCAGCGCAACCATGATGCACGGTACGCGCACGCCTGTGAATTTCGCGCGTTCAGTCGTGCAGCACCTTCGCGAGGGCCTTGTACACTTCCTGCCGGCCATTCTTGTCGTAATGGATGTAGCCAAGCTTGCGGAATCTATGCATGAAGAAATTCACGCGCGGGCGAGTCGTTCCCACCATCTCCCCTAAAGTGTCCTGATTAATTCTGGACATGATCGTCACGTGCGCGTTTCCCGCGTCGTAGTCGGCCACCAGCAAATGCGTGCGCGCCAGCCGCTTCTCGCTAGAATTGAACAGATGATCGATCAAATCCTCCTCGATCCGGTGATTTCGAGCCAAAAGGTAATTGATGAAACCAGAACAAACTGCGGGCTCCTCCTCGATGATCTTTACCATCTTTTTTCGGTTGATGACCATCACCGAGCCGGGCACCAACGCCACCGCCGATGTGGAATAAAACGCCTGGTCGTTCAAGCAGTTCTCACCAAAAAAATCGCCGCGGCCCAAGAATCCCAGTATTGCGCCTCTCCCTCGCTTCGAAACCAGCGTCAGTTTCACCACGCCTTCCTCAATGTAGCGAACATCCGTGCACTCATCGCCCTGCGAGAAGATCGTTTCGCCCGCGTCATAATGTACGGGCTCCGATACCGGCAGCCCGGCTGGCAAAAGAACTTATGCTTTGTCCGCGCGCTTCCTGGGCGCCATTCGATCCTTGTGGTTGACTGCTGCCTCAATTTAATGAGTCTAATTCGCTGTCTCGGAGTATGATGGCGGACTTGCGTGGCCCGATTGCGCAACCGTTATCTCCAATTGAAAGACAAGGTTGGCTCTGTCTAAGGTTGAACATACAACTTCAGCGGCGGTTGGCACACCCTTCCACATCACCACAGCGAACGTAGTAGATTTTGCTGGTGGCGGGTGGCCAAGCCTTCCACAACACTGGAACCGACGCCTTTGATTTTACGGGTGCCGCACTCTCGCCCGCCTGCGGTAGGCAGGCCGGAGGCGAGGGTGCGGGTTTAGACGCGCCGCTGTCAGGCGACGCAGCGAACTACTCCCCTCAAATCATTTCGGCCAGTAAGCACCAACCTGTACCTCGTCTGCCCGAAAGTAGAGCCACTTTTTCCCGCGCCCATCCTTGCGTACAGCTGTTTTTTCCTATTGCGAATGCTACCTTGGGCCAGGAGAAAAAATATGAGACGTTTTCGAAAAGTGCGCGACGACCGCTTCGCGCTCACCACCCAGCAAAATCCCCTCTGCGAAGTCCGCACCTACGCTGAACTCGTCCAGGCCGCGCCACGGATGGCGCACTAAAGTGCGCCGCTACCCTTCGATCCCGCGCTGCGGGATCTCAGGATGAATCGCCCAGTGGGGCGATTCACTACAGCAAAGTCAAAGGCGCCCAGCTAAAGCTGGCCGCTACAAAGTCAAAGCCTGAGCCCACGCGACTTTTTCCGCAAACTGTCCCGCCGCGCTCGCGCCACTGGATTCCGCGAGCGAGGAAGCGAGAGAAGTCGCGCAGCAAGCCGTCGACTCTCTCGCCGTTAGCGTCGTCCCCCAGGCCCCCTCGCTCCCATCGTTTACCTCGGGCACCTCGGGCGACGACGAACTTACGTCGCGTCCCACTGACCGCTCGCGCCTCCGGTCCCACCTCGCTGCCAGCCCTGAACGTCGCCACGCTTCCGTTACGCTTTAGTATGGATTTTGGAAGTTGACCGCCGAATCTGCTGAGCCTGCGCTAAAATTTATTCTGGTGCCCCTTCGATGAAGGTTTCTCGTTCAACAGATCTGATTTCTTGCGCTTGGGTGTTTTTTGTCGGCGGCTACGCGGCGGTCACGTTGTTGGCCTCTCGTGACTCCACCGTGGCCGGCCTCAGTTACTTCCTCGCTTGCGTGGTTCCGTTGTTCGCCAATACCTGTCTGTTGTGGAACGCAGCGTCTCCCTACCGGCGGCAAAACGGATTCTGGATGCTCCTGGCGCTGGGCTGCACTTTTTGGCTCGCGGGAATCCTCGTCGTGGTTTACACCCAATTTGGCCTGCACCAACAGGCCCAAGTTCCGTTCATTGCCGATCTGCTCTTTTTTCTACACACCGTTCCGTTTATGGCCTCTCTGGCCCTGATGCCTCACGCCAGAAAGATGCGCGAAACTCTGCGTTTTGGTTTAATCGATCTGCTCCTTCTCGCGATGTTGTGGCTCTACATTTATGTTTTCGCGGCGATGCCTTGGAAAATAATCTCGCCAAATCCTGAATTATTCCATTCGCGCGACTTCGCCAGTTATCTGATTGAAAATTTGGTCGTGGCGGTTGGCTTTGGTGTCCTGTTCCTGCGCACCCGTGGAGCATGGCGCACCGTGTACGGCCATCTTTTCGGCGCGACCTCCTTATATGTCACCGGAATGACGTTAGCCGTCATGGCCATGCGCCACCTGCTGCCTTACACGGGCGGCCTGATCCGCTTGCCCATGCTGGCTTCCTTCGTCTGGTTGGGCACGGTGGGAATCATCGCGCGCAGTCTAACGTTCGAGCCGGAAGTGCAGCAACCGTCTGTGCAGCGCGATACCCAGTGGCCGGCTCGTCTCGCGATGTGGGGCGTGCTGGCCGCACCGGTTCTGGCCGCGTGGAATGAGTTCGCGAGCACCGCGCCGGATGCCGTGAAGAGATTCCGTCTCATTGTTACGCTGGTTGCGATTTTCGCCGGAGCCGCTCTGGTATTCCTCCGCCAGTATCTCGTGTATCAAGAGCGCACCAAACTGGTGCACGAATTATGGGAATCGCTGGAAAACGTCAAGCGGCTGCAAACACATTTCGTGCAATCCGAGAAATTGGCCTCGCTTGGCCAACTCGCCGCGGGCGCCGCGCACGAAATCAATAATCCACTCACGGCGATTCTTGGTTATGCCGACGTGCTGACCATCGAAAACGCCGCGAACACTCGCGCGTATACTCTGGGTGATAAAATCCGCGAGCAGGCTCGCCGCACCAAGGACCTCGTCAACAATTTGCTCAGCTTTGCGCGGCAGGTCCCAGCCGAAAAGCAATTGCTGGACCTCAATACCGTCCTCACCGGCGCAGTGCAGCTCCGGAATCTTGATTTGCGCGGGAAAAATATCCGCATTGAGCTGGAAAATCGCAGCATCCTCCCGGCCGTGCGTGGCGACCCGAATCAATTGCTACAGGTTTTCTACCACCTGATCAGCAACGCGGTGGATGCCATGGAATCGGCCGGCGGCGGCGTCCTGCTCATTCGCACTTTGCGCGAGCGCGGCAACGTCGTCATCGAATTCTCAGACACCGGACCGGGCATGAAGGAACCGGAAAAAGTGTTCGACCCGTTCTACACCACGAAGGAAGTAGGCAAGGGCACCGGCCTCGGCCTCAGCATCTGCTACGGAGTCATGGAAGAGCACGGCGGGCGGATCACCGGATTCAACCGGCCCGAAGGCGGCTGCACGTTCCGTCTGGAATTGCCGGCGATTCTCGCGGTTTTTCCGCAGACTTCTACATTGCCGGTGGCTCCCGTCAACACCCGCTAGATTCTTATCGCGGCATTGCGAATGTGCTAGAGTCTGAAATTCCATGAGCACATCCGCCGCGATCGCGGCCCCAGCGATTTCCACTGAACATCTCACTCGCCGCTTCGGCGATTTGGTCGCCGTGCAGGACGTAAACCTGCGCGTGGCTCCGGGGCAGTTCTTCGGATTCCTCGGCCCCAACGGCGCTGGAAAATCCACAACCATAAAAATGCTCACCGGCCTGCTGGCTCCTTCTTCCGGGCGCATGCAGATTCTCGGTATTGATTTGACGCAAGATTCCGTGAAAGTGAAACGCCAGATCGGCGTCGTGCCCGAGGGCATGGCCCTGTTCGGCCGGCTCACCGGCTCCGAATATCTGAATTTTGTGGGCCGCATGTACGGCCTCGATCGCACCACCGCCGCGAAACGCACCGCGGAATTGCTAGATTTCATGCAGCTGGTGGACCAGCCCAGAGCCCTGGTGACGGACTATTCGCACGGAATGCAGAAAAAACTCGCGCTGGCCGCCGCGGTGATCCACGGCCCGAAAATTCTTTTTCTCGACGAGCCATTTGAAGGTGTGGATGCGATCGCTTCGAACACCCTCAAATCCATGTTGCAGAATATGATCGCTCGCGGCGCCACCATCTTTCTTACTTCCCACGTGCTGGAAATTGTCGAACGTCTCTGCAGTCATGTGGCCATCATTCATCGCGGCAAGCTGGTCGCCCAAGGTTCTCTGGAAGAACTTCGCGCGGGTGTGGAGGCGCAAGCGGCGGCTGCGCTGACCGCCGCCGGTGCGCCATATGAGATTGACTCGTCCGCTCCCGCACCCGGCGAAAAACTCACGCTCGAACAGATTTTCCTGCGCATCGTCGGCGGCACGCGCCGCGCCGATCAGGAACTCTCGTGGCTGGGCTGACCTTATCCCCGGAAATCCGCGGCCAGTTTTCCGCCATCGCCCGTGTCCGCTGGCAGCTTTTCGTCAACTCCCTTCGCACTATTCGCGGACGCATGGAAGTTGTCGCGCGCGGATTCATGTTCCTCGGCTTTGGCATGGGCGCAATTGTGGGATCCATCGGCCTCGGCGCTACCGCATGGTATTTCGTTTCCAGCGGAAGAGTGGATTGGCTCTCCGTTCTGCTCTGGCCCGTATTTCTGTTCTGGCAGCTCTTTCCGGTGATGGCCAGCGCCTTCACCGAAAAGGTGGATTCGTCCAACCTTCTGCGCTTTCCGCTCACGTTTCCATCCTATTTTCTGATTCGCATCGCCTATGGGTCGCTCGACCCTTCCACCGCGATGGGCAGCTTATGGCTGCTGGGCATGGCCATTGGAATCGCTTGGGCCTCGCCGGCTCTTTTCCTCACCGCCGCGCCGGTTCTGCTGCTCTTCGCAATCTTTAATATTCTGCTGGCCCGTATGCTCTTCACCTGGGTGGAGCGCTGGCTCGCGCAACGACGGACCCGCGAAATCCTGGGCATTTTTTTCCTTTTTATGGTCATAGGCGTTCAATTTATCGGACCGCTCGTCCGCCATTTCGGCAATCGATCACAGCCTGCGGTGTCGCACTTCGTTGTCCAAGCCTTGCCCATCGAGCGCCTGCTGCCGACGGGCCTGGTGGCCCAGACGATCGCGCACTCCCTGCGCGGAGATAATGCGTTTGCACTTGGCTCGTTCGCTCTGCTGTGCGCTTATACCCTCGCGGTTCTATGGCTGTTGAATCTGCGCCTGCGCGCGCAATATCTGGGTGAGAACTTGAGCGAAGCGGTAGCGCGAACAACAGCGCCCGCGACCAAGCAACAGATTCGACTGGGCTGGAACATCCCAGGCGTCCCCGGCCCGGTTTCCGCCGTGCTTGAAAAGGAAATACATTATCTTTCGCGCAGCGGTCCCACGCTGTTTACGCTGGTGATGCCCCTCGTCGTGCTTTTGATTTTCCGCTTCTCGCCAGGGAAGTCGGATAGTGCCGGAGGACTGCTGGGCCACGCTTCGGATTTGGCGTTTCCCATTGGCGCCGCTTACACCCTGCTGATCTTGACCAATCTGGTCTTCAACAGTTTTGGCGCGGATGCCGGCGGAATTCAGTTTTATTTTGTTTCGCCCGTGCGCTTTCGCGAAATCCTGATGGGAAAAAATCTCACCCACGCTCTCGTGCTCGCTGCCGAAATGGCCTTTGTCTGGGCCGGCGCGAGCCTGATGTACCGTCCGCCCCCCTGGGACATCCTTCTCGCTACAGTCACCGGCGTGTTCTTCGCGCTTGTGGTGAATTTAACAGCCGGCAATCTGCTGTCCGTCTACACGCCGAAGAAAGTTGATCTCGCCGCGTTAGGCCGCCAGCGCGCGTCGCAAGTCACCGCCCTGGTGAGCCTGGGAATCCAAGCGGCAGTCCTCGGCCTCTGCGCCCTCGCCATCCTGGTAGCCCGCGCGTATCACCATATCTGGCTGGCAGCCATCATCTTCGTAGCGCTAGCCGCCATCGCCCTGGTGGTTTATTTCCTAGTCCTCGATCGCATTGACGCCATCGTCCTGCAACGGCGCGAAGCCATGATCACCGAACTCTGCCGCGCGTGATTGCACCGAGCGATTGCTCCGGTGGTACTCTGAAGACATGATCAAGATGACTATAACGGAGGTCCGTCGAAGATTCTCCGAACTGGTTAAACGTGCCAATGGCGGCGAGCGCATTGGCATAACACGGCGAGGCAGGTTGATCGCGTTCCTCGCGCCACCGCAGCCCGAGCATTCGCTGAGGGAAGTCTTCGCGGGCATGGAAAAGATCCGAAAAAGATCTCGGCTTCCAAAGGGCGTCACAATAAAAAGCATGATCGAGGAAGGCAGGACGTAAGCCATCGTGTGCGATATTGCGCTGCGATAGGATGCTGGGATAAATTCGCACCGTGACGGACCTAACGGACTTCCTTCCCCGAGGCCCTATGAAACGCATTGTTTTCCTTATGCCCTGCTTTATCTTCTCGGCATTCCTTCTGCATCCTGCTCCGGTCGCCGGGCAATCACAAATTCCCATCGGTACTTACGGATCGCTCCAGAACGAGCTGGAGGATCTTGTCGAGACGCCCGCCGTCTCCGGATACGAGAATCAGCTGGCAGATAAGATTCGCACGAGCCTGAAAAATCTTCACCCGGTGACGGACAATCTCGGCGACGTCATCGTCACCATCGGCAGTGGCGCGCCGCATCGCCTGATTGTGACCCCGATTGACGAGCCCGGCTTCGTCGTCAGCGAAATCACGCCCGACGGCTACTTGCGCGTGCAGCGTCTGCCACAAGGTGGCCTGCCTCCGATCTTCAATGAAATGTACTCGGCGCAGCCCGTTCAAATCCGAATCGCCAGCGGCAAGTGGATAGACGGGGTCGTTGCAGGCCTTTCCGTGCATCTGCAACCTGGCCGAAGCAATCCGCCGAAGGCCAGCGACATTGAAAATATTTACGTGGATATCGGCGCAAGTTCCGAGGCCGAGGTTCGCAAAGCAGGCGTGGATCCTCTCGACCCCATCGTCATCAATCGCAGATTAATGAACTTGGCCGACGAAAAAATGGCAGGCACTTCGATCGGCGATCGTTTCGGTGCCGCTGCCCTCGTGGAATTATTGGGCCACGTCGATCCGGCAAAGATCAAAGGCACCCTCACCGTCGCGTTTGTCGTGCAACAACGTACCGGCGCGCGCGGCCTGCAGCGCATTCTCACGCAAACCCAAGCCGACGAATTGATTTACGTCGGCCGACTACTCCCCGGCGGACCCATCCCGGAAATGGAGACGCTGCATCGCGCGCCACGCCGTGAGCCGGGCGGCGGAGTATTAGTCGGCGTACCGCAAACCGACGGCTCGCTCCCGGAATTTGCCGCGCAGCTCAAGCAGCTCGCCGGCGCGAACAAAATCCCGTTCGCATCGGACTATTCCGCAAATATTCTTCCTCCCGGCTACCTGCCCATGCCGCCGCTGCCGCCAAAATGGGCACACATCGCAATAGCTACTTCATGGACCGACACGCCCGCGGAAACAATCGATGTGACTGATCTACAGAGCTTGGATGACTTCCTGAACGCGTATTTGGCTGCCGCACGATTTGGTGGTTCGAGCATCGGTATAGGTAGCGCGATCGACTACGGGATTGGACCGCCTGGCAAGGCGCCCACCACAACTGCGGTCCTAGAAGCTCTCGTCAAGGAATACGGCGTCAGTTATCACGAAGGTCCGGTGCGTGACAGGATCACGAGGATTCTTCCGCCTTGGGCCGAGCCCGAAACCGACGACGCCGGCAACTTGATTCTTCATCTCGGCACCGCTCCCGCCGGCTCAAAAACGCCGCGCATCCTCGTCGTCGCCCACATGGACGAAATCGGCTTTGCTGTGAAATCCATTTCCAAAGACGGCCGACTCGAAGTCGAATGGCGCGGCGGCGGCGAACTCAGCTTTTTCGCAGGCCATCCGGCGCTCGTGCATACCGCAAAAGGTGACCTCGACGCAATCGTCGAGCTGCCCAACGGCTGGGACACGGCGAATTTCAAGTGGCCGGCTGATGCCGGACAGCAAGGCTCGACCAATCCCGTTCGTGTAGATGTCGGCGCGCGCACTCCCGAAGAAGTCGCGAAGCTCGGCATCAATCTAGGCGACACCATCACGATTCCGAAAGCCTATCGCCCTCTGCTCGGCACGCGCGCCAATGGACGCAGCTTCGACGATCGCGTCGGCGACACAGCGCTGATTTCCGCGGTGTGGGCGCTCGGCGCACCGCTGAAAGATCGCGACGTCACGTTCGTCTGGTCCACCGGCGAAGAGGAAGGCCTCGTAGGCGCCGCGAAACTGGCCAAGCGCCTCGCCGCCGAAGATCACGTACCCGACTTCGTTTTCGCCGTGGACACCTTTGTCAGCGCGGACTCGCCAATCGAATCGAAACGCTTCGCCGATGCGGAAATCGGCAAAGGTTTCGTGATTCGCGCCGTGGACAATTCCGACATCGTCCCGCCGGCTCTGGTCGAGCGAATCATTAAACTCGCGCGCGCAAATCAAATTCCAATCCAGTACGGCGTCACCGGCGGCGGCAATGACGGCTCGGCCTTCGTCCGTTACGGCTCCGTGGACATCGCGCTCGGCTGGCCGCTGCGCTATTCGCATTCCCCAGCGGAAGTGATTGACTCACGCGACGTGGATTCCCTCGCGCGGATCATCACCGTGATCGCCAAGTCGTGGTGATCGGATCGCGCCGTCAGAATTCGATAGTCTTTGTAGCTCGTGGCTTTAGCCACGACATAATCCGTACGAGACCAACCCGGCTTTAGCCGCTGAAGTACTAATTCTGCACCGCGCTATCAGGCTCTGCAGCCGCAGCCTTTTACCATTTTATTCACGCACGGACACGCAGGGACTTCGCCCACACTTTGCTATAATCACGCGCCGTGAGCGACCCAGCTTTCAAGCCACCTCGCCATATCGCAATTGAAGGTCCCATTCGCGTCGGGAAATCGACGCTGGCCAAAGTCCTGGCCGAACAACTGCACGCGCGCCGCATCTTCGATGCCGACGACAATCCCTTCCTCACCGATTTCTATGACGAAAAACCCGGTTCCGCCTTCCGCGCGCAAATGTATTTCCTCTACGAGCGCCATCGCCGCCTTCTGGATGCCAGCCCGGAGGCCGATCCCGCGCCCATCATCAGCGATTTCCTTTTCGAGAAGGACAAAATTTTCGCCTACCTGAATCTGGACAACGAAGAACTCAAACTCTACGAACGCTATTTCGAAATGCTCGCTCCGTCGGTTCCCGCGCCGGATCTGGTGATCTACTTGCAGGCCAAGCCCGAGGTGTTGCGTAAACGCGTCTCCAAGAAAGGCGATCCCGCCGAGACGCAAATTTCTCCGGAATATGTGGAAGCCGTGGCCAATGCCTACGAGCATTTTTTCTTCCGCTATTCGGGCGCGAACCTGCTGGTAGTGGACACTTCGGAAATTGATTTCGTGGAACGCAATCAGGACCTGCAGGAACTACTCCGCCGCCTGCGCCAGCCCGTAAAAGGCACGCAATATTTCCTACCGCTGGGCCACGGCTGAACGCGGCACACCAAATCCACAAAATCCGCGAATTCTTCGCAGGCCGCAGCCCTAACAAGCAATAGTGCATTTGATTTTTGTAGCGGCCGGTCTATCCCGCTATGCGCGGGACAAACCGGGCATTTCCAATGCTCGGCAATCACTAAACCAATCGGGATTTGGAAAATTAAAAGGAGGGGGACGGGACGAGTAGCCCCGCCAGGCTACCCGCCCCGCACTGCGCACCGGAGGAACTTAAATCCAAAAGATCAGCGCAAACCAGCCACTCAGCCCTATCAAACGATCAGGCTAAGCGGCTTTGTGCGTGCCCGTCAGCCGGTGGCGCAATCTTCCCAGCGTGCGATTCACCGGATGGCTGCGGTGCAGGAAAGTGAGCACCGGCATGCGCCGCACGCCGATTTTTTCCAGCGCGCGCCGGATGCGGAAATCTCTTCCGGCCGACACCAGCCCTTTTTCCAGCGTGGTGATCGCGTCCGACGTGCGTCCCGCCTGGTAATAAACTTCCGCTAGGTTCAGATACAGTTGAGCATGATTGTGCTTCATCCCCAGCGCTTCGCGGCACAGCGATTCTGCGTCGCCAAATCGCTTCTCAGCCAACGCGGCCAGCAAGCCGGTGTACGAAAGATAAAATGGGTTTTTCGGAGCAATGCCAAGGGCGCGCCGGGCGTGTTGCAGCGCTTCTTCGGACTGCCCGTCGCGGAGGTTCTTCAGACACTCTTTGAAGTCGTTCATTCCAGCATCTGAGGGGGATGTTGTTCCGATCCAGTGGGACATAGGCTCCTTCCTTAACCCCGCGGGCACCAGCAGGGTCACTGAATGCAGAGTACCTGGGCGCTCCGTACGTGCAAATAGAACGTCCGTACAGTTTTTGGGCTACTCCCTTTTACTGTCCGAAATGACAGGCAAAGGTTTTTCCAAGACCAGGTCGTTCGGTTCAGGCGTCAGGATGGGGCAGAAGGGGGCTGCTAGCCCCTGTTTTATTGGGGTTTATGCAGGAACCAAGAAACTTCCGCTGTCCACAGGAAAATCTGCGAATCGCCCGAGAGGGCAATACAAGTTAGTGTCGCATTCGATAATCTTCGTAGGTCGTGGCTTCAGCTGAGGCACAAGCCCCGCAAAAAGAGTGCGGCTCTGGCCGCTGAAGTACCGATTTTGCGGTTGTGCCCGCAGGATCCGCGTAGTTGCGACGCGGTGACCATCTTTCTTGCACTAAGTCGCGGCCGCGACGTGTCTCCCTTGCGAGTCAGCCTCCGGCCAGTTATGCTGCGGCGTGATTTTCGAGGAGTGACATGGAATCGATCCGTATGCGACGAATCAGACCCCTCGGCGGCGCGCTATTTGCATCCGTCCTTGCATTGGCCCTTGCCAGACCCATTACGCTGACGGCTTTCGCGCAGTCCTCCGCGCCGACAGCGGCGCAGCCGCGATCCGCGCCGGCAAATCCATCCCCCGTCGAGCAAGGAAAATTTATCCTCCACAAGTTCGAGCAGGCGATTGGCGAGGAAACCTACCAGATCACGCAGGATGGCGATTCTCTGAGCGCGAAAATTGACTTCAAATTCACCGATCGCAGCTCCCCCGTACCTCTGACGGCTGCATTCCGCTCTGCAAACGATTGGACTCCCCTCGCGTTCGAAATCAAGGGCAAGAATTCCCGCTCTACGGACATTGATGAAGCCGTCGAAGTGCAAACCGAAAAAATCCGCCTGCGCGACCGCGATAAATGGACCGAAACAGCTCGGCCGCCGCAGTTTTTCACCATCGCGGGCTACGCGCCAACCACCATGCAGATGCTTTTGGTGCGCTACTGGGCGACGCATGGTTCCCCGGCGCAGCTCGCCACGCTGCCCAGAGGCCAAGTGAAAGTTGAACCGCGCGGCAGCGATACCGTCAGCATTGACGGAAAGAATCAGAAGTTCGATCGCTTTACGATCGAAGGATTAATCTGGGGCCGCGAAACGCTTTGGTTTGACGCAAACCGGAATCTCGTCGCCGCCGTCACCACCGACGCAGAGTTCGATCATTTCGAAGCGATTCGCGAAGGATACGAGAGCGGCCTTGGGACGTTTGTGGGTCTTGCCGGTTCGGACGGAATGGCCGCGCTTGCGGATATTTCCAAAGGCATTTCCGGCAGCCGCGCGGAAAAGATAGCGCTCGTCGGCGGTACGCTGATTGACGGAACCGGCCGCGAGCCGGTCCCTGATTCCGTTGTACTGATCGAAAAAGGCCGAATTGTGGACGCAGGACTGAAGTCGCGCGTCAAGATTCCTGGCGGCACTCAAAAAGTCGACGCGCGCGGAAAAACCATTCTCCCCGGCCTGTGGGATATGCACGCCCATTTCGAACAGGTCGAGTGGGGACCGATTTATCTGGCGGCTGGCGCAACCACCGTGCGCGACTGCGGGAATGAATTTGAATTTATCACCGCGGTGCGCGATGCAGTGGCCAATGGCCGCGGCCTGGGCCCGCGCCTGCTGCTTGCGGGAATTGTGGATGGCACCGGACCCAGCGCGATTGGCGTGGCGCGCGTGGATACGCCCGAGCAGGCAAAAATGTGGACGGACAAATACCACGACGCGGGCTTTCAGCAGATGAAGATTTACAGCTCCGTCCAGCTCGAAGAAGTGAAAAATGTCGCGGACGAAGCGCACCGCCTCGGCATGACGGTCACGGGTCATGTCCCGATTGGTCTGAACGCGTATCAAACGATCGAGGCTGGCCAGGACCAAATCAATCACATCCCCTACATCGTGGACATTATGGTTCCACAACTTCCCGACGATGCCTCTCGCCTCGATCACGCCAAGGCTAGGGCAAATCTGGATCTGAATTCGCCAGAAGCCCGAAAGGCGATTGGCTTTCTGGTGGAACACGGAACAGTAGTAGATCCCACTGTCGCGCTGTTCGAATTCTTCACCGCCAGCACCGCCAAACCCGCGGCTAGCATCGAGCCCGGAGTCGTAAAAGTGGCGCCGGAGCTCCAGGCCATTCTGACCGATGTCGGGCCGCCGTCGCCCAATGCGGACATCAGCGAAAAAGTCTTTGCGAAAGAGCTAGCAGTCGTTGGCGCGCTGCATAAGGCAGGCATTCCGATTGTAGCGGGAACGGATCAGACGGTTCCGGGGCACAGCCTGCACCGCGAAATCGAGTTGTACGTTCAGGCCGGATTTACGCCGATGGAAGCGATCCAGGCGGCAACGATTGTGCCGGCCCGCGTGATGGGACTCGACAAGGAAGTCGGCACAGTGGAACCGGGCAAACGCGCCGACGTAATTATTCTCGACGGTAACCCGCTCGAATCCATTCACAACATTCGCAAAGTCGAATTCGTTATCACCAACGGCACAATGTACAACTGCGCCGAGTTGTGGCGCAGCGTCGGCTTCCAGCCGTAGGATGGGAAATCATCCGAGAATCCATCTTGCCAATGTCCAATCAGAAGGGCGGGGCTTCAGCCCCGCCGTCCAGCAGCGGAGAACAACGGGCTTTAGCCCCTGAAGCCGCGCTTGGTTTTGTCTCGCTTTTGTAGCGGCCGCCTTCAGGCGGGCGCAGTTGATTTTAGATAACCGGGGACCTTGCAGCGATCGCAATTAAACGTGTTCGCGCGCATTGAGAGGCTGGCCAATGGACAAATGGACTCGACGAAGGTTCTTCTTAGCCACGCTGACGGGCGGGATTGCCGCAAGTACGCGGCGTCTTTTCGGCGCCGGCGATCCCCCACGCAAAATCATCGCGATTTCTGATGACTCAGCGGGCCCTGCCGCAGCAGCGCAGAGCGTTCGCCCGTTGATTATTTCTGCCGCAAACGGATTGCAGCATCTCGATGACGGAATGGAATTGCTCAAATTCGGTGGCGACACGCTGGACGCGGCGCTAGCGGTGGTGACGAAGGTAGAAGATGACCCCAACGACGATTCCGTGGGTTACGGCGGCTTGCCCAATGAAGACGGCGTCGTCGAGCTGGATGCCAGCGTGATGCACGGACCGACGCGCCGCGCCGGAGCCGTCGCTTCGATCCAGAAAATCAAGAATCCCTCCCTCGTCGCGAAAACTGTGATGGAAAAAACCAATCACGTTTTCATTGTGGGCTCGGGCGCGCAGCACTTTGCCGAAGACGAAGGGTTTGCGCCCATGAATCTTCTCACGGAGCGTTCGCGAGTCGCGTGGCTGGCTTGGAAAGCGTCCGTTTCCGAAAACTGGCGGCCCGGGCTAGACAGTCCGCAATGGAAAGAGACGCTCGCGCAGCTTCTGGACACGCCGGAAAAATTGGCTTGGCGCGCTCACATTGAAGATGTGGTGCTGCATCCGCCGACGGGAACGATCAATTGCCTGGCGGTCAACGCGAAGGGCGATATTTCCGGAACCACCACCACGTCCGGGTTGGCGTGGAAGATCGCCGGTCGCGTGGGCGATTCGCCGCTAATTGGCGCCGGGCTTTTTGTGGACAACGAAGTCGGTGGAGCCGGTTCCACGGGCCGCGGTGAGGAAAATATCAAGATCGCTGGCGGCCACACCATCGTGGAAATGATGCGCAGAGGATCGTCACCCACCGATGCGTGCATGGAAGCGTTGCATCGCGTGGTGCGCAACTACAAGCCGTTTCCCGATCGGCTGAAAAGATTCCACATTCAATTCTACGCCGTAAACAAGAACGGCGACTATGGCGCGGGTAGCTTGTGGGGTAAACATAAAGACGGCCGCCCGATGCAGTTTGCGGTACACGATGGCACCAAAGCGCGGCTCGTGCGCACCACACCGATGTTCGATGAAGCGGGCGGAGACTACTAGAAATCGCGCGAGCGCGCCTCCACTCAACCGCCTGCAACACGCGCAGCGCTCCCAACGCAGAAATTCCATGTCGCGTAGCCACTCGCTAGTGGACGAGTTCGGACGCGAAAACCAAACGGACGCCGCGCGCTTCGAGCGGCGGAATGCCTTCTGCGAGCGCCGCGATGGTGGCGGGGCGTGGGTGGCCGATGGCGATGGTGAATCCGTCGCGCTGCGCGTCGCGGGCGGCGAGGTCGAGCTGCTTGAGGATCGCGTCACGCGAGGCCGTGTCGTCGAGGAACACCTTGCGTGATGCGGCGGGAACGCCGGCGCGTTCGGCCATGTCGTAGGCCACGGTCTTCGCGTCGGTGCGGCTGTCCACGAAGAAGAGTCCGCGCTGCCGCAGCGCGGGCATCAACGCCTGCATCAGCGCCGGATCGGCGGTGGCGCGCGAGCCTTGATGGTTGTTCACACCAGCGGCGTACGGAACCGTTTCCAGCATTCCCGCGAGAGTCGCATCCACTTGCGCGGCGCTCATTCCCACACGCAGCTCAATGTCTTCCGGCTTTGCTCCGTCCGTTTCGGATTCCATGGGGAGATGCAGCATCACCTGATCGCCGCGGCGACGCGCTTCTTCGGCGAGTTCGCCCGAGAGCGGCAAGTGCGGCAGAACGGAAACGGTGAGCGGAAAGCCGAGCGCGAGCACGGCATCGGCAGCGGAGCGGTCGTAGCCCAGGTCGTCAATGATGATCGCGAGCCGCGGACTTCCGGCATTCGTGCTTTGACGTGCTGGCGCGTGCACAGCAGCGCGCGCGGCAAGTGGCGTGACAACGTGAACCGCATGCGTGCGCGTGCCGTGGAACGCGCAGTCGAAGCGAATCACGCCGCTAGAAGCTGTTTCGGTGATGGAGAGATCGTGCTTGCGCGCGATGGTTTGCAGAGCTTGCGCGAATGCAGCGGATTGCGATGTGTCGTTTAGAGAGATGTAGATATTGTCTGCAGCGAGAGCGCTCGAGCCGCCATGTTTCGCGGACTGCAGCTCAGGACGAATGGCGATTTCGGATTTGTGGCCGTTGATTTTCTGCGCAGCGGCAACAATTTCGCCGGTGATCGCGCGCAGCCCGGATTTCGAAAGAGTTTTTTTGCCGCAGCCAGTGAGAAACAGAAGAACGACGGCGGCGCATGCCGCGAAAATCCGCACAGCGCCGCGCGAATTCAAATCTACGCGGCCAATTGCTGCCAGGCATTCACGAGCTTGGCTGCTTTCTTCTCGACCGCGGCGTTGCCCTGCAATATTTCGATGGCTTTCTTCACGACCGGATCATCCGGCGAAGAGCTGGGCAGCGCGGCAGGCTGGGTGAGGTCGGCCTGCGCGAGAAGATCGTCAATCGAGGGATGCACTTCCGCGGTGGGCGGCACTCCCTCGGCGGGAATCTCCTTGTTCCCCGGCGTGAAATAATTCGCAACGGTGAGAATCAGCGCGGAGCCGTCGTCCATTTCGATCAGCTTCTGCTGCGAGGCGGTGCCATAGGTGCGTTCGCCGACGGTACTGCCGCGCTTATTGTCGGCGATGGCGGCGGCAAGGATCTCGGCGGGCCCGGCGGTGCCGTTGCCGATCAGTACGGCGACAGGTTCCGTCCAGACAACTTTCGAGGCGTCGGCGGAAGAGACGACCGGCGTGACTGTCTGGCCTTTCAACGTAGCGATGGTGCCGGAAGAAAGAAAAAACTGCGCGGTAAGAATCCCTTCCTGGTCGTCGCCGAGCGAAGAATCGCGCAAATCGAGAAGCAATTTCTTCGCCCCCGATTTCTGGAATTGCACCAGCTTTTCGCGGATCTGCTTGGAAACTCCCGGCGTGAATTCCGGCACGCGGAGGTAAGCGACATCGCTATTCAGCCGGTCTTCCACGAGCTTGGGCGCGGTGAGCTTCGCGAGAGTTATGTTCATTTCTTGCGGTTCGGCCTTGCCGCGGCGAATCACGGAAAGCTGCACGGTGGTTCCCGGATTGCCTTTCAGCAGGAGCTGCGCCTGGTCAATGGCCATCTGGCCGGTGGTGAATCCGGCGATTTTCTCGATGATGTCGCCGATGCGCAGGCCGATTTTCGCGCCGGGGCTATCGGGCAGCACGCCGACCACGCCGATATAGCCGAAGCGGCGCGTGAGCGCGAGGCCGGTTTCCGCGGGCGGATTGCTGGCGCTCTTGTCCTTGAAGTCTTTGTATTCGAGAGGGCTTAGATAGGCCGATTGCGGGTCTAGCGAATCGAGCAGGCCGTGCAGCGAGCCGTTGGTGACGGCGTGCATGTTGGGATCGTCCACGTAATCGCGCTGGATGTGTTCCAGGACCTCGCTATAGACGGTGAGCGCGCGGAACGCTTTGTCGTCGGAAGAACGGCCGAGCATGTATCCGGTGGCGGCGTAAGCGACCACCAGAACTGAAATCCCCAGAACAATTTTTTTGCCGAGCGGGCTCATGCGTTGTCCTTTTTAGTGCCGCGATAATAGTGCCGCAATGTTAGATGACCGCAGGCCGAAGCCGGTTTCGTGCCGCGCCGGTAGCCTGCTGCCGGCCGCGCTGTTAGGCTTTTGATTAGACTAGCCCGCCGCGCGTAGGAAAGCATGATTATACCGTGAGTTGGGTGTTGTGAGTTGCGTGATTGGCGGGGTGATTTGTGATTGGTGAGTAGTGATTAGTGACTCGAGTCCCGTGATTCGTGACTCGTGACTCGTGATTCGTGAACCAAGAGTCGTCAATCGTGGAGCGCGAGACGCGCGCAAAAAGGCCTTATTACAGGGATTAGAATGGGTTCGCATTGTTTGTTTTCTGTAAGTTACGGACGTTTTTAATCCCTGAAACAGGGATTAGAAATGCGCGAGAGGCGAGGTGAGATTGGTGAATGGCGAGATGACAGGCATTTGCCAAACAGCGAGAAAGAGTAGCGATTAGAAAAAGTTTTCTCGTTGGTTGTGAGCGAATTAGATGGATTTCTAATTCTTGAGTAGCGATTAGAAATGGGCGAGTAATGCGGTGTGGTTGGTGATTCGTGGAGTGTAAAACGTGCGAAAAACGCGCGCGCAAGCATGTAATTGTGGACCGATTAGAATTGAACTTTACGCTGATTGCAGAGGAGTTACGAGCGTTTCTAATCGCAGTGGAGCCGATTAACCATTGCGTGATTGGTGAGTAGTGATTGGTGATTAGTGACGCGTGATCTGTGAATCGTGGTTCGCGATCCGAGTACCGTGATTCGCGGCCCGTGGCCCTCGACCCGCGAACGGCAGGGGAGAGGAGCGGTCCAGTGGGAAGCAGCGCGGGGCGCCGACTCGACTGGCGCGATTGTGAGTGCGATTTCATATTTTAGTTTCCGTCCGAGGTTAGCACGAAGGCGACGCGGAAACAGCTGGTCGGCAGGACAGACGTGGTACAGAAATAGTACAGAACCAGTACCAACTGGCCGAAAACGAATCGAGACCTGTACCTTTCTTCGAGGGCGGATCGTACACCTGTCCGATTGCGAGCGCTGCGGGAAAGGGGTGAGCATCGAGCGTGACTTCGCATATTGCTCTAGTCTGAGGCGGAATGGTTCAACGGATTGACAACGCGGAGTGGGCCGTATTTCTGCCCGTCAGCCAAATCTTCGGAATAAACAACGGAAACGCCAGCGCTTCCAGCGGCTTGAACTATCAGCGCGTCCCAGAACGAAATATTGTAGCGCTGCTCGATTGTTAGGGCCTCCAGGATAGACTCGGCCGTGTTGATTACAATATCCCAGCTCAAATAATCCTGCAGTAGTGCGCGCGTCTGTTCGATGGACAGGGGATGGGCGGTTTTGCGGCGCAAGTTCACGCAAAGCTCCTGAAGCACCTGCGTGCTCAAAACGCCGCCACCGGAATCCCAAAGCTTCTCGATCAGCGATCGCGCCCGCTCGTACTTGGCGCCTGCCGAGCGGTCGTGCGCGTACAGCAGGATGTTGGTGTCAACGAAGACTTTATCGCTCATGAAGTTCGTCGCGCGAACGAGGACGTGTCCAGCCCAGATCGAGTCCTTTGCGGAGCCTGGCTACTGCGCGCTTTCGAGCGCGGTCGTATCCCTTGCGCTGGCGCACGATTTCATCCAGCTTTGCAGCTAGCAAGGCGCTGACGGAAAGGCCTTCTTCGGCCGCCAGTATGCGGGCTTCGCGCAAAATATCGGCATCGAGTTTCAGTGTGATATTCGCTTTCATGGTTGGCACGGGTTTACGTGCAGCACCATTTTACGTGCAGGGCGCCCGGTTTGGCAAGCTCTCGGTGGGCAATGTGTGGTGGTGAAAGGCACGGCGGAGAAATTCAAAACCTACCCACCCTTCCGATGAAACAAAATCGGGAAGGATGGGCGATCCTCTAAATCTCTGGGACTTTCCTTGGGTGTTGTCGAAAGCTTAGCCAACCGTCGAGATCAACGCAATCCGCCGACCAAGTACAAGACCACCGCGATGAGCACGACCGTCCCGAGGATTCCCATGCCCCCGCCTGTGCCCCAACGGGAATACCCGTAGTAACCACCGCCCGCGCCGAACAACAAAAGCAGCACGACAATTAGTAGCAACATCGTGAGTCTCCTTTTTATTGCAAAATCCAGACGACCCGACAAGCATCCCAATCCGGCGCGAACGGCCAGGAACGCGCGGCGCGCGTCAATTCACGCAAGAATCCGGAGTGGCGGCATCTTCTTCGACGGCTAAGATCAGCTCCTTCCGGAGATCCATCTCCCATCCTGGCTTGAAGCGAACGCGCAGGGCGCCGGCTGACTCACCGAGAATGCTGCAAGGGATAGGGACGTGGCATCGACGAATTACAACGAGCAACACCACGGGTTTACGGAGCCATGCAGTATATACGGGAGAAAAATCTGTCGTTCGGTCGGCAATCATTTCGTTATCCTCGATGCCCCGCCAAGTCCGAGAACAAACTCATCAGCAGGCAGGGCTGTTTATACCTCGGTGAAAAAGGGAAATCTCTTCAAATCAGTACAAACGGTCCTCTAGGGGAATGCCGAAAATTGGCCGAACGCGAAAGAGAGAATGCGCATCGGGATTTGCTTGATGACGCACCCGAACTGCTGAAGCGCATCCGCGTGCGATTTACAGTTTTCAGCAAAACTTCGAGGCGACCGCCTCGCGAGGAGCCGGTGAGACTTGTTGCGCGACGGCGTCGTTTTGCGGTGTGAGGAACTCGGCTGGAGGCATGATCGGCTGCGGTGTTGTCGTTGCGGTTCTGAAGAACGCTTTGCGGGCTTTCTCGAACGAATCTTCAGACATTGGATTCCCCCATTTCGGTTTTTGATTGCTTCGTCGCGTCAGTGCCGCGTGTAATGTTTTTCCCAAGGACACGGCCGCCGTCTGTTTCACTGAATTAAAGCGCAATCATAAAGATGCCTCGGACGAGCGTCTGTACAATTGTGAACAGTTCTGCGCGTTGGCCTCTCTCGAAATTGAGATTCGGGCTCGCGGACAACCTGATCGGGTCCCAGCGAGGAATATTAATTATTTGATGTAACCGATTGTTTGCCTAGGCATCCAACTTAGTGTCGGCAATTGTTGCTCTTGATGTGAATAGTGGCGGAGTACTACGGGCCATCTTCACTCCCACCCCAACCCCTATGCCGCCGGAGGGTATCGTATGCGTGAGCTTAGGCCTGTGCTGTGGCAGGAAGCTTTTATCAGGGCCGTGGACGAGCCGGATCGGGAAACATTGGCTCGGCTGATCCATGAAGCGGAGTTCGCGATCGTTTTTCGGCGGCAGCAACTGGAAAACCCCGCGAATTATCGCGACGAAGTGCGCGCGATGAATCTGGCGACGCTGGCCATGGATTCGATCAAGGTTCAGAAGCTCGGCGGCGTGAGGAACCTGACGTTGTTGAAAGATTGTTGTTCGTTTCAGAAATCCGCTTGACGGCTTGCCAGCCCCGTTTTCCACAACTTTTCAAATTCCCCAAGCTCGTCAGGCTCTCCAACGCGAATTTCGATTTAGCCGCGCCCTTCATCCATGACCGTTGTTCGCATCCGCGCAATCACGAGTGAAGCGCGGCGATGTGAGGACTGAGAGATGACATTGCCCGGGAGGGACGTGCTCCTGGTGGGGCAGAGTTTTCAAACGCCCAACCGCCTGACGAACCGGCTGCGGCGCTGGGGATTCCGCTGCCACTTTGCCGGCAATATGCGGACGGCCCGCGAGTTGTTGAGCTCGACGCGGGTGGATGTGGTGCTCAGCGATATGCATCTCTCCGACGGGACGGGCATTGCGCTGCTGGGCATTTTGGCCGGGGCGGCGGTTACTGCGTTCCTTTGCTTCCCCGTTGAAACCAGTTGCTTCTGGTTGCCCGCCATTGACGCCGGAAAAAGATGCCTGGGATTGCCGGCGCTACGGCCTGCGGAGTTTGCGAAAGTGCTGGAAGAAATGGCCCGGCATTTGGGAACTGCGGCGAGGGGCTGAGTTTTTTGCGGCGTGACACGGTGTCGAGATCGCTCGCGCGCACGCGGCGCTAGGATCTGAATTCGATGGACCAGAAGCGCGGGGCGGGGCGGAGGAATTCGAAGCCGACGAGCGTGGTGCCGGCTTGCGTTTTTATCGTGCGGGCGATGCGGCAGGGCAGCTCTTCATTGGTCTGCATGTTGGCCACCAACAATTTCTGGGACGGCGCGAGTTCGCGCGAAAGTGAGAGCAAGCCACCGCTGGCGCTGACGTTCAGCGTGACGGCGTGTTCGACGAAAGGCTCATCGTGGGAGTGGCCATAGATGAAGACGGGCAGAAACGCCGAAACGCGATGATTACGCCGCCTGTTCGCTTTTGAAACTGCGGCTAGTGGAGCCAGCTCGCCGCGGGAACGAATCTTTCCTGGAAAAAGTAATTTGCGCCAGCCCATGGAGGTCCTTTGTGTGAAACGACACTGCGGATATCGGCATCCCCGCAGAATTCTTCACTGGGCTGAGGGTAGTTTACACCGCATGGTGGGAGGGATGCGGGCGGATTGTGCGCGTGAGGGCAGGTGCTTGCAAGGTTGCAGATGACGAGCAACGGCGGGCCGGTTCGGGTAAGCTAGCGTTGATGATGCGAGGCGGTTTGGCGCGCGTGGAGCTGCGGCGATGACGGCGGTGGATTTTCGGCGGTTGGCGCTTGGTTTTCCGGAAGCGACGGAGAGCGCGCATATGGATCATCCGGATTTTCGCGTGCGCGGAAAGATATTCGCGACGCTTGGTTATCCGGATATGGGCGTGGGAATGGTGAAACTTTTCCTGGACCAGCAGAAACTTTTCGTGCGCGCGGAGCCGAAAGTGTTTACGTCGGTGAAGGGCGCGTGGGGACGGCGTGGGGCCACGCACGTGCGTCTGAAAGCCGCGAAGAAGGCCAGCGTGCAGCGGGCGCTGGCGGCGGCTTGGCGGAATACGGCGCCGCCTAAACTCGTTGCGCAATATGACGGAAGCGATTCGAGTGCCGGCGCGCGGCGAAGATGATTGCGCGCGCATGCGGGCTTGTTGGCCCGCTGATTCACTGGTTCGCGCGCTGATTCCACACATAATTGTTCGCGAAATTCGATGAGATGAGCGCTCGCCCTTTTTCCTACGCACAACTCGGCGCGGCATTGGCGGTGGGGCTGGCGCTTCGTTTGTTCTTCATTTGGCGCTTTCCATTTTATTCCGGGGACACGAAATTCTACGAGGAGCTGGCGCGGAATTGGCTGTACCACGGCGTGTATGGGCTGTACGTGGGCGGCTCGCTGACCGCGGTGGATATGCGCGTACCGGGGTATCCGGCGTTTCTGGCGGCGATTTATTTTGCGATGGGGCGGAGCGCGCGGGTAGTGATGGTAGTGCAGGCTTTGGTGGACCTCGCGACTTGCGTGCTGGTAGCGCTGATTGCGGCGCGGCTGGCGCCGGTTTCGCGACGCACGATCGCGGGAACGGTGGCGTTGTGGATGGCGGCGCTGTGCCCGTTCACCGCGGATTACACCGCGGTGGTGCTTACGGAAACGCTGGCTATTTTTTTTACGGCGCTCGCGGTGTTGGTCTTTGTTTATTTTTTGACTGAGCCGGCGCTGGATTTTCCGGCGGGCCCGTTGCCGCAGCGATTGCCAGTAGTGTTCGCTGGGTGGTTTTTGCTGTTGGGATTCATTGTTGGGCTGGGAACTTTGGTGCGGCCGGAGACGCCACTGGTTTTGGTCGCGGCCGGGATTGCGCTGTGCGTGCGTTGGTGGCGGCGGGCGAATTGGCCGAAGCTGATACTGGCGACTTGCTGGATGTGCGTTGGCCTGCTGTTGCCGCTGGCGCCTTGGGCGGCGCGGAATGCGCGGACATTTGGGCGCGTGGAATATCTGGGTCCGCGTTTCGCGCAGACTTATGGAGATTTTATTCCGCGGGGTTACTTCGCGTGGACGCAAACGTGGATGACGCGATTTGGCGACGCGTATCTGGTGACATGGAAGCTCGGCAAGCAGCCGATTGTTATCGAGGCGGTGCCGCAGGCGGCATTTGATTCGAAAGCGGAACGCGTGCGAGTTGCGGAATTGCTTGGGCAGTACAACCGCGATCTGAAGATGACGCCGGTGCTGGACCAGGAGTTTGCGAATCTGGCGGCGGAACGGACTGCGCGCGAGCCGCTGCGTACTTATGTTTTTGTGCCGGCGG
>Ga0182024_10002637_pt1 | contig 44095 bp, 43 predicted proteins | sample P32metaG_FD_120480 | JGI IMG/M metagenome (GOLD analysis project Ga0182024, IMG submission 120480) | Permafrost microbial communities from Stordalen Mire, Sweden - P3-2 metaG (Illumina Assembly) | ecosystem: Environmental > Terrestrial > Soil > Wetlands > Permafrost | place: Sweden: Stordalen... | reverse complement strand
TGCGATGTGGCGGGGGTTGGAAACGGGTTCACGGTTCGGCTATTGAGGCACTCCCAGAGGAAACGGGGAGCAACAGCTAGGATGGACCTTCGGAATATCGCGCCAGTCCCCGACCCTACCAACCTTAACGCTTCCATCTACGTTTACAGGAAGGTCGACAGCCTTGCGCGGCACCATGCCGTGGATCCCAGATTGGTTTTCAAAAGGAATGAAGCTAAAATCTAGCGCCGCTTTCGGACCCGGTGCCATTGCCTTTTGCGTATTCAGGAGTTCAGCTTTTACGCTATCGAGCTTCATTTGCAATGCACTGTTGTCTTTTTCTGCCTTCCGCTTGTTGGCTTCCCTTTCGGCGTTGTCATGGTACAGCGCAAAAATTGTGAGTACGCCAGCGAAAGTGAAAAGAGCTATCACTGACTGGCGCAATCGCCTGCTCTTGTATTCTTCGCGCTTTTGATATAGATCTACCGCTGAGAGGGCAATTGTTGCAACTGCGAGGATATATGGAATCAAATTGAAGAACAAAGACATTGGGGCGTTGCTCACTTGAAATATTCACGAATTGGCGCGAGATTCTGTTTGCGGCCTTCGGGAAAGATTGGGTCGCCTTTCATTGCATCCATCCGCGCAAACATCTCCTCGACCGTTTCCTTCCGAGCCTCGGGAGCGGGTTCGAGCAGGACACCTGCGCCCATGCGGCGAATGTGCACACGGTTGCCGTCAAAGCGGAACTCCTTGGGCAGGCGCACGGCTTGGCTTCGGCCAATCCAAAAGATCTTGGCGTCCACATGCGTCGGGCCCTTCGCTGTCTTCGTGGCCATGAATCCTTCCGGGGCTGCCTACCCTCAAAGCATACTCTCGCGGCCAAAGCCTCTCATCAATCTTGTTGCGTATTCGGCACGACTGAACAAGCTGCGGAAAAGCTAGAGATTTCGGGTGAAGATGGCGAAAAACGTCCCTCCGTGGCTAAAGCCGGTGTGAACTGTGCCGGCGTTATGCGGGGGTTAAAACCCCCGCCTCCCTCCGTTTCGAGTCTTTCCGCGGCCCCAATGCTCCGAACTTGGCTTAGGGCAATTGCACAAAGCAAATCTGCGCGACAAGTGCCCAGTTATCGGACGCAGGCGCACCTTCGCAGGTACTCGGAAATCTGGCTTCGCAGGCCTACACTGAAGAGGCTCTGGATTCTCCGCACTCCCCTCATGCGCCGGACCGCATTCATGGTTCTTGTGCTGGGCCTGTCATTTGCGATAACCGCCAATGGGTCGCCAGCCTTCGCGGCGCAGGCCGATACGACAGCGCCGTCTCCGGCTCGCCATTCCACGCCAGCAAGACCTCATATCGTGAGGAAGACCACCCTGCACCGAACGGCCCATGCTACCGGTCATGCCCGCGCTGCCGCTCACTGGGCGGCGCACTCGGCGGGCTGCAAGGCCGTGCGTGCCGCAGGCCGGGGGACGAGGTACGGATCTGCCCGAATGCGGCAGGCGTGTGGGAAGACACTGGCGAAGCGACCTGGCCAGCGGGTGCAGGGGCACCGCTCAGGCAGGGCAAGAGTCCCAGCAGCGGAACTGAAGACTGCAGACCTGGCGATACGTGGTCCGAGCACTCCGCCCACCGACGCGGACAATGCTGACAATGCGAGCGATGCAGTCGAGGAGAGAGCTCCCATTGCGATTACCCAGCCGGCCTCGTTGAGCAGAAAGCGTGGGGCGATGCCTACGCCGCTGCGTGGGTCACTGGACTCGCTGGAGCGCCAAAACGAGAAGGCGGATGACGAGGGGCTGGAGCGGATCGAAGATGAAGACGATCTGGCCGATCGCATTGCGCGCAAGTTGCTGGTTCCCGTGCCCGCTTCGGCGGCGATGACCGTAAATGGCAATCTGCCCGAGAACCATCGCTATTGCCGGCCGTGGACGGCACGCTTTCTGGCCGACATGGCGCGGGCCCATGCAGCGCAGTTTCATGGCTCCCTTGAAGTGAGTTCGGCGGTGCGGACGGTGGAGTATCAGAAGCGCCTGATGGCTGTGAATGGAAATGCGGCTGCGGCCGAGGGCGATGTGGTGAGCCCCCATCTGACCGGAGCCACTGTCGACATTGCCAAGAGCGGACTGAGCCGGCAGGAGATTGGCTGGATGCGGAGCTGGCTTCTGCAACTGCAATCCGCAGGCAAGATCGACGTAGAAGAAGAGTTTCAGCAGGCCTGCTTCCACATTACGGTCTACAAGAGCTATGTGCCACGGAAGCCGACGAATTCGGCCGCGCGCGTCACGGCCGGTCAGACTGGAACCGGCCCAGCCACCGTTCCCGTCGAGACTGCGCCGGAAGTTGGGCAACCAGGCGCTGGGCAAAAGAAGGCGGCGCTGCCAAAGAGCAGGCCGGGCGACGCCGATGCGCCCGGCGGGGCCACGGCTCTCGGGCGGTAGAACCGCCGATTCCGGCCACAGCGCCATTCGGCGGAAATTGATGCTTTTTTGCCAAATCAAAGGTACAATCGCGGGCAACAACATTTTCCCTTCTGAGGCTGCCGCAAGCGAATCAAGCGCTCAGTGGCATTTGACAGGAGAATGCAACCGCGAGCGCACTGACCGGCTCAAGCGCCGCGGGAAAGTTCGAGCGAGCCAAACTGACATCCGAGAGGCGGAATCATGAGCGATTTTGGAGTTCAACCTGTGGCCGAGCCGGTTCCCACGAGCGCCGGTCTGTCGCAATTGCAGCGCGTAACGAGCGTGTTAGCAGCTCCTTCGAAGACATTTGAAGACATCAAGCGCGGCAACAAGAGCTGGTGGCTGCCGTTCATCATCATGGCAATCGTTGGGTATCTTTTCTTTGCGGCCGTGTCCTTCAAGGTCGGCATGCAGCAGGTGGTGGATAACCAAATGAAACTGGCCAGTGAAAAACAGCAGGAGCAATTGGCTAAGGCGCCGCCCGAGCAACGCGAACTGTCAGCCAAAATCTCCTTGTACGTCACCGAGGGCGTCTTCATCGCCAGCCCGGTCGTCGTACTGCTCGTGGCGGCAGTTGTCTCGCTCGTGCTGTGGGGCACGATAAATTTTGTGTTCGGCGGCAAAGCCACTTTCGGAGGCATCTTCGCGGTCTGGTTCTTCGCCAACCTGCCATCCATTGTCAAGTCTCTGTTGGGTATCGTCGTCATCTTTGCCGGGAACACGCCGGAGACTTTCAACATAAAAAACTTTGCACCCACCAATGTAGCCGCATTCCTGCCGGTGATGGAGACCAACAAAGCCCTTTACGCGCTCGCCGGTTCTTTGGATATCGTCACCATCTGGACGCTGGTTCTGATGGGCATGGGGATTGCAATTGTGGCCGGAGTGAAGCGCAGTTCGGGATACATTGCCGTTTTTGGATGGTGGGCAATCATTGTTCTTTTCGGGGTTGGCATTGCGGCGGTAATGGGTTGACGCCTTTCCTGGCCCGAATTCGGCAACTAACCAGTAAGTCTCCGCCTTCCTGATCTGCAGCCAATGAGCTCATCAAGCCGCGGCAGCAATGGCCGCGGCCCGCGAGATCGCCAGCACGGTAATGTCGTCGGATTGACCGAATTGTTTCGCGATCTCCACAATGGCGGTCGCGGACTGCGTCGAAATCTTCAGTCCGCGCTCGAACTCGAGTAACTCACCCTTCTCATTCTGCGCTTCGACCACGCCGTCGGAGTAGAAGGTGAGCCGGCTGCCGGGAGCTAATTGAAACTGCGTTGTCTCGTAGGTTGCTCCGCTCACAATTCCCAAAGGCAATGCGCCTGGCAGCTCGATCTCGTGTCCATCCAGATACGGAGACAAATGCCCTGCGTTGGCGATGGTCACTGTGCCATCGGCCGCGAAATAAGCCGCAAGCGCGGTTGAAAAGCCGCCTCTTGTGCGGCCAATCATCCATTCATTGAGGCTCGCCAGCATGGTTGCCGGCGCAAAGGTGTATTCCGCCGTCGAGCGAATTGCGCCTACAAGCACGGAGACCAGCTTGGCGGCGGGCAATCCTTTCCCGGCTACATCGCCCAACACCAGCAGCAGGCCGCCGTCGCCTGCCGGAAGCACCTGAAAGAAGTCGCCGCCGACTTGCTGCGCGGGCTGGTAGACGCTTTCCACTGTGAATCCAGGAATCGTTTCGATCTGCTCCGGCAGAATGATCTGCTGGATCTGGCGCGCTGCCGCCATCTCGCCTTCCAGCAGTGTCTGCTGGCGGCTGGTCCGCGTGGCGCGCTGCACAATGATGAAGGCCAGCGAAATGTAGCCGATCAAAGCCCCTGCCATGCCGATGTTCAGGGCGAATGGCCCGAGAGGAATATTGTTGGCCTAACCCAGGTGGCTTCCTGCATTGCGGAGCGAGGGGATGGCGTACATCGCGGCAATGATCACTTGGAGAAAGTAAACCACGCTCCAGGAAATCACGGGAATCAGGAGGATGCTCTCTTCCCGGTTGCCACGCCGCAGATGCGCGATGAGCACGGCGGGGAGCACGAAGGCGTATATGGCAAACAACGGGACCATGAGGATATTAATCGAGGCGGGAAGCGAGACGCCAGACCAGCCCGCCCAGTCCACAGCGACGACGCAGACACAGCTCAGCACGATGTAGGTGCGCAGCCATCCGCGGAATTTGCGGCGGACAAACGCGAAGATCATGACAAACGCGAAAAATTCCCCAAGCGTGCCGAAAAGCGTGTCGAGATAATCGAAGCCGACCGGCAGGGTCCTGAAAGATTGAGTGATTTCGATGGGAAGTCCAATGCACCAATTCAGGCCCTGAAGAGCCAACCATAGATATTCTTTTTGCTGCCTTTGCGTCATAAAGAGCGCAAAGGCGACCACGCTCAGGCCGAGGCCCATGAACGCGACGAGCCAGTTGAATGCGTTGGGGTAGATAACGCCAAGAACGACATGATCGGACAGCGCAGTTTCTTGGCCGAGAGTGACCATCTCCGCGAAAAATCCAGGTACGCTGCCTTGCCACCATGACGGGCTGGTACGGGCGCGAATCGCGATGACAAGATCTCCGGTTGCGATTTGGGAGTCCGGAATCCGCGCCACAAGCCGGGCCAGCTTCGTGTATGCGCCCAGGGGGTGAAGTGGCCGGAGTCGAGCAGTTTCTGACCGTTGACATAAAGCTCGAAGGCGTCGGAAACATCCCATGTTTCGATCCCCGGGCCAGACTGGTTGGGAGAAACCTTGACGTGAATGCGCTGCCAGATCACCTTCGGCTGGCTGTGAGGGATGATCTCATGCAAGGGGCGCTTGTCTTCGGCGGAGAGCCACTCCGAGTCGTCGTAATCAGTCCGTGCAAATGCCGGGTCGTCTCCCCCAATGAAGACGCCAGTTGCGCCCAGCTCCGCCGGCACGCGCAAGTTAGTGGCGTCAAACACTGCCGTCTGACTCTGGCCGTAGATAGCCGGCGGTGCGCAAAAGAGTAAAGCGCAGAGGAGTACAAAAGGGACTCGGAAGGGATGGGCAGAGTGTTGGTAGGTCATCGCAATCATGCCGCCCTCCTGAGAGATAGGCTCAATTCTAGACTGCTATTCAGTCCAGCGGCGCATGATGAGGGTGGCGTTGATGCCTCCAAATCCAAACGAGTTCGATAAAGCCACGTCGAAGCTGTGATCGATAGCCTTGTTGGGCACGTAGTCCAGCCGGCACTCGGGATCTGTGTTTTCAAGATTGATGGTAGGCGGAAGCTGCTGATTGACCAGCGCCAGCACTGAGATGCCGGCTTCGAGCCCACCTGCGCCGCCCAGCAAATGCCCGGTCATGGACTTGGTGCCTGAGACCTTGAGCCTGTGGCTGAGCGCGTGCTCCCCAAAAACCAATTCAATCGCGCGCGACTCGTTGCCGTCGCCCGCCGGGGTTGAGGTGGCGTGGGCATTCACGTAGCCGACTTCCTCAGGTGCGATGCCGGCGTCTTTGAGAGCGGCTCTCATGCTGCGCTGTGCGCCCGCGCCTTCAGGAGCGATGCCCGTCATGTGATAGGCGTCGGCGCTCATACCGTAGCCGATGACCTCGGCCAGAATTTTTGCGCCGCGGGCTTTGGCAAACTCAAGCTCTTCCAGGATGAGAATTCCGGCGCCTTCGCCGATGACAAAGCCGTCGCGGTCCTTGTCAAAGGGACGGCTGGCGCGCGTAGGCTCGTCGTTGCGCTGTGACAGTGCGCGCATGGCGGCGAAACCACCCACTGAGAGCGGCGTAACCGCAGCTTCAGCGCCGCCCGCAATCATCGCATCAGCATCGCCGTGCGCGATCATGCGCACCGCGTCGCCAATGGAATTCGCAGATGTAGCGCAGGCCGTGGCCGTCGCGGAGATGGGCCCCTTGGCGCCGTAGCGAATGCTGATATGGCCTGCCGCCATGTTCACAATTGCCGCGGGAATAAAGAAGGGAGAAATCTTGCGCGGGCCACCATTCAGCAAGTTGGAATGCTCGCGTTCAATCACCTCGAAGCCGCCAATGCCGGAGCCGATGAAAATGCCGGTCCGGTCCGCATTCTCGGGGGTGATCTCAAGACGCGCCTGAGCGATCGCTTCCTGAACAGCCGCAAAAGCATAGTGCGTGAAGCGGCCCATCTTGCGGGCTTCCTTCTTGTCCACAAAGTTCAGCGGGTCAAAGTTCTTTACCTCGGCGGCGAAGGTGACGGAAAAGCCGGTGGTATCGAAACCCTGAATGGGCGCCATGCCACTGGCGCCGGCCAATAGCTGCCGCCAGACTTCGGGAGCGGTGTTGCCCACGCCGCACACCAGGCCGAGTCCGGTGATGACGACTCTGCGGGACGAATTGGACAAGGGCTACTTACTGCCTTTCGCGTTCTTTTCGATGTAGTCGATGGCGTCTTTCACGGTCTTGATCTTCTCCGCCTCTTCGTCGGGAATCTCGAGATCGAAGGCTTCTTCAAACTGCATCACGAGCTCCACCACGTCGAGCGAATCCGCGCCCAGGTCTTCCTGGAAGCTGGCGCCGGGGGTGACTTCGGCCTCATCCACCTGCAACTGCTCCACAATGATCTGCTTCACTTTCTCTTCAACGGCCATGCGTGCTTCTCCTCAGTATTTTTGGGAACTTGAGAATCTCTCTCTGAAAACCTTTCAGGCCAGGTTCAATCCCGTTCCGCTTGCTTACGATACCGGCAAAGGCCAAGGGAACACAACCACTACGCGATAAAAAAAGCGCACGGCCCCGAGTCTTCAAGTCTACCGGGCGGGTGGGGGTGTGTAAAGGCGAGCACAGGGATCAGAGATCACGGGTCAGAGGTCAGTCAGTCAAGATAGGTGCCTCCCAGCACAAATCTGGATCGCGTATGGCGCGATTTAGGGCCTTCTGACGACGGCTTTGTGTCAGGGCACGACTTCAGTCGTGCCGCAATACCGCAAAATTAGCGTGGGCTTTAGCCCCTGCGGTCCGTCATTCGCTTTCATCGGCTAACCTCACCGGTACGCTCAAAAAACGTAGGGAAATGCACAGGGCGAAGGCGTACATTAGGCGAAGAGGATATTCGATATGGGAACTGCTTCTGTCGTCTTTACGCTGATTGCCGCCGCGCTGGTACTCCTTGGACTTTGGATGGCGTTTCTTCTTGGGCGCAACAGCGGCCAAGGGTTGTGGTTGCAGAAGTTGGATAGCGAACGGGCGCTGGCGGATACACGCGAGGCTGCCCTACGGGAGCAGTTCGAGACTGCCAAGATCGAGATTGCCGGGCTGAAACCGAAAGCGGAAGAGTTAACTCGCGTCCAGGAGCAGCTGAGAAATGAAGAAGCGAAATATGCGCAAATGAAGGCTGACCTGGACTCGGCCTTCAAGGGAGCTGCAGCCGATGCATTGCGCGCAAATACGGAGTCTTTTCTGACTCTGGCCAAACGAGAGCTAGGCGGTCAAACGAATGACGCAAAGCAGACGCTTGAAGCCAAGGAATTGGCAATCAAGAATCTGGTGGACCCGCTCGACGCAGCGCTGAAGTGCCTCGATGCGCAGACACGCGCCATGGAAGTCGCACGTTCAGGTGCCTACTTCGAGGTGAAGACTCTTGTCGAGGGCTTGCAGAAATCCATTCCGGCTTCCCTCGATGCGTTGAAGAGTGAGACTGCACAGCTAATCACGGCACTGAGGGCTCCGAAGACCCGCGGCAACTGGGGCGAATTGCAACTGAAGCGCTGCGTGGAGTACGCCGGAATGGTTCAGTATTGCTCCTTTTCCGAGCAAGTTTCGGCACGCGACGAGGACGACAAGATGCTGCGCCCAGATATGACTATTCAGCTGCCGAACGGGCGGGAAATCGTGGTGGACGCGAAGACCCCGTTGGATGCCTTTCTGGATGCCAGCGGCGCCGCTGACGCAGCAACCCAAACGCTGCGCTTTGCGGCCCATGCTCGCAGGGTGAAGGAGCATCTGAAGGAGCTCTCGGGCAAGGCCTACTGGAAGCAATTTGAAAAGGCTCCGGATTTTGTGGTCTGTTTCCTCCCTAGTGAGGCCTTGTTCAGCGCGGCGCTCGAAGCAGACCCATCATTGATTGAATTCAGCGCGCAAAATCATGTAGTGATGGCCACCCCGACCACCTTGATTGCCCTTCTTCGGGCGGTCGAGTTTGGATGGCAGCAAACGGAGATAACCAAAAACGCGAAGGCCATTCACGAAATGGGCAGAAAAATCTACGAGAAACTAGTCGTGGCTCAAGTCCATGTTACGAGGCTTGGGAACGCCCTCGGAAACAGCGTTGAGCACTACAACAGGTTTCTCGGAACGATCGAAGGCAAAGGTGGAGTTTTTTTTTACGGTCGGCAACTCGGAGAATTGGTTCACTCCGACGAGGAGTTGGCGGAGATTGCGAAGCTGCAACACGAAGTCCGAGAGATGGAATCGCAAGAATGGTCCCAGCCGTTGTTGGTCATTGCCGCAAACGACTCGGAGTCGAATGGGGCTGAAGACTAGCCCGGCTCCGCAAACGCCTCCCGCATCCTCTTCCAAGTAATTTCCAGGTCTTCGGGCAGGATGCGGGTCTCCCCAACCGTCGTCATGAAGTTGGTGTCGCCGGCCCAGCGCGGCAGCGCGTGCAGGTGCAGGTGACCAGCCACGCCTGCGCCCCCAGCGCGGCCAAGATTCATCCCAAAATTGAAGCCGTGAGGCGAATAGAGCTGCTGCAGCACCTGCTCGGTTTGCTGGGCCAGGTCAATCAACTCGTGAGCGGCATCAGTGGGCAGCGCGGCCAGCCGGTCGAGGTGGGCGTGGGGCATGACCATCACGTGGCCCGAGGTGTATGGGTAGGCGTTGAGGCAGATGAAACAATGCTTTCCGCGGTGGATGAGGCCGCCGGCGGCTTCGGCTTCATCCCGGCTCATGCCGTTCGAGATAGCGTGGTCGACGGAGGCGATCAGGTTGCAGAAGACGCAGCCTAGGTCGCCGGGCCACGCGGTCAGGCCTGAAGGAACGCCGGGGCGCGGGGCTCCGTCCGCCGATGTGACGTAGGCATAGCGCCAGGGAGTCCAGAGGTGATCCATTCTCGGGGTCCGTCTTTTTGAAACGGCCTTTCAGTTCTTGAGCGATACCAGTTCCAGCTTATCCCCTGGCTTCAGGTTTACGTCGCCGCCTTTGGAAAAGAAGGAAAGCGTCACACAGGAAATAGGGATCATATACCAGGACTTATATACGACTCCTGAGAGCCCATCGGTCAGGTCTTTTGCACCGATTCCAACGCCGCCATCCATCAGCATGCTGGCAATCTGCTTACTCCGTCCGGGTTGAATCTTTCCCTCGTCCGATTCCTTCTTTGAGTGCACCATCATGGGCTGATCGAACTTGAGCATCATGTGGCCGCGGCGGAAGAATCGCCGCGACCGAGTTGCCACCAGAGTGCCTGAATACTGGCCCGACGGGCATTTTACGGAGAATGGCGTCCCTGTAGCCATCCACGAAGAAGCGTAGGTCTGCAAGGTGCAGGTCTCGGCGAACGCCGCCGATGAGAGCAGGAAAATTGCCACGGCCAAAATTCGCGTTGCCTGAAATCTCGTCCCAAGAAATCGAATCGACGGAAAACTAGTCACAGGCCACTCCAGCTCGTCTTTGGGAATCGGCGGCATTGACGCACCGCCAAGTTTGGATGGGCTCAGTGGCTGATTATAGCCTGCGACCCGGTCGACCGCGTGGCACTTGCAACATCCCTAAGTCCATTGAATGGGACGCAACCTATGTGAATTTTTGAATTGCGGTACCGGTTTTCGCGCTGCCAGCCCAAGCCGTTGGATTGACGCGGGAAAGCTGAGGTTGCTACACTTGAAAGCGTAGCTTACTGCGCGTATTCCCGCCGTGAGTTGCGGCCACCATCCAGCAAGCCGTTGCCTGCCGGGTGCATCCCAAGGAGTCCAGTCGCCCGGTAGACCAGTGCAGCAGGCTGGAGGGACTGTCCCTTGTAACGACGCACCGGTGCAGTCACAAAGGTCAATGGCAGGGATGTGGTCTCAAGGCAAATCCGCCCGTGACAATAGCGGAGCGGAAGCCACTCCCAGCGGCAGGCACTCTATGGTCGCGGGCGCCAGGAATTCCGGAGCATCAGTGATGGCAAACGTCCTCAATCCCGAACCCGAGAGCATAACCCTGAACACCGAATTGGAAACCCCCATCCTTGACCTTGCGACGGAGCTGGAATCTCATCCGAGAATCGACCAGCCGTCGCGTGAATCCACGTCCAACACCGAGACCGCCGAAGGATCTGCAGCAGTCGAACCAACCGCGCTGGACGCCGATGCCCTAACCGAGCCCGTAGCTGAGGCCGCACATGTGGAAGCCACGCATGTCGAAGCCACGGCAGAGGCTGCGCCGGCCGCAGAGGCAGTATCGGAAACTCCAGCCAGTGCCGAGCCTGAGGCGAAAGCTGAACCTGCGGTTGTGCATGCGGCTGAGCCCGTAGCTGCGGTCGCGTCCGTACCTCAGACCAGGCCCGTAGTCGTAGCGGCGCCTGCAGCCAGGCACGAAGCTGGGGCGGCGCATGCCGCAGCGCCGGTGCATGATGCGCATGGACTTGAGTCCATGGACGACTTCTCTGCCGCGCTGGCCGCATTTGAACGCGAACAAGCTGCCGAAGCCGCCGCGGTTGAAGCCTATGGAGACAAGGTTGTCTCTGCCACCGTGCTCAAAGCGACCGACAAGCACCTGATTGTGGATGTGGGCCTGAAATCCGAAGGCATGGTGCCGCTGGAGCAGGTTCTGGATCACACCGGCGCGGTGAAGTTCAATCCGGGCGACGTGATTGACGTGGTCATCGAGCGCGAGGAGCCGGAAGGCGGCTACCTGGTCAGCTTCGAGAAGGCCCAGCGCTTCCGCGTGTGGGACGTAATCGAGAAGGCCGCCAACGACAAGACCCCGGTGACGGGCACCGTGGTGAGCCGCGTTAAGGGCGGTCTCACCGTCGACATCGGCCTCAAGGCATTTTTGCCCGGTTCGCAGCTTGAGATTCGCCCGGTGCGCAACCTCGACGGATACCTTGGCCAGCAGATCGAAGTCCGGGTCATCAAGCTGAACAAGAAGCGCGGCAACGTTGTCGTAAGCCGCAAAGAGATTCTGGAAGAGGAGCAGACGGCCAAGCGCTCCGGAACGCTGGAGCAGCTCGGTGAAGGTGCTGTGCTTACCGGCACGGTGAAAAATCTTACCGACTACGGCGCGTTTGTCGATCTGGGCGGCATCGACGGCCTGCTGCACATCACCGACATGAGCTGGGGCCGGCTTACTCATCCGCGCGACCTCGTGAATGTGGGCGACGAGATCCAGGTAAAGGTGCTGAAGTTCGACAAGGATAAGCAGCGCGTTTCGCTGGGCTTCAAGCAGTTGACGCCCGACCCGTGGCTCGACGCGACCGACCGCTATCCGGTTGGCGCGCACGTCAAAGGCCGCGTGCTGTCTGTCACCGATTACGGCGCGTTTGTCGAGCTCGAGCAGGGAATCGAGGGCCTGGTTCACCTGTCGGAGATGACCTGGTCGAAGCGGCTCAAGCACCCCTCCAAGCTAGTCAAGCCTGCCGACGAAGTTGAGACAGTTGTTCTCAGCGTGAATCCGGCCGATCGCCGCATTTCGCTGGGCATGAAGCAACTGCTTGACAACCCGTGGGAGAACCTGACCGAGCGCTACCCCGCCGGCACGGTCGTCGAGGGCCGTGTCCGCAACCTGACCGACTTTGGCGCCTTCATCGAAATCGAAGACGGCATCGACGGGCTGGTTCACGTGTCGAACCTCAGCTGGACCAAGCGCGTCAAGCATCCTTCTGAAGTCGTCAAGAAAGGTGAAAAGGTGAAGGCTGTCGTTCTGGGCGTTGAGCCGCAGAATCGCCGCCTCTCGCTGGGCATCAAGCAACTGCAGCCCGACGTGTGGGAGAGCTTCTTCGCCGCGCATCGCGTGGGCGACATCGTCCACGGCAAGGTGCTGCGGACGGCGCAGTTCGGCGCATTCGTCGAGATCGCGGAGGGCGTGGAGGGTCTATGCCACATCTCCGAGGCAGGCGACGAGCCGGGCGGCGGACACAGCAAACTCGAAACCGGCCTGGAGCACGACTTCAAGATCATCAAGATCAACGTGGAAGAGAAGAAGGTAGGCTTGAGCCTGCGCGCAGTAGGCCACGAAGCCGGCCGCGCCCAGGTAGAGCACTACAAGGCCGAAAGCCACGCCGGCAGCCACAAGGCGCCGGTCTCCAGTTCAACCACCACCCTTGGCGATCTCATCAACTGGAAGAGCGAGCGGTAAGTCGGCTCCTCAACCTCGCCTCAAACCACAACGGCCACTCCTCTGGGTGGCCGTTCTGTTCTGGGTAAGCACCTCAAGTGTCCCAGGTCTCGATGACGCACCCTTCGGGCTCGGCGGCCGTCAAAGGCTTGTGTTATTTAGATCGACACATCCAGTCGGGTGGGTTGAAGCGGAGATTGCTCCGCAACGGTATGTAAATGTAAACTTGGGCGTTGAGGAAACGGTGTCGTGGTGAGTCCTGAGGAGCAGCTTCCTGCCCTTCATTGACCGTACGATACGGGGTGAAAAGTGGAGCAGAAGTTCCTGGAGCCCACATTGAATGGCGAACGCTTCCAGGGCCACACGGTGCCATTGGAATTGTTGAAGGACTTCTCTGCCCTGCAGGAAATGCTTGTCGAAGTGGCTAAATGGGAGTTTCGAAACAGTCATCCAGAAAGGGAACGAATCCCTCGCAATTTTACCGACGGAGTGGACCTGCACCTAACTGCTGTGGAAGATGGGAGTGCAAAGCTGATCATCTGTCTCGTATTTGCTGGGCTGTTTCCCACTTCAAATAATCTGAAGTATTTTGAACAGGCGAAAACAGATATCGTCGAAGCTGTTGCGTCCGCCGAACAGGGAACGACACCTCGATTGCCCCCAAATCTGCTGAACTACTTTGACCGCTTCGGACGGGGTTTGCGCTCTGGCGAGTCGATTTCATTCCAGCGTCAAACCGGCCAAGCAAATCTTACACCGGAAACCCGTAAGGAGTTGATGCGCTACGCCCAAGCGAAGGAATGGACAGAAGAGGCTGCGTTGAGAGTCAGAATTCCGGAAGCTGACAAAGGCCGGAATAGCTTCGAAATGGAACTCAGTAACGGTACAAAGGTGAAGGCAGAACTCAGCGACCTATATCAGAACGCCATTTTGGATGCTTTCGGAAACTACAATTCTGGCAGTGACGAGCACGTGCTAATCCAAGGAATTCTTAGAAAAGATCGAGATAACCATCTCAAGAGCTTTGAATCAATCGAGCACGTTACACCGCTCGACCCACTAGATGTTGCTTTGCGCATCGAGGAATTGGCTAAGCTCACCGATGGCTGGCTCGATGGCAAAGGGCGCGCTCCTGATAAACATCAACTTGACTGGTTGGCAGATGCATTTGACGTATATTTCGACGCAGATTTGCCGCTCCCCTTTCTTTATCCCACGGCCGAAGGTGGGGTACAGGCCGAGTGGAGCCTGAATGAATGCGCTGTTTCGCTTGAAATAGACCTTAAGAGCCAGCAGGGAGAGTACCAAGCCTTGAACCTCAGGGAAAGCGGTTGCACCGAGTCGACGGTTGCTCTCCGGGATAGTGATGGTTGGAGTCAACTCAACGATGCACTGAGGCAGCTTCAGACACGGAAAATTACGGAGCAGTCTAGTGGACTCTGAAACCCTTTTGCTGAGTCAGATTCATCCGAACTTTGTTCAGAATGGGAGGCCCACTTCCCAAGCCTTTCGCCCCACTCCGAAAGACGAATGCCTTTTGTCGGTCGATGATGGCAGCAAGATTCTGCCACGGCCCTCGTGGGAGCGCTACACGAGCACCCTCGATTGCCAATCGGCGGGTGTCATGGCAATCACATTCGCTGAGTGCTCAGTAGAAGGGCTTCCGGTGGTCGAGGATGGAAACCCGTTTCCCGAGCATTGTTCAATTGATTTTTCCAATCTGACGAAAAGCTCGATAGAGAAGAAGGCCAAGGTCTTGGTTCAATGCGCTATTCAGCGCGATTGGCTTTTCAAGGTGAGCCAGCAAGCCTGAAAGCCGGATCGATTTTCCCTCAAATTTTCCAATTCACGCATCCTCCCCGAATCCATGAGCCGCGTGTGATAACTCAAGCATCAAGTCGTCCGCCTCACGAGATAGGCCTGCCGCCGTCCGCAAGGTGAGCCAGATACGCTGGCGGTGAAAGCACACGGACCCCATTTCGCGTAGCTTCCGGGAAGTGCTTGAGATTCCCAGTTACCAGCCACGCACCCGCCGCATAGGCCAGCGCTAGGAACACCGCGTCCCTGGAATCTGGAACTGAATGCGGCCATGTCTCAGGATCAGGAAGGCGCAAGCTCTCTTCAATCATGAACTCCAGCCAAAGCGGTGGAAATCCGAAGCGGTGGAACTTCTCTCGCCGAACGACTTCCCTGTACTCGGCGACGATCCACAGACTGGTCACCAGTTGCACCTGGCCCTCAAGCAGCCAGTCCATCATGAGCTTCGCTGGTGCGCATTCCCGCTTGATTGCAGCGGAGACGATCACATTGGTATCGAAGACCGCCAGTCTCATCTGGATTTGGCACGCTTGCGGACGGACCGGGCTTGGCCGATCTCTCTGTCAATCTCGTCAGCGCTCAGCTTGTTCAGCCCCGACGCCTCAGAGTGGACCCAGCTCTCGCGCAAGCTTGCCTTGGCCATGGCTCTGCGCAGCTCCAGATCCTCCATGGCAACATCCCCAAGGACGGGGATAAGGAAGTAGGCAGGTCCCTTTTGGCCAGCCAGCAACACGGTCTCTCCAGGCGGAACAGCCTCCAATGCCTTGGCGCCCCGTGTTCGGAACTCCCGCAGCGATACTTGGCGCACTTGGCACCTCCACAATCGAGTGTAGCCGAAATGGCTACGCCGTACAAGCGCCTGATCCATTGTTGTTTATGCTTGGCTCAACGGGTGTGCCAACGCCGAGTTTTTCACCCACAGACCTCGACCGTCCGCCAGATTCACTTCGGGACCTGTACAATTCAACGGAGCTTGTGTCGCGAGCGAAGACCGCCGTCAACCGCTCCTCGCCGGCACTGCCGCGAAAGTCAATCGAGGAGGATCAAGCGTGCGAATTCCGCTCATACTTGGTATCTCAGGCCTTATGTTGGTCCAAACAGCGGGCGCGCTTTCATTCCCAGATTTCGTCCAATGCGTCGGCGCAAGCGGTCACGGCGACGTATGCAAGCTCGATTCCGGCATTTACCCGGTCAGCGAAACAATCTCCATCGGCCGGTCCCACATCACCATCGAAGGAACCGTTCTCAATTACTGGCTTGAATCCACTTTGCAACGAGCTCCGGGCTTCGAAGGCGCGTTGCTCAGCGATGTGAATGCGATTGGAACAACCCTGAAGTCAGTGACGATCCGCGACCTGACCTTCGATGGGAACCAAGCCGAAAACACAGAGCCTTATTACTCGTACAACCCGGATGTTTCCATCTTCGTGGTCAAGAAGCTCCTCGTGGAGCATTCCTCCTTCATCAATGCTCCAAACATCGGGCTTGCTCTCTACGGAGCCGGAGCAGGAGACATCGTTGTCGATAAGTCGTACTTCGCCAACCCTGTCGTCTTCGGAATGTGGTCCGACGCCACGGTAAACACGACCGGCATCACGTATCAGGATTGCCCCACCCTGAAGTTTGTGAACAATGTGACCGTGGAGCATTCGGTGTTCGAGAATGCGGGTGAGGGGGCGCTCCTGGCCGAAGTGACCAATTTGCAGATCCTGGAGAACGTATTCACCAACAACCACTCCAACACGATTCCCTTCGGTGACAACGACGGCCAGATCGATCTGACGGTCTGCACTAAGGACGTGCTCATCTCGAAGAATACCTTTCAGGATGGTTCGCAAAGCCCGAATGGCACCACAGCGGACGGAATCGAGTTACACGGGACTTATATCGATGTTATCGACAACACCGTGAAGAATAACTCGGGCGGCGGCATCGAGATGGATGGAGTGCAGCATATTCTGATTAAGAATTCGGACCCCAAGACGGGTAACTTTGGAAACGGGCTTTCAGGCATTGAGATTGCCCACTCAAGCTCTACATTCAGGCCAACGGAATGGATCACCGTTGATTCTGCAATCAGCACCGGAAACGGACAGTATGGCATCTGGAGCGATACCAGCAATACAACTCCGACCCAACCGGTAAATCATTTGACCATCGAGGATACCTGCCTGAGCGGTAACGCGTTCGCTCCAACCTACTTTGCGAACCTCGGGCCCGATGTCACGATGAAAAACAACAAGGTATCGGGGTGCGGGCCGAAGTGATGGTGGGTTGTCCGCGCTTGTCTTTCCCGCCCGGCCGCGATCAAGCTGCGGAAGGCAGGCCACTCTCTCTTGTGGTAAGCCAATAAAGAGCCAATCGTTTATCTTTGGATTTCGCATGGCGCCTGTAATTTTGTGGTTGAAGGGAATTTGCGATGAAGATTCTGAGCAGCAAAGATCGGCCCAGCAAGAAGGGTCCGGCGGCATGGTTTACAGGAAGCGTCTGGATCGACGAGATTGCAGTGGGGGCCGAGCCGTCGCGCATACGGTTTTTCTGGTTGAACTTTGGGCCGGGTGCGCGCACCGCATGGCACACGCACCCACTGGGGCAGGTCCTTCATGTTTTGACCGGATCGGGGTTGGTGCAGGTGGAAGGCGGGCCGGTCGAGGAGATTCACCCCGGCGATACGGTTCAGATTGGGCTCAACATGCGGCACTGGCACGGCGCGGGACCGGACCACTCCCTGATTCATCAGGCCCTGCAGGAAGCGGACGCGGCCGGCGTAGATGTGGTCTGGCTGGAGCCTGTGACAGACGAGGAATACGCCGCAAGGTAGAAGTGGCTGCTCATCCCTCCGACCACCGCGGTTGACGGAAGGATGAACACCCCCACGGCTTCAGTTCCTCAATTGCCAGGCTACGCGCCTGTCTGAACCAATGCCGCGTGGCACTTATTGCTTGGTCGCGGTGTATGTGGTAACTCGATCACTCGGCTTGGCAGTATAGACGCGGGTCATTTTCTTCCCATCTGCCGAAACCGTGATCTTTGCTACACCCACAATCGTGCTGCCTCGCTTACTTGTCTCTTCGATTGTGTGGGCATCGATCTTCTTCACAGATACTGTGTCGCGGCTATATGAGCCCTTGACCGGCGCATCGGTGCCGTCCAGCTTCGCAGTGAAAGTTTCGCCCGTGGGATCACTCACAGTGAGCTCGTCGCCATTCGACTTATAAGTGGTGGTGAGGCCGTTTTCGCTTGTCTGGGCCTTGCTGATTCTCCAGGAACCGGAAGTCTTGTGCACCCCTGCGGGCGCTGTGCCAACCAGCGTGGCCGTGCTTGTGGTAGTCACCACATCACCTCCGCCCGCCGGATGAGAGGTGGTCTTGACGGTCAGACTCTTGCCGTCCGCCGAAACGGTCCTCGTCTGCTCGAATGCGGCCGTGCCGCCCTTCTTGGCCGTGAACGCAATCGATTTTGCGTCGACCTCCGTCACACTGAGGGTGTCATAATACTGCCCGGTTACAGCCTGGTCCTGCCCATCTGCTTTGGCGTCGATTGCGGGAGTGCAACTAACACAGTGATACCAGCCCTGACTTAGATAGAAAACGTTTGGCTTCGGCGAAAACTGCGTTGCGTTCATGTTGGTGTGCCAGGTACCGTCCAACGGGCTTTGCGCAAACGATAGGGCGGGAGCACACAGCGCTGCCGAGAGAAACAGCGCACAAGTTACGTACCGATGATTCTTCTTCATTGATTTCTCCTTCAAAGGAACTTGAAATTTGGTTTGCCAGGCTGGTGGCGGAAGCAAATGGCGTAGAAGCTCCGTCTCGCCAGCATGACGGCGCCGTTCGATGGGGCATCCGCCAGATGGGGGAAAGGGGCTGCCGGACACGCGAGAGAAAGACTATACATCTGCCCGACAGGCCGTCAAGAATCGAAAGCTGTCAAGAATTGAAATCAACCATGCGTATGAAAGATCAGTCTTCACGCATCTGACGCAGAACGAGGACAGTTCCCAGCGAGGTAAGCACGCTGGCCAGCGCAAACAGGAAGGCGCTGCGGTAGCCCCAAACGCCGATAACGGCTCCGGCGATAGGGCCGACAAGGAAGAAGGAGACGTCGGAGAAGCCGGTGTAGACGCCCAGGGCGGTGCCGCGGTTGTGCATGGGCACGCGTTTGACGGCTTCCACGCCGAGGGCGGGAAAGACCAGCGAGTAGCCGAATCCAGTGAGCGCCGCGCCGGCAGAGGCCATCCACGGCGAACCCGCGCTCCACATCAGCAGGACGCCGACTGATTCGACCACCAGGCAGACGATGCTGACCGGGAATCCACCAAAGCGGTTGATGGCCTGGATGAAAAGCAGACGCGCGGTAATGAAGGCCACGCCAAATGCGGTGAGGCAGAGGGCAGCACCGTTGGGGTTCCAGTGGCGGCTGAGGTAGTAGAGGGTGACAAAGGTGGCGAGCACGCTGTAACCGATTCCGCCCAGGGCAAGGCTCATGCCGTAAGGGAAAACGCGGCCCAGCACGCTTCGAAATGGCAGATGTTCACCAGGATTGACTGGGACCGGGGTCTTGCGCACGGCAACTGCGAAGCTGATCGCGCAGAGCAGCGTGGTCAACAGGCCCAGCGAGGTCAGCCCCCAGTGCTGATCGAGAATCATGCCCAGCGGCGCGCCGAGGGCCAGGCCGCCATAGGTGGCGACGCCGTTGAACGAGATGACCTTGGCGGTGTGCTGCGGTCCGGTGCTGCTGATTCCCCACAATGTCGCGCCGGTGGAACCGAGGCTTTCGCCCACGCCCAGTGCCAGGCGGCTCAAAATGAGTGCGCCAAAGGTGAGCGAGGGACTGAAGTGAAGAGCCACAGCGGCCAGCAGCAGCAAGCCGCTTAGGGTGCAGGCAGCCATGCCCCATAGGACAGAGATTTTGGCCCCGGCGTGGTCTGAGATGCGGCCGGCCCAGGGTCGGCTGAGGAAGGTGGCAATGTATTGGATGCTGATGACCAGGCCGGCCAGAGCGGCGTGCATGCCCATGCGCAGGTGCACAAATGCCGGCAGGACTGCGAGCGGCAGTCCGATGGAGAGATAGCAGATGAATGTGAAGTAAACGTAGCCCACGATGGAGCGAAACTCGCCAGAGCGAAACTCAGCGCTCGCGGCGAGGGATGAGGGGGATGAAATGCTGGCGGGTGCGGAGGTTTGCATGGGATGGAGATGGGCCTGCAGAGCGGTGAGCCTAGCTCAAGTATAGCGGAGGCGAAGCGCGGGATTTGGAGTTCATTACGAGAGATTCAAAGGAGGGCCAACAGGCTCTACACTGGGGAAATGCCGGGATTTCACGTGGAGCATTTTGGTTGCAGGGCGGCGCGCGCGGATGGCGAAGCGGTGAGTGGCTGGCTGCTTGCCGCGGGGCATTGCGTGCAGCAGCCCTCTGAAGCCGACGTGGTGGTGGTGAATACCTGCAGCGTGACAGCGGAGGCCGACCGAGCGGCGCGGGCGTTCATCCGGAGGGCGCATCGGCTCAATCCGGCTGCGCGGATTGTAGTGACCGGCTGCTATGCGCAGCGCGCGCCGGAGGAGTTGGCAGGGCTGGCAGGTGTGGCCGCGGTCGTGGGTAACAGCCACAAAGCCTTTGCCCCGCGGATTGCTTTGAGCCTGATGGGACACTCAGTGCCGCACACATCTACTGCCGCGCCTCAGGCGGGCGGCGGATTTATACAAATACAGCCTGCGTCAGCACCACCACAGGTGGTTTGGGCCGATGACCGCTTTGCGCACTCGTTTCTTGAAGAGACGCAGTTGGTTCCCGGGGCGCAGACCCGGCCCAATTTGAAGATTCAGGAAGGGTGCGGGAACCGATGCACGTTTTGCGTGATTCCGCAGACTCGCGGCTCGTCCAGAAGCCTGCCTGCCGCGGCGGTTCTGAAGCAGGTAGCGGGGCTTGTTGCGGCCGGGGGGAACGAACTGGTGCTTTCGGGAATCAACCTGGGGCGATGGGGCCGGGATCTTTCCGATTCGCACGATCCGGACCCAAATGCGGACCCAGACCAGTTGTCTGTTCGGACTCTGGCACATCTGGTGCAACGAATATTTGACGAGACGGAGCTCAAGCGGCTTCGGCTTAGTTCCATCGAGCCCATGGATTGGGATGGCGAACTGATTGGGCTGATGGCGGAATTTGGCGGCACGAGGCTGGCGCGCCATGTGCATTTGCCGCTGCAATCCGGTTCGGACGCGGTGCTGCGTAGGATGCATCGGCGGTATCGGCCCTGGCACTACGAGGAAAAGGTTTGGGCGCTGGTTAAGGCTGCGGGGCCCGAGCTGACGCTGGGCGCGGATGTGATGGTTGGTTTTCCAGGGGAAACGGGCAGCGAGTTTGAGCAGACGCTTGAACTTGTGCGGAAGCTCCCCTTCGGCTACCTGCATTTGTTTCCATTTTCGCCGCGGCCGGGAACTCGCGGCTGGGCGCTGCACTCCGAGCGGCCAGTTGCGGGCCAGGCGGTGGCGGAGCGGATGGCTGAGCTTCGGACTCTGGCGGCAGAGAAAAGCCGGGCACACCGGAGGAGCTTTGTGGGCAGAGAATTGGAGGCGATCACCCTGCACACGCCGATGGAACTGGAGTCGGCGGGGCGCACCTCGGTGCTGACGGAGAACTTTCTGCCTGTGGAGTTGGAGGGGCGGCTGGCTGCCAACCGGCTGGTCCGCTTGCAGGTTACCGGGTTGAATGTGGATGGGACGCTGAGCGCCGTGACCGATGCGGCAGAGCGAACTCAAAACGCCGCGACGGCAACGTCCGTTTTACCGAAGTCCGTTCCCTTGAAAAGCAGCTCTTCGCCGGTTTCCTTGGCCAGCGCATAGGCCATGCAGTCCCCAAAGTTAAGCTGGGCGGGATGACGGCCCTTGCCGAAGCGCCTGAAGGCTTCGCGGGCCAACAGCGCCTGGGACTCAGTAAACGGGGCGATCTCCATCCTGCTTCGGGCTAAGTAGAGATCAAGATCTCGGACAGCGTCTTCAGTACGTCGCCCAATGAGAAGCATGGAGGTCTCAAGAAGGCATGAAGCAGGCAGGCGGCACAGGGAACTCTCCGCGATGGCCGTGGTCAGTCGCAGCGCCTCTGGCTCATACTGCAAGATGGCAACCAGAGCCGACGAATCGACGATCATGTCGGGAGCCCGTTCTCATCCCAGCCCATGATCTCATCCTCCGTGCGGTTATCGAGGACGGGCAAAGATTTGCAATGATTCGCGATCGCCATCAAATCGTCGACGAGTTGACGCTTGCTTTCGCGCTTGCGCTCCTCGCGAGCCAGCCGCTCGCGCATGGCCACAATCACCGCGTCAGTGATGGTCTCTCCGGTGACGGCAGTGAGTTGACGAGCCAGCCGATCGGCTTCGGGAGCTTTGATGCTGATCGGCATGGTACCTGTCCTCCTGATTGTCTACCTATCCATACAATAGCATATTCTCGAATAGCGCAGGCTTGGGGCCGATTTGGAGGCAGCAAGGATTTCTCCCCCAGAAAAGCCGGTGCCCATCCGTCGTAAGCCGCTCGTTCAACGGGACCGAGCCAGTGCTATACTCAGTGTGCGTTCATGTACCCGCGGCGACTCCGGAAGACCCCGGGGGCGGGCAGGGACGACTCTTGGAGGAGCATCATCGCACTCGACAAGCGTTCTGCAAAGTCCTTTATCCGCATCAACGATCGAATTCGCGCGCGTGAAATCCGTGTCATCGACGAAAACGGCGAACAGATGGGCATTCTTCCGCCCTTTGAGGCGCTGAAGATTGCCCGGGAACGCGGTCTGGACTTGGTGGAAGTTTCACCCAATGCCGTGCCTCCGGTGTGCCGCATCCAGGACTACGGCCGCTACCTCTATGAGAAGGAAAAGAGCGAACGCGCGGCGCGCAAAAAGCAAAAAGTGATCGTGGTCAAGGAGGTCAAGTTCTCCGTGACCGTTGATGAGCACGATTACCAGACCAAGAAAAATCAGGCGGTGCGCTTTCTTGTTGACGGCGACAAAGTGAAGGCCAGCCTGCGCTTTCGCGGCCGGCAGATGGCCCACCGCGAACTGGGCTACGCGATCATCAACAAACTGATCCAGGACATTGGCGACAACGGCATTGTGGAGTTTATGCCGCGGATGGAAGGTACGATTCTGCATGCGATTCTGGCGCCGGCGAAAAAGCAGGAAGCTCCCAAGCCGAAGCCGCCAGCTGGTCCGGCACAAGTTCCGCAGGCACAATAATATGTATGGACGCCCAATTGGGATATACTCCTTAATCTTTGGGGGAGAATTCTCCGATTGCCGGTGTTGAGCCTGCACGGCAACTGATTTGGTAGAGGGGCCGTTATTCCGTTGATAAAACCTTGAAGTGGTGAGGATTTTGGAGGCGATAACCCCGGCCCTGTTTTATGAGGTCGCCGACGCACGTAACGATCCTTCGCTCATCGTGGGCTTTCAATGCAATGCGATACTCAGCTGGGCCCAGCGGGATACTGACCCGATGGATCTTGCCATCGACATAGGCATCAAGCTTGATGTCGCCTTCAACTGCGTCGACACCTCTGTCCGATGCCAAGACAAATCCAGTCACTTCACAATCTTCGACAGGGGCGACCTCCCGAAATAGCCGCGCTGCCTCTTCAACTACTTGGATTGTATCCATTCCAAACACGACCCGATCTGAAACAGATTGGCCAACGGGTCGTGTTCTGGACCACGAGATCTGCATGTCCAGGCTGTCTTCCGTGCTCGCGGCAGATAGGCCCACAACCGCGTCACACAGATTCGCAGAAACTCCCCTTTCGACAGCAATTTGAAATGGTTCCAGGTTTGAGCCCATCGTCGCGTCGCGCGCCGCGGAATCAAGAGCGTTGAGGGAATCCATTAACGTCCGTGTGACACGCCGCTCAAAGGGATCTTCAGGCTCGACCTCGGGCAAAAGAGATCCCTGGGCAGGCCTGAGCTCGGGTGTCACCGGCGAAAGGACGGTCAGGACAAAACTTCCGCGCTCGGTCTGCCCCATTTGGACGTGATTCAAGTAATCCATGGCCTGCTGGGGCTTTCGCTTCGCGTACACGGCACGCTTCTCGATTGCAGCGCAGGCCGCGGCGAGCATCATATCCCGGGTGTGCTCAACAAATCTGACCGCATCCTCCAACGGGAGCACGCCATCCTCAGCGCGTTGACCTGATGCGCGAACCCTAATAAGGTCGTAGGTTGTCGTTTGGATATCTCGCAACACGTCCAGCTCGGATCGGTCTTCCGCGCGCGCAAGTGCACGAAGAACCTCTGAGATGCGCAGTACATAATCCCCAAGCTCGCGTCGAGCCGGCAGAGTCAAGTCATAATTATCGTCCAGAACCCAAAGACTCCCCTTATTCTGGATCTCAAACTCCTGCTTCCAGCCCTTCGCCCGGAGATACGCAATCATTTCCAAGGGCTTGAGCGAATGCAAGGTCAATTCGTCCTGAATCGCTACCCTCACAATCCTCCTCCTAAATTGATCTGTTGCATCATCCAACGCAACTGCTCGACATTGAATGCCTGGTTCGTCGGCACTCTTACGGTAACTGCGGTGTCATTGGTGCTCGACTGAAGTCCCGCGAGCGAAATCCAATATGCAGATCTTTGCAAAACCAACTCCTGCTGAGACACAGTTAGCCAGAGATCAATATCCTCCGGAACTGTCACAAGTATTAAAATTCGTGGAGCCAACACGTCCGTTAAGATGAGGTCGTCATAATTCTTTTTCTTGAGAGAATAGGAAATTTCGTCGGCAAATTGCCCATTGTGCGAGACGGTTTTCATTTGAATGTCGATTTTGGGCCGTCGTGGGAGCTTGCAAGAGAGGGTCCAATCGATCGAATCGTTATCCGTCTCAGGCTTTGCGTATGCGCATCCCGCGACGCTGGCAACGGCGAGTAAGAACGCATCTCCAAAACGCTCCTGTTGAGCAGTCCGCGCCATGCCCAGATTCAAGGATGTAGACATTTACGAGCCTCTGAAATGCAAGGTTGAACGAACCTCATTCAGGCCCACGCTCTGACCCGCCTGGATTTCGACAGTTGCCTGTCCTGATTCGACAGGGTCGCTGATTGGCGTGGGGCTGTTCGAACCGGGCGATCACCCCGCTCGTCAGTCAAATGATCTTCTCACGCTGGAGCGGAGTAGTTCAATGTCTACTCAGGTACCGCCTGCTTGGGATCCGTAAGACATTGAATCGCTTGCGCTCGGGAAGGGAAATACGATGCTGAGCCGCGTTTGGTAGTTTTCGCAACGTCCGTGAGAACCCTGCGGGCCGAAGCCCTTCGCTTTTGCCCAACCAGCCGGGATATTTATCTCCATTTGGCTGGCTAATCCCCTTCGTTCCTCTTGACAATTGAAACGAAGACAGTTTACCTCTTGATAATCAAGAGGAGATAGTTTATGGGCCAGAAGGTGGGCGAACAAAAATCGGGCGAGATGGTGCAAGGAACGCTGGAGATGTTGATTTTGAAAACGCTGGCTCTCGAGCCGATGCATGGCTACGGGGTGGCTCTGCGAATTGAGCAGGTGAGTGAGGGGGTGTTTCGCGTGAATCCCGGGTCGCTGCTGCCGGCGCTGGCGCGGATGGAGCGTGCAGGGCGCGTGAAGAGCGAGTGGCGCTCGACGGAAAATAACCGCAGGGCAAAGTACTACGGGCTGACAGCGAGCGGGCGCAAGGCGCTGAGGGGTGAGACCGAGTCCTGGGGACGCCAGACGGCCGCTATTTCCAGGATTTTGGAAGCGTAAAGCCGCCGATCCAATCGGAGGGTGCGATGGGATTGTTCAGAAATATCTCCGCGGGCCTCGGAGCGCTTTTTGGCCGCACGCGGGTTGAACGCGAGATGGACGAGGAGTTGCGCGGGTTTCTGGATGCTTCGGCGGAAGAGAAGCGGCGCGCGGGAATGACGCCGGATGAAGCCGCTCGTGCGGCGCGCGCAGAGATGGGCAGCACCAACGCTGTCAAACATCGCATCCGCTCCACGGGTTGGGAGACTGCAGCCGAAAATCTCTGGCAGGACCTTCGCTACAGCGTGCGCATGCTGGCGAAAAGCCCGGCGTTCACGCTGGTGGCAGTTGCGTCATTGGCGCTGGGGATCGGGGCCAACACGGCAATCTTTACGCTCATCAATGGGCTGCTGCTCAAGGAGCTGCCAGTTCATGCGCCGCAGGAACTGGTTTCGTTTGGCGAGGCCTATGGCGGAGGGATAATCGGCGCGGCGGACATCGGCGAATCCGATTTGTTTCCGTATAGCTTTGCCAAGCAGTTGCAAAACCAGCCAGGACCATTTCGGGGAATCTGTTCGTTCGCCAGCTTCACGCTCAAGCTGAGCGTGCGTTCTGGCGAGCGCAGATCGGGGCCGTCGGCGCAGGTTATGACCCACCTGGTCTCGGGAAACTACTTCAGCGTATTGGGCGCGGAGATGGAGATGGGCCGGCCCCTGCTGCCTTCGGATGCGGATGCGCCGGGAAGGAACCCGGTGGTGGTGGTGAGCGATCGCTATTGGCGCGAAGCTTTGAGCGCCGATCCCAACGCGATTGGCAGAACCATCACGGTCAGCGGAACGCCATTCACTGTGGTTGGCGTGGCCAACCGGAAATTCTATGGGGTCAAACTGCAAAAGGACCCGGTCGATATCTGGGCTCCGCTCACCATGCAGAAAGAGGTGCTGATGCGGCCCTCGCTGCTGGGCGCAGACAAACTCTATTGGCTGCATCTCATTGGCCGTCGCGATGCAGGCGCCCCGATGAGTGAGGGTCAGGAGTGGGTCAATGTGCAAATGCGCAATTACACATTTGCCCAGGAAGGCGCGCGGATCACGGCGCAGCGGCGGCAGGAGATTGAGCGGGTCGTAAAGTTGGTGTCGGCGCGAACAGGCATCTCCGATCTGCGCGCTTTGTATGGGGAATCGCTGCGCATACTCATGGCGGTTGTGGCACTGGTGCTGCTGGTGGCCTGCGCCAACCTGGCCAACTTTCTACTGGCCAAGGCGGCTGCGCGCGAGCGCGAAATCGCCACCAGGCTGGCGCTGGGATCGAGCCGCGCGCGCATCGTCCGCCAGGTTCTGATGGAGGCTATGTTGCTGGCCTTCGCCGGCGGCGCATTGGGGACGGGACTGGCGTTTGCCGCTGCGCGCGTCCTGATCCGTTTTGTAATGGCCGGCGTGGCGAACCCTACGCTGAACGCTAAGCCTGACCTGCATGTGCTGGCCTTCACCCTTGGCGTCTCGCTGTTCACGGGTTTGCTCTTCGGCATTGCGCCAGCGCTGCGCGCCTCCCGATGCGATGCCGTGCCGGCCTTGAAAGGCGGCGCGCGCACCGCCGGGGCAAGTGGCGGCGGAGGTGGGCGAGCAGTCTCACGCGTCCTGGTTGCGGCGCAGGTGGCCCTGTCAATGGTGTTGCTGGCCGGGGCCGGCCTCTTTCTTCGGACCCTGATGAATCTTCAGCACAAGGAGCTGGGCTTTGATCGCTCCAATCTGCTGCTGGCGGAATTCAGCGGGAACTTCGGTGGAGGCTACAAGCCTGAACAACTCCCGGGCCTTTACCAACAAATAATCGCCCGCATGCGTGCGCTTCCCGGCGTGGTAAACGCCGCGATCTCCGGCGACCCGCCGCTGAGCCATGGCATCTGGGACTCACCGATCGCCATTCATGGCTACGTAGCGCAGCCCAAGGAAGACATGCTTGTCCTTATCGATCAAGTGACGGCTGGTTATTTCGATACCCTGGGAATTCGCATGATTGCAGGCCGCGCCATCGGCGCTCAGGATGTGTCCGGCGCACCCCACTCCATCGTGGTCAACCAAACGTTTGCGGCGCGCTTTTTCCCTCACGGAGACGCAATCGGCCATCGCATTACATTCGACGATCCGAGCCTGCCAGGAGAATGGGAGATTGTGGGCGTGGCGGCCGACGCCAAGTACAACACGCCCCGCGAAACGCCGCAGCGGATGACCTACCTCTCCGTATTGCAGCTGACCGGGGGCAACGCCTATGCGCGCTGGCTGCAGGTGAAAACCACAGGCGATCCGGCACAGGCCACAGGCATGGTGCGCGCGGCGCTGGCTGAACTGGAACCCAATCTGCCTATTTGGAACATGCGCACCGTAAGCGAACAGATCGACACGTTTACTGAAAACGAGCAACTGATCTCGGACCTGTCAAGCCTCTTCTCAGCGTTGACAGTGGTTCTGGCGGGGATCGGGCTCTATGGTGTGATGAGTTACAGCGTTGTGCGGCGGACCAACGAGATCGGTATTCGCATTGCCCTGGGTGCGCGCAGCGGCAGCGTGCAGTGGATGGTTCTGCGCGAGTCTCTGGTATTGCTGGGAGTCGGGCTTGCGGTGGGAGTTCCGGCAGCAGTGGGTGCGGGGCGGCTGGTGCAGTCTCAACTCTACGAAATAAGCGGCTCCGATCCAATCGCTCTGGCTTGCGCTGTGCTGATCATTGCGTCGGTTACGCTGCTGGCGGGGTGGCTACCGGCGCGCAGGGCAACAAGAGTTGATCCGATGGTGGCGCTGCGCTGCGAGTAAGCGTGGAACTGTTGATTTGTTTTTTGGGAGAGTGCTATGGGATTGATTGGAAGCATATCTGCAGGCTTGCGGGCGCTGATGGGCCGTTCGCGCGTGGAAGGCGAGATGGACGAGGAACTGCGCGGGTTTCTTGAGGCTTCGGCCGAGGACAAGAGGCGCGCCGGTATGGCTCCTGAGCAGGCTGCCCGCGCCGCGCGCGTGGAGATGGGCAGCACCCATACCGTGAAGCACCACATCCGCTCTGCGGGTTGGGAAGCGGCAGCTGAGAATCTTTGGATGGACTTTCGCTACAGCGCGCGCATGTTGGCCAAGAGCCCGGGCTTTACGCTGGTGGCCGTAACATCGCTGGCGCTGGGGATTGGGGCAAACACAGCCATTTTCACGCTGATCAATGGCGTGCTGCTGAAGCAATTGCCGGTTCGCGCTCCGAAGGAACTGGTGTCGTTTGGCAAGGCTCTCAGCGGGGGAGTACTGGGCGGTGTGGACATGGGAACCGCCGATTTGTATCCCTACGACTTTGCCCGGCAATTGGAGAAGCAGCCGGGACCGTTCGTGGGGATATTCTCCTACAACAGCAGATTGCGTAGAGTAGGCGTACAGGCGGGTGAGCATCCCACAGGGCAGGCCGCGCAATTCCTGGCGCACCTGGTTTCAGGAAACTATTTTGGCGTGCTTGGCACGGCGATGTTCATGGGCCGTCCCATACAGCCTTCAGATGCGGAAGCGCGGGGCCGCAACGCGGTGGTGGTGGTCAGCTATCACTACTGGCGCGAGACGATGGACGCAGATCCCGCGGCCATCGGCAGGATATTGACGATCAATGGAGTCCCTTGCACGGTGGTTGGCGTGGCGCCGGTCAAGTTTTACGGCATTACGCAGGACGCTCAGCCGCCCGACCTTTGGGCGCCGCTCACCATGCAGGCGGAGTTGACGCGGGAGCCGTCGCTGCTGGATGTGAGTGGCCCGTATTGGCTGCATCTGGGAGCGAGGCATGCTGCGGGGTCCAACCTGGCGCAGGAGCAGCAGTGGCTGAATACACAAGTTCGCTCGTACGTGCTGGCGCACGAAGGCGGGAAGGTGACACTGGAGCGGCGCAAGGAGATTGAGCGCATTGCGAAGCCGCTGGTGCCGGCAGGATACGGCGTTTCCTCGATGCGCGCGAATTTCGAGGGGCCGCTCATGATTCTGATGGGCGTCGTGGTTCTGGTGCTGCTGGTGGCATGCGCCAACCTGGCCAATTTTCTCCTTGCAAAAGCGGCTGTGCGTGAACGTGAGATTTCGACCCGGCTGGCGCTTGGATCGAGCCGCATCCGCATCGTGCGTCAAATTCTGATGGAAGCGCTCTTGCTTTCAGCGGCGGGCGGTGTTTGCGGATTGGCGCTGGCCTGGGTTGCTACGCGTGCGCTGATCGGCTTTGTAGCATCGGGCGCGGCCTACACCTCACTCGATGCCAGCCCGGATGTCTCCGTGCTGGCATTCACGCTGGGGGTTTCGCTGCTTACAGGATTGCTGTTCGGTCTCGCACCGGCGTTGCGTGTCGCGCGCAGCGATGCAGCTCCGGCGCTGAATGCCAATGCGCGAACAGCTTCAGGCGGTGGCGGACGAGCAGGCCGGCTGTTGCCGCGTGCGCTGGTAGTTGCTCAGGTGACGGCATCAGTGGTTCTGCTGGCCGGTGCTGGACTGTTTCTGCGCTCGCTCAACAATCTCGAGCGGCAGGACTTCGGCTTCAACCGCACGCACCTGCTTGTGGTGACTCTAGGCGACAAGTTTGGCGGCCTCAAACCGGAGCAGCTCGCTGGCTTCTATCAAAAGGTGCTGGACCGAATGAACGCGCTGCCGGGGGTCAGCGCGGCGGCTTTCTCGAATGCCGCGCCGATGAGCCATAGCAGCTGGGACTCGTCCATGAAGGTCCAGGGGTACGTCCCCGGCCCCAAGGAAGATACGGATGCGATCCTGGAGCGGGTGACGCCCGGCTACTTTGAAGCGACGGGCATCCGCATCGCGCAGGGCCGCGCGCTGGGCCGTGAGGACGCGCCGGCCGGCGTTAAGGCAGTGGTCGTCAATCGCGTCTTTGCGGAGCACTACTTTCCGCACAATGACGCAGTCGGCCACCAGATCACGATGGAAGACGATACCAATGCCGGTCCGTGGGAGATTGTCGGTGTGGCGGCCAACACGCGCTATTCAGGTCCGCGCGAAGAGCCGCAGCGGCAGGTTTATTTTCCCGTGCAGCAGTTGGTTATTGGAGAGAACAGCTACGCGGAGTGGCTGCAGGTGAGCACCACTGGCGATCCGGCAAAGATGACGGGCGCGGTGCGAGCGGCGCTTGAAGAGTTGGACCCCAACCTGCCCGTGCTCAGGATTCAAACCATCGGCGATCTGACAGAGCGTTTCGTCGCCAATGAGGCGATCATATCGAGGCTGTCCGGAATCTTTTCCGCGCTGGCGGTGCTCCTGGCGGGAATTGGTCTTTACGGCGTGATGAGCTACAGCGTCGTTCGGCGGACCAATGAGATCGGCATCCGCATTGCCCTGGGCGCGCAAAGCGGCACGGTACTGTGGATGGTGCTGCGGGAGTCGCTGGTGTTGCTCGGGACTGGTCTCGCGCTCGGGCTCCCCTTGTCGTTGGGCGGTCTGCGCCTGTTGCAGTCGCAGCTGTTCGAGCTCAGCTCCTCTGACCCGGTCACTCTGGCCGGTTCGGTGCTGATTATTGCGGCTGCAACGTTGTTGGCAGCCTGGCTGCCGGCGCGCCGCGCAACCAAGGTGGATCCGATGGTGGCGCTGCGCTGCGATTGATTCTTAGTCGAGCCAGAACCCGCCCTCCGCCAGCCGGTCAATTCGATTCGAAAGGGGTCTCCCAGCGGGAACCGTCTTGCCATTCCAGGAACCTCAGCTATGGGGAAAGCCGCTCTTCGCACTGTACGCAGTCGGGGGCGGGTGGCGGAACCCAACTTCGGACCATAGTCCTAAGTGCTATACTTGATAAATGACGGCAGACCGTCCCGGCTCGCTGAGGTGTTCGCGCCTAAGGTCATCATGCGTTTTGCGCGGAGGTTCGGCATCGGCGATGAAGACCTGTGGCGTTGTGTGAACGGCGCATTTGACGCGGATCTGGGAAGCGGCGTCTTCAAGTATCGGCTGGCAAGGGCTGGGGAAGGCGCAAGCGGAGGCGCGAGAGCTTTGATCGCCATGAAGGTCGGACAGTGCGCGGTCTTCATGTTGGGGTTTGAAAAGAAGCATTTGGCGAACATCAAGCCCGATGAACTCAAGGAATATCGCAAAGCTGTGAGGATCTACCTCGGCTATACCGAAGAAGAGATGACGATGATTGTGAAGCAAAAGGCACTTCTTGAGATTGCACCTCAGGTTAGCCAACCGGGCAAGGGAGTGAGCCATGGCAAAAGCGAATAAGAGCGAAGCACTCGCGGCGTTGCACGAGAGCATGTCGGACTTGCACCAGATCGGAGCCATCGACAATAAGACGATGCGCGAGTTTGATCGGGCGTGCCTTACTCCGGTAATGAAGTTGTCCCCGGCAGCTATCCGCCGCATCCGGGCGAAGGCAGCGGTTAGCCAGGCTGTGTTTGCCGCACATCTCAGTGTGACTACGGGAGTTGTGAGCAAGTGGGAGCGCGGTGAAAAGCAGCCCCGGGGGCCGGCAGCTAAACTGCTCACTCTTGCAGCGAAGCACGGCATCGCGGCCATTGCCTGAGACGCCCCGAAGTAGCGCCAAAACCTCCCTTACGCTATACTTGAATGAGCCTCAAGAGATCAGGGAGACCCCTGTCTCACAGGCCACGCGCCAGAGCAGCCGGACAACAACTGGTCCGCTCCGGCCAAAAAGAGAAGAAAATGCCCAAGTTGAAGACCCATACGGGCGCGGCCAAGCGCTTCAGCAAGACTGGCACCGGCAAAATCAAGCGGGGCCAGACGAAGACGCGGCACATCCTTACTTCGAAGGGGCCAAAGACGAAGCGCAAGCTCGGTAGGACCGTGCTCGTTTCTGATGGCGACTACAAGAAGGTAGCGCGCATGATTCCTTACGCCTGATCCCAAACGCCTGATCAGGGTGCTGGCTCCTCAAGGGAGACAGCGCTTCCGGGCCCGAAGTCGAATCCGCCGCGGCGGATCGGGCCCCCGGCAGACCGAGTTGATGTTCTGCCGAGAGATCAAGGCTTGCAATAACGAGTGAAGAGGTTTACAGCTCTCCAAAAACGAGAGCCTCCTGCCTCCAGCCGTTCAAAATCGACAAACCAGGGCGACACGCCCAAAATGGAGAACACCGATGCCCCGCGTAAAACGCAGTACCAAGCGGAATGACCGCCGGAAGAAGATTCTCGACCGGGCAAGCGGCTACTTCCTTACGAAATCGAAGCTCTACCAGGCAGCCCAGGAAGCTGTGGAGCGCGGCCTGAAGTTTGCCTACACCGGCCGCAAGCAGAAGAAGCGCCAGTTCCGCTCGCTGTGGATTGTGCGCATCTCGGCCGCCGCCAAGTTGAACAACACCAGCTACTCGCAGTTCATCAACGGCCTGAAGAAGGCCGGCATCGAACTGGATCGCAAAATCCTGGCGGATATTGCCGTGAAGGACGCAGCTGGGTTCACCGACTTGGTCAACAAGGCCCAGGCTGCCCTGGCGGCGGAGACGAAGGCCGCTTAAGCCGGTTGGTGCTGAAAGACAAGAATGGCCCTGAATCTTATGGATTCAGGGCCGTTCCACATTTGGTCGGCTTACTACTCGCTCAGGAAATCTTCGACAGATTTCTGCCATAGATCCGGCTGGTCGACGAAGTTCATGTGGCCGCTGTTGGGCAGGATCACGATCTGCGAGCCGACGATTTTTTCGTGAATCTCGCGGCTGAGCGCGGGGTCGCACTCGTCGTGGTCGCCGGCCATGACCAGCGTTGGAACGTGAATCGTCGACAGGCGGTCGCGATACTCCACCGACTTCAGATTGCCGTCGATGATGAACTCGCCGTGCTCACCCCACATGACCCGGTAAAGCTCCCAGCTGGTCCCTGTCTCCTGCCCCATCGGGTCGTAATTCGGGTCAGGCCGCGCGCCGTAAAGGAATGGGAAATAGCCGGGCCCCCAGGCCAGCGCCGCATATTCAGCCGGGTAGCGGCCGTGCTCCCAGGCTTCTCCCTTGCCAAACAGACCTGCGCTTTCCAGCTCGTTCAGGCGCTTGAGCTTGGCAGGCGGCATTTGCGCCTTTTCGCGAGCCAGCACTTCGTTCATCTGCCGTGTCGACGGGAAGGTTGAGTTCAAAATCAGGCGGGTGAGATTCTGCTGGTACTTGAGGGCGTAGGCCTCGGCCAGTACGCCGCCATAGCTGTGGCCGAGCAGCGAGATTTTGCCCAGGTTGAGGGCAGTGCGGACGTCTTCGACGTCCTCGACCATGTTCTCGACGGTGTAGAGGCTGGCATCCTGCAGGCGCTGGGAGCGGCCAGAGCCGCGCTCGTCGATGAAGATGAGGCGGTGAGTGCGAGCCAGCGGCAGCAGGTAGGGCAGGAAGTAGGTGTGATCCGCGCCGGGACCGCCATGGACGACCACCAGCGGCGGCCCGTTGCCGAGGGATTTGTAATAGATGAGCACGCCGTGAGCATCGACGAAGCCCTCCTGCTGGGGATAGACGGCGGTTTGGGCGGCGGCAAAAGAGCCGGCGAAAATCAGGGCGAGGGCCAAGCGCAAAAGCTTCATGGAAAGAAGCATACCGGAAGTTTGATCTCTGGTGGTTTATCCTGCTCTTTACCCATGATGAACGACGAGATACCCAATCTGACGTCCTTTGATGACGATTCGCTGGACCAGGCGTTCGGGCTGGTGGAGCGGCAGGCACGCGAGGCTGCCGCTGCGTTGAGCGGCGAAGAAGCAGTCGAGGCTTTTCGCCTCCAGTGGCTAGGGCGCAAGCAGGGGCGGCTCCCCGATATTTCATTCCGGTGGCTGAAGGCGGCTCCGGCGGAGGCCAAGAAGGCTCTTGGTGTGCGCTTTAACGCACTGAAAGCTGTGGTCGACGGCCTGCTGGATCAGGCAATGGGCTCTGGCCCGAGCGACGCCGCGCTTGCCGGCGAGGCGATCGACATCACGCTTCCCGGTACTCGGCGGCTGACCGGTGCCGAGCATCCGATCACGCGGACGCAGAACGAAATTGTGAGCGTATTTGCCGCGCTCGGCTACTCGGTTGGCGTTGGGCCGGAGATCGAGACAGACTTCTATAACTTCGAGAGCATGAATTTCCCTCCCGGACATCCGGCGCGGGACACCCAAGACACGCTTGTCATTGCCAACCAAGACCGGCGTCCACAGCCCGACCGGCTTTTGCTGCGCACCCACACTTCTCCGGTCCAGATGCGGACCATGGAGGCACAGCCGCCGCCGGTGCGCATCGTGATTCCCGGCAAGGTTCACAGAAACGAAGCGGACGACGCGACCCACTCCTCGACATTCCACCAGGTGGAGGGGCTATGCGTGGACACGAATATTACCTTCAGCGACCTGAAGGGCACGCTGGACCATGCCATGAAGGCGCTGTTCGGCTCGGCGGTGAAGACGCGCTTCTTTCCTTCCTTCTTTCCCTTCACCGAGCCGAGCGCGGATGTGCAGATCAGCTGCATTTTCTGCGGTGGGAAGGGCTGCCGCAAGTGCAAACAATCGGGATGGATTGAGCTGCTGGGTTGCGGCATGGTGGACCCAGCTGTGTTTGCATTTGCGGCGGAGTGTCAGCCCGGCTATGACCCGAAGAAGATTTCCGGGTTTGCGTTCGGAATGGGTGTGGAGCGCATTGCCATGATGAAGTATGGCATCAGCGAGATAGGGCAGTTCTATGCGGGTGATATGCGCTTTTTGGGGCAGTTTGCGTGAAGTGCAGTGAGTTAGCGTGCGCTGCGCGCACATTCGCGAGCTAGCAAGTTAGCGGCGGTTGTGGGAGGACCGAAAGTTGTGCCAAGGACTCGACATTTCCGCGATCTAATCGTCTGGCAGAGGGCAATGGAGTTGGCGCGTGAAGTTTATTTGCGAACAGAAGAATTTCCGAAGTCCGAGACATTTGGCCTGCGGATGCAAATGCGCAGATCCGCTGTGTCAATCGCAAGCCATATTGCAGAAGGTCATGGAAAGCTGACAGATGCAGAACTGCGCAGATCGCTTGGGTCGGCGCGTGGCGCGTTGTATGAATTTGAAACGCAGAACGAGTTGGCGTGCGGTCTGAAATTCATTGATCAGGATTCTTCCAGTCAGTTGCTGGAACTAGCGACGGAGACCGCAAAGCTCATAAACGGACTGTTAGGATCATTGAATCCTTGATCAAAAAGCGACGAAACTTGCTAACTCGCTGACTTGCTACTGTGCGCGAAGCGCACGCTGACTTGCTACTTGGAATTCAAAGATGAAGATACTGACAAAATGGCTACGAGCGTATCTGCCCGAATTGCCCGTGGACGACGCCAAACTGGCCGAGGACTTGACTCTGCGTGGGATTGCGGTCGAGGGCGTGTTCTACCTACAGACCATCGCAGGAGCACAGCCCCCGCAATACAACTCGCTTTACGAAATGGATATCACGACGAATCGAGTGGACGCCATGAATCATTACGGAGTCGCTCGCGAGGCCGCCGCCATCTACGACGTCGAACTTAAGCCACTCAGCTTCCAGCTGCCCGCTGCCAAGTCCACCTCCAAGCCGTTCTCCGTGAGGATCGAAGCCGAAGATTCCTGCGGCCGGTTCACGGCCCGCGTCCTGCGAGACATCAAAATAAGTGAGTCGCAAGATTGGTTTCCGGGGGCGGAAGTTGCAACATATTTTGAACTCCTTGACCAGAAAAAAATTTCCAGTGCCGTCGATGCGTCGAACTTTGCATGGCTGGCGATGGGACAACCCACGCATGCCTTTGACCTGGACAAGATTGTAGGCGGGATCGTCGTCCGGCGGGCGCGCAAGGGCGAGCGGCTGAAGACGCTGGATGGCGTGGAGCGCGCGCTTGATGGCGAAGACCTGATCGTGGCCGACCATGCAAAGCCGCTTGGGCTCGCCGGGGTGATGGGCGGCTGGGACACGATGATTACGGCGGCGACGACCAACGTGCTGGTGGAGGCGGCCTGGTTCGAGCCCATGGCGGTTCGGCGGACTGCAAGGCGGCACGGGCTGCATACCGACGCCAGCCATCGCTTCGAGCGCGGAGCGGACTTCAATGCCGGGCCGGTGGCTTCCGCGCTGGTGAGCAGCATCCTGCTGGCGAATGGCGGTTGGATCGAGGGCGACCTCGTTGACCGGGGCGTGGACGAGCTAAGGGAGCGGACAGCGGATCGCAAGCCGATTGCGCTGGCGCTGGGTGAAGTGTGCCGCATCCTTGGCGCGACGGAAGATCGGGAGGGAATTACCACGGCAACGGTTGAAAGTGTGTTGACGGCGCTGGGCTGTACGTTGGCGAGCCGGCGAGCGGAAGCGTCAGCGAGTCAGCGCGAAAGCGACGCTGCGTGGCTGGTGACACTGCCCAGTTGGCGCCTGGATCTCGACCGCGAGATCGACCTGATCGAAGAAGTCGCGCGAGTCTACGGGTACAACCGATTCGCCAATACGCTCCCCGCATTCGGCGAAGGCGTGCGCGCGCTGCCGTGGGCCGAAAGCGAAAGCGCCGTGCGCCGAACGCTGCTCGGGGCCGGATTCCATGAAGCCATCGGGAGCACATTCTGCTCGGCCGCGGAGGCAGCTCTCACGGCGCCGCAGCCGGGGGTGGCCGTTCCATTGGGGAACCCGTTGAGCGAGGAGGCCGGAGTGCTGCGGCCGTCGCTGGTGCCGGGGATGCTGTCGATGATTGCGGGCAACCTCCACAGGGATGTGAGCGACGTGCGCCTCTTCGAATTGGGCACGGTGTTCAGCGGCACGACCGAGAAGGTGGATGAGCGCCCGGCAGTGGCATTTGGCGCAGCGGGCAGTTTGCCGGAACAGTCGGCGCTGCACCCGGCGCGGGCCATCGATTTCTACGATGTGAAGGGCATGGTAGAGCAGGTGCTGGCGCGATTCCAGGCGCGATCTGTGTACTTCGACCGCTTCCCGGCCGAGGCCGGGCTCACGCCGGAGTGGCTGCACCCTTACCGGGCGGCGCGGGTTGCGGTGGAGGGCGCGACAGTGGGGTGGTTTGGGCAACTGCATCCCAGTGAAGCCGCGGCGCGCAAGCTGAAAGAGCCGGTGCTGGTGGGCGAGTTGTACCTCGACCGTTTGTACAGGCTTCCATTGCAAAAACCGCTGGCGAAGGAGATCTCGAAATTCCAGCCGGTCAGGCGCGATTTTTCCCTTATTCTGGATGAGAATATTGGCTGGGAGAAGATTGATCAGGCTCTGGCGGGATTGCAGATTCCCGAGCTTGTGGAGTGGAGAGTGCGGGAGGTTTTCCGCGACGCGCGGCTGGGAGCGCGGGAGTACTCGCTGCTGATGGGCGCGACGTTTCAGGCAGCGGATCGAACGCTGCGCGAGGAGGAGCTGCAAGGCTTCCAGGAGAGCGTAGTGAAAGCTGTTGGCAAGGCTGGAGCGCGGCTTAGAACTTAAACAGGGAAACCTTTCGAGCGGCGCTATACTACCACCGATGCAGGTGGGATTGTAGGAGGTTTTTTCGATGTCGGAGATAAAAGGGAATACTGAAAGTGCGCAGGAACATGCTGCCGAGAGGGGAGTCCTGGCCCTGAGCGCCAACGATTTTTCAGCCCTGGAGGAGCGGATTCTGCGTGCAGTGGATGTGGTGCGCCGGGAGCGTCAGGCCCGCACAGCAGCGGAAGATCGCGCTGAAAGGGCTGAGGCGCAGTTGCGCGAGCAGTCGCAGGTGTTGGAACATCTGGAAAAGGAGTTGCATGGGCTGCACGGCGAGCGCGACCATGTGCGCGAGCGCGTGGAACGCCTGCTGGGACAACTGGACGCAATGGAACTCTAAAGGAGATGAAGCATGGCTGAGGAAAAACGCGCCAATTTGGACGGTTATGTAACCGTTGACATTTACGATCAGGTCTATCACCTTTCGGGCCAGGATGCGGATCACATTCGTGCACTTGCTTCGCGGGTGGACGCGAAAATGCGCGCCGTGGCAGAGCATGGCCGCACCGTGGACTCATTGCGCGTGGCTGTGATGGCCGCATTGAACCTGGCGGATGAACTGACCCAGGCCGGCTTCACCGATGTGCAACCGGGCCATGCGCGTGCGGCCAGCCTGCGCGGGCTGCTGGACGAAGTGCTTGAAGAAGAGTTGAAGACCGGTTAGTAAGACTTTGCTGAGTCGTCGTTGAACATCTCCGCAAACAAGTAGGCGACGCGAATATCGAGAGCAAGGTGAAGAAGGTGATCGCCCGCGCGGTGGAAGTGTCCAATCGCGAGCCCGCAGTTGCCGATGCGCCAACAGACAGCGCGAATCAGCCGGTGGGAAGCGGCTTCCAATTTGGGCCCTGGGGCGTTTTTGGGACTGTCGCGTTCGCAACCGGGAGCCAAAGAACGTAACACACTGTGCCCCGCTTGCACAAGACTTGTAATTTCTCGCCGGGACCCATACTATCCGCAATAGAGACCGGCCTGCAAAGCAGGTGGGTAGTCAACGCTGGTTGAACCAATAATCATGAACAGGGGCTCGACTCGACAATCGGTTCTGTGTGCCGTGTCCGCCAGTCCGGAATGCCTAATGAACCGCGGAGAGCTCCACCGTCTTAGGACGGGTTCACCAGCGCATTACTCACGGCCCCGTGGGCCGGATTCTACTTTTCAATCGGGTTATACTTTTCAGACTTCCTGATGCCGGCATTATCTTCCCGCTCGCGTGCTCCGATTGTTCTGCGAGCTGCGCGCAATGCCTTATCCTGACTCAGGTGCATCCAGTTCTCTTTCACATCGGCGCGGTTGTTATCCCGTCCTATGGCGCGTTCTCGGCTCTGGGCGTGGTGCTGGCGCTGTTCCTTGCGCAGCGGACGGCGCGCATTGCGGGCGTGAACGCGGCGCAGGTGTGGAACCTGTGCGTGGTGGCGCTGTTTGCCGCGCTGGCGGGCGAGCGCGTGCTGCTGGTTGCCATGAACTGGAGCGATCTGCGCCGCCATCCCGGATGGATACTCGGGCTGGCCATGATCCATCATCCGCTGCTGGCGATGGCTGGGGCGTTGGCGGGCCTGGGTTCGGCTGTCGCGTATGCGCGCTGGAAGCGGATCCCTCTTGCGGCAACGGCAGATGCATTGGCCGCGCCGCTCGCATTGGGACTGGCTTTTGAGCAACTGGGCGCGCTGCTGGCCGGATCTGGATATGGAACTGAGACCGCAGTGCGTTGGGCGGTTACATATCACGACGCACTGGCCGCTCGCTGGAGCGGTACACCGCTGGGCGTTCCGCTGCATCCGGTGCAGGCTTACGCGGGGCTGAGTTTTCTTTCCCTCACTCTTCTCGTGCTGGTGACTTTGCCCGCGCGGCGGCGGGCGGGCGATGCAGCCGGCGTGTGGATGATGGGAGCGGGCGTTTCCATTTTCATCACGGAGCTGTGGCGCGACACAGAAGGCCGCGGCACGCTGCTTGGCGGCGCGCTCGACGGGCCGCAGGCGGCAGCCATTCTTCTTGTGTTGGGCGGAGCGGTGGTGTTGATGGAGCGCAAAGGGCGGAGTGAAGGAATTGAGGCAAGACATGGTTGAAGCCAGCGACACCGTGCGGCACACAATCGAAGTGCCCGCGGAGGCAGCAGGGCAGCGGCTTGACCTGTTTCTCGCAGCGCACCTGGAGGGAGTGAGCCGGTCGCGCGTCCAGCTTCTGATGGACCAGGGCGATGTGCTGGTCAACGGCGAGCGGGAAAAAGCTTCAATGAAACTTCGCGGCGGGGAGCGAATTATCGTATCCGGAGAGCCTCGCCCCGCTCCGCTGAAGGCCACGGCTGAAGACATTCCACTGGATGTTGTTTTTGAGGATGCAGACCTCGCAGTGGTGAACAAGCCAGCGGGCATGATGGTCCACGCCGGCTCGGGACAGAATGAAGACGCGCGCAGCAAAGGGACGCTGGTGAACGCGCTGCTCTACCGCTTCAAGAAGCTCTCATCGACCGGCGGCGACCTGCGGCCGGGGATCGTTCACCGGCTGGACAAGGACACCAGCGGTTTGATTGTGGTGGCCAAGAACGATCGCGCTCACGCTGCGCTGGGCGAAATGTTTTCCAGCCGCCAGATAAAAAAGACTTATATTGCGCTGGTGCACGGATGGGCCGAGCGGGACCGAGGTACGATCAATGCCGGCGTGGCTCGCGATCCGGCGCGGCGGACGCGCATGACCACGCAGCCGCAGGATAATGCACGCTCGGCCGTCTCGCACTACGAAGTGGTGCGGCGCCTCGCGAATCGCTTTGGAAGGTTCACGCTGGTGAGGGTGCGCATCGAGACGGGCCGGACGCACCAGATCCGCGTGCATATGGCGTCCATCGGGCACCCTGTTGTGGGAGACACGCTCTACGGCGGCGCCGGTCAATTGACAGACCAGGTGGCCGCGCAGGCCGCGCAATCCAAGGCCGCGCGGCGCAAGGCGGAGCCGGAACGCCTAAGGCTAGGGCGGAATTTTCTGCACGCGGCAAAGCTCGAATTCCCGCACCCAAAGACCGGCAAGCTGCTGCAACTTGAGGCGCCATTGCCTACCGAACTCGAGAGTTTTCTTCTTCGCCTTGAAGGGGATGCGGCGGTTGCTGTTCACAGTTGAGGTTCACCGGCAAGGTGGCCCCAATGCGTTCAGGCGGGTGTGATTGATAAAATGGAGAGCGATGAATAGAAATCCATTAGGCCTCGTGCTTGCGGCGGCGTTCTGCTGCGGTCCGGCTTCAGCACAGCAACCCGCAACCCCTCCCGCAGCTCCGGCCGCACAGACACCGGCAGCCCAGACACCGGCAACACCGCAGCCCGGCGCTCAGCCCGGGCAGGCGCAGAGTGAAGAGACTCCCACAGTCGTTCATCTGGGAGTGAATGAAGTCAACCTCATCTTTACCGTGACTGACAAGCATGGTCGTTATATTCCCAACTTGCAGCAGAGCGACTTTGCGCTGCTTGACGATCAGAAGGCTCCGGCGAAGGTGAATTCGTTCCACCAGCAGATCAATCTGCCGTTGCGCGTGGGCATCGTGATCGACGCCAGTACCTCGATCCGCTCCCGCTTTCAGTTCGAGCAGCAGTCGGCGACCGAATTTCTGCTCGGCGTTCTCAAGTCCCGCAGCGACAAGGCTTTCGTGATGGGCTTCGACGTGACCCCCACCGTGACCCAGGACTGGACCAACAACATCGACGCGCTGGAGACGGGTGTCAACCGGCTGCGGCCTGGCGGCGGAACAGCACTGTTCGACGCCGTCTACACTGCCTGCCGCGACAAGCTTCTCGAGGGCGCGCGCGACCGCGAGCCTGTCCGCAAGGCTATCGTGCTGATATCCGACGGCGATGACAACCAGAGCCGCGTGCATCCGGACGAAGTCATCAAGGAGTGCGAGCGCGCGGAAACCATCATTTACGCCATCAGCACCAACTGGACGCCCAGCCGCGGCAAGGGCGACACGGTGCTGACCCAGATGTCGGAATCCACCGGAGGGCGCGTCTTCTTTCCGCCGTCGGTCGAGGAGATGTCAAACAGCTTCAAGGACATTGACGAAGAACTGCGCAGCCAGTACGCGCTCAACTACACGCCTGCCGACTTCAAGTCCGACGGAGCCTTTCGCACCATCTATCTCTATTGCAATGACCGGCGCTACATGGCCCGCGCCAAGAAGGGCTACTTCGCGCCACGGCAGTAATTGGGGGGAGTTGCGGCGTCCAACGTCTTCACCGACCCACGGGAGATGAAGCTTGGCTCGACGAATGCCCCCGCTAACTTGCTAACTCGCTATGCCGCAACGCGGGGCTAACTCGCTGCATTTGGTCCAACGCGTTCCCCCTGCCTCCGATTGGGATTGTCCAGCTTGGAGCAAAATCGCAATCTTGTTTCTTCCTGGTAATCACCAAAATTCTTCATGAGTCCTTCAACCCAGCACGTCCACCTGTTCCATTTCAGGGCGCTACTTCCTTTCCCTGTTCAGATTTGACTCATCGTCGGATTCTTCACCGTTCAAACTCACGGAATCCCTCGCAGACGCGATGAAATGGAAGAGGGAGATTTTAGAACAACAACCCAAGTGGGTAGCGCCGCTCGGCCTGCGGCGTCCGATTCCGGTAGCCGCGCCGGGCCTGGATGGGACAAGCGGAACCATTCGAAGTGCCAAAAAACCGCCGAAGAACTGGGCGGACAGGGGGAAATACATTGATCCGGCAGGCAATTTCGTGCGACATCTGCGCAACGGAGAAGAAGCAGACGAACCACTGGTTCGTGGCGTTTGAGCAGGGTGGAGAGCTGCGCTTGAGCGGGTGGAGCTCGCGCAACCGGCTGCGCCCGGGGATGAAGCACCTGTGCGGCCAAACCTGCCTGCACAAACTGGTGGATGAATTCATGGCCAGGGCGATTGAAGTGCGCACGCCGGCCAGCCTCGCGGAGGAATCCGTGGACTGCGCATCTTCGGCCACCGATACCAGTCTCACGTTGACCGCGGCGTATGAGGAAGTGGAGTCGCTAGGGCGTGAGGTTACGCCGCCGGTCCTGACGAAGCGCATTCCGCCCAAGGCTCACGCTGAGCTTGTTGCGATGCCTGGGAGACACCTGACCGAGGAGCCCGCAATTCCAGGTGATGCGACTCGGTTTACATCGCGCAACTGGCGCGCCGAAGCCTGGGACCGGGAGCGGGAACGCGAACTACGCGCCGTCGAACGCGAACCGGATACCAGCGCCAGACGCCGCTCCGGTTCATGAGAGGGTTTCGATCCGAGCTACAAGTCCCAAGTTTTGAAGGAGGATGCCATGTGGATAGATGTGTTCATGGTTCTGGTGCTTCTCTTTTCCTTGTTGTCGTGGAGCGGGTTTCCCCTGCGCGTCTTCCGTCAGCCACTTTCTGCCGTGCGGGAATTTCCACCTATGATTGAGGGCCTCGAGAATCAAGCAGCACCAGTAGTCCAGCCTCATCCAACACCGGCACCTTGAGTTCGAGAGCCTTGTCTAGTTTCGAGCCTGCTTCTTCGCCCGCGATCACGTAGCTTGTCTTTTTGCTGACGGACCCGGCGGTCTTGCCTCCTGCATCTTCGATGCGCCGCTTGGCTTCGTCGCGGGTGAGCGTGGGCAACGTGCCTGTGAGCACGAACGTGAGCCCGGCAAGCTGCGTCGAGCGCTGCTTCTTTTCCGCCGTCATGTCGACGCCCGCGTCCTTGAGGCTCTGGATCAGAGCAACGTTGGCCGGCTGGGCAAAGAACTCGATTATGGCCTGGGAGATGCGCGGGCCAACCTCTTCCACGCGCTCCAAGTCCTCGGCCGTCGCCGATTCCAACGCTTCAATTGAGCCGAACTCCTGGGCCAGCAACTCGGCAGTGCGCTCGCCGACAAAGCGAATGCCCAGGCCCATCAGCACTCGTGCCAGTCCGGCTTTCTTGGAGCGATCGATTTCTTCGAGCAGCGTGTCCGCGGACTTCTCTGCGAATCGATCCAGAGCGATCAGGTCTTCTCTCTTCAAGCTGTAGAGATCGGCCACAACATGCACCAGGCCGCGGTCGAGCAGCTGCTGCACCACCGCTTCGCCCAGGCCTTCAATGTTCATCACCTCGCGGCGGCCAAAGTGCAGCAGGCTTTCGCGCAGCTTGGCGGGGCAGTTGGCGTTCACACAGCGGAAATCGACTTCACCTTCGGCGCGGACGACTTCGCTTTGGCACTCAGGACAGAGCGAAGGGAAAATGAAACGAGTTTCCCCGCGGGGGTGTTCAGCGTCGGAGAGGACTTCGACGACTTTCGGAATCACGTCGCCGCCGCGCTCGACTCGTACCCAGTCGCCGATCAGCAGGCCGAGGCGCTCAATGAAGTCGGCGTTGTGCAGCGTGGCGCGGCTCACGGTGGCGCCGCCGACGAAGACTGGAACAAGTTCAGCCACAGGGGTGAGCTTGCCGGTGCGGCCCACCTGCACGGTGATGTCGCGGACCTGGGTCACTGCCGATTGAGCGGTGAAC
>Ga0182024_10002636_pt1 | contig 44097 bp, 36 predicted proteins | sample P32metaG_FD_120480 | JGI IMG/M metagenome (GOLD analysis project Ga0182024, IMG submission 120480) | Permafrost microbial communities from Stordalen Mire, Sweden - P3-2 metaG (Illumina Assembly) | ecosystem: Environmental > Terrestrial > Soil > Wetlands > Permafrost | place: Sweden: Stordalen... | reverse complement strand
CAGGGATCAGGGATCAGGGATCAGGGAAACAGCGAATCAGACTCTACTCATCGGTTCTTAGAATCGATGCGCACGACGGCGACATGAACTGTTTCTCGGTTCCGCTGCTTCTCTGTTTCTCTGCTTCGAGGTTATTCGGGCAGGTCGACCAGCGTCCATTTGCCCTTGGCATACAAGTGAAACACAGCGCGGTGGTCGAGGATGGTTTCTTCGAGGGCATCGTGGTCCGGAGGTGGCGGGCGGTGCGGCAATCCCGTTTGCGCTTCATGGACGCGCTCGGGCGATGCGGGATCGATACCCCAATTGAAGCCGAGTACGCCGCTGGGATCGTGCGATTGGAGATGGCCGGTTTCCGGAGCCGAGGCCAGCACCATGGGGCGCTCCGGTGAACTGGCGAAGAAGACCATCAGCGAGACTGTGCCGTTCGTCGCGCACAACACTGCCCAATCCGAGGAGCCCGCGTGCTCCAGGCTGGCGTGGACGACGTTTTCCGGTCGGAGCGCTTCGTAGGTCTGAGGAATCCAGCAGCCGTGCTGGTTAAGCACAGTTTGAATTGTTGAGGGCAGATCGGGAAACGAACTCACTGGCAACCGATGAATCACGTACGAGACGGAGTGGCCGGCAACGTCGATCTGGCCCGACGCTGAAAGTTGCGCTTTCACCGGAATTGTCTGCTGACTAGAGGTCGATGAAGTCATGAGGGTCACACCAACAACCCCCGCTATCGCGACATTCCGCCAACCGTCCATGCGGCCTACTTCAGATTCAAGGCAAGTTGAACTGCGATCGCAGCCTCGACTCGTGTCATATCCTGGGAACTAAGAGCCCCAAGTTTGTTGCCCAGCCGCTGCTTGCTTACCGTTGTCAACTGGTCTGCCATCGCTTTGCGTTTTGCTCCCTTGAGTTCGATGATCGCCTCGCCGGGATAAACGCGGTCCGTCCTGGATGTGATCGGAACTACTTGTACCCGGTTCAAAGCCAGGTTGGCTGCATTGTTCGAAAGCACAATTGCGGGACGGGTCTTTTGGATTTCCCCACCAAGGCTCGGATCGAAGTTGATCCAGTAAACCTCGCTCCGTTCAATAGGCATCGCCAATAAGCCCTTCTGCCCACTCTTCCGCCTCAGATTCTCGGCCACGATCGGCGGCCATTTCTCGATACCCGTTCAGCAGCGCGGTATCGCGATTGCCCTTGATCTCTTCAATCTTGGCTTCGACCGCCCCAGCCAACTCGCGGGGCAAGATGAACCAAACAGGGTGTGCGTTTGCCAGGGGCACCCCTTTTTTGCTGTCTATATCATCGCCATTCCAGCGGATGCCAATGCGCTTGTCATCACCGTAGGTGAGCCGCGCAATCGACCAACTGTGATCGACCGGGCCGCGGTCATAGAGAATCTCCAGATCGCGAACCTTGTTTTTGGGAGAAAGGACAGTCTGCGGATCGATGTACATAGTCGTCGCAACCCTCCGACAAAATCGTCGCATACGTACGTACGTATGTCAATTTCTCAGCGGCTTGCCGGTCTTAAGCGTGAAAGCGATGCGCTCCTGGGTCTTGCGTTCACCGCAGAGAGAGAGAAATGCTTCGCGCTCGAGGTCGAGCAGATCCTGCTCGCTGACCGGTGTGCCCGCGGTGATGCGACCTCCGCAGAGAATGTAAGCCGCCCAGCGCGCGACCTTCTGATCGTGCTCGGAGGCGTAGCCGGCTTCGCCCATGAGAAAGATGCCGGTCTCGAGCGCACCGAGGGCATTCAAGCCCGGAGCGGGAATCTGTGTGCGCGGCACGGGAGCGGTATAGCCCGCCGCGGCCAGATCGGCGGCCAGTGATTTTGCGTCGAGCAGCAGGCGTTCACGGTTGAGGGTGATGCGGTCGGAGGTCGAAAGCAGGCCGAGAGTGCGGGCCTCGGCGGCGGAGGTGGACACCTTGGCCATGGCGATGGCTTCGAGGGAGCGCTTGAGCGCCGCCACCAACTCAGCGGATTGCGCGAAACGGGAAGGCGGGTCACGGGGGTCCGGAGGCGCGAGAGCCGCGGCGGAATCGACTGCCCTGAGAAGCATCTCTTTTGTGCCTCCTCCGCCGGGAATGAGGCCAACGCCGGACTCGACGAGACCGATGTAGGTTTCGGCATGCGGTTGGCGACGCGCGGCGTGGAGACAGATTTCCGCGCCGCCTCCGAAGGTAAGACCGAAAGGTGCGACCACGACCGGCCGCGGGCAGAACTTGATGGCCGCAGTCATCTGCTGGAAAGCGCGGATGGCCCCGTCGACTTCTTCCCACTCGCCTTCCTGCGCGACAAGCAGAAGCTGGAGCAGGTTCGCGCCGACGCTGAAGTTGTCGCGATCCCCGGTGATGACGAAGGCCGAGAAGTCGCGGACGGCATCGGAGTCCTGCCGGAGGACCGAGGTAGTAAATGCCACCACGTCGCCGCCGAGGGCGTTCTTCATGGAGTGGAGTTCGATACAACCGATGCCGTCGCCTAGGTCGACGAGCGATGCGCCGGAGTTTTTGCGGACCACGCGGTGCGCACGGCGGAAGTCGGCAACACGGGCGTGGCCCGGCTCCTGCGGGATCGGCTCCCAGGCGCCGGTGATGGGGTTGAAGCATTGTGGGCCATCGGGGGAGTACCAGGAGACTTTGTCGGATGGGGAGTGGGAATCGAGGAGACTGCGCACGGCGCGGCTGATGGGAAGTTGCAGCGTCTCCATGCGGGCGACGGTCTCGCGCACACCCGCTGCATCCCACATTTGAAATGGGCCCAGCTCCCAATTGAAGCCTGCGCGCATTGCGGCGTCGATGGAGGGCGCGTCGTCGGAGGCTTCGCCGATGCGATCTGCGGCGTAGTTCCAAAGGGAAGACAGAAAGGGCCACAGAAATTTGGCGGCCTTGTCTTTGGCGGGGTCGTTGGCCAGCGACAGGCGCAGGCGCTCTTCGACTGTGGTGGCGTTCTTTGCCATTTCGAGTGCGGGCAGCGCTGGTTTAGTCGTGGGGCGATATTCGAATGTGGTGAGGTCGAGGACCAGGCGTTCATCCTTACCGTCTGCGCCGCGGCCTTTTTTGTAGAAGCCCTGGCCCGATTTGTCGCCTAGCCAACCGCGCTTGACGATTTCAGCAAGAATCTCGGAGAAGTGGCCGGGCATTGCTCCCTGCGGAAAATTCGCAGCTACGTGGGCAAGGATGTCGATGCCGACCATGTCAGCGAGGCGAAAGGTGCCGGTGCGTGGCCAGCCGATGGCGGGGCCGGTGAGAGCGTCGACTTCCTCGATGGTGAGGCCCTGCTCAAGCATCAACGTGGCGGCCGAGAACATGACGGCGACACCGATGCGATTGGCGATGAAGTTCGGCGTGTCGTTGGCGAAGACGATTTGCTTGCCCAGAATGCGATCGGCGAAGGCGGCAAAGGCGGAGACGACGGCCGGATCGCTTTCGTCTGTCGCAATAACCTCAAGGAGGCGCATGTAGCGCGGCGGATTGAAGAAGTGGGTTCCGAAAAAGCGATCGCGCCTGGCACCGAGACTGGCCGCGATGTTCTTTACCGGTAGGCCCGAAGTGTTGGTGGTGAGGACGGCTTGCGGCGCGAGATGGGTCATGACGCGCTGGAGCAGGGCTGTTTTGATTTCGAGGTTCTCGGCAACGGCTTCGACGATCCAATCGCACTGGGCGAGCTTGGGCAGGTCGTCGTCGAAGTTGCCAGGTGTAATGAGCGCGGCTAAAGAGGGCTCGAACAACGCGGCGGGTTTGGTTTTGGCGAGTGCGGCGATGGCGACTGTTGCGAGTCGGCTGCGTGGGCCGTCGCCTGGCGGTACCATGTCGAGCAGGAATACCGGGATACCTGCGTTGGCGAGGTGCGCTGCGATACGGGAGCCCATGGTTCCTGCGCCCAGGACCGCAGCGCGGCGCACCAGGAGCGGCTTGGCGGCGATGCCGGCGGTGGCGGCTGGTGCGGTGGTGCTCATGGGGGCTGTCCTCTCGCGGATTCGTTGCGAAAACCGCCGCAATCCCGCCCCGAGGATACGGAAGCGCAGCTTGCGGGGTCAAATCAGCGAACGCTGGCCAAATGCAACGAGTGGAAAAAGCGCCGGACGCGCCAAGTTTCTGACTGCGTGATTTCGCACTTTGGGGTCCGTGCTTTCCCACCCTTTCGCCAGGAAAAAGACGAAAGAATGGGGCACGGAGATGGTACAGAATAAGCGGTCAGAGATTTAGGTCTATTTCTGCAGGAGCTTGAATGCGTGTGTCCATTGGTTGCGCAGAAAGCCCGGAATGCACCACAGGATGCAGAGCGGTTCGATGGCCCGTGCCGCTTCCACCGCGCCCATGTCGGCTGTCTCCCACCCCAATTCGCCGCAGATACGGGTTACGGTTTTCTTTGCGCCTTCGTTGTTGCCGCAAATGAACATGGTGGGTTTGCCGTCTTTGAATTGCGGATCGATCATGCAGGCATTGCCCACCGAGTTGAACGCCTTGACGAAATGGGCAGTGGCGAATTCGCGCTGCAACTGCTCCATCAGCGATTCGTTGTAGCTGGTGAAAAACTTCAGAACGCCGTTGACCGGAGCGTCATCCGCGATGGGATTGCATGCATCGATGACCGGTTTGCCGGCCAGGTTCTGCGCACCGGCGAGATACAGCGCATTGACGGCGGCGTTGCCTTTGACCGCCAGCAGAAGCAACTCGCCAAATTCAGCTGCGTGCGCGAAGGTTCCAACCTGGGCGCCTCGGTTCTTCGCAGCCCAGTCCGCAAGCTTTTCCGGAGTTCTTGAGCCTATGGTCACCGTGTGGCCATGCTTCAAAAAACCGGAAGCCAAAACTTTGGCAACATCGCCTGATCCCAGAACCCCGATCTGCATTGCGTGCCCCTTTGAGGGGAGTGTAGAGCATTTTCGGAAAACACGTTTCACAGCAATTCCCGGAGTGCTAAGCCAGTTGGCCTGTGGCTTTCAAAGCGGCTCGCCCTGGAGACGGCGTTCACACACGGTTAACAGCAGGCAGCATCCGGAGAGAGCAGCGCGCCTCCACCTGCGGTATTCTTAAGGCTGGAACTCCCGGGTTGGAGTCCCGTCCTCGGAAATGACCCTCTTCAGGCCCAGCACTTGGGAGACTGCCACCGCGCTGGTGCTGGCGGCGTCGACGGCGGCTTGCGCTGTCTGGTGGTTCCGTCGCCGCCGGCCCACTGCCGATGAGATTGAGCGGGCACGCCGGTTGAATCTTGCGCTGGCCGGACGGCTTGTCGACGGGATGCTTTTGGATGTGCGCGAAATGCCGGTGGAAGAGGGACGAACGCTGACAATGCTCGAGTACAGCTATCGCATTGGCGGCGTTGAATATGAGTGCTCGCAGGACATTACCGCCATGGGCGAAGTGGTGGACCCCGCCGAAGTGCGCGCCGGCTTTCCCTGCTCCGTGAGGTATTTGCCAGGCAGCCCGCAGAACAGCATCGTGGTGGCGGAAGAGTGGTCGGGACTGCGGGTGGCGCTTTCTGAGTTGACGGCCAACGTGCATCCTATACCACGACACGCCCGAGAAGAGCCCTCAAGCAAGCTGAAGCAAGGGCAGGCGGCACCGGAAGGTTAGCGCGCACTCCCCGCCCCAAAGTACACTGACTCTATGCATGTCCATGCCGCGCCCACTGGTCCGGGCGCAAACAGGACGCAATCCGTACTCCGCATCTCGCTGGTCGCCACCCTGGCTTACGTGGCGATCACATTTGTGGCAGGACTGCGGGCTCATTCCCTGGCGCTCTTGTCCGAAGCCGGGCACAATATGTCCGACTTCCTGGCCCTGCTGTTGAGCTTCGCCGCCGTATACTTCCAATCCCGCCCCGCCAACGACTCCAAGACCTTCGGCTATCAAAGGACCGGCGTGCTGGCCGCGTTCATCAATGCGGCGACCCTCATCGTGATTTCGGGGTGGATCGCGGTTGAGGCCATTCATCGGTTGAACGCCCCGGTCACAGTCCAGCCGAAGTTGATGATGATGGTGGCTGCGGCCGGCGTGGTGATGAACGGTGTGATCGCTGCACTGCTGTGGGGTGTAGCGCGCGATGTGAACCTGCGCAGCGCTTTTCTGCATATGGCCGGCGACACACTTTCGACAGCAGCGGTGATCGCGGGAGGCGCAGGCATTCTATTCACGGGGAAGAACTGGATCGACCCGGTGCTGTCGCTAGTGATTGCCGCGCTCATTCTCTGGTCGAGCATCGGCATTGTGCGCGAGACGCTGAATATCCTGCTCGAAGGCACGCCGCGCGGTGTTTCGTTGACGGAGATCCGTTCCAGCATGGAAGCCGTGGAGGGTGTGGTGAATGTGCACGATCTGCATATCTGGTGCCTCGGATCGCAATCGAACGCACTGGCCTGCCACGTGACCATTGCCGATATTCCTCCTTCGGAGAGTGCGTGCATCCTGGTCAAGCTCAACCATGTTCTGCGCGAGCACTATCACATTCGGCACACCACGGTGCAGTTTGAACACGTGGGCTGCGAAGAACTGGAAGGCTGCGTGGTGCCGATGGAAGAGATGGCGAGCGGGGCCGGGCATGGGCATCATGGACACGCGCATTAGAAAAGATTCTGGAGGTCATTCGCTTGGTTCGAGCTCGTGCTCTTTCTGCAGTCTTATGTCTTGCCCTGGTCCCGGTTTTTTCCAGTCATTCCCGACCCGCACTTGGCGCCGCAACGATCCAGGCGCCCGCGGCTCCTCTCGAATCGTTTGCTGGGGAATACACCAATCCCAATGATCCTGATACGCCGCTCAGCTTTTATGTGCGCGATGGGAAGCTGGTCGTCGAATCCGACCGCCTGATTCCGACGGAGCTGACTCCGGTTTCGGCCACGGAATTCAGCCAGACGGCACCGAAGGAAACGTATCACTTTACTCTCGATGCCGCCGGTCACGGGGCGAGCGTGCTGGCTTCAAACGAGTCCGGCGCCACTTATCAGCGCACCGACGGGCCCGTGCATCATGTTTTTCACGATTACCAACGGGCCGAAGTCATGATTCCCATGCGCGACGGTATCAAGCTGCATGCGGTGATTCTGAAGCCTGCGGACACTGCCGGGCCGCTGCCCATCCTGATGCAGAGAACACCTTACGGCGTCGATGGCACGACGCGGGGATCGTTTTTTGCGCAGCGCCCCGAGCTGGCGCGCGATGGATACATCTATGTGGCCGAGGATATTCGCGGGCGCTACAGGAGTGAGGGCCAGTTTGTGATGAGCAGGCCAATTGCGGATCATCACGATCCGAAAGCGATCGACGAAAGCACGGACACGTATGACACGGTGGACTGGCTGATCAAAAATGTGACTGGGAACAATGGCCGCGTAGGTGTGGTCGGCACCAGCTATCCCGGCTTTCTGGCGATGGCAGCGGGCATCGATCCACACCGGGCAGTGAAGGCGATTTCGCCACAAGCGCCCATGATCGACGTGTGGATGGGCGACGATTTTTTTCACAACGGGGCTTTCCGGCAGAGCTACGGGTATGACTACGTAAAGGGCCTGGAGTCGACCAAGGAGCGCGCCGATGTGGACTACGGGAAAAACAAGGACGGCAAGCCCCGGGATGGATTCGACTACTTTCTGGAGCGCGGCAACTTTGCGCAAGATGTAAAGAAATCGGGATCGAAGATGCTGCCGACCTGGAAACTCTTTTTCAATCACCCGACTTACGATTCGGTTTGGTATGAGCGCGGCGTGGAGCACCATCTGAACGCTGTGACCGTGCCGACGCTGAGCGTGGGCGGCTACTACGACCAGGAAGACATGTGGGGCCCGCAAGAGGAGTACGCGAAGCTGGAGCCTCACGACGCGCAGAATGAAAACTTCTTGGCCCTGGGACCGTGGCGGCACGGTTCCTGGTCGTCATCGTCGCGACGCCTGGGCAACATCGATTACGGCGAATCGATTGGCAACGAATTTCGGACGCGCATCGAGGCGAAGTTTTTTGCTCATTACTTGAAGGACGCGCCTGGATTCGATCTTGAGGACACGGCCAGTTTTCAGACAGGATCGAATACCTGGAAGTACTACTCGCATTTTCCGCCGGTTGAATCAAAGCCCACGCGCCTCTACCTCAACGGCGGCGGCACGCTGAGCTGGAACCAATCGTCGGCTATCGAGAAGACAAGCTACGTCAGCGATCCGGCGAACCCGATTCCCTATCGGCACCGGCCCATTCAGCCCACCTATGCGCAGGGCTCGCGGTGGTACAACTGGCTGACTGAGGACCAGAGATTCGTGACCGACCGCAAGGATTTGGCGGTGTGGAGGCTCCCGGTGCTGAAGGAGAGTTTAGTCGCAACGGGCGAAGTGATCGCGGACATCTTTGCTGCAACGACTGGGACGGACAACGACATGGTGGTGAAGTTGATCGACCAATATCCGGACGACGATCCTGACCCGAAGATGCGCGGCTACCAGCTTATGACCAACGCGGAGATTTTTCGCGGGCGGTATCTTGCGAGCTACGAAAAGCCGAAGGCGTTCCAGGCCGGTTCAGCTAATGAATACAAGTTCAGCCTGCACGATGTGGACCATGTCTTCAAGGCGGGACACACGATGATGGTGGAGATTCAGAGCTCGTGGTTTCCGCTCTACGACCGCAATCCGCAGATGTTTGTGCCGAACATCATGACGGCCAAGCGTGACGACTATAAGCCGGCAGCCATCACCATTTACGCCGATCCCGACCATCCTTCGCAGGTGTTGGTGCCGGTGATGGGCGCTAATTAGCGCGCCCATTCTTCAAGGGCATTTCCTGATTTGAATGCGTAAGTTTTAATGTCTACAGCGCGTTTCTTCGCGCGATATTGCCCAGCACAGCCGCACTCGGCTTGATGGTCCGCTTCTGCGTTTCCAAGTCCACGGCGACAAGACCAAATTTCGGAGTGAAGCCGGACATCCACTCAAAGTTGTCCATCAGCGACCATGCGATATAACCGCGCACATCGACGCCGTCATCGATCGCCCGCTTCAATCCGGCCAATGCCTGCTTGTAGTACGCTACCCTCCGTGTGTCATCCTCGGTGGCAATGCCATTCTCAGTCACGATGATCGGCACGCCCGTCTGCTTGCTTGCGTACCGGACGACGTGCTCGACGCACTCGGGATAGAACTCCATGCCCACCTGAGTTATTTCTGCGCCTTTCGGCACCGGAAGGTCCTTCTTCCCCACGATCGACCGCGAATAGGTTTGCACGCCCAGGTAGTCGCACTGCCTGGCGGCTTCGAGCCACGGGGCATATACATCGGCTTGCTTCTCTTCGAGATGACTATCCTCAGGCGCCGGCTGATCGTCTGTCATGGCCAGGTTGAATCCGACGGGCATATCGGGCCGAACCGACTTCATTGCCTCTTTGCCTTTTGCGTGGGCGGCCAGCAGCCCGTCGCGCGTCTTCTTCCCGTCTCCGAGAAACAGGTCGGAAAACTCGGGTGCGTGCAGCTGCACTCGCACACTATACAAGGTCGTTTGCATCATGTCGGCGATGCTCGTCCCCGCGGGCGCGCCCGGCAGGTTGAACCAATTCAGCAATTGAGGAACATCCGGCTCGTTCATGGTCGAGGCGTAGCCAACCAGATCGCCGAGGTGCGTGGTCACTTTCTCGCAGTAGCGCGCATAGGAATCGGCAGCCTTCGGCTGATGCCAGCCGCCTTTTACGGCAAACCACCGCGGCAGCGAGAAGTGATAGTAGGTGAGCATCGTGGTCAGGTGATGTTCCTGACAGGTGGCGAGCATGCGCCGGTAGTGGTCCAACTCGGCATTGGAAAAGAACCCTTCCTCCGGCTCGATCCGCGCCCACTCGATCGAGAAGCGATAGGTATTGAATCCAAGGTCCGCGAGCATGCTGATGTCCTGCGGATAAAGATGGTAATGATCGCAGGCATCGCCGGATGGCTCCTTGAACATGCTTCGCGACAGGTGCTCCATGGTCCAGAAATCGCTGTTTGTATTGTTTCCTTCCACTTGGTGGGCAGCGGTGGCGCATCCCCACAGAAACTTGTCAGGAAAGGCATCTCCCTTTTTGCCCGCAGTCGGAGCGGGGCCTGCGGCCGCCTGGGCGAACGAGAGCTTTCCCATTCCGCCCACGACAACGGCAGCCGAGGCACCCCGCAATAGCTCGCGCCTCGATATTCCATTGATCCCAGGTTCAACGACGAATTGCTCCCCCTCGTTCATCTCGATCCCCTTTTCAGCTCATCGACCTTTCAAACAGGCCGTTTCCAGACCGCCGACCATCATAAGCTACGCGTTGCGATTTGGGCTGCAAATGAATTCGCGGTAGAATGGAGGTGGCGATGATCCTCTACCAGCCCATCCCGGCACTTCTCTAGCGGCGCCCGCCGCCCATGCCCGATCTGCGCTCTGCATCAATTTCCACACAACAACTCCAAAACACAGGGGCCCGGAGGGCACATGATCGATCGTCTGGAACAAATGGAGCGGCGTTATAACGAGCTGCAAGCGCAGTACGCGCTGCCCGAAGTGATCAACGACCACGAGAAATACACGAAGACGGCCAGGGCTTTGCGCGAGATCGAAGAGCCGGTGGAGAAATTTCGCGAGCTGAAGCAGGTGCGGCAGGGCCTGGCCGATGCCCGCGCCATGCTGGCCGAGAGCGATGCCGATATGCGTGCAATGGCAGCGGAAGAGATTGCTACGCTGGAGCCGCGCGAGTCCGCGATCGAAGAAGAGCTGAAAGTATTGCTGCTACCGAAGGATCCAAATGACGAGAAGAACGTGATTCTGGAAATCCGTGCAGGGACGGGCGGCGACGAGGCGTCGTTGTTTGCCGCCGAGGTGTTTCGCATGTACGCACGGTTCGCCGAGCAGCATCGGTGGAAGGTGGAGGTGCTGTCGCTTTCGGAGTCGGGTGTGGGCGGCTACAAGGAAGTGATCGCGATTATCGAAGGCAACCGTGTGTACTCCCAGCTGAAGTGGGAGAGCGGCGTGCATCGGGTGCAGCGTGTGCCCGCCACGGAAACACAGGGGCGCGTGCACACGTCCGCGATTACGGTTGCGGTTCTTCCGGAGGCCGAGGAAGTAGACATCAAGATCGAGGCCAAGGATATTCGCATTGATACGTTCTGCTCATCGGGACCGGGTGGGCAGTCGGTAAATACGACGTACTCCGCTGTGCGTATTACGCACCTGCCGACGAACACGGTGGTCAGCTGCCAGGACGAAAAGTCGCAGATCAAGAATCGCGAAAAAGGGATGCGCGTGTTGCGCTCGCGGCTTTACGAGGTGGAGATGGATAAGCAAAATGCCGAGTTGGCCAAAGAGCGCAAACAGCAAGTGGGATCGGGCGATCGCAGCGAGAAGATTCGCACGTACAACTTCCCGCAGAACAGGCTCACCGACCATCGCATTGGCCTGACGCTGCACCAGCTCGATCTGATTATGCAAGGCCGACTGCAGCCGATCGTGGATGCGCTGATTGCCCACTTCCAGGCGGAGAAGCTCAAGGGCGGCGACGACGACGCAGTCCAGGCAGCCTGATGACGCTGACCGAATGGCTGGAACGGGGTGCTGCGCAGTTGGGTGGTGGACCGCACGCGGAGAAAGCGCGTCGCGATGCGGAGCTATTGCTGCTGTATGCCGCAGGCATCAGCCGTTCGGCGTTTCTGGCGCACTCGAATGACGAGCTTGAACTGGCTGCGGCGATCCACTACGAGGTGTTGCTGGAGCGCCGCCGTGAGGGCGAGCCGATCCAGTACATCGCTGGCGAATGCGAGTTTTATGGGCTTTCGTTTCGCGTAACTCCCGATGTGCTGATTCCCCGCCCTGAAACGGAACACCTGGTTGAGAGCATCCTTGGTCTGGCACCTGTCTTCGCCGAGCCACGCATTGTGGATGTAGGCACCGGAGCGGGGTCGATCGCCGTGGTGCTGGCACACAAGCTGCCGGGTTCGCACGTTGCGGCGATCGATGTCTCGGAGACCGCGCTGGATTTGGCCCGCGAAAATGCGAAGCGCAATGGAGTCGCGAAACGCATTCGTTTCTTGCAGGGCGATCTGCTTGCACCGGCGGCAGGCGAAACATTCGACTTTGTTGTTTCGAATCCGCCTTATGTGCCCAGTGCCGATCGGGAAACGCTTGCCCTTGAGGTGCGCGAGTATGAGCCGGGGCTGGCGCTGTTCGCGGGCGAAGATGGACTAGAGATTCACCGGCGGCTCATTCCTGACGCATTCGGGGTTCTTGCTTCGGGCGGATTTATCGCCTTGGAGATGGGCTGCGGGCAATCCGAAGCGGTGGGCAGTCTCTTGGCCGGCGCGGGATTTGTCGAGGTCAGATTCGCTCCCGACCTGCAGGGAATTCCACGCGTGGCTGTTGCACGGCGTCCTTGATTTTTTCCAGAAGAATTCACAAAAAGGTGCGGATTCGAGTGGGCTCCAAGCGATTCGCGCACTGGCTCGTTGATTTATGCTTCTCTCCGAAAGGAATCGCTTTCCATGCCAGCTTCAAAAGGTTATGCCGCGTCTGACAACAGGACACCCCTTGCTCCATTTGCCTTCTCCCGCCGCGAACCGGGCGCCACTGAAATCACGGTCGAGGTTCTGTATTGCGGCGTTTGTCATTCCGATCTGCACATGGCGCGGAATGAGTGGGGCAATGCAATCTATCCCATGGTGCCCGGTCACGAGATTGTTGGCCGTGTAACGGCTGTAGGCAAATCCACGAAGAAATTCAAAGCCGGCGACATTGCGGCGATTGGCGTGATTGTGGATTCATGCCGTCATTGTCCTCCGTGCAAGAAAGGCGAGGAGCATTTTTGCCAGGAAGGCTCCACGCTGACTTATGCCGCCAAGGACCGTGTCGACGGCTCGATCACCATGGGCGGCTACTCCAATAATTACGTGGTCGACGAGCGGTTCGCACACACTGTTCCTGCACATCTCGATCTGGCCGCGGTTGCGCCGCTGTTGTGTGCCGGCATCACGACTTATTCGCCGCTGCGCCACTGGAAGGTTGGTCCCGGCAAGAAGGTGGGCATTGTGGGCCTCGGAGGCCTGGGCCACATGGGGCTTAAATTCGCACACTCCTTCGGTGCGCACACGGTGCAGCTGACCACGTCGCTCAAGAAGAAAGAAGACGCGCTGAAACTGGGCGCGAATGAGGTTGTGGTGTCGACGGATGCGAACGCGATGAAGGCGCATGCCGGGACATTCGACTTTATTCTCGACACGGCTTCGGCTCCGCATTCGTTGGACCCCTACCTGTCGTTACTCAAGCAGGATGGCACAATCACGCTGGTGGGACTGCCGGAACAGCCCCCGTGCATCAACATGTTTGCGCTGATTACGAAACGCGCATCGATTGCCGGCTCGATGATTGGCGGGATGCCGGAGACGCAGGAGATGCTCGAATACTGCGGCCAGCACAAGATCACGGCCGACGTTGAGGTCATCCCGATCCAGAAGATCAACGAGGCCTTCGAGCGGATGCTGAAGCAGGACGTGAAATACCGCTTCGTGATCGACATGAGCTCGCTGAAGTAGGTCACCCGATGATCGCCTGGTACGGTGAGAGGGGTGAACTTAGGTTCGTGCTTTCCCAGGTCCCAAAAGCAGGGACCTGGGGCACCCAGTTTCGTGCGAATTGAGGCGGAATCGTTGTCCTTGACACGCTAGGCGCTGCGTCTTTATGGTTGCGCAAGTTCGACACGCGCGACTCCAAACCTCGATGCCAATCCTTGCAAAATTCCGGGCCATCCTGACGGACAGCCATTTCCTGATACCGCTGCTGGTCTTCTGCGTCGGACTCGCGCTGCTCATCACGCTGCATTGATGCGGCGCGGAGCCCGAATTCGCGCCCATTGAAAGGAAACCCGCACAAGGTGAGCCAGCCGCCGAAGAGATCCGCTGCCGCGACGTTCGGCTCGACACACGGAATCGGCGTGCTCTGCGGGCTGGGCGCGGGTGCCTGGCTGGGAGCGGCGGAGGCGCCGACGAAGCTGGTCAACACCGGGCTATCGCCGTATGCCATCTCGCTCTGCATGGTGGCCGGCGTGTTCACTGCACGGTGGACTGTGCCCACGCTGCTGAAGGGCACGCGGCAGGTATTTGCCGATCTCTCCGAACACAGACACCTCATCCCTGTCGCGATTCTTGCGGGGATGCTTTGGGCCGTGGCGAATACGCTCACCGTGTTTGCGATTCGCGATGTGGGGCTGGCGATCGCGTTTCCGCTATGGAATACGAATTCGCTGGTTGGCCTTCTGTGGGGACGGCTGCTGTTTGGCGAGCTGAAGGGCGCGAGCGGCGCGAATGTCGCCAAGGTCGTGCTCGGCGCGCTGGCGATTGTGGGTGCGGCAATCATGCTGGGGTTCAGCACCATTCACGGCGGGGGGCCCCATGCCAGCCGTGCGGCTGGAGGCGTGCTTGCTGCCGCGGGCGCGTGCCTGCTGTGGGGGACGATGTACGTCCCGTATCGCAAGGCTTACATCAGCGGCATGAATCCGCTGTCGTTCGTCACAGTGTTTACGGTCGGTGAGCTCGGCGCAGTGCTCGCGCTGGCGCTGGCGCTCGACCGCACGTCGACGATAGCGATCGTTTCCTCTGCGCAGACGCGGCCCATGTTGTTCTGGCTTTTTCTGGGCGGATTTGTTTGGGTGATCGGCGACATTTTTCAGCAATACGCGACGAAGTATCTGGGCATCGGCCGCGGCATTCCTCTGTCGAATACGAATCAGCTCTGGGGGCTTGCGTGGGGCGCGCTGGTGTTCGGCGAACTGGCGCACGCAGATGCTGCGCACCGTCTGCTGGTGGTGGCCGGGTCGATTGTCATGATTCTTGGAGCACTGGCGGTAAGCACGGCTGTCGCCACCGAGCGCGAGCATGCTTCTACGCATGATGCGATGCACCGCGAGTGCGACCGTTATGGCCTGGATTCGGTGCGCGTGCTCGACGCATTCCACGGGGCGACGAGTAGCGGCAGGAGGTTCCATCGCGACTGGTGGGATTATGCGATTCTGCTTTGCGCGGTGGGCGTTTTTGTCTGGCTTGGAGTTCAGGCGCGCGTGCCGGCGCTGGCCATGAATCTTACCTGGACGGCGGTGCTCAGCGTGGCGCTGGTTGTGTCGGCATCGGTATGTGCGTGGAGTCTTTGGAAGTCGACGCGGTTCGTATAGCGCACTTTACAATAGTCTCCATGAGCGAGCCGTCGCTGGTAGATCTTGTCGGGGTGGGGTTGAACGCTACCGATACGCTAATCCCCCTCGCGCAGTACCCCGAACGCGGCTCCAAAGTCGAATACTCCAAGGCGTCGATTCTTCCAGGCGGTCAAACGGCATCGGCGGTTATCGCATGCCAGACATGGGGACTCACCACACGCTACGTGGGCAAATTGGGAGATGACGATGCGGCCAGGCTCCATCGCCGCGAGTTTGAGCGGGCCGGAGTTGATGCGCGCGTACTGACTGTGCACAATGCCGCGAGTCCTCAGTCGCTGATTGTGGTGGATGGTGGAGGCGAGCGCACGGTGCTATGCCGCCGCGATGAGCGCCTGCTGCTGCAACCCGCGGATCTGGAACGCGCATGGATCGTGAACGCGCGTGCTTTACTCGTGGATGGGTTTGAAACGGCAGCGGCGACCGTGGCGGCGGGCTGGGCCCACAGCACCGGGATTCCGGTGGTCGCAGATCTCGACGAGCTCTACCCTGGCGTCGAGGACCTGATTGAGACGATCGACTACTTGATTGTGAGCCGCGATTTCCCGACGCGCCTCACGGGCGAGCGGAGTTTGGAGCAGGCTCTGCGCCGCATGAAAAGCCGCTATGGCTGCACCGTGACGGCGGCGACGCTTGGTCAGGATGGCGTGCTTGCCTGGGATGGCAGCCGGTTCCATCTGCGGCCTGCGTACTGCGTGCCGGTCGCCGATACGACCGGCGCGGGCGATATTTTCCACGCGGGATTTATCTACGGATTGCTGCACGGATGGCCGCTGGCACGGCAGCTGGACTTTGCCTGCGCTGCTGCGGCGTTGAACTGCACGGCGACCGGGGCGCGCGGGGGCATTGGACCGATTGAAGGAATTGAAGAGCTGATGGCGACCGCTCCACGATACGCTGTGGCTCCTGCGGCGGATTGAGCGGTTAGACCAGGTTCGTGCTTCCCCAGGTCTGAAATTCCAGACCTGGGGCACCCATTTTCGTGCTGCTCGTTGGTTGGAGTCCCTATGCAGATCGAGGAGGAAGTGCCGAATGAGCGCAACAAAGATGCGCTGCGCGTGGGCGGAGAGCGATCCGTTGCTGCAGGCCTATCACGATGAGGAGTGGGGCGTGCCGGACTTCGACAGCCGCTCGCTGTGGGAGACGTTGATGCTCGAAGGGTTTCAAGCTGGGCTCGCGTGGATCATCGTGTTGCGCAAACGGGACGCGTTTCGGAAGGCTTTTCGCAACTTCGATCCGAAGGTTGTGGCTCACTTTGGAGAGAAGGAAATTGCGAAGATGCTGGAGGATCCAGGCATCATTCGTTCTCGTGCAAAGATCGAGGCGACCATCGGCGGAGCGCGTGCTTATCTCGAAATGAAAGCTGGGGGAATCGAGTTTCCGGATTTTGCTTGGCAGTTCGTGGAGGGGCGGCCGTCGCAGAATTCCGGGCCCGTTCCGGCGACGACGCCGCTGGCGGCGACGGTTTCAAAAGAGCTGAAGAGGCGCGGCTTCAAGTTTGTCGGTCCGACGATTGTTTATGCCTGGATGCAGGCCGTGGGGATGGTCAACGATCACGCGGGGGATTGCTTTCGGCGCAAGGTTTGTGCGCGGGCTGGGCGGGATTAATCCCGAGTTATAGGGATTAGCGGTGGGCTCGTGTTGTGTTGCTCAGGATTGCAGTAGTTAATTTGGGTTCTTGCTCTCCCACCCTTTCCGCAGAGAGAAGCGGAAAGGATGGGGCACGGAGGTCTTTGGCGGTCTGAGATATTGCGAAAAGCAACCGCTGGTCCTTCGACTTCGCTACGCTCCGCTCAGGATGACAGCGGTTGGTGAAGGTTCGCGGTTTCCAACCCTTGCGCAAAAGACGCGCAAGGATGGGGCACCCATTTCTCTGCTGACTGGTGCTTCTTCAACCGCAGGTCCTGTTTATGGGTCGAACGTTCTAGACCGAACAAATGGCCAACGAGAGACCTGGGAATTGCCCAAAGCACCGTTCCCGGCTTAGTATTCCTCTGCAATTGAAATCGTTTCCAAAAGGATGTCCGCCATGCGCCTTTCCGTTTCGTTGTCGCTTGCCGTTGTTGCAGTGACTCTCTTTGCTTTTGCGCTGAAGGCGCAGTCGGCCGCACCGCAGGTGGTCGCACAAACGCCGCCGATGGGTTGGAATAGCTGGAACTACTTCGCGGAGAGGGTGGACGACAAAGGCGTGCGCGCTGCCGCCGATCAGATTGTGTCCACCGGCATGAAGGATGCCGGCTACATTTACGTCAACATCGACGACACGTGGGAGGGGGAGCGCGATGCGAATGGCTTGCTGCACACGAATTCGAAATTCCCCGACATGAAGGCACTCGCCGATTATGTCCACTCGAAGGGACTGAAGATCGGCATCTACTCCGGCCCCGGCACGAAGACCTGCGGACACTACGCGGCGTCGCTCGGACACGAGGAGCAGGATGCAAAGATGTACGCGGACTGGGGCATTGATTACCTCAAGTACGATCTGTGCAGCTTTTTCCCGGACGTGATGCAGAAGCAGGCGCCCACCGACAGGGCCGCCCAGATGCGACTGATGCACGATGCCTACGTGAAGATGGGCAACGGGCTCAAGGCCACGGGACGTCCGATTGTCTTCTCGCTTTGCCAGTATGGCTGGGACTCCGTGTGGGAGTGGGCCCCCGCGCTGGGCGGCAACCTGTGGCGCACCACGGGCGACATTACGCCGCGGTGGGACCGCGTGTACGCGATTCTGGAGCAGCAAGCGGGCCTGGAAAAATATGCGGGACCGGGGCACTGGAACGATCCCGACATGCTTGAAGTGGGCAACGGCAAATTATCGCTGGATGAGAATCGCGCGCACTTTTCCATGTGGGCCATGCTGGCTGCGCCCCTTCTGGCCGGCAACGACCTGACCAGCATGAAGCCGGAGGTCAAGGCGATCCTGATGAATCGTGACGTGATTGCCATTGACCAGGATGCGCTGGGCAAGCAGGGTTCGCGTATCTACAGCGATGGCGAAGTGGAGGTTTGGACCCGGCAGTTATCGGGCGGCGCGCTGGCGGTGGCGGTACTGAATGCCGGCAGCGATCGCTACTCGACGCATCCATTCCACCTGAGCCTGGCGCAACTCGGCCTGCATGGCGCGCAGCAAGGCAAAGACCTGTGGACCGGGAAGGACGTGGAGTTGACCGACAACATGCCCTTGGAAATTGCCAGCCACGCTGTGCTCCTGGTGAGGATTGCGGAACCGAAGTAGGGAAAGACAGTTGTCAGTTCTCAGTTGTCAGGCACGAGTCGGTACGTTTTCGATTGCTGACGCGCGAGGGGATCCGGCTGCGGCGAGCCTCGGAATGGAAGGGAGTTACTCTACGCGGCCGAGGCAGACGGCGAACCAGCCGCGCCGGTCGTTCCAGGTCGCGTTGGGCATGAACCCTGCGTCCACCAACATGGACTCGGCCTGACCGGGCTGGTATTTGTAGCTGTTCTCGGTGTGGATGCACTCGCAGCGACCGAATTCGACCGTCATGTCGAGCGCAGGAATCTGCACCGTCTGCGCCTTGCAGCTTTTCAGGTAGATCTCCATGCGCGATGCGGAGGCGTTCCACACTGCCCGATGGGCAAAGGCCGTGGTGTCAAAATCCGCGCCGAATTCCCTATTGATACGGACAAGCAGGTTTCCGTTGAAGGATGCTGTCACCCCTTCCGCGTCGTCGTAGGCGGCTAGCAGAATATCGGGACTCTTGACCAGGTCCACGCCCAAGAGCAGCGAGTCTCCCGGGCTGAGTGCTGCACGGATGCCGCGCAGGACCTGGGCTGACTCTTCCGGCTCGAAGTTTCCGATGCTCGAACCTATATACAAAACCAGTCGCCGCTCACCCGGAGCGGGCCGATCCAGTGCGAGACCCTCGGTATAGTCCATCACCTGGGGCGCCACCATCACATCGGGAAGTTCGCGCTCCAGGCGGACTTGCGCTTCTGCCAGCGCTGTAGCCGAGACGTCGACTGGCTCGTAGATGACCGGGCCCTGGCGCCGCACGGCAGCCGCGAGCAAGAGACGGGTCTTGTCCGCCGAACCCGCGCCCAGCTCCGTGATGCGCAGGCGTTCCCCCGCGGCGGCGCGGGCAATCATGGCTCCGGCGTCCGCTGAGAGGATCGCCCTCTCGGTGCGGGTCAGGTAGTATTCGGGGATCTCGGTGATTTGCTCAAAGAGGCGCGAACCCGCTTCGTCGTAAAAAAGCCAGGGGGGCAGCCGTTTCGGGCTCGACGCAAGCCCGTTCCGAACCGCCGTGGCGACCCGTTCTGAGATGCGCGCTTCGGCAATAGGAAGAACCGTGATCGCCATTCGTTTTTTGGATGCGGCAACCGCGCCGCCGGTTACGATTTCGCGAGTCGAATTCCGGAAAACTGCCAACGTGTCCCCGGCGGGAAAAAATTGCGATAGCTGGGCCGAATGTGCGCCGCCGGTGTGACGCAAGAGCCGCCCCGGAGCACCATCTGTCCACTCATGAATTTTCCGTTGTATTCCCCGAGCGATCCGGGCAGCGGCTGAAATCCCGGATAGCCCAGATACGCGCTAGCCGTCCACTCCCAACAGTCCCCCCACCACTGCCATTGCATAGAGCACTGGTTTTGGACCAGCGCTGTGGCGGGGGAAGAAGCGGGCGCCGGCATCAATCTTCCCGAGTCCAACAGATTGCCTTCGATCGGCAGTCCCTTCATCGAGTCTTGGGCTGCGGCTTCCCATGCGAACTCCGTGGGCAAGCGACAGCCCGCCCATCGCGCATAGGCGTCGGCTTCAAAGTAGCTCACCTGGCCCACCGGCGTTGTTTCCAGCTCGTCCAGGGCGAATTCTCCGCGCAGAGTAAAGACGCTCCCGCGATCTTTCTCTTTCGACCAGTAGAGCGGCGCGCGCCAGCCGTTGTGCTGCACCGCATCCCATCCGGCAGAGAGCCAAAGCTCCGGCCGCCGGTAGCCACCATCGGCGATGAAATCGGCATATTCGCCGCAGGTGACGAGGCGCGTCGCCAGCGCATAGGGATCGAGCCAAACCCGGTGACGCTGCAATTCGTTGTCGAAGCAGAATCCTTCGCCGTTGTGGCCCACTTCGACGAGGCCGCCAGAAAAGTCGGCAAAGTGCAGCGGAGAGGCTTGCCTTGCTGAGGATTCCGTCGGGTTCTCGCCAGCTGAAGCAGGCTTGTACGCCGGACGCAGCGGGTTGGTGAAGAACGCATGCAAAATGTCGGTGAACAGGAGTTCCTGGTGTTGTTCCTCGTGGTTCGCCCCAAGCTCGATGCGCTTGAGCGCCTCGGGGTCCGGATTGCTCTCGAGCAGCCGCTCCACCGCCTCGTCGACGTGTTCGCGGTAGCGCAGGATTTCGTCGAGCGCGGGGCGCGAAAACGACGAGCGCAGGCGCTTCTCAGGAAACGCTGCGAAACTCTGGTAATAACTGTTGAAGAGCCAAACAAAATCAGGGTGGAAGACCTTGTAGCCGGGCTCGAATTCGCGCAGAACAAACGACTCAAAAAACCAGGAAGTGTGCGCCAGGTGCCATTTGGCAGGCGAAGCGTCCGGAGACGATTGCACCATCATATCTTCCGGAGTAAGAGGCTCGACGATGGCGAGGGTCCGCTGGCGGGTGATGCGGAATCGTGCAGCAATATCGGTGCGAATGGCAAACGATGCGATCGTGCTCACTTTGCGCCCTCTTGTGTTCGGATGACTCGCGCTAATTTTCCGATGCTAGAATTCGCTCTTCCGGCAATCGTTGGATCCCTTTTCCGCATCCCACGGGTCAACCGCGTGTCGTACGTCACGGAGATTTGAGTGTACCAATGCGATACCGATGCAGGGCCCATTCGCTCCGGTTTGACCCTTTCGGGTACCGTTTTACAAATCTGGCTTCTGTCGTGTGGCCAATTGCACCAAAAAGGTGGTCTAATTCCCTACGGACGATCCTCAAGATTTGTCGCCCAGATTCCTTCTTGAGGAGGGAATATGTACAGGTTCGATGAAGGCCGCTGGCTGCCGGCCACAATAATTTCCGTAGCCCTATTCGCAGTGCCCTTCGAAGTCGCGGCACAGAGCTCGACCTCTCAGTTCCCCACAGCCACGCCGACGCTCGGAACCACGGTCGTTCCGATTCCGCAACCCACTCCAGAAGCGCTGGGGGACTCGCTGATGGCGCATCGCCGCTACCAGGCCGCGATCGAAGCGTACAAGCAGACTCCGGCGATGACCGCCGACGTGTGGAACAAGATGGGCATCTCCTTCCAGATGATGTTCAATTTGCAGGACGCGACCCGCTGTTACCAGGCGTCATTAAAGCTCGAGCCCAAGAACGTGAATGTTTTGAATAACCTGGGTACGGTTTACGACTCATTAAAGCAGTACAAAATGGCCGTAAAAATGTATCATAAGGCTCTCAAGATCGACCCAAAATCGGCGCTCGTTCTCAAGAACCTGGGGACTGATCTGCTGGCGCAGCACCAGTACAAAAAAGGCTGGGAAGTCTACAAGACCGCCCTTGCTGCCGATCCGCAGATCTTCGACCACAACCCCGGTCCGCGGGTGGAAAATCCCGCTTCAGTTCAGGATCGGGGCGCCATGAATTACTACATGGCCAAGGGCTGCGTACGCGCGGGCAAAAATGACCGGGCGATTGAATATCTGCGCATGGCGCTGAACGAAGGTTTCACTAATCCCAAGAAACTCGCTGCCGACCAGGAATTCGCGGGGTTGCACGGGGTTCCGGCCTTCGAGCAGTTGATGGCCGAGCAGAAGGCGCAGTAAGCGGACGATGGGTTGAGCCCTTCGGATCCATTCGACCCGCGTGCCGTATCCAACCGCAGCACTGTCCTCCTTCCGGGCTCAGTGCTGAACCTGCGTTCATTCCCCGGCGTGTTCCGGCCTGCTCTTCTTCCTGGTGTCGTCCCGAAAGGCGCGCCCTGCGTCTATGCATACAGGCATTCCCACGAAAAGCGTGGAGTTGTGAATGAAAGTTAGCTGTCTCGTCGCGATTCTTCTTGCCGCTTTGTATGGCGCGGCATCCGCCAATTTATTTGCTCAGGATGCGCCTGGTTCGCAAACGCAAGGACCAGGTGGCGGGGTGCAACGCAGCGGCCGCGGCGGCGGCATGATCGGGATGGGGATGGGCCGCGGAACGGTAGGTACAGTAACCGAGGCGACAGCCGACCATTACACCATCAAGACGGAATTGGGCGACATCTACACCGTTCATTTCAGCGTGAATACGCGCATTATGAAGCAGCCGCCCGGGCAGCCGCGCCGGGGCCAGGGTCAGGGGGATGGCGGCGAGCGCACACCGCCGCAGCCGATCAAGGCTACAGACATCAAGGTCGGCGACGTGATTGCTGCCAGCGGCGAAGTCGACGCGAACGCAAAATCGGTGGGTGCTGTCTTCGTGATGCTGATTGATCCGGAGCGCGCCAAAGAGATGCGTGCGATGGAAGCCAATTACGGCAAGACCTGGCTGATGGGCCGCGTGACCGCGATCAACGAAGTGAAGGTCAGCCTGGAGGGCGGCCCGGATCGTGCAGCTCATAGCTTCGTGGCAGACGAGAACACTATGTTCCGCAAACGCCGCGACCCAATTACGCTGGCCGATGTGCAAGTCGGCGACATGGTGCGCGTTGAGGGAACAATCAAGGACGGCGTTTTTGTGGCGACAAATGTTGCCGTAATGAGTCCGCCGCCCAATGGAGGACCTGATCGCGGCCCCAACAATGGCCAGCAGCCGGGGCATGTGCCGGGACCGCCGCAGTAGCTGCGGTACTTGAAGTTCTTAGTTCGTAGTTCGAAGTTCTTAGTTCTTAGTTCCGAGTTAGGAGCCTGTAGTTCCCTATTTCCTATTTCCTATTCCCTGTCCTTCCCCCCGGTTCGTCTTCCGATCTCCGCCCTTCATCCGCTTCTTCGGCCTTCCATCGGAAATCCCGCGCGCCCTGGTCCCGCCCCGGTTATCGTCCGGACAAGCAATAAAGGAAAGGGATCAGCTCTCATGGAAACAGCAGACGCCCTCGTCCACGTGGATGCAGTGACCCGCAAGTTTCCGCTTGACCACAGTTCGGTGACGGCGCTCGACCACACCAGTCTCCGCGTTGAGGCCGGCGAATTCCTCGCCATTGCGGGGCCAAGTGGCAGCGGCAAATCCACCCTCCTCAACCTCATCGGCTGCATCGACAAGCCCACTTCAGGCCGTGTCTTCATCGGCGGCGTGGATACTTCGCAGCTTTCGCCGGGTCGCACGACCGCGCTGCGCCGCGAAAAGATCGGCTTCGTCTTTCAGACATTCAATCTCATCCCCGTTTTCACAGCGGCGGAAAATGTCGAGTTCCCTCTGCTCGTGCAGCGCGTGAGCGCAGGTGAGCGTCGCGCCCGCGTGGCGGAGGCCCTCGAAAGCGTGGGACTCGCAGCACGCGCGCATCATCGTCCCGATTTGCTCTCGGGCGGCGAGCGCCAACGCGTTGCTGTGGCCCGTGCGATTGTGGGCCGCCCCGCACTGGTGCTGGCAGACGAGCCCACCGCCAATCTCGACACGCGCAATGCTACGCAACTGATCGACCTGATGCGCGACCTGAATCGCGTGCTCGGGCTCACGTTCATCTTTTCTACCCACGACCTGCGCCTGCTGGAACACACACCGCGCATCGTCCGCCTCACCGACGGGCAGGTGGTGTCAGACAGTAGTGCAGAAGGAGACAGCCATGGGCAAGTTCTTGCTGCTTGCATTTCGTAATGTCTTTCGCAATAGCCGCCGCACGGTGATGACGCTGATGATGGTGGGAGGCGGCGTGGCCGGCCTGCTGCTCGTGGGCGGATTCTTCGCCTTCATGTTTCGCGGATTGCGCGAGAGCACCATCCGCACCGGCCTTGGCCACATCCAGATCTTCACCGCAGAACATTTCCAGCGCGATGAGGTGCATGTGCTCGACACGGGCATCAGCAATTGGCGGCGTGTGGCGACTTCCGTTGGATCGGGCGCTCACGTGCGCGGCGTCGCTCCACGCATCGAGTTCTATGGCATGCTTTCGAACGGCGTGAAGTCGTCCGTGTTCATGGGCAGCGCCGTCGAGCCCGACATCGAGCGGGCGATGGGGTTCAGTCCGCGTCTCGCCTCCGGCAAAGATCTCGGCAACAACTCGAATGGCGAAGTGGAAGCACTCGTCGGGACCGGCGTGGCGAAATCGATGAGCGTGAAAGTTGGCGACGGGCTGACGATTCTTGCGGTCACGGCTGATGGCGCGCTGAACGGCCTCGACGTGCGGATCGTGGGTATCGTCAACACCGGCTTCAAGGATCTGGATGATCGTTATCTGCGGATCACGCTGCCATCCGCGCAGCGGTTGCTGCAAACTGATCGCGTGACCAACCTGGTCGTCGGCCTCGACAACACGGAAAACACGGATTCCGTTGCCGCCACTCTGATTCCCGAGTTACACGGCCAGTCGCAGCCCATGGTGCTCCGGAAGTGGATCGATCTCGCCGCCTATTACATGCAGGTGCGGACGCTCTTCAGCGGTATCTTTCTTTTCCTGGGCATCATTGTCTTCTTCATGGTTCTGATGGCGAGCATCAACACGCTGCTGATGGCAATGTTTGAGCGTACCCGCGAAATTGGCACGATGCTTGCGATGGGCACGCCGCGCCTATGGATCGTAGCCCTCTTCATGGTGGAGGCCACGCTCACCGGCCTCTTCGGAGCTGCAGCGGGCGTGCTCGGCGGCAATCTGCTTGGCGTCGCACTCAATGCATCGGGATTGCATCTGCCTCCACCGCCGGGAACCGATGTGCCCATGGCCTTCCAGGTCTTACACGTGCCGGAGCTGATGGTCGGGGCTTCTCTGCTTGTCATCTTCTCACTCGCACTCGCATCCATCCTGCCGGCGATCCGCGCATCGCGGCTGCAAATTGCGGAGGCACTCGCCCATGTCTAAAGTCGATTGCACCCTACGTTGGTTTTTGACGCTGTTCGTCATCGCGTTGCTCGTTACGTACGCACTGGTGAGCCATGCGGCATCACTTCCCACGCCGGACGCAGAATCACTTCTGAAACGCTCCGATGCATTTCGCAACGGATGGCCTGCCTACGTCGTGAACGTGAAGATCACCACCTATGAGGCGGGCAGGTCGGACGAGGAGCACCTCTACGAAGTCTCGCAAAAGGGCACGGACAAGACCTACGTCGACTTCATGAGTCCGCGCGAAAAGGGCCGCCATCTGCTGATGCTGGGCGACGACATGTGGGTTTATCTGCCCGACACCAGCCGCCCGGTACGCATCACGCCGCTGGAGCGCCTGACCGGTGACGCTTCGAACGGCGATGTGGCGCGTACGAACTACGCAGTTGATTACTCGCCTGCATTTCTACGCAACGAAAAAGTAGGGGCAGTCGATTGTTCCGTGCTCGAATTGACCGCGAAGCGCAAAGGCGCAACCTATCAGCGAATTCTGTACTGGCTGCGTACGGAAGATGCGCGCCCGGTGCGTGCAGAGTTTTATCTCACCTCGGGCAAACACATCAAGTCTGCCACCTTCGACGAATACGAGCCTTATGGCGGGAAAACTCTGCTGCACAAGCTTACGCTTTACGACGAGATTCGGCATGACTCGCACAGCATCCTCGAATACTCCGGGGCCACGCAGCGCAACTTGCCCGACAAACTATTCAACCAGGGTCGCGCAGACAGGTTCTGATCGATTTTGACTATGAAATGCCTCGTGCTCATTTCGGGTGCTCTGCTGTTGGCTGGGTCGTGTTGCGCTCGCGCGCAGGGCGCGGCGGCCTCTGAGGAGAGTTCGCTTAAAACGCGCTACTCCGTCTCGGTGATCGACGATGCCACGTTCTACGGTAACCTGCGCGAGCCGCTTCCCGGCGTTCTCAACCAGGTTCTGGTCGAGCCGTCCTTCGGTCTGCATTATCAGAGCCGTCTCAGCTTCTCTACCAGCTTGATCGGACTTGCCCGGACTTACTCCGATAACTACTCGCAGCTTCGGGTCAAGGAGAGCTTCGCAGGTGTGTCCGCCGGCGATTTCGATTTCACTGCCGGTCGCAAGATGGTGCGCTGGGGTACGGGTTATGCGTTCACCGCGGCGGGCGTGCTTGATCCGCCGCGCAATCCGACTGACCCGACGGACAGGCTCAATCTGAATGAAGGCCGCGACATGGTGAAAGCGGATTGGGTCGGGGGCCCGCACGCACTCACAGTCGCGTGGTCTACCGCTGCGCTCGCTCCCGCAAGCGCTAACCTGCACGACACGACGGCCTTCCGGTATAACGTTCTGGTGCATGGATTCGATACTTCGCTGATTGCTGGGCATGATCGCGATTCCGACTCGTTCGGCGGCGTTACGTTTACGCGCGTCCTTGGCCAGGCCTGGGAAGTGCATGGCGAGGGGATGTGGCGCGATCAGGCTGCTGTGCTTCTGGGCGGCAAGTTCACCTTGCATTCCGGCGTTTCGTTTATCGGCGAGTTCTATACGCCGCCCAATACCGCGTACTATCGCGACATGTCCATCTCTCCTCTTGCAGGCCGCCAGCATTATGCCTTCGTGTATGCCGGCAAGACACGCCTGCGCGAGCTGCCGGGCTGGAAGGAGTGGGACGTTTCAGGCTCGATCGTCGCGAATCTCAACGACCATAGTTACACCGGCGTCTTCGACGTGAACCGCTGGTTCGGCAATCATTTCTCTTCCTATTTGCACTTGGAGATACCGCACGGCGGCAAAACGTCGGACTTCGGCGCAGCGCCGTACTCTACGGCCACATCGCTTGGCGTGCGATTCCAGCTATGAACGACTGCACCGATCCCACCTTGCCCACCTCTGCCAATAGGTCAAGGGTGATTCCCAGTTATGGCCCGTTCCTAACCAGGGCGGTTTGGATTGTCTCCGGCGCGACGCTGGTCATCTTGCTCCTGTTTCTCTCTTCGGGTCGCATCAGGCTGTCGCAGATTGGAGCCCAGATTGTTGGGGATTTTACTTATTCTGCCTTGATCGCCGTCCCTTCCATTTTCATCCTTACTCGAGTTTCTCTTCGCTACACCAACAGATTCCCCAGGCTGATCTTTCTCATACAAGCTCTGGTGCTGGTTTGCACAGCTACCGCCGGAACATTTGCCGGCGACCTGATCTTTGTGTCCGCAGGCATCATTCGCCGCGGCGGCTTTTGGCTTGAATTGCGGGAATCCCTCCCCTTTAGCATCGTGATCTCCCTGATGTTTGGCCTCAGCATCAGCACGTTCGAGACTCTCCGCTATAAACTCCAGGCTGCCACTCTCGAACTGCGCACTCGCCAGGTAGAACAGGAGCGCGCCAACAAGCTGCTGGTTGAAGCGCGCCTGTCATCGCTTGAATCACGCATTCATCCGCATTTTCTTTTCAATACGCTTAATTCGATCGCCGCGCTGATTCCTACTGATCCCGTGCGCGCGGAAGCTACCGTCAGCAAGCTTGCTTCGCTGCTCCGCTTTTCGCTCAACGCAAATCACGACAGCCTTGTCCCCTTAGCACAGGAGCTCAAAGTGGTGCGCGACTATCTCGAAATCGAGTCGACGCGCTTTGGCCCGCGCCTGCGCTATGAAATAACCGTGCCGGAGTCCCTCGGCTCGGTCAAGGTGCCACCGCTCGCGTTGCAGTCGCTGGTGGAAAACAGCGTGAAGCATGTGGCCGCGCAACGCAGCGAAGGAGCCACGATTCAAATTGCGGGATTGAAAGCGAATGGCCGCATGCAGCTCGACGTCACTGACGATGGTCCGGGATTTTCGCTCGGATCCATCTCGCCGGAACACGGGCTGGGCAATCTTTCCGCGCGGTTGCGACTGCTGTTTGACGATGCCGGGCAGCTTGACGTGACACGCGAGGATGGGAAAACCATTGCGCGCATCTCGTTCCCTGCAGAATCGTAGAATTTAATGGAAGCCACAGCTTTACGTGCTTATTTAGTGGATGACGAACCGCTGGCCACCGAGCGGTTGGAACGATTGCTGGCGGCATTTCCGATCGTTGAGATTGCCGGCAGCGCCGCGGATCCCTCGCGTGCCGTCGAGTTTCTGAACAGCCCTGATGCCGCGGAGATTGACGTCCTCTTCCTCGACATCGAGATGCCGGGCATGAATGGCTTCGAATTGCTGTCGCGGCTCACGCGCCAGCCCTTCGTGATCTTCACGACAGCCTACGACCAGCATGCCCTGCGTGCTTTCGAGGCCAACACGATCGACTACCTGCTGAAGCCGATTGAGGCCGACCCGTTGCAGCGGGCGCTGAACAAGCTGGGAAAGCTGCGGCCCGTGACGAAACCCGAGTGGCAGCAGAACCCCGAATTGCCTGCGATGCTGCGCGAATTAGCGGCGTCACTTCAGCTCAAACAAACCGGCCATCCGCACCGTATTGCATCGCGGATTGGAGAGCGCATCTCGTTTCTGTCGCTCGATGACGTGACCCATTTCATCGCGCAGGACAAGCTGACCTACGCGGTAGTGAACGGCCGCAGCCATTGCGTGGATCAGACCATCGTAGAGCTTGAGCACCGTCTCGACCCCGCGAAGTTTCTGCGCATCCATCGTGGCGCACTCGTCAATGTCGATTGGGTGCACGAAGTGAATTCGTGGTTCGCCGGCAAAGTTGTTCTCACGTTGAAGGACGCCGCGCACACGCAGCTCACCGTAGCGCGGGATCGCGTGCGCAGTGTGAAAGAGCGGCTGGGAATTTAGTAGGGATGCCCGGGTCTCAGATGCAGACCTGGGCACCCATATTCGTGATGATTGAAGCAGTGTGAAAACCAGATCCTTCGCCCCAAGCGCGCGGGTTCTCAGGATGACACATTCATTTTGACGAGACATGTCGGACAGGACATTGGACTCCCCTATCCGCCCATGAACATGCCGCCGTTTACGTCGAGGACGTGGCCGGTGATATAGGCTGCCCCATGCGAGGCGAGAAACGCGACCGATTGCGCAATCTCGACGTCGGTGCCCGCGCGTCCCAGCGGAATCTGCACCATCATCACTTCGCGCTGTTTTTCATCGAGCACGGCAGTCATCGGCGTCTCAATGTACCCCGGGGCGACGGCGTTGACGGTCACATTGCGCGACGAGACTTCGCGTGCCAGTGAACGCGTGAACCCGATGAGGCCGGCTTTTGAAGCTGCATAATTGACCTGACCGGCCTGGCCGGTGCGGCCAACGACGCTGGTGATGTTAATGATTCTTCCCCAGCGGTTGCGCAGCATTGCGGGCAACAGCGCCTGCGTCAACAAGAATGCTCCCGTCAAATTCGTACCGAGAACGTCATCCCAGTCGGCGCGTTTCATGCGCATCATGAGTCCATCGCGCGTGATGCCCGCGTTGTTGACGAGGATCTCCACCTTGCCAAAGCGGTCGAGGATCGATTTCGCGCCGGCCTTGATGGACTCTTCGCTCGCAATGTCGAGTACGAATGCCGCAGCCTGTCCGCCGGCAGCCGCGATCTGCGCTGCGACTTCGGCCAGCTTGACCTCATTCCGTGCCGCCAGCGCGACGGTGGCTCCGGCCTTTGCCAACTCGAGCGCGCATGCCCTGCCAATGCCCTGACTCGCTCCTGTGACCAGCGCAACTTTTCCCTGCAAATCCGCCATCGTGCTTCATTCCTCCGCACGGCGAATCAGAGGCCAGCCGTGCTCTTCCGAAGGTCATTATAGGGACCGTGGCTTGGGTCGAGGGTCAGGATGCGTTTGTCCCCAAGAAGGGAGATCAGAAAATTGGTGCCGCTTGCAGCTACTGCCCAGCGGCGATCAGGCCGAGGGCATGGCCTGTGCGGGAATGCGCTGGCGCCGGCGGGCCGGGGCAGCCAACTCGGGCGGCCACATATACACGGCGAGGCGCCGCGAGTAGTGCAGGATGGGCTCCTGATCCTGAATGTCGATGCCGATCGAGGCCGGCAAATCATTGACCTCGATCTCGGCCGCAGCGTCTTCGAGCGGCCACGGCACGTGGTGCACGTTCGCGCGCACCAGCTCTCCCGCGGTGTTGTGCGTGAACAGGCAGTAGCGCTCGGTCAGAAAATACTCGATCGTCCCGCAGCGGCTCTCGGCCAGCTTACGGGTGGGGCCAAGTCCCCGATAGCGCGCTTTGAAGATGACGGGCTTGGAGACAAAGCGCCGGCGGCTGAAAAAGGAGAATTCGCGTTCCGAGTGCGCGTCGATGCGCATTTCGGCCCAGTAATAGGGCATGCGATAAAAGCTGCGGGCGACCATCACGGCGAGCAGGTTGGCGCCATCGAGGGAGAAGAAGTACACGCCTGGTGTGCCGGTGCGATGATCGCGCACATAGGTGCGGAGATTCAGTTCCGGGAAACTGCGCGCGCCGGGAATGGTCGGCACGCCGCGCACCTTGATGCGGTCCATCCAGAAAGGAACAACGCCGATCCAGGCCGAGCCCTCGAATGTGTCAAGGTGCAGGCCTTCCGGCAGCAATGCGGCCACCTGGGATGGCTGGGCACGATAGTGCGCAAAGAGAAGGTCGTTCCACCGCTGGGTCATTGCCCATCGGCCGGGCGGCAATGGCCGTGGCCGCTGCGATGTGCGCACCTTGATCTCCCGCATGGCCCCCTCCGCAACTCCTAGGCTATCGAACGTCACTATGAGGGCGTGACCGGCCCTTCAGTGGTTCTCCAGTTGATTCCGGAGAATCGACGTCGTCAAGCACTTTTCCTCAAGAAAAAGACGCCTCATTCGCTGCGGTGTCACCAGGGTGCTGGAGAACCGCTCTCATGCCGTATTCTGGTCGCGAGCCCAACCGAATGTCCAGTGAAACTTTTCTCCCCGCAGGCGCGCGCAATCAGACCGACGTTTTCGCTGTCCACGGCGCCGATCCTGAGGTGTTGGCCTACGCCATGGCCAAGTATTCCCGTTCCGCGCTTTCGATGCGCGAGTCGCTGACCGAGATCAGCGCCCAGCGCGCCGAGCAGTTCCTCAACACATTTTATTTTCAATACGGTCACCGGTCGATTGCCGACCTGGCGCATCTTGCTTTTGCCGTGGAGCGGCTGAGCCTGCTGGCGGCCATCGTTCTGGTGGATGAGCAGCGGTGGGATGGGCAGGAGCGTTCGACGAGGTACCAGAATTTCCTGAAATCGGGCTGGTTTTTCCCGGATTTTGGCGCGGATTCTGCTTCGGCGAAGTTGTATGCCGAGACCGTCGAGGGGTTGTTTGCAGCCTACCAGCGCACGACTGCGGCGGTGCAGGAAGCCTTGCGGCAGCGCGTGGCGAGGCCCGAGACGATGAAACCCGACGCCTACGAGCGGACGCTGAAGGCTCGCGCGTTTGACGTTGCCCGCAACCTGCTGCCGCTGGCAACAAATACGTCTCTTGGCCAGATTGTGAATGCGCGCACTCTGGAGACCCAGGTTTCGCGGCTGCTTTCAAATCCCATGGCCGAGGTGCGCGACCTGGGGCGCAGGCTTCGGGATGCGGCGACGGGACCAGCCTGGAATGTGTACGGACAGGCAGGTGCTGCGTTCGTGGAAAAGCTTGCTGCGGACCCCGAGCTGGCCGCTGAAGCTGCCGCGCTGCTGACACGCGAGGTGCGGACTGCACCGACGCTGGTGAAGTACGCCGAACCAAATGCGTATTTGATGGAGACGCGCGCCGAGCTGGAGCGCGTTGCTGCGGAGCTGCTGAACGATCTGCCTGTCGCATCAGCTCCGGTTGTCGATCTTGTGGAGCGGACGGAGACCCTGGAAGTGGAACTGGCGGCGACGCTGATTTATTGGGCGAGTGACCATCCGTATCGGCAGGTACGCGATCTGGTCGCGAATCTTCCTGAGAGCCGTGTCACGGAAATCATTGAAACGGGTTTGCAGCGTCGCGGGCGTCACGACGAGGCTCTGCGTGCATTTCATGCCGGGGCAGCGTTACGGTTCGACATTCTGATGGACATCGGCGGGTTCCGCGACATGCATCGGCATCGGCGCTGCGTGCAGATCAAGCAGGAATTTACCGCGCGGCATGGCTATGAGACGCCGATGGTAGGCGACCTGGGCGCAGACGTGAACCTGCTGGCCGAAGCGGGCGCTCTTGACGATTACAAGGCTGCAGCGAGCGCTGCGCATCATACGAGCGCGCGAATTGCTGCGAGCGCCGCACCGGAAGCTACAGTCTCCGCGCTCTATTTGTTGCCGCTGGCTACGCGCGTGCGATGTCTGTTCAAGATGGATTTTGCGGAAGCGCAATACATCAGCGAACTGCGGTCGGCGCCAGCGGGACACTTCAGTTATCGGCGTGTGGCTTGGGAGATGTATTTAGCGGTGCAACGGCAGCATCCGACGCTGGCAAAGTATATTCGAGTCACCGATTTCACCGAGCCGATTGATTTGCTGCAGCGGTAAAAGCCGCTAACTGCCCGCCGTGGCTTGTTCGGGTTTCGTCCGCCGTGGCCGCAGCGCTTCCGACGTCAAGCCCTCGGCTTTGCGCAGGTCAGGGAACCACACGGACCAGAGGCCGGCAACAGCAAGCGCACCGATACCGCCGATGATCGTGGCGCGCACGGCGCCCCACCACTGCGCGGTGAGCCCGCTTTCAAATTCGCCCAGTTCATTCGACGCGCCGATAAACAACGAATTCACGGCGCTGACGCGGCCGCGCATCTCGGGCGGCGTGGCCAATTGCAGCAGCGATCCGCGAATGATCACGCTGATGGTATCGGCCGCGCCGCTGACTGCGAGCGCCGCCAGCGAAAGCCACAAATTGCGCGACAGGCCGAAGACTACCGTGGCCGCGCCGAAGATGGCAACGCACACGAAGAGTCGCTTGCCCGCGCTGCGGTTGATGGGGAATCGCGCCATGGCCAGCGACATGGTGAGTGCACCGATGGCCGGCGCCGCGCGCAGAATGCCCAGCCCGCGCGGTCCGGTGTGGAGAATTTCGTTGGCAAAGATCGGCATCAGCGCAACGGCGCCGCCGAGAAGCACCACGAAGAGGTCCAGCGAAAACGAACCGAGCAGCAGAGGCATGCTCCATACATATTTGAAGCCGGCCAAAACCACTTGCAGCGAGAGGTCGCGATGCTCCATCCTGCCGGGCCTCACCTGGAGGCTGCCGATAAGAACGAGAAACCACACTAGCGTTACCAGTGTGAAGACATAGACGATCCCTGCTCCTTCCATGCGGGTGCCGCGGATCCAGCCCGCGAGGGGGAGCGTGAACAGCAACCCGCCGAGCGCTGGGCCGGTGACGTTGGCGAACTGGAAGATTGCGCCGCCCCACGTGACCGCGTTGACGAAGTGTTTCTCCGGTACAAGGTGTGGGATAAGCGCCGAGCTTGCGGGGCCAGAGAAGGCGCGGCCCATACCGATGAGGAAGAGCACCGCGTAGATGGGATACACGCTGCGCACTCCCTGATGCGCAAACACAGCGAGGGTGATCGAGCAGAGCACCTGCACCGAGTAGCAGACGAGGATGACGCGTCGACGGTCGAAGCGGTCGGCCACATGCCCGGCGGGCAACAGGAAAAACAGGCCGGGGAGGAAAAGCGCGAGGCCGGTGTAGCCGAGATCGAGCGCGCGATGGGTGATGGAATAGACCTGCCACGCGACCGCAACCGATTGCGCCTCTGCTCCAAGGATCGCTCCAGCGCGAGCCATTTGATAGAGCCTGAAGTCGCGCGAGGCAAAGGCTTCCAAACCTCGTCGGTGAGGTTCTGCGGGAGGGGAATCCATCTGCTCTCTAGGGTATCGTGTCGGCTTGCCCAAGGAACGGGAATGACATGGAGCCATAGCCGACGAGATGCAAGTCCTGCAAACACAGGCCTTTTGGGGGACAGATCACCGCAGGAACTTGACTTGGTTCCGGTTCGTTGCTACTGTCAATCTAATGAGTTCTGGCTGCCAATCGATGCGGTGCGCGTGTTGTTGAATGCTGCGCCGGTCGTGTGGATGAGCTAAGAAGACTCAAACGATTTCCATACGGCCGCGTATCAGCTTCCCGCTGACGCGGCCTTTCTCTTTTTCGACAGCGATTGAATCGAACACGTTTGCGCACCAGGGTCTCATGAGATTTGTCCTCTCCAATTCGCAGCTCCGCACCCCCGCCGCCCGGCGGAGTGGTTGTTGTTGTAGCCGCTGACTCGACTTCCCTTTTTTGAAAACTTGCGCGCCGAGAATTGACCTCTGAGCTGATCCGCTGCGCAATCTTCCCCAGTCCTGGAAAGCCAGGCTAATCGATCACCAGCAACTCTTCAGGAGAAACCGTGACACTCGCAGCAAAGTTGTATCATATTTTTGCCCTCGTCACTTTCGCTGGCGCACTTACTGCGCAGGCGCAGGTCGTCGGCGCCAATCTCAGCGGCTCAGTCCATGATGCGAGCGGCGCCTCCGTCTCTGGTGCAACGGTCGTGGTGCGCCAGGCCGAAACAGGAGCCACCCGCACCCTCGCCACCGATTCAGAAGGCCGCTTCTTCGCGCCTTCCGTGCCCGTCGGACCTTATACGGTCTCGGCCGCGCATGAGGGGTTTGAGACGCAGCAACAGACCGGCATCACGCTGACAGTGGGCCAGAGCCTGCAGTTGAACTTCGTGCTCGGGCTCGCGACAGTTCAGCAGCAGGTGGTGGTGGTCGACTCCGGCGAGACCGTGAACACGACGACGCAACAAACTGCCGGCCTGATCGACGAGCGCCAGGTGAAGGAACTGCCGCTGAATGGGCGCAGCTATGACGAGTTGCTTACGCTAAATCCAGCAACGGTGAATTACACCAACGAGCGCTCGGGCGGCATCGGGACTTCGAATTCGTCTGTTGGGAACATGTTTGCTGTGGGCGGACGGCGGCCCCAGGACAATCTTTTTCTGCTCAACGGAATCGAATACACCGGCTCGTCGCTCATCAACGTGACGCCCGGCGGCACCAGCGGCCAGTTACTTGGTGTGGATGCGGTGCGCGAGTTCAACGTGGCCTCGGACACGTACGGCGCGACCTATGGCAAACGCGATGGAGCGCAGGTCAGCATTGTTACTTCGTCGGGCACGAATCATCTGCGCGGAACAGCATTTGAATTCGTGCGCAACAGTGCACTCGATGCGCGCAACTACTTCGACCAAGGCAACATTCCTGAATTTCAACGGAACCAGTTCGGCGGATCGCTCGGCGGCCCCATTCGCGCCAACAAACTTTTCCTCTTCGGCAACTACGAAGGCTTCCGCCAGAACTGGGGACTGAGCGCGGTAACACTGGTGCCCGACAATGAGGCGCGCCTGGGCTACCTGCCCAACTCCGCGGGCGCGGAGCAAAAGGTCGGCGTCAACGCCGCTGTCGCGCCTCTGCTCGCGCTATGGCCAGTGCAGAACGGCCCTGAGCTGGGCGGCGGCATCGCCGAGGCCTTCAGCCATCCGCCGCAGCACATTCGCGAGGACTTTGGCACGGCCCGTTTCGACGATAACCTTAGCGGCAAAGACTTGCTGTTTGCTGTGTACACAGTCGACGACAGCACGGCCAACACGCCTTCGCAGAATCCGCTGAGTTACATCAACGAGAGCCTGCGCGAACAGGTTGCCAGCGTGCAGGAGCAGCACGTCTTCTCGCCCGCTCTGCTGAATACCGCACGCTTCGGCTACTCGCGCGCCAGCTATTTCTTTACCGGCTACTCGCCCGTCTCGTTGCCGGGCTGGGTCACGGGCGAACCGATCGGCGCCATCGTCATCAGCGGCAGCACGGCCTCGAATGGTGCATCGGCGATTTCGCAGGCAGGGTTGAATGTTGGCAGCAACAACACCGCGACGCGCAATCTCTTCACCCTGGACGATCATGTTTTCTGGTCGCGCGGGCGGCATCAGATTGAAGCGGGAGTGTGGCTGCAAAGGATTCAGTCGAACGACCTGCTGGCGCAGGATCAGTATGGACAGGCTTCGTTCAGCACGCTGCAGACGTTCCTGCAAGGCACGGTGAAGACATTCACGGTTGTTCCCTCACCCACCGAGCTCGGCTGGCGTTCGCTGGAAGGCGCGGGCTTCGCGGAAGACACAATCAAATTGACGCCGCGCCTTGAGTTACGCGCAGGCTTCCGCTCCGAATCGACAAACGGATGGAATGAAGGGCAGAATCGCGCGGCGAACTACGCCATCGTTGGCGGCGTTCTGCAAACGCAACCGGTCATTGGCGGCTCCGCACTGAGCAAGAATAACGCAGTGTTTCTGCCTGAGCCGCGCGTAGGCTTTGCGTGGGATGTCTGGGGCAACGGCAAGACCGCTGTCCGCGGCGGATTCGGTCTCTATCACGGCCTGCTCGATACGCTCGACTACCGCCTCGACCAGACTGCCCCGTTCAACACGGCCGAATCCATCTCCAACATCGCTGTCTCGAAGCTCACCATCACGCCGGGAACGCCGCCGCCCGCAGGCACGAAAGTCTCTCCGAGCAATGTGCAGCCCGACATTGCCACCCCCGCCGTGCTTACATGGAGCCTGCGCATCGAGCAACAAATCGCGCCGCGCACTTCTCTAACTTTGGGCTATGTGGGCTCGCACAGCTATCACCAGATTCTTTCGGAGGACATGAACGAGCCTGTACCGACCTTTGAGGCCGATGGAACGGCCTTCTATCCCACGGGCGCGGTCAATGCGAATCCAGCGCTCGCCAACTCGACATCTTGGGTGTCGCAGGGCGTCGGCTCGTATCACTCGCTGGTTGTCGACGTGCGCCGGTCGTTCGCGAGCGGCTTCCAGTTCCGCGGCAACTACACGTACTCAAAGAATCTCGACGACGGATCGGCATGGAATACCAGCGTCAGCGGCAACACGCCTGCGTTCGTCGAATTCCCGCTCGATCCGAAACTCGACTGGGGTCCGGCCGCGACGGACGTGCGCCAGCTTGGCTCAATCAACGGAAGCTATGAATTGCCATTCGGAGCGAATCGGCGTTTTCTGAATCATGCGGGCAAGCCCGTGAACTTCATCGTTGGCGGATGGACGGCAAGCGGCATCGTGACCGCGCAGACAGGTTTCCCGTTCTCGCCGCAACTTGGCTACAACCCCACGGGCAACGGCGACACGCGCAACCCGGTGCGACCCAATTGGAATCCGAATTTCACTGGAACGCTTTATCCGCGCACGCCTAATCAGTATTTCAACCCTGCTGCATTTTTGCCGCCGGCGACTGGGACTTACGGTAATGTCTCGCGCGATTCGCTCACGGGTCCAGGATCGACCGAGGTAGATTTCTCAGCAACACGCAGTGCGCATCTCACGGAGCGGCTCGGCCTGCAGTTCCGCGCTGAGTTTTTCAACATTCTCAACCACACGAATTTCCTGACGCCGAACGAAGTCGTCTACACTTCGGCCACGTCGGGCATTTCACCCACGGCTGGAGTGATCACGGCAACATCGACCACTTCGCGCCAGATTCAGTTCGGCGCGAAGCTGCAGTTCTAAACATGCGACGGTTTGCTCGGAACTAGCCGGTTCGAATCGAGCCGGTTTGCAACTGTCTGCCGGGGAGGAAAGGGCACGCGGTCTTGCCTGCATATCGACCGCATGGCTGTCCGCGCCGTGATCAGGCCGGAGGGCAGCCCGCCTCCCGGCATTACCCATTGGCCCGCCATGACGAAGCGATCGAGCCCCGGCAGCGTGTTGCGCAAGGGCTTGAACCCCGTACCAGGTTCGATCATCCAGCCTTCCATGCTTCCCTTCCAATTACCTGTGTAGCGAATGACCGTAGCAGGCGTCGAAATATCGATCACCTCGATCGCTTTGCGAATGTCCGGCACCCTCTTTTCGAGAATTGCAATGACCGACTCTGCCAGGCGATGTTTCTCCGCGCAGTAACGCTGCCGATCCTTCTTCTGCAAGTCGACCCAATACTCGAAGTTGCGCGTGGGAAGAAAGCACGTCACGGCCGTCTCGCCGGCTGGAGCGAAGGTCGGGTCAAAGTTGAAGAAGCGGAATCCGATCTGGTGAAGATACGTGCCGCAATCCACATGGAACGGTGAATCGAGGATGATTGTCTCCATTCCTGGACGGTCCTTCAGATCCATTGCGACGCCCAGCGACACCTGCGCGTACGAGGGGAAGGTCGGCATTTTGTCGTATGTCTTCCTGATCGTCTCGTCTGAGTATTTGCCGTTTAGAAGTTCGTTGATCGTCGCGTAGCCATCCGCGGCGGACACCACCCAATCGGCATCGATGGTCTCGCCATTGGCCAGCTTCACGCCGACTGCTTGATTGCGCTCGACGAGAATCCGATCCACTTTCGCATCGAGACGCACGCGCCCACCCAGGCTGGCTAGTTTCTCTTTGATGCCGCGAATCAGCGCCTGCGAGCCGCCGATGGCATAGCCCGCGTTGCCCGTGTTCATGAACGCCAACGAGAAAACCATGGCGATGGCAGACAACTGCCCCATCTCTCCTCCGCCGAGGAAGCTCCAGATCAATGGATCGCTAAATCTTTCTGAGTAATCTCTGCCGGAGATGCCGGACAGTTTCCCCAGCAACCGCAGGCACAACGGCTCGCGCAGAAGCGTCATGGCATTCGCGGTCCGGCTTGCTGCCGGATCGGGCATCCTGAATTGGCCCAATTTGCGAATGTACCCCGTCAGGCGGAGAATCTCCTTTTTGTCCTGGGGTGCGCGCCGCAAGAGCTCCGCCTCCAGCCGGTCCACATTTGTGTAGATGGTCAGGGTGTCGCCGCTCTCGGTTTCAATCCGCGTAAACACCTCGGGATTGACGAAAGTCAGTTTGTCGATGTCGAGAACGTCTTGCCATTGCGCGTGCATGTCGCCGCCAGGCTTCGATCCCAACAGCCAGTGCAGGCAGGTTTCAAACGTGTAGTGTCCTCGCTGCCAGCTTGTCGCCAGGCCGCCGGCCACCGAATTCATCTCCAGCACTTCTGCCTGGTAGCCGCATTTCTGCGCATAGACCGCGGTGCACAGCCCGGCGATGCCGCCGCCGACGATCTCAAGTTTCCGGCCATTTTGCTTCATACACGTGAACCTCGTTCCCTGGTTCTGGGGCGACGAGCCGCTGGTTCAATCGACTTCGTTGCATCGCCCTGAGTTAAATTAGGGCCCGGTTCGCGACCTCGGAGAGTCTTCCGCCGCGCATGGTACCTTTCGCTTTGCTCACATGCTGTGAGGCAAGACACAGACAGAGGTTCACTCTCCTTCTTCCGGCCTTCCCAATCACCCCTTCCGTTATCCTGTTGCATGCAGACACAATCCCAAGAACGTGCCGCGCCGGGTCGGCGAGCGGCAGCCGCCGTCGCGCTCTGCGGTGTCTGCGCCTTTCTTGAGCTCTATTGCACGCAGCCCATGTTGCCGATGCTGGCGCGCCTCTTTCACGCATCGAAGACCGGCGTGGGCATGACCGTTTCTGCGGCCACGCTGGGCGTCGCCATCTCGGCACCCATCTTCGGCGCGCTCACGGAGCGGCTTCCGCGGAAGCGCGTCATCGTGGCTTCGTTACTGGGCATCTCGCTGCCCACTTTGCTCGCCGCCACATCGACGTCACTTGCCCAGCTTGTCTTCTGGCGATTCCTGCAGGGCATCACCGTACCCGGCGTGATTGCAGTGCTCGTGACTTACATCGGCGAGGAGTGGCCGGCGGACCAGGTCGCCCTCATCATCAGCTTCTACGTCAGCGGTACCGCTCTCGGCGGTTTCATTGGCCGCGTATCAGCCGGCATGCTTGCGGATCATTTCAGTTGGCGCGTGAGTTTTCTCGCACTCGGCGCTGCGGCTCTCGCTGGCGCGGGAGCCGTCGCGCTATGGCTACCGCATGGACGCAATCGCACCAAGCCGCAGCATCGGCTTGACGCGCTTCCCTCGTTTCCCTACCAGGTGCAGGGACTCTTTCGCAGCCGCCGGCTCGTCGCGACCTTCGCCGTAGGATTCAATGTGCTTTTTTCGCTGGTCGGCGTCTTCACGTGGATCACTTTCTATCTCGCCGCCGCGCCGTTTCATCTTTCGACGACTGCCTTGAGTTCGCTTTTCTTTGTGTATCTGGTCGGCCTGGTTGTGACGCCTGCGGCGGGCTATCTCATTACCCGCATCGGCCTGCGCGCAGGAATCGGTGGAGCGATTGCGTGTTCGATCACCGGTGTGATGTTGACGCTTGCGCATTCATTGCCGGTGGTGATCGTCGGCCTGGCCATGCTTTCGAGTGGTGTCTTTGTCGCCCAGACCGCATCGCAGAGCCACCTGCGCGTTGCTGCGCCTGCGGGCGCGCGTGTCACCGCGGCGGGACTCTACATCACCTGCTACTACCTCGGCGGCACGGCGGCAGGCGTGGTGCCCGGCGCCTTCTGGGCTCTGGGCAAATGGCCAGCGTGCGTGGCATTCATCGTCGCCATGCAGCTTATCGCCCTCACCATCGCATTCATCGGCTGGCGCGTGCCGCAAGCGGTCGGGAGCACAGCCTAGCAGAGCGGCCACGCCGCGAAAAGCACAATTCCTGCACCCCTATGCCGCCTTTTGGAATCTAAGGTTTCGTATGCCTAATCTGTAGAATCCTCGAAAGGGCAGCCTGCGGCGTCCCCAGCCCTCTCCCCTAGCGTCCTACGACTCAAAGAAGCGATAAAGGAATAGTTTTGGCAGATACGAATACCCTGACTCCGGCTGCGGCAGCCAGCAAGGAGACTACGATCACGAATCCGGACGTCGCGACCTCCGCACAGTGGAAGCCGCGCGTCAATCCGTGGCTGATTGCCATGACCGTCGCGCTTGCGGCGTTCATGGAGGTACTAGACACGTCGATTGCCAACGTAGCCCTGCCGCACATCGCCGGTTCGCTTGGCGCCTCGACCGACGAAGGCACCTGGGTGCTCACCAGCTATCTCGTCTCCAACGCCATCGTTCTTCCGCTCGGCGGCTGGGCCTCCAGCGTGCTCGGCCGCCGCAACTTCTTCGTCCTCTGCATCATCATCTTCACCGTCTCCAGCTTCCTCTGCGGCGCAGCGCTCTCGTTGCCCATGCTGCTGCTTTTCCGCATCATTCAGGGAGCCGGCGGCGGCGGCCTGCAGCCCATGGCGCAAGCCATCATGGCCGACTCGTTCGAGCCTCACAAGCGCGGCCAGGCCTTCGCCCTCTACGGCCTCGTCGCCGTGCTTGCGCCGTCGATCGGCCCCACGCTCGGCGGTTGGATCACCGACAACTTCTCCTGGCGCTGGATCTTCTACATCAACATTCCCGTCGGCATCCTCGCTTTCTTTCTCGTCACCCGCCTCGTCGAAGATCCCCCATGGATCAAGCCCGACCGTTCCCGCCTGCTCAATATGGACTACGTTGGCCTCGGCTTCCTCACCGTCGCCATGGGCGGGATGCAGATCATGCTCGACAAGGGCGAGGAGAACGACTGGTTCTCCTCCAATTTCATCCGCTTTTTCGCATTCCTCTTCATCTCCGGCATGATCGGCCTCGTGATGTGGGAGTGGCGACAGAAAGAACCCCTCATCAACCTGAAAGTCTTCCGCTTCAAGAACTTCGCCATCTGTTGCTTCCTCATGATGCTGGTGGGCGGCGTGCTCAACGCCAACACCGTCCTGCAGCCCCAGTTCATGCAGCAACTCCTCGGCTGGACCGCCACCACAGCCGGTCTCGCGCTCACCGCCGGCGGCGTCACGCTGGTTATCGTCATGCCCCTCGCCGGCTTTGCTACCAGCAAGATTTCCGCGCGTTACCTTACCGCTCTCGGCTTCCTCCTGTTCATCATTACTTTCCGCATCGCGGCCGATGTCACCACACTGACCATGACCTTTTCACAGGCCTCCTGGCTGCGCGTCGTTCAGATGATTCCGCTCCCTTTCTGCTTCATCTCCATCACCACTGCGGCTTATGTAGGCATGCCCAAGGAAGACTCGAACCAGGTCGCAGGCCTCATCAACTTCGCCCGCAACATCGGAGGCAGCATCCTCATCGCCGTCACCAACGCGCAGGTCACCAACCGCACTCTGTGGCACCAGCAGCACCTGCAAGGCGCGATGGTTCCGGGAACCATCGCCTATCAGCAGCATCTCGGCACGATGACAAGCTTCTTCAACGGCCACTTCGGCGGATCGAACGGAGCGGGGCTCGCCATGGCGAACATCTACAACCAGCTCAACCAGCAGGCACAGATGCAGGGCTATCAAGACGTCTACATGGAGCTGTCTTACATGTCCGTCTTCCTGGTTGTCCTCGCTTTCCTGCTCAGCAAGAACAGACCTGGCCAGGGAGCTGGCGGCGGCGCTGCGATGCACTAGAGTGATCGGACTGCAGCGGCAATTGTGGATCCGACACTTCACGGCTCATCGATCATCGAACCAGACGAGGCGAAACACTCAATGGCACAACTGATCTCCGACCTGACCCGCGCCGCCATTCTCAGCATGGACCTGCAAACCGCCATCGTCTCGATCTATGCCAAGAGCCAGCCGGATTTCTTACCGCGCGTCGCGAGTGTGCTGAAAGAAGCAAGGGAGCGGGCGATGACCGTGATTCATGTGCAGGTCGGCTTTCGTCCCGGGTTCCCTGAAGTCTCGGAGCACAACCAGCTCTTCGGCGCCATCAAAACCTCCGCACAGTGGCAGCAGGTGTTTCAGGGACCGGCCGGTGCGATTCATCCCGACGTTGCTCCAGTGAACGACGAGATCGTCGTTACGAAGCACCGCGTCAACGCGTTCCACGGAACCGACCTCGAGATGATTCTGCGGGCGAAGGAGATCGACACGCTGGTGCTGTTCGGCATTGCGACCAGCGGCGTGGTGCTCTCCACGCTGCTCGACGCCAGTGACGCCGACTACCGCTTGATTGTGGTGAAGGATTGCTGCTTCGACCTCGACGCCGACGTGCACGCCTGCCTCATCGAGAAGGTTTTTCCGCGAAGGGCAACAGTTTTGTCTGCGGACGAGCTTCGCGAAGCCTTGAATTCAAACTGAGCCGGATCACTGAGCCGAAGCAGAAATTTTGTTTGGCTACCGTTTTTTCTTGTTTTCTTGCGGGTGTTTTGCACTCCGGCAGCATTTCAGGATTTCCAGCGAGCACTTTCATCGCTGGCTTCTACGCAGGGGAGGGCAAAGGTGGCGGATCAAATTCGCGCCGGGCGTGGGTTTGTAGCCTTAATGCGAAAACGCCAGAGACCTTGCGGCCTCTGGCGTTCTCCGGGTGTCCTGATAGCTCATCGGATCATGCATCGTCCCGTTCAGCCTCTCGTGCTGGTTCCGAGTTGCCCCGGCTCCTGCATCTTCCGGCTTGGCTAGTTGCGCGTCTCCGGGTTGCCCCGTACTCCGCGTGCTTTGGCCGCGCCGGGTGACCGATTCCACGAGTTGCCCCGCTTCCTCAGTCCTTTGGCTGTGCTGGCGATGGATTTTCGAGTTGCCCCGAATTTCGCATCCTTCCGCGCTGCGGTTTCCGTGATTCGCCGGGTCGCCCCGTTTTCCTCACTTCCTCCTTGCAACGCTTTCGATACAGGCTTCCGGTTTCCCTTCTTCCTGCATCTCCGGCTTTGCCGGCGATGGAGCTCCGAGTCGCCTCGAACCTCGCATCCTTCGGCGGTGCCGATTGACCGATCTCCAGGTCGCCCTGAACTCCGGTCCCTCGGTATCGCCTTCGATCCGTTCTTCGGGTTGCCCCTTAGCGCGGATCGTCCGGCTCCGGCTGGTGGTCTCCCAAGTCACCCTGGGTCTCACACCCTCCGGTTGTGCCAGCGGCGAGTCTTCGAGTCTCCCCGAACCTCTTTCCTCTAGCATCCCCAGCGGTGAAGCTCCGAGTTGCCCCGGCTCTTCGCTCCTCTGGTTCCGTCGATGATCCCGACTTTCAGGTTGCCCTGAATCTCAGGTCCTCCGACGTTGCGATGACTGGATCAGCGGGTCGCCCCGCATCACTGTCCCTCGGCTCTCCGTCTATGCTTCCCCGGGTTACCCCGGCTCCGCAATCTACGGTTGGGTCGATGATGAATCCCTGGCTGTCCTCGAACTTTGCATCCTCAGCTTGCGCCGCGGAT
>Ga0182024_10002635_pt1 | contig 44105 bp, 58 predicted proteins | sample P32metaG_FD_120480 | JGI IMG/M metagenome (GOLD analysis project Ga0182024, IMG submission 120480) | Permafrost microbial communities from Stordalen Mire, Sweden - P3-2 metaG (Illumina Assembly) | ecosystem: Environmental > Terrestrial > Soil > Wetlands > Permafrost | place: Sweden: Stordalen... | reverse complement strand
GCGCAGGTTTCCGCTTACCAGCACTCTGAGCCGATCTTTCCAATCAAGGTGGGTGTACACGTCCGTCATCATGTAACTGGGCGCAAAGCCCTCCAGATCCTCCGGGATGTCGATATAACGCTGCGGAAATAGCCGGTCCACGAATCTGGTAAAGGCCGATCGAGGGTCTGGGGCAACGTAACAATGGTCTGTCATTTGCTTGGCTCCGTTTGATCTTCAGGTTTTGGGCGCTCATTCTCGTATGGTGCGAACTCACCGTCGCCGCCTTCCTCAGCGGCCCACAAGCTGCAAGCGTTGTCACACTCCTGGTGGTAGTGGTTGCTCTGAGGGTCGCCCTCGAAGACGCCACGGACGTATCTGTACGTTTCGCCGGGAAGTATCTGCTGCCCACACCAGATGCACCGATGCGCCTTTCTGGCCTTGCGGGTTTCCTCGGCAATGGTGACAAAGCTCATGTGCGCGGTTCTGCGCTGGGAGCGTGTAGGGGACAATAACTAGCATGTCCCTTCGCATCCGGCTCATTCGAGAAGTTGCACGTGCAATAGTCTTCAGGGCTACAGGTACAACTGGCATTTAGTTCCCCGCACTCATCGCACGGCTCGGTTAACCGATCAGAGTCCAGATCGTATTGAGTTTCACTCATTCCGCGCATCTCCATTGGGAGTCGGTAGCGACGCCAATTTGTTCTCAAGCCACGAAATGACCTTGCGCCGCCGAAGTGCTGGCGTCGCCTTCGGCATGGAGTCATTGAAGGCTTGCAGGGCATTCCCTATAGCGTAGGGCACCACAGCGCCATCATGCTTTGCGCCGAAAGCTCCCATAGCGCATACACCGTGGCGGTTGTTCCAAGAGCCATGAATCAGCCCACGCCGACGCCTGATTGCAGCCAAGGCTTTCTCTAGGAACTCCTTGACCGACATCGGCGCTTCGGGGCTGTAGCTGGGCGTGCAATGGCCCCGCCTTTCCTCGTAGATACTCACTTGCTCGCCTCCGCACTAGGATCGTTTAGTGGCAGCCCCATGCTCGGAGCTGGCATATAGAACTTGCATTCCTCGTTGCTCAAATGGTCCTTCGAGCGCGGAATCAGCTTGTGAAGGAAGCTGCCATCTTTGTTGCACTCGTCGTAGTTGTGCAAAAGATGCAGATTCCAGATAGGGCAGCTTTGGTCCTTGTCGAATACGCACTTGGAACAGTACGCCTCGTAGTAGTCCATGCCCTCGCTGCCATTGCTGAAGTAGCCCATTAGCGTATGGCCTCCTTAGCCGCATACCGCCCGCCAGGACGCCTCGGGCGCTTGTCCGGTGGCGTGGAGTGGCCCTTGTGCGTGACGCCTGTACGCGCGTTGAAAATCACGCCCACGGACGTTTTGAGCGTGCGCGCCCAGAAGGCATCGGTGAGGCCCGATACCCGGATCGCGTGCACAAGGTCGTCTGTGAGCTTGATTCTCATTTGTGCGGTTACTATGTCAGAGCGGGCACTGGCGGCAGCGGAATCCAGTGAGTTGGCTCATAGTGGCCCTCCAACTTTTCCTGCGTGACGCTGTGACGCACGTAGGACCACCAACCAACATCTTCTGAACTTTCGCAGCCATTCTCGATTCCCTCGTTTCGGTACCACGCCACATGCACTATCCACACACTAGCGAAGTCAAAGCCGACGATAATGTCGGACCCGTCTTTAGGCGCTGTTTTAATTAGCTGCCACATGTTATGTCACTTCGTGTTACGGATGATGGCGCAGGCATCGTCTACGGCGCGTTGCATTCCAGCCTTAAATCCAGCAGCAAACGCCTCGACAGCCTGTGGACTAGGCTCGCAGTGATTGCGTTCACGCCACCATTTATTGAATGGCTCAACTACTCTCGGATCAACTTTCATTGCCTCGTTCCCCGTTCAGTGCGCCTACTTGGGCTGTGACGGCCATCGCTCGGTGATTGTCAGAGGCTCAGGCAGATCGCCGTGCTTCAGCCATTCCTCGTGTGACTCACCAGGAGCCAGAATTACCCGGCCCGCAGCAAGTCCGTGCACAACAACGTCGCCATTGCTATGCGCGTTACCTTCTTCTTTGATGTTCGTGATTCGTACCTTGGTCGTCATGTCATTCTCCTAGGGTGCAACAAAGATGCTTGGCGGCCTCGGGATCTCTGCTTGCAGCGGACGCCATAAGTGCAGGCAGTACGGATGAAGGTTTTTATGTTCGGCTGGCGGCACGTGAAGCTGCATCACCGTGTCGGTGTCCTCCCAGAGCCTTCGCTTGACCCACTCCATTTCCTCCCACGTCGGGCAACGATCCTTGACGCTGACCGAGACGTGCTCCCAGCCCTCGCCAGAGCTTGCCACGATCACCATAAAGCGCTTGGGAATCTGAAAGCAGCCGTTGTGCCTATCTCCCATGTCTTTGGGATCAGTCCAATGTGGCCGACGATAGACCTCCAAATCCAATGGAATTTTAAGTGCCACGGCTCGTCTCGGATTCGTGCATCGCTTCTCTCGTATCGGCATATCCGAAGTGTTTGAGTACTTCGTTGTGTAAGTCTGGCTCTCTGCTTGAGGCCCTGAACCATGAGCGTCGTAGTAAGTCGTTGGCTCGGTCACGCTCGCTTATCAGCCGCTCGATCGCGTCAGCGCCACCCCGCATGTAGAGCGCAGCCATGCTCGGACTGCTGTGCGGATTGACCTCCCGCAGATAATCAAGCAAAGAAACATCCTTTGAGGGCTTGTCGCTCATTTGAGTTCTCGCTGTATGCGCGCCTGTTCCTCGGCTAAGGCGCTTGCCGCTTCCCCTCCGCGATAACACTCGCCATCGGGCTCCATCGGGCTCAGGCGGCTCCCGGCCACACTGGCACCCCATCGGCACGGCTGTATGGCCACCGTAGGCGCTATGGCCTTCGATAGGGTCGCCGCAGTGACACGTCTCCGGGTCAAGCTCGCAGCCGCAGCCTTCGCAAATAGGGCGCTTCTCCGATGTAAGCGCTTCTTTGGTCAAAACGGCAACTCCGCGTCCGGACTCGTCTTGGGAATCTCGTGCCCGCTTTCGTCGATTGGCCGCTCGTCGCACTGGATCTCGTAGACGGGTTCCTCAACCGTGCGCGTGCCGACTTGGACGCGCTTGCAGACCGTTGAAGAAAACGACAGGTATATCGAGGTGCCATCCGTCTGACGAAAATGCGTGTTGAAGCTCGTGTCCTTCTCCTTGGGCCTCGCGTCAGGTACGAAACCATTGCGGCGCAGAATCCCAAACGCCTTGGCGAGCTTCGCCTTGTCGCCGGTAATCGTCACGTTTAGGTCGAAAGGGTCCGCGTAGGCGTAGGGGTTCAACGGCTCGAACTCCTCACTCAGCGCCCCGTAGTAGCCCTCAAGCTTGTCGAATGTCGCCATCTGGCGCTCGTATAACTTGGTGGCGGCGTCCCTCATCTCAGCGAGCGTTTTCATAGAATTTCTCCAGTTCTGTGTGGTAGTCAACGAGCGCGCGGTACACCGCAGGCTCTAGTGCGATTCTTTGATTGTTGCCGTCGCCGGTCTTGAGCCAGATGTGATACCCGTCATATGACGCATACACGGCGTCGCCCAAGTACCGCTCCGGTACACGCTCCTCTTCAGACATGACGTACATCCCTCGCAACTTCGATGAGCCACTGCCGTGCTGTCATCGCATTGGTGTAATCCTTCCCCGCCCAGATGCGCAGAAGTTCCTTCAGCTCCTCAAGCTCGCGCACGGCAGCATCTCGCTGTTCCCTCAAAGCGGTCATATGGAGTGAGAGGTAGGGCAGGCTCATGAGGCTCTCTTGAAGATCTTGCTCACTGGCCAAGCAATCGGTTGTGCGAGAGTGTTCTGAACTTTCTCCCACATCGCATGTTCTGTACCGTAGCGGGCATAGAAACTCTTGCGGCTCTCAGCAATGGAGGGTCTGTTCTCGATCTTCAGGGCCTTCCAATAGTCGCGCTGTTCCTCGGTCCATTGACCCCTGTGGTGTGCCGGACATAGGGGAATCGTATAGCGATGTCCTAGCCTGCGAGAACCTTCAATCAAGTGATGAACCTCTGGCCTCAGGGTAAACCACGAAGGATTCTCTAGCCTTTGGCGTTCATCCTTGCAAGCGAGGCACCCGATTTTCAACATGAGCGTAATGCGCTCTTTCTCGGTACGGGTCATGTATGAGGAAAGTTTCATATGTTTCCGCGCCGCTGGTTTGCCGAACAAGTACGCCAAGTCTCGACCACCAGCTCACGAGTAGCGCGCTTCGCTCGGACTTTCTCGTACTCCACCACTGCGGTGCAGTAATCCATCTCTGCGCCCTGCACCTCAGGGGATACTTCCGCTGTAGCCTTCCTAGCCTCTACGGAGCCTTCAGACAGGAGAAAGACCTTAGAGCGGGCCAACTTAGCCAGATACTCCTTGGAGGCCACCTGCCCCTTCAGGATCGCTCCTGTCTCATCGGTTGCTGCAAGGTACTTCAAGGCGTTCTCACACTGTTCCTCGGAGATCACGGAATTTCGGTCTCAAACTCATCCGCGGGCTTAAGCGAAGCTCTGAGAGCAAGCACCCAAGTGCGGATGTCTGCCGGAGCCTTAATGACGTTTGCGGTGATAAGAGCCGCTATCTCGTTACTGATGTATCTCATTTCTGCCTCAGGAATCGATTCTGCACCGTTCCCTAAGGCGTAATTAGCGGGGATCTCCCTAGACCCTTGGGGTACTACCGGGGGTACATCTGTCGGCGTGGAAGCCACGGGGAGAGGCTTGGATGGAAGCCACGCCTCTAGCATGTCGATGGATTTGCCATTCGCCATCTTGAAAGGCTTAACCCAGTACTCAATGTCCCGACCGACTACGATCCCGTCGATGGTGAGATTGCCAGCAAAGACCCAAGTGCCGTTTAGCTTTAGCTTGGGGGTGCCTTTTTGAGTCTTTCCAATTTCAGTCACTGTCGCGTACATCGATCTCTCCCGTCGTTGATCTAAGCCATTCATCAGTCGCCTCAAGCCACTCGAGGTATCCGTGATCGGCGGCAAGTAAGGCTTGTTCCTCATCGTGCTCGCGTCTCTCGCACTCTTCCTGCATCTCCCATCCAGGCTCTTCCATACCTCACCCGAACAGAAGCACGATAACGAAGCCTGCAATGGCGCAGAAGATGATAAAGAACGTCAACTGATTGTCCGCGTCACGCATTCTCCATCTCCATGAATATTTCCTCGATCTCCCGTAACTCCCGCTCGTATTCTTCACGCCTCACTCTCATGGGACGCATTGCAATCCCTAATTTTGCTATCTCAAATTGAAGCTCGGCGCGGCGCTCAATGAGGCTCTGCCTTTCATCGGGATTCATCGGTGGGCTCCAGAAGAGGCTCGCAGCGGCGCTCGTAATATTCAGTGGTATGCCTGACAGGCTCCGGGGTGCATTCCACTATGCGCTTCAGTACATCGTCCCAATATTTTGTAGACGGGTGCAGCGCCAGCAAGGCGCGGAACTCTTCCGGTACGTCCATTCGTATCTCCTTGCTCATGGGAATCACAATACCGCAAGCGAAATAGATTTGCAATACCCTTTACGAAATATTATCATATGCGCATGGAAATAAATCCGGTAGAAGTCTTGCGGTCCCGACTTAAGGCAAGCAATCAGGTTGAGCTTGGACGGGAGCTTGGGGTATCTCAAGGGCTCATCAGCTTAGTGCTAAATGGGATTAGAAAGCCCACACCGCAGCTCCTTGAGGCTTTAGGGATTGAGAGACGTTTCACCTATCACATGAATGGACGCAAGGTGAAGAAGTGAAAAAGGAAAAGGTCAGGATCAGAGATCGGAAGTCATACACGGACCATGCAGAGCGAAAAGCCCATTCACATCCACATAAACGGCACGTACCTGGGGTACTTAGCCGACAGTGGAATCGTCTGCCTTGGGTATCCCGAGGAGGATGAGTGCATCCCTGCCATTTCGTACTTGGCAGCTGTGAGGAAGTATTATGAAGATCCGCACTGAGTACGTTTACCCGCCTATCCCAGGCCGCAGCATGGATTGGAGCGCGGTGGACGATGACACCTACGATGGTGCCCCTGACTCCAACTGTCCAATCGGGCGCGGACCTACAGAGGAAGCGGCAATCGCTGATCTGAGGGAACAATTGCTAGAGCAAGAGTTGGATAGGGATTTCGAGCTCACCCTTAAGCTATCTAAAATCTGGGAGAGCTTTTTCGATCAATTGGCATCACCAGAAACGACAAAGCCCCGATGAAGGGGCCTTGCGTACAGCGGGGAGCTGGTTTATGGTGCAATTGTTCAGACTGCGGGCCAATCCTAAGGCCAATCGCCTTTCCATGCAACCCGCGCTGACTTTGACCCCAAAGGCCGTGAAATCCGCCGCTATGGGGTTTGAGACCCAGAAGCGGGGGCGTGTCACCTACTGGGCGCGGCAGGCTAAGTGAGAAGCCGCGAAACGACAACCAAGCTCGGCTTGGGAAAGTAGCTCACAGCGGGATGGCTCCGACGGGCATAGCTATCTGCGTAGTCAGTGGTCCTTAGGCTACGACTGCGCGGAATTCACCAACGGGCATGGCTAAATATGATCTGTCCTTGCGGAGGGGAAGTTAGTACTCACGAGAATCATCGAGTGAGTGGTGACTGGGAGGAGATCTGGAAATGCGTTTGCTGTGGGAGACGTGAAGTGGGTAGGCGAGGATATACACATAGGGCGGATGCTTCTCAGGCTCCCATAGTCGACGGATTACGGAAAATGGGAGTGAAGGTATGGACGAAACTCCCCTCGGATTTGCTCACGCTGTACTGGTCATCTAAATATCAAACGTTCTTATGGCAGCCGATTGAGTGCAAGACTCCGACTAAGAGCGGTAGGAGACGGAAGCGTAAGGACCAGGCCGAGCAGGATGAGTTTTTATCTAGCACCGGGACTCCCGTGGTGTTAAGTTTAACCGATGCTATCGAAGCACTGAAACTTCTATGATTTTCTGTGATCGTTGCCGTACTTTCTTCGACTATCGAGACTTGCGACATCACGAGCATTGCAAAGCGCCCCTGAGCGCTCCCACTCTTTCTGGCTTCCGAATTACTGTAAAGGAAACACACATGGCTTCTATTCAAGGTGTCGCACTCGGCACCGTCACGTTAACGATCACGCTTCCCTCCACGAGAACGGACGGAACGACTAATCAGCTCTCAGAGATCCAAAGTCTCTCGATTCTGAGGAATACAGGCGCAGGCCCTGCCTCCTTGGTGGTCCTCACCAATGTTGCACCTACTCCATTTACGGCGAGTATGACCTATGTGGATTCATCCCCGGTCACAGGATCCGATGCCTATAGCGCATTCTGCACCGACACCGCAGGCACCGCAGGTGCCACATCGCTTCCAGTTTCGATCAGCGTCGCAGGTCAGACTCTGGCTCCTCTTTCGGCTCCGGTCATGACAGCCTCTAATACGGGCGGAGCAGCCTCAGGCGAAGTCATCACACCCGCAACCGTCACCTTAGCTCCTGGTGCTACTCAGAGCTTCTCCGCGGCTCCCACAGGGGTCACTTGGAGTGCAGTCTCTGGAACGATCGATGTGAATGGCAACTACACCGCTCCCCAGTCCGGCACGGATACGGTGACGGCTACATCTACCACGACCTCTACGGTGACAGGTACGGCATCGGTTACGGTTACCTCTGCATCTCAAGCAGCACCTGTGAGTTCGGTAGCACCGGGTATGGGCTCATCCGCAGTTAATCGCGCGACTGGTGCGCCTGTTCCGCCTAACGCACCCTCGAAGGCGCTCTAAAAATGCCTACGACTGCAAGTTGGACCGATCCCACCAAGAACGTAGACGGCTCTGCGATAGCGGCCGGAGAGATTACGGGCTATACGGTCGGTGCAAGGATAGTGGCGGGAACGGCGGCAGGAACGTATGCGTACAGTGTCACTGTACCTTCCACAGCGACCTCAGAGCCCCTCTCGCTCCTCGTGCCAGTGCTACCCACAGGGGTACCACTGGCGGCGGCTGTAAAGGCTAATACGGCGACTACTGCAAGTGCTTGGAGTACTGAGGCGACGTTCACGTTGCCTGCTGCGATTCCAGTACCTCAACCGCCATCGGCTTTTTCTGTGTCCTAATCTGTTTCTGGCGCAAGTGGTTAGGACAGGATTGCGTCCTGTGTCAGTGGTGCGGTTGTCCATGAAAGCAATGCAGGCTAATCGGGTTATGGGAGCTAAGCCCACATGTACGTTCTGAGATGAAATTACATATCCTCACGGTACGGCCGGAGGGCTATGTCCACGCGTTGGGCTTGGCAGAGTTCGCAGAGACCGTGTTCTACGGCCTGCAGCACCTAGGCCACGAAGTCACCATGAGTGCGCAACATGAGCGCTGCCATAATGTGGTGATCGGAGGTCATCTAGCCGAAAACCTACCCTCCAACTGCATCGTCTACAACTCAGAACAGGTCGGAGCATCCCCGTGCTTCACTGAGAATTACATCAAGAACCTGAAGTCCCACGAGGTGTGGGATTATTCGAGCCAAAACGTCGAGCGTATGAAAGCTCTATTCGGGATCGAGGCTCGGCATGTACCCATCGGATACGTGAAGGAGCTTGAGAGGATTAAGCCCGCAGAGGTGCAGGATATCGATGTGCTGTTCTACGGCTCACTGAACGAGCGACGCAGCAAGATCCTCGATGAGCTGAAAGCCAAGGGATTGAACGTCGTGCATCTCTTCGGGGTGTACGGGGAGGAGCGCGATAGCTATATCGCCCGTAGCAAGGTTGTGCTGAATATGCACTTCTACGATCCGGGGGTGTTCGAGATAGTCCGATGCTCGTATCTGTTCACGAATGGGAAAGCGGTAGTATCAGAGCAAAGCCTAGATAGTGTTGGGGTTTCCTACTCAATGCTCGTGAACGAATGCCAGAAGCTTGTTCAATATAGTGAGAAGCGGGCAGGCGCGGAATCGTGGAATTACTACAATATGCGGCGCGCCCCGGAGAAGAACTTCCTAGAAGAAGCTCTCACCCAGAAGATCAATCGTCTCGAATACCAGCAATTCCAGAACCGTTACCTTCACGCCTGCACCGCTGGCCTCATCCTACGCAAGCCTAAGCACCGTAGACCGTTTACCGTCGTCGTCACGTCCAACAATGAGGGGGTCTACAACGCCAATCTGAGGGCTTCTCCTGCGTTCGTAGACGTGCCTATCCTTAAAGTCGTGGGCGCAAGCTCAGCCGCAGATGCGTGGGAGCAAGGCAAAGCCCAAGCTAAGACAGACTGGATTCTATTCTGCCATCACGATACGTGGTGGCCGCAAGGCTGTCGGGAGGAGATCGAAACCATCTTGGATGAGGAATCCGAGTGGGTTGACGTGATCGGCTTTGCGGGCTTAATCGACGATAAGCACGCAGGCTTTGCCATTGATAGGGGATGGAGGTTCGATCATCCGGTCGAGGGTACGCCGAATAGCATTGAGGAATTCGCACTCTTGATGCGTCGTGAGGTTACGCTTGACCCTAAGCTCGGCTGGCACACTTATGGAACCGATCTATGCCAGAGATATGCCTGCAATATCGTCCGCGTGCCTGTTTTCCACAATAGCCAGCATGATCACTCACTTCCGCCTGATTATCATGAATCTTCGAGGATTCTCGCTGCAAAGTATCCGCAATTACGCTTAAGAACGCTGAACGGGGAGATACATGCTTAGCAGTCCAGCCCACGATTCCATGTCTCCCGAGATTCGATATATCCATCGTAGACTTGAAATATGGGGCAAGTGGGCGCGGGATCCTGTAGAGCTTGGATACCCATCAAGGTCCGTCACAGAGCGTGCTGGGGAGGGGGGAATTCTTGCCGGCAGTCCAAGACCACCCACAGATATGCCTGACGCCATTGCCATTACAGACGCGGCTATTGCACGGCTGGGAGCGATCGATAAGGGAGTCGTCAAAACCTATTACACGGTGTGGGCGGCTCAAGAAACACTATGGCAACGATGCACTGGGATTCGATCGCTTGGTAACTTCAAAGCTGTACTGACTCGCGCTCGGTGGCGAATCAGAGGATTCCTAGAGGAACTAGAGGTTGAATCCTAACCGTGTAACGGGTATTTTCCGCTAACGTGCAATAACTGACTCTATGCCATCTCCACACGCAGGCGAAAAGCTTAGCTCGTTTGTTTCCCGGTACATGGGATCAGGCGAAGCAAGGAAAGACTTCCCCAAGCAATCCCAACGCGCAGCTGTCGCCTACAGCGAATATAAGCGCCGCAAGAAAAAGAAATAGATGCGTGGACGGCAAGCTCAAGTTGTTACGATTATCGAGCCAGGCCAGAAGCTCCGGCCGCTTCGCGACGTTATCATCCTCAAGCCCCTGCCCTTCGATCCGTCAGACAGCATCGAAACCGTTCGCTTTGGACGTCCAGTACGAGGCATCGTCAAAGCGGTGGGCCACGGTCATAACCCCTGGAAATACAAGCTCAACGCCGAAGGGCAAAAGAGCGCCATGACGAGAAGCAATCACTTCCAGCCGACCGATGTGAAAGAGGGTGATATTGTGGAGCTGGGAGGCTTGAACATTTACGACGGCTTGGGGTACAACTTTCAAGAGGTCATGATGGATGGCGAGCTGCATCTCGTGGTGCGTGAAGCGGACGTTTGTGGGGTGAGAGATTAAGCGTTGCTGGTCATGCAAGCTTGAACTGCCGCTAGGGCAGTTCGCTCGCAATCGGACCAAGAGCAGCGGTTATTGCGCCGAATGCAAACCTTGCGTGGCCGCATATAACAAGCAGCACGTAGCCAAGAACGCGGTGCGTTATCGAGAGATCCGAAAGAGCAAGCGCAGAGAGAAGCTTGCTTGGTATCTATTCCTTGAATGTCGCGCCCGCGCTAAGCGCCTAGGATTTGAGTTTAACCTAGAGCCTAGCGATATCGTTGTGCCAGTCGCTTGTCCGGTGTTCGGATTTGTGCTGGACAGCGCAAAGCGTGATACGAGCGCAAGCGTAGATCGCATCGACTCGTCGTTAGGTTATGTGAGAGGAAATGTTAGAGTGATTAGCTACCTTGCTAATCGCATGAAGAGTAACGCGAGCCCGGAGCAGCTCATCACATTTGCTCAGTGGATTTTGGAGAACTTCAATGGCTCAGCGCGGGGCATGGACACCACAAAAGGTACGAGACCGGATCCGAACCAGCATGCTCACGAAGCGGCTTACGGATCACGTACTTGGGAAAGTGGAAATGACCTCATCCCAGGTAACCGCTGGATTGGGTCTTTTGAAGAAAACTCTCCCGGATCTAGCCGCCACTGAGAACACGCACATAGGGGATGCTGACCGCCCCATCCATATCACCAGTACGGATGGCGAGCTTTAGCCTCACTGCCAAGCAAGAGGAGGCGAACCGATTACTTGCGAGCTCGGCGCAGCACATCATGCTGTTCGGGGGTTCAAGAAGCGGTAAGACGTTTCTCTTAGTACGGGCCTGTGCAGTGCGTGCGCTGAAGTCGCCTAACAGTCGCCATGCCATCCTGAGATTCAGGTACGGGCATATCAAGGCGTCCATTGTCATGGATACCTTTCCGAAGATGATGAGCCTGTGCTATCCGGATGTGGCATACGAACTGAACAAAACCGAACTGTATGCGACGTATGAGAATGGCGCAGAGATCTGGTTCGGTGGACTGGACGACAAGGAGCGCACGGAAAAGATCTTCGGCAATGAGTACGCGACGATCTACCTTAACGAGTGTTCACAGATCCCCTGGAACTCGCGAAACATTGCCGTCACACGCTTGGCGCAGTTGTGTTACCAGGGCATTGAGGGTCGGGCGCCTCGCGTGCTGCCGCTCAAGATGTACTATGACGAAAACCCTCCGGACAAGGGGCATTGGACCTACAAGCTATTTAAGCTGAAGGTGGACCCGGAGACGCGTCGCGAGATGGCGCGGCCTGAGAACTATGCCTGTCTGCAGATGAATCCGCAGGACAATGTGATGAACCTGGGCGCGGAATATCTCTCTACGCTCCAGGGGTTATCCGGACGCTTGCAGAATCGCTTCCTACGAGGTGAGTTCAGGGAATCGGCTCCGAACGCGCTCTTTAGCGATGAGCTGATCGACAAATGGAGAGTCATCGATCAGGACTTGCCAGAGATGCTGCGCATCATCGTGGCAGTTGATCCATCTGGTTCCGATGAGACCGAGAACGTCGATAACGATGAGATTGGTATCGTCGTCTGTGGGCTTGGTTTGGATGGCAATGGCTATCTCTTGGAGGATCTGACCTGTAAAGCCGGTCCTGCGACTTGGGGAAAGGTCGCAACCCAGGCTTTCGATAGGCACCAGGCTAATATCATCGTTGCCGAGACGAACTTCGGCGGAGCGATGGTTAAGAATGTGATTCACTCGGCGCGACCGCGAACCCCTTTCAAATCACTTATTGCAAGTCGGGGAAAGGCTGTCCGCGCCGAGCCTATTTCAAGCTTGATGGAAACCGGCCGTGTCCGCTTGCACGGCTATTTCAGGGAACTAGAGGAGGAACTGTGCGCATTTACTACCTACGGCTACATGGGCGATCAGAGCCCAAACCGTGCGGATGCGTTCGTGTGGGGCATGTCTGAGCTATTCCCTGAGCTTACGAAGCCTGAAGTGATCCCCATTCCCCAGCGTCCTATCAATCGAGGCTATCGCTTCTGAGAACTGCCAGTGGCTTCGATGATGTCGATGCCGTCACCAAGAAGGAGATCTTCACCGAAGTCAAAGAGTTCCTGCGTCAGTGCATCGATGCGGAGAGCGATAACCGCTCAAGAGGGATTCAGGCACTGAACTTCCTGCAAGGAGGGGAGGGTCAGTGGCCGCAGGACCTGTATAGGGATCGTGGGGTCGATGGACGGCTATCGATCACGGTGAACCATACCGCGATGCTCGTGAAGCGCATCGAGAACGGCATGAAGCAGCAGCGCCCACGCATCAAATGTCACCCGGTAGGAGACGGGGCGGACGTGGAGAAGGCTGCACTGGTCAATGGTCTCACCCGTGAGATTGAGAACCGCTCCAAAGCCTCTGTGGCGTATGACACCGGAGGCGCTTCTGCCCTTCACATCGGCTGGGGGTACTGGCGCGTAGTGGGTGAGTATGTGAGTGCTGATTCCTTCGATCAGCAGCTCACCATCTACCCTATCCGTAACAGCTTCACGGTGTACAAGGATCCGGGATCCATACTGCCTGACGGCTCGGATTCCAAGAAATACGTCATCTCGGAGAAGATGAAGCGAGTCCGGTACCGCCAAGAGTATCCAAACGCCGATAACGCCGCGTTCAACGACTCAGGCATGGGTGAGGGTGACCTTGAGTGGGAGTCTAAGGACGAAATAAGGCTAGCCGAGTACTACCGCATCATCGAAAAGCCTGAACGCTTGTTCAAGATGGTGGACGGGACGACGAAGTTCGCCTCTGACTTTGCGCCTGGAGTGCTCAAGCAGGCTCTTACAGACCCTGAAGCGCATGGATTCATTACCGGCCCCGACGGTAAACCCTTCGAGCGTAAGACTTACAAGAAGCAGCTCGAGTGGTATCGGTTGAACGGTCGTGAGGTCGTGGAGAAGCGAGAACTCCCAGGCGAATACATCCCGATCATCCTCTGTACCGGCAATGTCCTTGACCTGAACGGTAAGGTTGCCCGTAAGGGCATGATCGAGGACATGATGGAGCCTGCAAGGCTCGTGAACTACTGGGAAAGTTCCAAGGCCGAACGCTTGGCTCTCACCTCCAAAGCCCCGTACAAGGCTTATGTGGGGGTGATCGACGGGCATCCTGAGTGGTCTGATGCGAATCAGAAGGCTTATCCAGTCCTCGTCGGTAATGCGGTAGAGGGTCCGGGAGGTGTGCTATTACCGCTGCCTGAGAGGCAGGAGCCTGCCCAAGTCGAGGCTGGGTTCACGGAAGCCTCACAGGAGTCAGAGAGGCAGCTCCTCGCCATTGCGGGCATGCCGCACGATCCGGGTCAGGATAAGCAGGGTGAGGTGATCTCCGGGGTTGCATTACAGGAACGTCGCGCGCTGGCGGATGATGTCCATTACCAGTATTACGATTACCAGACGTTAGCGATCGACTTCACTGGGCGGATTATTCTGGATTTGATCCCGTACTACTACGATACCCCGCGAGCGCAGCGGATCATCCAGGAGGATGGTCGGCCTGAGATGGTCATGATCAACCAGCAGACGGTTGACGATAAGACCGGGGCTCCCCTTAAGAAGAACGACCTCACCATCGGTAAATATGCGGTAGTCATGGATACCGGCCCTGGATACGACACCAAGCGTCAGGAGGGGGCCGAGAAACTGATAACCCTCTTGGGTACTCCGTTGGGTGAGGTCGTAGCCCAGAAAGGCGCAGATCTCGTTCTACGAGGATTAGATACGGCCTACTCCGAGGAGTTGGCTGACCGCCTGGTCATCGGTATGCCTCAGGAGCTTGAGAAGGCTACAGAGGGCATGTCTGACAGAGCGAAGAACATCATCAAGTCGCTAAACCAGCAGCTCACGCAGTCTCAGCAGGCGTTACAGGCCGCTCAGATGGATATCAAGCACGGCTTGACCAAGACACTGCACCAGGAGGCTACGAAGCTTCAGGTCGAGCACTTGCGAGACAAGCGTGCTGAGGCTGATACCGCAACCGATGCCTTTACCAAGACCGAGGATACCCATACCCGTGCGCATACCGCTCTACAGGTCGCTGAGATCCGCGAAGGTGGCGCGATCATCGGTAAGCACGTCGAGGGTAAATATGACCGAGAGGCCGCAGAAGCGGCTGAGAAGGCAGCTCAGAGGGCTGAAGCTGCCAAACCTAAGTCCAATGGCACGGCGAAGTAGCTCAGCGGGAGAGCCTCCGGGAGAGCCCGGAGAGGTCGTTGGTTCGAATCCAACCTTCGTCCACCTTTTTAACACCGTGGTTGCCGGTCGCAACAGGAGTGAATTATGGCTGTTGTCGTCGTTGATAAAGACAATTTCATGGAGCATGCGGCTCCTAGAGTCGATGAGATCAAAGCTGGACAGCCAGTTACCAAAGAAATCAAAGCAGACGACAAGCCCAAAGAAGGCGAAGAAGCAGCGAAAGCTGAGGATATCGAAGCTTTAGACCCGGAGGACCGGGAAGACAAGCTCATTACCGATTACGTCAAACGTAAGATTGGGAAGAAGCATAGAGCGATGAAAGAGGCGCAAGAGGAGCGGGATGAGGCCAATCGTTTGGCCGAAAACCAGTTCCACGAGCGTTGGTTAGTGCAGACAAGGGCGGAACAGCTCGAGCGAGAACTGCAAGAGCTCAAAGCTAAGGTGCAACCCACACCCGAGGCTCTGGAGGATCTGGAGCCTAAGAGGGACGATCCCAAGTACGCAACCGATCAGGAAGCTTACTGGACTGACCGGATGGCGTGGACCGCTCGTAAAGCGGTGCGCGACGACCGGCAGAAACAGGAGCAAGACAGAAGGCAGGCCGAGTTCAAGACGAGGACGGATCTATTCAATGCCCGTCTGGAAGAAGAAGCGAAGGAAATGCCTGACCTTTTGGAGCGAGTGAGAAACGCCAACACATGGATGGCCCAGCCGGTCCTTGACTACATAGCCTTGGAATCGGAGATCGGGGGCAAGTTGACGGCGTATTTAGTCACTCATGCGGAGGATGCCGCGCGTATTGGGGAGCTTAGTAAAACGTCCGTTAGACGTGCGATTGCAGAGATAGGAAAGATCGAGGACAAGCTTCAAAAGCCTAAAGAGCCGCCTAAAGAGGCGAATGGTGAAGCGAAGCCTGTTACGACTTCCAAAGCCCCCGAACCCATCAAGCCCCTAAGCGGTGCAGACACCGGTACTGTGCATAAACCTCGGTCCGAGTGGACCACTCGTGAAACCATTGAGTACGAGGAAGCACAGCGTGCCCATAGGTCTACGCGCCGCCAGCGGCACTAACCTAAAAGGTAAATTCATTGGCTAACCAGCTCCTCACGATCAGCATGATTACGAACACGGCACTGCCCGTGCTCTCGAATGAATGCGTGCTGACCGACAAATTCAACCGCCAGTATTCGGACGAGTTCGCTCGTAAGGATGCAAAGATTGGCGCGACGGTAAACGTCAGAAGGCCGCCAAGGTACTTTGGTACCTTTGGTCCTGCACTCAACGTGGAGCCGTCAGTCGAGACCTACGTTCCTGTTTCCCTCAACTACCAGTTCCATGTGGACGTGCAATTCAACACCGTCAACATGCTCCTGGATATTTCCGAGTTCAAGGAGCGTTTCATCAAGCCAGCCTGCGCCGCAGTCGGTAACAGGATTGACTCGGATGGTGCGTACTTCGCTTACCAGAATACCCCTCTACAGGGCGGAGTCTTCGGTACGGCCCCGACCTCCTTTAAGATGTTCTCGGATGCGCGGGCCATCATGGCCTCGGAAGGCGCACCGAAGAACCAGACACCGGTTGCAGTCATGCATCCCTTGGCCATGTCCTCAATGGCGGACAGCCTGAAGGGGCTTTTCAACCCGCAGAAATCCCTCTCTGACAACTACGAGACGGGGACGGTTGCTCTGAAGACGGCCGGGTTTGACTGGTTTGAAGACCAGAACATTCCGGTACTCACCACTGGGGCTTATGGGGCCTCCACGCCGGTCCTGGCAGGTGCTACATCCGCGACGGGCGGTACGGCACTCCTGGCATCAGGCTGGGCTCAGAACGGCACCTTTGAGACGACCGGTTGGGCGTCTGCTACAGCGGTTGTGACAGTGGGGGATATCCTCCAGGTCAAGGGCGTATATCCGGTTAACCCTCAAAACCGTGGCCAGTACGGCACGGCGTTGAAGCAGTTTGTGGTTCTACCGCCTGGCGGCTATGCACCGATGAGCGGTGCGGCTGTTGCGGGGGGTCCGCAGTTTGCTGCAGCAACGTTGGCGAATGGCACGTTCAATGCGACCACAGGTGTTTACACCTCGAAGTCAGGCGGCGCTCTCACACTCTATGTGAGTGAGTGTCTTATCTACGGTGGACAGTTCCAGAACTGCACCGCGGCTCCGGTTTCCGCTTACACCATTACGGTGAACGGGAATTCCTCGAGCACGGTGAATTCTGTGGCTTCGACCACGAACCTTGCGTTCTATCGGGATGCGTATGCTCTCGCCTTTGCCGACCTCCCATTGCCCCGCACGGCCGTAGAGGCCTCACGGGCCTATGATGAGGAACTGGGCTTGAGTATTCGTATTGCGACTCAGTACACGATCAATAACGATGCGGAACCGACTCGTATGGACGTGCTCTATGGCTTTAGCTCTCTGTATCGACAGTTGGGCTACAGGGTACAGGGGTAATCAACATGGCTAATCCAAGCATTACGAATGTTGACGGCACCAACACCGGCCCGAACGTCACAACCCTTCCCGACACGATCCAGATGCCTACGGGCAATATCTGGAAGAGCGGGGTTTTTCTACTCACACTGTCTCCGGCATCTGTCGCGGTAACAACGACAACGGAACAGACTTTTGCGGCTACGGGTATCGGTCTTTTGACGACCGATCTCGTGCTCGTGAATAAGCCGACCGCTCAGCCTGGCTTGGGTATCGTGGGAGTTAGGGTATCCGCTGCGGATACTTTGGCGATCACGTTCCTTAATGCCTCGGCTACTGCCATTACACCGACCGCAGCAGAGGTGTACACGGTAGGGGTTTGGAGAGCTCAGCCGAACTGGACCGCTCCTGCCACGGGTAATCAGCTCGACTGGTAGTCCCGCCTGTTAGTCCACCTCCCTGGACTGACAGTCATTCGTGGGGAGGAAAAACCTCCCCACACTTTTTGGAGTGATACCATAGAAGTCGTATTTGCCACGCCCACGTTCGATAAGAGCGTAAGTGTGGATTTCATGGTGAGCCTCATGGGGTCCGTGAGAGCCCTCACCCTGCAGGGCATCGCCGTGCAATTGCGGGTCATGGCGGGCAATCAGTTCACGGATCTTGCAAGGAACTCCTGTGTTCACTACTTCCTTCATGAAACCGAAGCTACGGACCTACTTTTCATCGATTCTGACCAGGGTTGGGATCCTTGCGTTATTCCTCGCGTGCTCAGCTACCGACAAGAAATTGTGGGCGGTTTACCTCCGAAGAAATGCGATCCGCCCTCCTTTCATTCGAATGCCCTGACGGGAGTGATCGAGGATGGGTTATTTCAGTCTCTCGAATGCGGTACGGGATTTCTTAGAATCAAGCGGAGCGTTTTCGAGAAGATCGACAAGCACTATCCGGAACTCAAGGACTGCGACCCGACGATTAAGGAAACCCCGTACTTTCAGACAGGGTTCAGGAACAACTACATCGTTCCGCACAAAGGATTTCTAGGCGAGGATATGTTCTTCTGTCGCCTATGGATGGGCATGGGCGAATTTATCTGGATCGACTCCGACATCACCTTTACCCATCGCGGGTCAAAAGCCTGGACGGGCAACTTCTACGAGCACTGTGTCGCCACAGGCTTACTACAAACCTCTTAAGGAGCATTTATGGCTGGCACTGGTTTACCGCGTGGAAACATTAAAGACTGCAATATCTACGCGCTCACCCTGACCCCCACGTCGGTTGCGCCGAATACCGCCGCCGAGCAGACCTTTACCTTTACTGGCCTTGTAACGACTGACTGGGTGGTGCTCATTAAGCCCACAGCCCAGGCGGGCTTAGGGATTGTGGGTTCCAGGTGTTCCGCATCGAATACTCTCGCCATCACTTTCGGTAATTTCACATCTGCCACGATTACACCAACGGCCGCAGAGATTTATACGATGCTGAAGATGGGTTCGGCGTACCAGCCTCTTCAGACGGCGATTTAACGTGGAAACGCGAGCCTTTGCCCCGCTCTACACCACGGCGACCCCCAGCAATACCGGAGGACTCATGGCGAGTACTACGGTTGCTGCGAGCGGTACCGCGGCGGCTTCTACGGCTTTTGCCGGAGGTGTAGGAAGTGGCTTTTATCAACTCCAGGTCGCAAACACGACCTCCGCTTGGGCTTATATCAATCTAGGGGTTGTCGGGAGCCTTGCCGCCGCAACGGTCGCTACGGGCCTCCCTGTGGGTCCTGGACTGACCAAAACGATTTCAGTCGCTCCGGAGGTGAATGGCGCTTCAGTCATTCTCGCAAGTTCCACCGGGAACGTCATCTTTACTCGCGGAGAGGGCATTGGGTCTACTTGATGCGGTAGGTGGTCCTGGGACTTCGGGTGTCTCAAACCTTATCGCGAATATGGAAGTCTCCCCGGTTGATCCGGGGATAAATGCGACTTCCACGAATTTACCTCTCGCGACCAGCGTTCCTATTGGAACAATGGTTTATACGACAGACCTTAATTGGATGTATTCCAATGGCGTCACTTGGATTAAATTCAGCGATGTAGTTTCAGGCAGTTCTCCGGTTTTTAGCAATTCTGTCAGCGCAGTTCCAGCGGCATCACAGAACAATTATGCCCCGAGCGGATATGTGGCGGGGACTACGAACCTATTACTTCTGACTCCTGCAGCCAATGCCACGATCACTGGATTACTCGCAGCGCCCATGGGTTGGACGCTCTACATGAATAATGCGAGCGCGACGTACACGATTACGCTCTCGAATCTCTCAGGCAGTTCCTTAAGTGCTAATCAGTTTTCCTGTCCCACTGGAACAGCTTTAGCGTTGCCTCCTCAAACTGGAGCCATTTTGATTTACACGGGAAGCCAATGGTCTTTCGCTTAAGCCTGCTGTTGTTTCTTCTGGGAACCGCCTTTGCGCAAGGCGTACCCACGATTCCCAATAATACTGTGATGGGCAATACCAGCGGGGGTGTTGCCGCGCCGAGCCCGCAAATATTCAGTGCATTGCCTTTTCCGACAATCACCGGATCTCCTGTGAGTGGGCAAATACCGGCGTTCTCTGGAGCGACCTCGATCGGTCCTGCGTCGGCAAGCGCCTATTCGGTGCTGGGGAACAATACCGGCAGTTCCGCTGCACCGTCCTGGCTTACAAGCGGCGTTGCGCTTCAGTCGACATCTCCTAACCCAGCAGGCATTGGTCCTGGCTACGGGATGTTCTATTCCAAGGGCACGCTCGCAAACACCGTTACGGAAAGCAACGCCTACGCCGGCAATGACTTTGTGACCATTGATAATGGTGCGGCCTTAACCGGCAACAGTGCCACCGTTGCTATCAATATGACGTTTGGTGGCTCGACACTCACTGGCAACAGGACTGGCGGTTCTAGTCAGGCGACCATGAATGCGACGACTGGCAACCTTTCAAATGCCGGTAGTTATGCGGGATTCAATGCATATTTTACTGGCAGCGCGAACGATAATGGAACTGGGCTTACGCCGGGAACCGCTTCTGGGCAAGGCCTCGCCCAAAACACCATTTGTACTTTGCAGAATGGTGCAACTAATTGGTACGCCTGCATATCTAACGAGGCTGATGTCAGCATTCAAACTGGCGCTTCGGTCATGTACGTCGTGGGCGTGCAAGCGATCAAGCTCGCCACTAACGCGGTGGAAGGTAGCATTTATGACACCGCCTTCAAGGTCGGCGTCCAGACTGGCATGACGGCCGGAACGCAGTGGGGAACGGGTATCCAGTTGTCTGAGCCTGCAAACGGCCCAGGTGGGTGGCCGTACACCGCAAGCGCTACGATCATTTCTAGTCCTGAAGTTGGGACAACCACGAATTTCATTGACGCTCACAATAATACTTTCACTGGTTATATCTTTGACTTTAATAACCTCACAGTCACGGGGGCGGGCGTTTTAACAGCGGCATCAATTAGCAACACGCCGATCAGCGGCTCGACAGGGGCATTTACGACGGCAACGGCCGGTCCTGCCAATGACGCAACATCCGTTAATTTTGGGACAAGTGCGCTAGGTACTTTTCCAGGAGCAACCCCTACCTTATATGCTACGGCGGTTGGCGTTGGGGCATTAGGTGGAGTATTGACCAGCGCCGCTATTTCAAATTCAGCATTTGGCTATCATGCGCTCGTTGCTGTTACTTCTGGCAGCGGCAATACTGGAGTTGGGACAAATGCAGGTGCCGCTATGGTGAGCGGTTCTAACAATACATTTGTAGGAAGTGGAGCTGGAGGAGCTGGCGTAACTGCTAATAACAACTCAGCAGTTGGAACCAATGCTCTGCGTGCAGATATTAGTGGCGCCCAGGAAGTCGCAATGGGGGTATCTGCGTTGCTGGCTGCTACCGGGGTAAGCAATACAGCGCTAGGTTATGCCGCTGGGGCTGTGGTGACCTCCGGGACCAGCAATACTTTAATCGGCAACCAGGTAGCCAGTACGGTACTCGTATCGGGCGCTAATAACATTGAGATAGGGACTAGCGCCGCCACGACCACACCGGCCGCTGCCTCTAGCAACGAAGTTAATATCGGAGGCCTGCTCTTTTGGAACACTGTCTCTTTAGCAGCTCCTGCCGTCACTGCTTGTGGTACGTCACCGGCTATTGACGCACATGCCAATAACCGCTCTGGTACGGTTACAGTCGGTACAGTTTCCGCTGTGTCCTGCACCGTTACTTTCGCTGGCGGTGGGTACACTACATGGAATCATTGCCGTGTGACCTCTCAGACTACTCTTGCTGCGTTCGCGTACAGCTACACGAAGACCGTGCTCACCGTCACCGGTACTTCACTTGTAGGCGATCTATTCGATTACGATTGCGATGGCTATTGACATGATCTCCCCACTCACAGCGGGGAAGCGGTTACTGCTGCTTCTGACAATTCTGCCGCTTCTGGCGCAGGCCCAAGTGACCCCAGTGGTTCCTTCCGGCACTGTTCAAGGGAATTCATCGGGGGTGCCCGCTGCCCCAACCCCACAAACAATTCTCCCACTTGGAGTTGTGACCTCTGGAGGATCAGCTCCAGTAGGTATTTCTGATACTCAGACGCTTTCCAATAAGACGTTTCCCGGACTCAACATTGCCGCAGGCACAATCACGAAAAGCGGCTCGTCCGTTGTACCTGCGCAATTCGCAGAGCTTGCGAGCGTCGCGCTCACCGGCACACCGACTTCAACCACCAATTCGATCGGCTACAGTTGGACTTGCAATTCCGACAACATGGCGGCGAATACTTATTTGCCGGGATGCGCGGAGTTTACTTATAACTTTGGCGGCGCGGCGCTGACGGGCGGACGCAGTGGCTTAGCGGTCATCAGCACGTTCACCGCCGAGAGCGGCAATTCCGCCATCCCCTACGAGGCAAGCTACGTCGGGGCTTCCTCGACCATGTACGTCGATGCGAATGACGGCGGCACGAGCGGGACTCCTTACGGGTATTTCTACAGCTATGTGGATGCCCTGGTCGCGAACGGGAGCGCGACGTATCTCAACGGCTTATTCGGAAAAGAGATTGACATCACTTGCATGGTCGGGTGCAGCACCGCGCTCAAGGAGGCCGTGAAGATTGTGCAGGCGAGCTTGGATGCAACCGCAGGCAGCCAGTTCGATGCGGGACTTGCGTTTATGAGTTCAAGCCTCCCCGCAAGTGGACCAAATCCAGGTTGGGCAGTCGTGCTGTCCTTTGGTGGACCGGAAGGCTATTCCCCGGTATCTCCCACGGGCACGTTGATCGGCGGTACCAAGCATCTCTCAGGCAGCGCAATGGCTGCTGGGGTTGGCATTGATTTCACCAATTTCGTTTTCAGCGGCAATCAGTACCAGGGGCCTGGGTTGACTATTGGCCCTACTGGCGGAATCCTCGCCGCAGGCGGCAGCACCGCGCGTCCGCTCTCAGCTTCCCAAGCCGATGTCGCGAACGTTTTGAACTTCGGCGCAGATCCAACAGGGGTTGCCGATAGTGGTGCGGCAATTAATGCCGCTGTAGCCAATACGTCACGCCCCGGCTCGGTTGTTGGTGACGTCCATTTGCCTGCTGGCACGTATCTTTACAATGAGCAAATAAGTCTCGGCCCCAGCCAGTGTCTCTATGGGGATGGCGACCATGTCACATTCATGGTTCGGGGGTACGGTTTTTCAGCTTCCGCAAGCGGCGGTATCGTTCTTACCGGTGCAGAATTGGGGAGTCCCTGTGTACACGATATTGGATTTATAGATACCCAACCCGCGCAGGTCTCGACAACCGCGAGCGGTTCATATTCCTCAGGTGCAACTAGCATTACAGTCGCGAGTATCGGTAATGCTGTCACGGGATGGATTGCCTTCGATAGTGCGAGGGCGGGACTTGTTTCTCAAACAACCGTTACTATCAGTGGCAGTGGCCCTTATACGCTTGCGCTTTCTACCCCCGTTACTGCGACGGGCGTTACAAGCGGCGATACGATCGTACTCAATCCCGCCCGTGCCGGAGCATTGCCCATAGGTTCTTGCGTCAGCACGCAAATCTGCGAATATCCAGCAGTGATTTACGATGTCAGCGCAAATCGACCGCGTCTCTGGAATCTGCATTTCGATGGTGCATGGAATTGCATAGATACTCAAGGCTCTACTACCGCCAACGTTGTGCCTACGATGAATAATATTGAGTGCGGCGGCCTTAATATAGGATGGAGAGCGGACGGGGGGCGGGACTTCAGTCATGTACGTGGCTGGCATGATTGGCCATTCGGATGGCAAACATCTGGCGCGTGGGGGGATGGTACGACCATCGGCTGGCAGATTGGACGTATGGATGGACTTAATGCAGAGGATGTGGGTTTTGTCGGCGCTCGTTTTCTGATTACTTCAGATGCCGATAATTCAACAGCACCCTCTGAATATAGCAATGTCATGCTAGATGGGGTTGCCACGAATCTTGAAGTAAGCGGCGGTCTAGCCAACATTTTTACGGGTATCTATAAGACTGGGTATTCTGCCACCTCGACATGCTCGCTGAACTTTGCTGCTGGCCATACCCAGATCACCAACCTAAATATTGCCGATGGTGCAGGTCCGATTGCCGCTCCTATTTGCGTGTCTGGCGGAAATTTGCGGGTATCTGGCGGTATTTATGCTCACAATAATACCGCCTATCCGGCTTTCAGCATAAGTAGCGGCCTTTTGGATGTGGAGAACGTCAAGTTTTCCTTATCTACAAGTGCTTATGCCTCTCCCTTGATTTCTCAAACGGGCGGTACGCTGATTGCTACAGGCAATTCAGCGAATGAGGGCGCGACAGGAATTGGGGTTAGTGTCACAAGTGACGGCGCTAGCACTGTGGTCGCGAACAATGCCCTTGGAATTCTGACCTATTCGTTACCCACTGGGTCTGTACTGGGGTCTTATCAAACATTCCCCGTAGCACGTTTGCCGTCCGCGCTTTCCACGTGCGGCACCGGTCAGTCGATATGGGCTGGGGGTACGAATATGTCGGGCACGATTAACACAGGTAGCGGAGCTACCGCCTGCACGATGACGTTTTCACAGCCCTCTGGCAATGCTCCTGTATGTCTTGTGGCAGCCCGTTCCGGCACGCCACCCGTTTACACCACGGCGTATAGCGCAGGGACAGCGACACTGACGCTAACGACTGCGGCAGCCTCGTCTTTGTATGACTACTGGTGTCCAGTACATTAATGCCACGGGTTTTTAACATGTTAAACGAAAATATGGTCATTCAAGCGGGAGCGTGTTAAGTGAGAAAAGTTTATTTGATGATGCTGTTGTCGTTTGTAGCCTCAAGCGCGTGGGCGGACGAACCCGCTCCTCCTCAGCCCGCACAGCCACCGCCCGATCTTGTGCTGTTGCCCAGAGCCCTCGCGGTGGCTCCTCTGCAGTTGCTGCAGGCGATTGTGACGCTGCACCCGCAGGCAGTGGATCAAGCTGTGATTACGCAGCTCTGGCAGGAGATGACCGCGTGCCTGAAGGACAACCCGACCAACGGCGTCGTCACGCGTCAGGGTCAAGATCAGTGTCCGCAGGTGACCGAGGCGCTTGCGAAGCAGGGCGAGAAGCAGCCAGATAAGAAGGCCGAGAAGGGCAAACGATGAGCACATTGAAGCGCGCGGCGCTCTCTAGCTTCTAAGGTGCCCCATTGACATTTGTACTGATTGCTCCAGATCAAAATCTCAATAACTACCCTATGAACTTCGGCTCATCCTTAAGCGCTACGCTGAGCTCTACGCAGAACAATTATTCACCGACCGGGTTAAATGCTGGGATTAATTGTCTATACCTCACTGCAGCCTCGGGAGGGTCTGTCATCACGGGTCTAAGCAATGTGGGATTTCCGGATGGGTGGGGTGTTTTGATTATGAATCTGAGTACGACGGATATCATTAGTTTCTCGCATCTTTCAGCGAGTTCTTCCGTGGGCAATAAATTCTCCTGTCCGCAAGGAGTCACGGCTTATTTACAACCGCTTACGAATGTCATCGTGTCTTACAAATCGGGTCAATGGGTTTTTGCCTGATGGATGAATACACGCTGACTCTCAATATCGCACAGTTGGAAGCGACTTCCATTGCCTTAAGAACTCACCGCGACCACATCAACCAGGTGCTGGATGGCATCCATCAATTGGTCGCTCCTGTCACGCCACCACTTCCAGAGGCTGAAGCGCCTCCTGTAGAGGAAATTACTAATGGCTAAGCTCGGCGTTAATGTTGCCGTCATTCCACCGGCTGGACTTCAGGCGGCGACGTGGCTTGATTCAACCTCCATGTTCCATGAGTACGTGGTCATGGAAACTCAAGCGACTGGGGCCGATCCCGTTGCGGTGGGATCATCTAATCCTCTCCCCACGCAGTTTCTTACTGCCCAGTCGATCATCGGCAATATCGGGGCTGGAGGTCCGGATAGTGGCTTTGGAGTCAAGATATCTGGGGTCTACAACTCCTCGGCTCCCTCTCTTACCAGTGGCTGGAGGGGAGATCTACAGCTCGACTCCTCCGGTAACGTCAAGGTCAACATCTCAGCCGGTGGGGGTTCTGGAGGCACCGCCAGCACCATAGGGGCTGCCTATCCCTCCCTTGCGACCGCTGTGGGCGCGCAGAGCGCCTCAGGCGCTCTCCTGGCAGCCCTCAATGTAGATGGCTCTGGGAACCTTAAAGTGAACGTGGCGGCAGGCTCCCTGCAGGCTGTGACGGATAACTCCTCAGCATTCTCCTCCGGCTCCACGCAAGCCATACCCTTAGCCTACGCATTCAACGATTCGGCCTCCGCAGTGACTTCGGGCTTCATGGGCATCCCACGCATCACGGCCGCTCGCCAGATGCGGGTGGTGGTCGATGCCGCAACCAATGGGGGCGCAGCGCCTTATAGCTTGATCTCAGCCGCCACCACGAATGCCACCCTGGTCAAGTCCTCGGCGGGGCAGATTGCGGCCCTAGTGGTCGGCAATAGCGGTGCGGGGGCGGCGTATATGAAGCTCTACAACAGCGGTACGATCCCGACCGCAGGCTCCGGAACGCCCGTATGGCGTGTCATGGTGCCGGGGAATACAGCAGGGGCCGGTGCAGTCATTCCCATCCCTCCGGGCCTCGTATTCTCATCGGGCATCGGATTCACCATCACAGGAGCCTATGCGGATAACGATACGACCGCCGTATTGGCGGGACAGGTTCTAGCGAACGTCGCGTATCAGTAAATGTTCATCGTAGCGCTCGCGGCGCTCGTCCCGACGCCTCCAGTCATCTCGGCGGTCGCGGATTCTACGACCGCCGTTCAGATCAATCTCGTTACGCCCTCGAGCGAACCTCAGACCGGGATTAATTATTACATCCTGCAACAGTTGAGCCAGGGTCCTTTGCCATTTTGGGGGAACTTTGCGCAGATTGCGCCCAGCGCTTTTCCTTATCTGGTGTCTGGGCTTAGCGCCTCCACGTCTTATTCTTTCAGACTCATGGGAGTCGATAACAGTGCCCAAGCCGACGTGAGCCAACCATCAGCTCCTGTCATGGTGGTGACGAATTCCGTCCCTCCCACGGGGAACATCAAGTGGAATCCCGCTCACTATGCGGTGAACTCTCCCGGAAGCAACGTGGCAGGGGAAATGAGCCTAGTGGCATCTTCGGCTGTCTCTGGGTATCTCAATAACTACTATTGGAATAATCTTGAGCCAACGACTCTGGGGACTTATAACTTCAGCCAGATCGTTGCCGATTTCAATGCCTGGCAGGCAGTAGCTCCCGGAAAGATATTCGGCTGCATCATCGCAACGCGCACCTTCGGAGGGTACACCAATAGCAGTAATCCTTACGGGAATGGTGTCCCTAACTACATCCTGAACGGCGGTAGTGGGACTTACGGTCCTGGGGCAAACGGTTCTCAGTCCGGTTATTACGTGAGTACATCTAACGGCTCTTTAGGGGCCTCGATTTGGAACACGAACGTGATGAACCGCAAGATTGCGCTCTTCAAAGCGTTGGCAACAGCCACGCTTGGCGCGTACACGTTCAATACTCACCCGCTTTTTCAATACGTCGTAGATGGTGATGAGAGCATTGTTTCTCTTTCATCCCCACCGTCAGGGTATTCCTCGGGAGCGTTGGCGGCCCAGATGCAGGCGTTCAATGCCGCGCTGCAATCGGCATGGACACAAACGACGTGGGTGACGAGTCTGAACTACGCCCCCACTGGGGCTGATACGAGCACCGCCTCTCAGATGACCTTCCTAGGATCGATGGTTACATCCGTCTATAACGGGCGCGGTGCATTTTCAGGTCCAGATGTCATCAACCAAAATAATCCGAATGGCGGGACTCCCGGAGTGTATATCCTCGCCCAGCAGGCATTCTTAGGAAATACGGGCAGCGGTAACTCGCTCGTCATCGGCGGGGGAGTCAATTACAGCGCGGGATTAATGCCCTGTGTTCCTCAGGTACAGGAGCCGGATTACACCTCCGGCAACACGGTGGCAAAGATCTACAGTCTTGCGACCTCGACACTGAAGGCCAACGCCATTCTGTGGACGATCGTTCAAAATGGAGCGAGTCCCGGTGACTGGGCTACGGTTGTAGCGCCGTTCATTGCGAGCAATGCCAATTTCGTTAAAGCCTGTCCTGAGAACTACAATGGCCAATGCAGCAATATTCCCGCTGCCTCGTTCAATTACTACATCTCGCCCACCGGCGATGATAACAATGCTGGCACACTTGCGAGTCCATGGTCGATCACGGCGCTGAATTCGAAGCAGGCAACCTATGCTGGCAAGAGTGTGGGAATTATTGGAGATGTGGGCGGTGTGCAGACGCCGATTCAGCATGGAACCATCGGAGGGGTGCAGACGACGCTCTATTCGGTGATGCAGGCAATGACGACAGGTGCCGCTCTCAAAATAAACGGCGGTACGTCAAGCGCCAGCACTTACATCGCCTCCTGCACGAGTGCTGGGGTCTATCAAGCGCGCTGGGCCATCATCGATTGCGCGAACCCGAGCGGTGGTGCAGCTCCGGTCAGTTCTGGTGCAGTCCTTATGGGGCAGCCATTTTACAACACACCGGCCGTTCCTAATCCTGGCTACGTGACACTCGATGGAATTGTCGCGCGCAATGCCAACTATGCCGCTATCCAGTTTGGCGATATTCAAGGGACAGTGTTAAACGGCGTCGTGATCAAGAATTGCCAGGTTTACGATTGCATCTGCAGCACATCTATAGAAAATCCGGGCGGCATCTTTCTCGGCAACTGCAGCGCTCCGCAGGTGCTCAATACTAAGATCTATAATTGCACGACTTCGGGCGGTAGCTACTTTCCATATGGCATGGGCGGTATAACGTCCTATAAGACTGTTGGCCTCATCGTCATGAATTGTACGATCTACGGTTGCGGCTACTCGATTCAGATGAAGGACACGAATCAGTGGGCGACAATCTCTTACAGCTATCTGGATTGCGGCACCTTCGGTTCTTACATCAACCAGGGGCAAACGGCAGTGCTGAAGGGGATTATCCCCGGAACCGGGGAGACATTGACCCTCCACCACAACATCATTGTGGGTTCTTATGATGGGTACGGCGAGGACACGACGAAGATCACGGGCGCAGTCACGGCCTATAGCAACACTTTTTATGCGCCGGTGTCTCGCTTCACAGCTGCGTACTTCGACGGGGCATCGTCGGGCGCAGGGCCTTTCAACTTCTACAATAACATCGTCTATTCAAGCGGCGCGTCACCGGCTTACGACAATGGCGATTTTAGCGCGGGGGCCTTGTGGGTCGAGAGCGAGTTCGGCATTACAGGCGCATCGGTGAACTATAATTATTACGGCAACAACACCAACGGCATGACGTTCGCCACGGATTTTAGCGGCGGCAATGACAATCTGTCTTTGGCCGCTTGGCAGGGGCTCGGGTACGATGCGAACTCAGTCAGCGGCGGTTCGCCCTTCAGTGGGACACCGGCGCTCGCCAATGCCGCAAGCTTTGCGATTACGGGCGCAGCGGCAACGGCCGGAAAAACGGGCGGTCCCTGCGGGGCGATCGATGGGACAGGCCCTATAGGGACGAATTTCTAGTGGCAATTGCACTCGTTCAAAAGTCAACAGTTGGGGAATTCGCAGGCACCATCAGCGCTGCTTGTACGCTCACCGGGGTGACGAGCGGCAATACGCTCCTTCTCCTCGTAAGCCATGCGAACTTCGATGCAACGGGTGGCGGGGTTACTGCGAGTGATGCGCAGGGAGCCTATAGCGCGGATCAGGAAATAGAGGGTTCTCGGTATTCCTGCGATATCTTACGGCTTTCCTTGGCTAATGCCGGAACTCATTTAGCAACCTCTACAGCGAAGTTCGGCACTGGAGCTAACTCTTATGGTCAGGCTATCCTCACTGAATGGTCAGGGCTTTCCGCTTTAGATCAGGTCGCAGGGAACAGCAGTGCAGCCTCTACCGGCCCTGTCAGTACCGGAGCTACAGCAGCACTTGCGACATCCTCGGATCTTGCAGTTTCTATTGCCTGTGCGGGAGCGGCAGAAACTGGATGGGGGACCCCATCAGGCTATACGAGTATTTATCAGGATTTAACCAATAATAACTTGGCAACTTCCATAGCGTACCTCGTTCTCTCAAGTAGTTCGGGAGTAACAAGTAACTTTGGCATGATGGGAGGAAGTACGGCATGGGTTGCGATCAATGCGGCCTATATGCCGACTGTTTCGGGAAGTGGTGAGAACGGTGCTCAGATGATGATAGGGATGGGTAGCTAATGCTCTTACCACTCCTTTTAGGCCAGTCAGGCGGAGTCACACCGCCTCCGATTCCAGTACCCTCAGCGCCCACGTTCTTCCAGGCAACCTACACTGTCAATAATCTCATTCAGGGAGCGCTGAAGAGAATCAATTCTTACTCACCGGGCCAGAGATTAAACGGAGTGGACGTGGCGGATGTATTGGAGACTCTGAACGATATGCTTGATTCCTGGTCGCTCGATAAGCTCATGGTGTTCTCAAGCAACGAGAATATTCTCTCGTGGGTAGGAGGCAAGAACGAGTACAGCGTGGGAGTGACTGTGGGAGGGATCTTTACCGGCCAGCTTCAGCAAGGCTCGGAGGTCATTACGAACGTCACTGTCCCTGGTGGAGTGATCGTGGGCTCTGGGGTCGTGGATGCTTTGAACTACCTGCCATCTGGAACTACCGTAACCAGCATCGGCACGAATAGCTTGCAGCTCTCAGCCAATGCGCTCTCGACTACGGTATTAGCAGAGCAGTTCCAATACACGATCCCTGGAGACTTTGCGATTCCGAGGCCCTTGAGGATCACTAAAGCCTTCTCGCGCTTCTCGACTTCCTCGGGTGCTTTGGACTTCCCAATCGATATCATCTCGGAAGGCCAATGGACTGAGCTCGGATTGAAGCAATTGCCAGGGCCTTGGCCCTTGGTGATTTACTACAATCCCACTTATCCATTCGGGACGATCTATTGCTATCCGGCTCCGAGCGCTGCGGTTGAGGTGCATATATGGACGGATACCATCATCTCGGAATTCCAGAACGTCACGCAGCCCATTAACCTGCCGCAAGGCTATTCCAGGGCCATTAAATGGAATCTCGCGCAAGAGATCTGGCCTGAGTATTACGATGATCCTCTGCCTGGTGCGATTATCAAGATGGCGAAGGAAAGTAAGGATGCGATCAGAAATTTGAATGCGATTCCTGCAGCGGTTGCCAATTACGATGCAGCGCTCATGGGCCACCGCAGGGCAAATGCTTCGTGGATCCTCAGTGGCGGATTTGCGAGCTAATGCCAAAGGGAAGCGACTTCGGTTTCGTCGGGGATAGCTACGTTGCTCCCGCGATTGGACAAGATACTGAAATCTGCGTTAATTGGTATGTTGAGATAGCTCAAACCAAGAACGCCAAGACTCCCACAGCCCTTCTCGGTTGTCCCGGCCTAGAGACTCTCCTCTCGCTCGGTACTGGACCCGTGAGGGGCTGCTGGGAAATCCCAGGTGGGAATCAGTCCATTTGGGTATCGGGCAATCAAGTTTATGTGGTGACGGTACAGCAACCGGCGACCCAAACGACTTGGCCGGTATTGACCGCAAAACTCGTTGGTATTCCTATCGTAAACCCTGTAACGGGTGCGATTACCTACGGACCCTTACTATCCAACAGCGGTCCTGTGGTCATTCGCGATGGGGGTGCATCGGGCTATACGTGGATTGTGGACGGAGCGAACGGCTATCTCTATCACAATGCAACTCAGCATGTCGCGCTCATCACGGACCCCGGATTCCTAGGAGCGGATAGGGTCGCCTTTATCGACGGCTGGATGGTGTTCAATCTGCCCGGTACGCAGATCTTTTACACGAACTACCCGCAGTACGGCACGCTGCCGTTCAATGGCACTTACTTCGCACTGAAGGATGGAGCAACGGATCTTCTTGTTACTCTCTACGAGAATAAGGAGGAACTGTGGTTAGTCGGGGAAAAGACGACTGAGATCTGGTATGACGCGGGCGGTCAGTATTTCCCGTTCCAGCGCTTAGTCTCGACGATGATCCAGGTGGGGTGCTGCGCAGTTCACTCCATTGCGCGCTTTGCTACCGAGGGTCAAGAGGGTCTGATCTGGCTCTCCAAATCCGAGCGCGGCCAGTACACCATTGTTAAGACCGTAGGCTTCTCTTGTGAGGCTGTTTCGACTCCTGCGATCAGCGATGCGATTGCCAAATACCCTGTGGTTTCTGATGCCTTGGGATACGTCTATCAAGAGGATGGCCATGAGTTCTACATGCTCACTTTTCCCACCGCTGATGCCACATGGGTCTACGATGGCTCAACGAACAAGTGGCATGCGAGAGCTTCTTACGATCCAACACTCGGACTCTTCCATCGGCATAGAAGTAACTGCCATCTCAATTTCCAAGGAATGCACCTTGTTGGTGACTATCAAAACGGTAACATCTACTGGATGAACCGGCAGATTTATACCGATGCCGGACAGCCCTTGGTGGCTTGGCGCAGAACTCCGCATATCTGGGATGGAGGATCCCGGAGACGTCAGCGGTATCACTACCTGCAACTGGACTTCAGGATCGGGGTTGGCTTGGTGACAGGTCAGGGCTCCATGCCCCGAGTCATGCTCAAGTGGTCGGACGACAGCGGCTCCTCCTACGGGAATGAGCGCTTGATGGACTTAGGCCAGATCGGTGCCACAAGGGGCCGAGCGGATGCGCGCAGGCTCGGAACGAACGCCATAGGGCATGATCGGGTGTTCGATGTGCGGGTGAGCGATCCGGTGGGAAGAGATGTGATCGGAGCAACCCTCTTTTGAGTACGAGCGCTTTATGCTCGTCATTCAAAAGCGAGATCCTTTCAGGATTCCATGCCCTAGGCCCTACGGTGGCCCGAGCGACGACCGCGGCGGATACCCTCATGGGTGCGCTGTACTTGGTAAGTGCCTCCCTGGGGGCCGCTACGAGCGTTTATAGCGCTACGGGGGAGGTGTCTGGAGCGAACTACACCGCTGGGGGTATCGTCCTTACGAATGCCACGGCACCCTCCACGAGCGGTACAGCGGGCATCTGGACGCCCTCGGGGTCACTCGTATACACCACGGTCACGCTCAGTACGCCTTTCGATACGGTGCTCATTTACAACGCGACTCAGGGTAACCGGGCGATCTGCGTCATTAACTTTGGGTCCACGACAATCAGTACTGCCACGCTCACCCTGACGTTACCCGTCAATGCGCCGGGGACTGCGATAGTGACTATTCCTTGACGACGATTGCGCTGGTTGGAGTTTCTGCCGGTCAAACTTCCGTCGGGATGCTCTCCCCGCGGGCTTATGTGCCGGTGGTGGATACCCTCACCCTTGCAGCGGCAACGGTGTCATTGACGAGTGCGGGCTTTCAGACCACCGCAAGTTATCAGGCGAATGCGGCCCTGGCAGGTACGGTCATCTCCTCCGTGCCGGCCGCAGGAACCTTCGCCTTGCAGGGCTCTACGGTGGTTTTAACGGTGTCCTCAGGACCCGTCAGTCCGACTACGGGGCCGATATCCCGAGCGGCGAAGTTACCGAACCTGCCGAACAAGATGCTGGATCGTAGCGAAGCCATGACCGATTCACAGGGGCAGATTACAGGCCCTTGGTGGCGTTTGTTGCTCAACGTCACGAATCAAGCGTTTGGTACGAATTCGACCCCTGAGACGACCATTTCTGTGGGAACGACGCCCTTTGTCTATACGCCGATTGTCTCAGGCTCGGTGATCGTGAGTGGGGGTGCAGTGAGTCTCATCGAATACTCGAAGGACGGGCAGATGTTCTATCCCACAGGAGTGATTGGCGGGGTCTTTCAGATGATCGCCAGTAGCTCCTTGCGGGTGACGTATTCGAGTCCGCCGGCACTCACGTTCTTTCCCAGATGAGCGATGTAGTTTGTTCCTCCACGGATGAATTGAGTTACCGAGAAAAGGTCGCCTATCTCGTTCAGGAATGTAAGAAACTTGCGAATCAGCCTGAGTGTCCGGTCACGCACCGCTTTGCCCCCGGAGTCTATTTGCGGGAGATCTTCATGCCTGCTGGCTCTTTGGTCATTGGGAAAATCCATAAAACCGAGCACTTCAACATCATTGAAAAAGGATGCTGTGTGATTTTCCATGACGATGGTAGGCGAGAAGTGCTACGCGCTCCTATGACTTTTGTATCCAAGGCTGGAATCCAGAAGCTTCTTTATATCGAAGAGGACACCGTGTGGAAAACCGTGCATGTGACAGGTGAGACGGATTTGGTGAAGCTCGAGGAAATTCTGATAGAGCCTCCACCAGTGATCCACCTTGAGCAAAACCAGGAGCTATTGCAGTGACTTGGATTGCTGTAGCGATAGGCGGAAGTGCCATAGTGGGTGCTGTAGGCAGTAACTTGGCTGCGGGCAAGCAAGCCTCTGGACAGGAACAGGCGGCCAATACCCAGCAGAACATGTTCAACACCATCGCAGGCTATGAGACGCCATTCCGTAATGCCGGCGTCAATGCAACGAACGCTCTATCGACTGACTTGGGGCTCACGGGAAAAGGAGCGGCAGGGTATGGATCTCTCACCGCACCCTTTACCGCACAGGACTATCTAGCGAATCAGGATCCCGGCTACCAGTTTCAATTACAAACCGGGGGGCAGGCGGTTAGGAATGCCGATACTCCGGGATTAGGTGCGCTCTCAGGCGCATCGCTTAAAGACTTGATGGGTTTCAATCAAAGCATGGCGGCGACGGGCTATCAGAATGCCTTTAACCGCTACCAGACTCAGCAGAGTAACGTCTTTGGCAGGCTCTCAGGTCTTGCGGGTTTGGGCCAGAATGCAGCCTCGAACACCGGCACTGCGGGCACTCAACTAGGTACGGGAATTGCGCAGGCGCAAGCCGCAGCGGCCGGTTCTCAGGCTGGAGGCATTGTAGGCGCTACCAATTCCTTAGGGGGTGCAGGGAGTTCCTTGGCTTATCTTCTCAATAACAACAATAATACTAATAGTACGATTTCAGGCCTAGGATCTGTTAACGATCCAAATGCCACGAATCTCAATTACAATCTCTCGGGGGCACCTCCGAGTAGTGGCTTTGTTCCGAGTACCTGATGGCAGACTTCGGCGCTCCTGTCGCTCAAAACGTAGATGTCAGCCCACAGAAGGGCTTGCAGACCATATCGAGTCTGCTGTCCTTAAAATCCCAGCAACTGGGTATTCAGCAGCAGCAGCAAGGATTACAGGGACAAGCCGCGCAGGTTCAGCAGGAACAACTCAAAGCAGGTGAGCAGCAAGGCGTTCAAAACTTCTTCCAGCAGTGGGACCCTAGCGCGCATATCAGCTCTGACGGGACGACGGACGTGGATAGCGCTTTGCAGTCTCACGCCTATCAGGGTGCAGGGAACGCGAAGCCCGGCATCATGCAATCGCTTCTCGATATCAAGAATCGCCAGCTCACGAATAAGCAATCCCTTGCGACTCTGAATGGGCAGTTACTCACGCAATTCAGTCAGGGTATGGGGGCGCTCGCTAAAGACCCCGATGTAGTGTCCGACCAAGCCGACCCGACTACGGGAGTGAATGCGGGAAGGGCAAAGGTCGATCAGTTCATTAATAACTTCTCGAAGCTCTCCCCAGATGCTCAGCGAGTTGCTCAGATTTATGGCCCCGTGACCCAGCACGCACCACAGGGAAAGCTCTCCGATGGCATCCAGGCCATTCAGATGCAAGGTCAGGATGTGGGAGGCCAGCAGGCACAGCAGAATCCGCAGACAGTTTCCGTGCAGCGCGGGAATGTCACAAGCTTCGGGACTGCTCCCAAGAGCACTGGAATTCCGACTTTCAATGGACCTAATGTATCTATGGGGGTTGCACCTGGAGTCGTATCCGGACCCAATCAGCAATTGGTCAGAATAGGTGATAATGGCCAGAGCGCGACGCCACTGACAACCCCAGCGGGACCAGCAGCACCGCAGACCCCAGGCCAGCTTCCTGCCATTGCACGTCCGGGGCCGAATGCTCCTGCACAGCAGCAAGCGCAGTATGCGGAACAGAATAAAAACAACATGGCAGCTGTTACCAACGCTAATGCCATCACCACGGATCCACAGAATAATCCGCAAGCTACTCGCTACCGCAATGGCGAGATTTTACGGCTTGTCGATAGTGGTCCTGCAACGGGTCCTGGTAAGGATATCTGGAATCATATTGCCTCTCAGTTCCCCGGAGGTGCTGGAGATGCTTACCAGAAGATCGGCCATTATTTAGCGCAGAACACAATTGCCGGGTTGAACACGATGGGAGTTCCTAATACCAACGCGGGCCAAGAGACTTCTGGCGCTGCTACGGGAAATGTGCAACAGAATCCCGGAGCCATCAAGGAAATCACCAAGGTCAATGATGCGGTGAATTCCGCCCGCATGAAGTACATCCAGGGCTTACAGAAGGTCACGCAGAATCAGAGCAACTTCGATTCTGTCCCGGCCTATCAGCAAGCCTTTGGGCAGAACTTCGATATCAATCTTTTTCGGCTCGAGGATGCTCAGCGTCGAGGCGATAAATCAGAAGTCGATACCATCGTGCAGAAGCTTGGGCCTCAAGGGTTGAAGGCTTTGGGGCAGAAGAAACGAATCATTGATTCGCTCACGAATAACGGCTCACTGCCGCAGTAATGTCCGACGATACGGACCTGCAAGCCTTCCTGGATTCGGGAGGGCAGAAGCCCGCGCCTGTCGTTCAAGCGGGTAATTTACAGACCTTCTTGGATTCTGGTGGCTCATCTCCGCATCCAGTCCCAGATACCCCTAAGGAGCCTAGCCTTTTTGATCGGTACGTGGGGTTTCAGGAAGGGCAGTTAGCCGGTGCGACGGGTGGCATCGGTAAGCTTGCCGGCGGCCTCACATACCTTGGAAGCTTGGCGGCTGGAGGCGATAGTGACGCCGCAAGCAAAGTCCAAGCTGATACTGAAAAGGCTCTCACCTACCAGCCTAGAACCGAACTGGGTAAACAAACCGCAGCCGACATGGGCAATGCGGCAAGCTATCTGGGCCAGAAGGAGGCTGAGACAGCAGGCCCTGCGGTGACGGACTGGGCGACTCGAGGTGGGGCAACGCCTGAGGTAGCCGGGGCTATGGGGGCGACGGCGAATACGCTCATCCAGGCCCCTCAATACCTCGTACCGTGGGCGGGGAAGCTTAAAGGCGCTCCAGAAGCCGCTGCGGCAGTGCGTTCTGAGCCTTATATCGATACCCCTGCCTCAAGTACCGCCCCGGCCACTGCGCCGCCGTTAAGCGCCTCTGGCGCACCCAGGGCGGGGTATTGGGAGCCTCCCGCAGAAGCCTCTCCTGCTGCGGGTGGACCTTCACCGGTAGCTGCGGCTGTGCAGTTCCCAGAAGCCGCTCCGATAGCTAAACCTGGGGCTACGCTTTCGGATGCAGAACAGGCTCAAAGACAGGCCATCCTACAGAGGGTGGGGGTTCCTGAAACTCGTCAGAGCGCCATTCAGGGCGATGCTTCTACCGCCTCGAATGATTATCAGGAATCCAAGCTCACAAGCCCCAACGGGTTGCGGATGAAGCAGGTCATCGACAATGAACGTGGAGCTTTAGAGGATCACGCCGATAGCATCGTTCAGGACACCGGAGGTATTGAGGGGTCGGCCAAAGACGAAGCTGTGAAACTCGAGCGCGGGCAGACGTTCCTCAAGCCTCTGGATGATCTGACCGACTATTTTAACAAGGGCATCAAGACGCTTTACAACACAGCGGATGAACGCGCGGCTGGAGTAAGCGGCCAGTTTCCTGGATTCAAAGATGCGCTGAATGATGACTCGTCCCTCACCAATTCTGACCGGGTTCACTTACAAAGTGCAGCCCTTGCCTACGGTAAGAAACTAGGGATCGTGGACGATGATGGAAACTTCTCTGGGACCGTAGCGCAAGCGGAAACCATGAGGAAATACCTGAATGAATCATGGTCACCCCAGAACAGCGGCTTTGTAGGAAAACTCAAAGATGCCTTGGACGATGATGTAACTAAAGCTGCTGGCGATGATGTGTATTCCTCTGCTCGAGCGCTAAGGTCTCAGCGCGGCGCGACACTAGATGATCCAAACGGCATAGCCAAGATTTTAGATTCTTCAGGTCCCGCTGGGATCAATCGTGCAGTCCCTGTGGAAAAGGTCATGGATACCGTATCCACGATGCCGGTTGCGCAGCTGACTCACATCATGACGACACTCAGGAATCTTCCCCCAGAGTTACAGCCTGAAGGTCAAGCGGCCATTGAATCTCTACAGGCGCACGTCGCATCCAAGATTGCGGATGCTGGTAAGAGCACTCAGAGCATGTGGAATGCTAAAGGGGTAACACAGGCTCTCAGGACCAACTCAGCGCGCATACCGCTTATCTTTCAAGACAAGCCTGCAGTGCTGTCGAAGCTTGGAGATTTGAACGATGCGGGAAATATTCTGAAGAAAGACCAAAGCTATCCAGGCGCAGCGGTACAGGAAGCTAACCTCGTGCGCTCGGGTGCAATGGGAGCTATGAGGCTTGGAGGTTCTGCTGTCGGTGGTCTGACTGGGACTGCCCTTGCCGGGCCTCCTGGAACAGTAGTCGGCTCAGCGTTGGGCGGCTATTTGGCAAACAAGGGCGCAACGGCCCTAGAGTCTCGCGCGCTGATGAAAAACGTGGAATCGCGGATTGTGAAGATTCCGCCACAGAGCCCGTAGGGAAAAGAATGCAAACCCGACGAGAGGACAGAGGATCAATGCGTAACCTCGGAAGAGATACACCGCAAGGGCAACTCCCAATGTTTGAAACACGAAGTATCTAGTCATGGCAATACAGACTTTGCTTCCATCGCCCTGGCAGCGCTTCTGCGATAACAATGGAAACCCTGCCGTTGGGTATCTGGTCTACACCTATCAGAGCGGAACTACAACTCCCGCCGTTACATATACCGATTTTACCGGCACTCAACGCAATCTCAACCCTATCGTTTTAGACTTCCGGGGTGAATGCAGCATCTGGGGGCCTCCGAACGTTGCATACACCTACGTCTTCACGTTCCCGAACGATACCGTTCCGCCCTCCAATCCCATCAAGACCGTCAACGGCATCCAGAACGGCCTATCCCTCACTCCCGCCATTATCGGGGCTGCGATCTATCCGCAGACCGCCGCGGAAGCCAATATCAATTTCACCCCGAATACGATCTATCCCTATGGAAACCTTCTGCGCCTAGGGCTTATCCCGAACAGTTCCGGAGCGGCTGCGAATAATACGCTCTACATGACGCAGTACTTCAATACGTTTGTAACGAATGGTCCTGCGGGTACGTTTTACTTCCCCAATACGACCGGAAGCGACATTTACTATTTCAACGACTTGATCGCAGTGGAGGGGGTGGTATTCGAGTTCAACGATGTGACGTGGCAGCTCACCAAAGGCACGGCGTCAGGCAATGAAACAGAAGCCGGAGCCATTACCGCTATTCGCGATACGACGCTCCAGAACGGGACTATATCGGTCGCCTTCACGGGGGGGTCTAACCAGTGTGCCTGCGTGACCTTTGGCGCGAGGGGTAGCGAGTGCGGTGGTGGGGCGTTCTTCCCCAATACTTATGATGCTTCGCTCACGGTGGCGCAGGGCAACTGTCACCTAAAGAACATGCGCCTGACGACGAACAATCCTCTTGGCCTTCACGTTCAGTTAACCGGTGGACTGCAGAACTGCTCCTTTGAAGATATTTTCATGAACGGTCAGGGTCAGGCGGACGGCATCGACTATGAGTTCGGCTGGGCGACTTCAGGAACTCCGGAGAGTGTCCGTCAAAGCTCCCATGCCCATAACCTGCGCTTCACGAATATCAACTTTACGAACGGCAATACCTCGAATAGTGCTGAAGGGGCTTTGACCATTACCGCAGCCTACAACGCGAAGGTTTCGGGCCTGTATGTCGATCAGTCAATAGCGGTCGCTACAGTTCGGGTAGGCGAGTCGATGTTCTACCAGCCGTGGATACCCACGGACTTGGTAGGACGCAAGCGAAACGTCATCCTTGAGAATGTGGTGGGCTCACGCATATCCGGCACTGCCATGAATCTTACCGGCACGGGTAGTGCTTCAGCGAGTTACTTGGCTTCTGTCATTGCTGCGCTTCCGACCATTTCCCAATACAGCGCACAAACTGACCTTTACGATATCGAGGTCGATGGGTTTGTCTTGGACGGTTCGGGTAATCCCGGTAACGGTTTTGGTATATCCGCTAGTGCCGGTCGATTGATATTAAGGAATGGCTTCATCTTCGGAGGCTTTCAGAGGGGTATCGTATCAAGCGATGAAGGAACCATTATCGATATCGATCAAGTGGCGATTTCCGGCTGTAGCCAGCAGGGCATGCAGCTTTATGGCTCACCCATCTGGAGTCCTACGCGCTTAAAGAAAGGCTCCATTACCCGCTGCTACATTGCGGGCAACAGCACAGCAACCATAGGCGGTAGTTCTGGTATCGATCTTAAGAACTGCGATGGCGTATTGATCGAGGATAATTTCTTAGGCTATGCGCTTCTTGAAAGCGGAGGGACGGAAGCCACCCAAGGCAATGGCGTCTCTATCGATGCGACTTGCTTCAATGTGATCTGCCGCGCGAACACGGTGAATGTCGCACCGGGCGTGAGTGCCATTGCTTATTACAACGCGGATAACACCCTCCCCGGCCAGGGTAATATCATCGAAAGCGCCAGCGGCACGGCTACGAGCTCGGGTCTGTGGCAGGACGGGGTGAGCGTTTCAAATACCCTCACCTACAGTGCTTCCATGACACCGGATTGCTCCCTTGGAAGTGATTTCATTGTCACGCTCACGGATAACAATAACTTTACGATCAACGCACCCCTTAACCCTAAGCTTGGGATGCATTTGACCTTGACGATTCGTGCGCAGACGAGTGCACCGGGAACGGCGACTTTCAATGCGATCTATAAAATGTCCACATGGACGAATCCCGCCAATACATTCAGTCGCTCGATCACTTTTAGGTGGAATAATGTGGCTTGGGTGCAAATCTCTCAGACTGGCGCGGACGTGCCCAATTGAGCCTCGCTGAAGTCAGCGCCGAGCTTCGGGCGTGGGCCAGCACCATCGTGCTGCCGTTTGTTAATCTCTATATTCTTCTGAGGAACGACCGGCGCAGCGAGAAACGCAGCGCGAAGGTTGAAACCAAGGTGGATGCCGTGAAAGATCAAACTGACGGCCTGACTGAGCATCTAGTCAGGAAAGCCGAGGAAGTCGGGCATGCGGCTGGCATAAAACAGGCTGAAGATGCTGGTGTTGCCAAAGCCGCAACACTAGAAGAAGGACGCCAGCAAGGGCGTGATGAAACTAAACCGTAAGGAATATTTATGATCGCAACCCTATTAACGTTTTTCATTCTCCTGTGCGTGGTCGGCCTTGTGCTCTGGGGTATTCGCCAGATCCCCGGCATCCCGCCCATCGTGATCACGGTCATTTACGTCGTGATTGGAGTCCTGATTCTGCTATGGCTCCTGTCGGTGGTGCAGGGCGGCAATTATGGCAACTTGCACTTCGGCAGATGACTCGCGGGGAGGCTAATTTTAATCCTGGGAACGTAAGACTCACCGGGACCATCTGGGAAGGAGAATCTGCCCTTCAAGCGGATCCTGACTTCGTACAGTTCACAGATGTGAAGTGGGGTATCCGCGCCATTGCACGCATCCTGCAAAGCTACGAGCGGGAGGGGATCGATACTCTTCAGGCTGCTATTGAGCGTTGGGCTCCTTCGACTGAGAATGATTCCCAAGCGTATGTCAATGATGTATGCCAGAGATGCGAAATTTCACCCATGCAGGTGATCCAGCTTTCGTCCTCTCTTCTACCCATTATCACTGCGATCATTTGGCATGAGAACGGCTCATGTCCCTATACCGTGGATCAAATTAACGAGGGGATTTCGCTTTCATGAGAACATGTCATGTTCTGGAGTAAGCCCAAGGTCCCCTTAACTTTCATTGGAGTGACCTGTACGGACTGGCTTCTAGCAAAGGCGCAGATCGGCTTGGCGTTCTACTTCTGCACCGCAATCTTCGGGATGGTGTTTGCGCTTATCTTCTTCAGACATAACATTGATCCTGCCATGCTCAATTTCGTGACTGGGATCATTACCTCACTCACGACGCTTCTTGCTACTATTGTCGGATTCTTCTTTGGGCGAAAGGCCGCTCAAGCTCTACCTGATCCCTCTACGACCACGACCACCACGACCTCAACCACCGCACCGACCCCGGGAAGTACCGTTCCTCCGCTCACCTCTGCGGTCACGATACAAACGAGCGTTCCGGCTGCAGATACGGAGAAACCTTAATGGCTACGACTACTGGGCAAGCTATCCTTGCCGTCCTAGAATCAGACCTTCTCACGACCGAAGGCACACCCATACTTACATTCCTCACTGCCTTCGGGCAGGCTGCGGGAGATCCCCTAAAGATTGCAGCGGCTTGGGTTGCCCTTCAGGGTGCATTCATCGGCGGCATGCCCGGGCTTGAAAGCGCCCTCTCACAGCAGATCGCAGCGGCTCTCAATGCCAAGCTCGTAGCAGCTATTGCGGCTGCGCAGGCGAAACTGGCAGCGGTGACACCCAAGTAACCCCCGGCACACAGCTCACGACCATCGAGAGCATGCCTGGATCGATCTTATTGGGCGGCAGGTAGGGGGAGTAGGGCAGGAGGTCGATCGAGGCAAGGGAGGCGTATCCTGCGGCTGAGCAGATATACCAGCCGGGGTGCATCCAGTCCTTATCGAATAAGAAGCCCAGGATCTCAAGCTTGTCGTAGGGCTTGCCCTCCTGAGACTCCCACCATGCCCAAAAGGAGACTTCCTCAAGAGGGGTCGCTGGTATGGTGAATATCTCTTCCCTAGAGAACTCTGCGTAGCCTGCGGGGCGAAGCTGGATACCGGGAGGCTTACCGCCTACGCTGTCAGAGCGTGCTCCCCAGCGTGAGCCGTCGTCCCGTAAGGCGTCTACGTGGGAGAAATTCCCCTTCCCGAACCATGCAATGGCGTAGGACTCGAGGGAGGCTTCCTCCACGAATGAGAGTCTAACGGCCACGTTGAGGGGTATCGTCTGAGTCAGTAGGCGAATACAGCGGAGCCGGTTCGTGAGCGTTGCGTTTCTCCGCGACATACTCCCGCGCCGCTTCAACCGCTGCCTTCCCAGTGATGATCTGGCCGAGTTCCGTGCTGGTGTCACACATTACCAATCGGTCAAGTATCCCGCGCAGCATCACGGTTTTCGCGCGCAGGCGCTCAATCTCATCGGCAGCTCGGTTGCGCAGCTCAGTTAGGCCAACGTGAGACTGCGCCCGTAAATCCGCAACAAGATTTGTCATCCGGTGTCCCTTTCTCCATAGCTTCTTTCGTCTTCGGTCAGGTTGCCGCAATAGGCGCACCACACGCGACCACCGTCCCTGTGCCCCGGACATGACTTAAGGGCCAGCCCCCACAGGCGATGCTGCTCCTCAGTGAAAACGCCGAGCTTCAGGAGCGTGTCCAGCGCACCGTTTGCATAGATTTCTCCTTTCGGAAAATCGTCGGTCATTCCGAAGTGGCACTCCTGCATTATCTCATTGGCGGTGAGGGTCATCTAAATCATCCTGAGTTAACTTGGATACTTGTAAATGTACGGAAAGAAGGCGTCGATATCTTCCTCGCAACCGGTGTCATAACCGAACTCGAATTGCTTACCGCACGCAGCGCACGTCTGGGGCTTTCCGGCTAGTTCCTGCACCTTGTCATCTAGTCCGTGGTCAGCGTGGCACCAAGGGCATTCACCGTAATAGGGCTCTGAAGTCATGATGAGTTAGAACTCGTTACGGGGAGCCGGGGAGCCATACGGCCCTAGGATTTGCGCCTAGCGGGCCGCTTAAGGAGGGGCTGACACCCGGAGCTAATCGGCCGCATGACTTCCCGACATTCATTTCCGCACTCCTGGGTTGGCGGATGGCATTCGCCTGGGCGCGAGTACGCTCACCGCTGATTGAGAGACCATTTTCGTTACGATTACATCGGTCTTGGTCTGCGTTGTAACGCGCAGGTTTCCGCTTACCAGCACTCTGAGCCGATCTTTCCAATCAAGGTGGGTGTACACGTCCGTCATCATGTAACTGGGCGCAAAGCCCTCCAGATCCTCCGGGATGTCGATATAACGCTG
>Ga0182024_10002634_pt1 | contig 44131 bp, 32 predicted proteins | sample P32metaG_FD_120480 | JGI IMG/M metagenome (GOLD analysis project Ga0182024, IMG submission 120480) | Permafrost microbial communities from Stordalen Mire, Sweden - P3-2 metaG (Illumina Assembly) | ecosystem: Environmental > Terrestrial > Soil > Wetlands > Permafrost | place: Sweden: Stordalen... | reverse complement strand
AGGTTTTCACTCTCCCAAACAACCTGCCCTTGGAGAAAGCCCAACATCGCACTTACGCCGAAGGTGAGGACAGCAACATCGAATGCCGAGGCATGACCGATTTGATGCCCTACGAACACCGTCCTATCGCCAAAAGCCATCAGAACCGGCTTCGCGCGGTCGAAGAGTTCCGCCGGCCCGGAATAGAAGATCGTGCAGGCTGGTGTTCCGATCCATACCGGACTACCCAGAATGGCGCCGTCAAGATACGATATTCCGCATCCGCGGGCCCAGGAGTCCATTTCCCTGGCTTCTTTGGGCGTGCCGCTGCTCAGTTGCACGACGATCTTGCCGCGGAGGGCGGTTTCCATGTCAGGTTGTCGCAACAGCTGCCGCGTTGAACTGTAATCGCTGAGACTAACAACAACGATATCCGCTTCTCGAACCGATTCCTCGACGCTCTGGGCTACGCTGAGACCGAGCCTTGATAAGGCCTCCGTTTTCGCGCCAGTCCGGTTCCACACCGTCGTGGCAAATCCCTTATGGAACAGCACCGTCGCAAGAGCGGATCCCATGCGTCCGGCGCCGAGAACCGTGACCTTGTAGTCCATGCCTCGGCTACCGCAGACTGAACGTGAACAAAGCGCTGCCGCACTGAATGCTGACGTATTGCTTGCCATCGACCATGTAGGTCATTGGTCCTGCGGCCACCGAACGTCCCAGACTCGTTTCCCAGACGGTCTTGCCATCACGGGCATCGAGCGCGTAGAAGCCACCTTCGCGATCGCCGCTGAACAGCAGGTTGGAGGCGGTGGTTAGAATGCCGGCCTCGGTGGAGGGTGCTGCCAGGCGATGGGTCCATTTGCGTTCGCCGGTATTGGGATCCACCGCAATCACCGAGCTGAACACGTCATCGGTGGTGGCTCCGGGTTGCGGAAACACCCCGGTGAAGCTGCCACCCTCGTGAAACTCGGGCGGCTCCTCCCCTTTGATGTAGGTGGTGGAGCTGTTCTCCCATGCCGGGATATAGAACAGGCCGGTAGCCGGGCTATACGACGGGTTGTACCAGTTGGTGCCTCCCTGGTTGCCAGGGTAAACCAAGGTGCCAGCCTTGCTGGGCACCACGCCAGGTGTGGCCATGGGGCGGCCCTTCTCGTCGAACCCCGTTGCCCAGTTCACCTTGGTGAAGGGCTTGCCCAGCAGAAACTGGCCGCTGGTGCGGTCCAGCACGTAGAACATCCCGTTCCGGTTGGCCCACAACATCGTCTTGCGCGGCCGGCCTTGGAATTGGATATCCGCCAGTACCGGCACCTGCGTGGCATCCCAATCGAATTCGTTGTGCGGGGAGAATTGGTAATACCACTTCAGCTTGCCGGTATCGGCGTCCAGCGCAATCACGGAGGAACTATAGAGGTTGTCGCCCAGTCGCGCGTCGCCGTTCCAATCCGGCCCGGCATTTCCGGTTCCCCAGTAGGTCAGATTAGTTTCCGCGTCATACGAACCCGTTACCCAGATGGGCGCGCCACCATGCATCCACGAATCGTTGGGCTTTCCGTCCTTTCCCAGCCAGGTTTCATAACCGGGCTCGCCGGGTCCCGGAACGGTGTTGAAGCGCCACACCTCTTTGCCGGTCGCCGCATCCCACGCTCCGATAAAGCCCCGGATGCCGTGCTCGCCGCCCGCCACGCCCGCGATCACTTTATCCTTGATCACCAGCGGAGCGTGGGTCATGGAGTATTGCTGTTTATAATCGGCCACCTGGGTATTCCACAACTCTTTGCCGGTGCGCGCGTCGATGGCGATTAATTGTGCATCGAGCGACGCCAAGAAGAGTTTGTTGTCCAGAATCGCCACGCCGCGCGTCAGGTTGCCGCAGCAGGGATTCCTGGTTTCGGGCGCGGGCTTGTGCCGGTAGGTCCAGATGGTCTTGCCGGTCGCAGCGTCGAGCGCGATCACGTCATTGGGACTCTGGATGGTGTACATGACTCCATCCACCACCAGCGGCGTCACCTCGTGCTTATCGAGCGAGCGGGATTGGAACACCCATTTCAGAGTGAGATCCTTGGCATTGGCCGGGGTAATCTGCGTGAGCCCGCTGTGCCGCTGGCTCATGGCCGACCCGGAATAGGTGAGCCAGTTCTGCGGTTCTTTGTTAGCGCCCAGGATTCGTTCGAACGGAACGCTGGTAACGGTGGCCTCGTGGTTGACCGGGGCTTGGTCCAGGCCCTGACCCGACGCGAGGGCCGCTAGGGCTAGTGGTAGGAATCCTTGTATCTTCATTTCGCACAATTCTACTGCAAACTAGCCCGGTAGTGCGCGAATTACCCCGACGGACGCCGCGGATGCTGGCGAATCGGTGAGGGCGTCAGGGCTTGCTCGTCTTTGCGGCCCCTTCGGCAGCCTTCTCTTCGGCGCGGGCGCCCGCGAGAATGCCCGTCAAGCCGTAATTCCCCTCTTGGCAGGCGTACTCGTATAGCGCATCCTTCGAGTGCCGCAGAGGGATCCTCGCACTCCACGGTTTGGACCACGCTCCCGGATCGTCAACCGTGATTTCCCACTTCAGGGATTCAGCGCCCGTGCGCGTGAACCTTTCGACTACATGCAGTTTCTCGGTCGAAATGTTCATAAACACGCCGGGCTTATAGTTGGTCGTATCGACCACGAGCGTGTCGCCTTCCCAATGCCCCCGAGCATCTCCCAGCCAGGTCTGGATGTTCGATGGCAGGTGCGGACTGCCGTCGAGCGGAATTACGCGCGCATCGTGAATGGTCTCCATCAAGATGACTGCCTGTTTGGCTGACTGGAGAATCTGGAAATAGCTGTTGTAGCCCGCTCCCAGCCGTGGCGAGCCGAACGTGATACAGCGCTCGCTCAGGGATCGGTCCTCGGGGCCGCGCGGCCGGTCTCTCACAGCCTCGGTGGCCAGTCGCTTCTGTTGGGCCTGGGGCGTTGTGGCCGGCAGCCGCCCGTCAGGCGGGTCGGTAATCAGCGAGGTTCTGTTATCCCAATCCCGGGAGACAAGCCAAACGGAGCTGTAGTCGCCGGTCTCGCCGTCGGTGCTTTTGAAACCCGATTTCGCTCCGTTGACATTCGCCAGCACGCTCTGGAAAACGGTGTCGCCGAAGGCGGCGTCTGCATTGCCGTTGTCGAACAGCTCACTCGACTTCTGCTTGAGAGCCGCCACTTCCTGTTCGGTTAGAAACTCACGCCCTGCCAATTCCTTGGGCCGCTCCAGCGGAGTTACGTTGTTGTTTGCCCAGACTCCCTGAAGATCCGGCTGGCCGTCCACGGTCCGCGGCGCCGTCCAGGCCGCGTTCGCGGTCTTAGCGGGTTTTGCAACCACCGTCTGAGCTAGGGCGTTTCCTGGAACCAGCGATAGAACAACTGCTACCGCAGCCACGAAAGTGAGATTTCGAAAATGCATCTCGGCCTCCCTGTTCGTATCAAGTATATGGCAAACGGATTCGGGAAACTTCAGGCCTTCCGTCCGGCCGGCCTGGTCGCCGGCGCTGCGCCCTCGATCTCCGCGACGGCTTCGAGGAATTCCCGATACCCCTTGGGAGCCTCGCCGCCAAAATGCTGTTTCAGCCCGATCTGCGCGCTCCACTCCATGCGCCGCGCAGTGGCCGCGGCCATGATCGGCTCGATCCCGATCGAGTCCAGAGTCTCGGCGACCTCTTCCATTTCGCGCGCGCGCCGTTCTCCGTGCTCCACCACGCGCCCAATCATGTAGTCGGCCATGGCCTTCCAATCCATGCCGGGATAGCTCTCCGCGAGCGACGCGAACACGGCCTGCTCGGCGCCATATCGTCCCGCGCCCAGCACACACTCGGTGATCAGCGCCTCCATGCCCTTCACCATGATGCTGCGGAACATCTTGGTGGCGGCTGCCGTGCCCACTTCCCGCGATGCGATCTCGATGCGCATCCCGTAGGGCGTGAAACGCTCGCGGAATTCCGCAGCGTGCGGCCCTCCAGCCAGGATAGGCACGCGGTGCGCATAAGGCGGTACCGGCGCCATCATGGCGATCTCCACGAAGCGCGCCCCAGTCGCCGTCACGGTTCGCGCGATCGCCTGTTTCACCGCCGGAGACACCGAGTTTAGATCGGCATAGATGTGTCGCTCACGCAAATGCGGCGCCGTTTGTCCCGCGGCCACGGCGGCCTGGTCTGAAGTGACCGTGGACCAGATCCACTCGCTGGCTTCTGTCAGCGCGGCATTCGACTCCAGCAGCCGGACCTCGTTTTCCTGGGCCCGCCGCCGGATCTTTTCGCCGCGCCCCGGCGTGTGGGTGTGGATATCGTACGCGACGAAATCGCACAGGCCCGCTTCGCGCAACCCCCGCGTCAAATGAAAAGCCGCTTCGCCGAAGCCCACAAAGCCGATCGCCGCGTTGTTCGCCATACTCCTTTAATCTGCCTGAAATTGGGCGTCCGCGGCAACCGGAAAGCACCGCTCCCTCTGGTCACGGCTCGGTAACGACGCATGTTTTGCCACCACCGTGACTCTTGGCTGCTGTAACCGGCGCGCCGGGGGCCTTACTGAGCCGTGACCATAGGGAGCGGTTGCTGACTTTGGAAACAGGTGACGGTCAACGCCCATTCAGAAACTCAACTCCTGTCACCCGCGGCTCCAACGAGACGCCATAATTCAGGCGTACGCGGTATGGCCGGTCGCTGTTCGGACGTGGGTTTAGACGGCGGAACTCGTCGCTGAAGGGACGCGGCACATGGATTGAGGAAGGAAGTTCTTGAATGCGGCCTATGACGCGCGCGGGCCCCTTCACCCCAACGTTCGGCAACCGATCGATTGTCAGTCTGATCACCGCCGGCACAATGATAACGGTGGTGCGGTTGGGATAGCGGACTCGCAGTCTGGTGGAATTTAGATCCGCATCTATGGCGACCAGATGGCTGAGGCCTGCGCCGACGTTGATTGCGTACGGCGTCTTGGCTCTTTGGTCGGCAAGGGCGCGCTGGTAGGCCTCCGCCCAAGCCCGCCAGGCCGCGCCATCATATTCCAGCGCAACAAACACCTGCCGTGCCCGCTGCCGCTCATAGTAACGCGCCGAATCTGGACTCGATGGATTCACGCTGCAATCGAAGCCGAGTCCCTGTAGCTTTGGTTGGTCGAGCCAAATCATGGGGTTTTCGGCGCTGACCGGCCACGGAGTGCCATTCGGATCGGTCCATGCCAGATTCAACGTCACTCCGCTGTCCTCATCCCCAGCGGAAACACTGTAATACCGGAGTTCCCGCTCGGTCAATGTGACTTGCGCCTCCGTTCCCTGTCGATTCCGCAGGGCGTGCGTGAGCGCGAGTGTATTTGCCACCACAATGATTGCGGCTGCAGCGACAAGAGATGTTCTGCTCATGCGGGCACCTTATGTTCCACATGGATCATGCGGCCGCGTACGCGCTTAAAGGCCACCACCAGCACGACACCCACTGCCCCAATCACGGCGAAGAACAGGTACCGCGGCATCCAGTCCCACCACCAGTGATACAAGCGCGTGAACAAAAAGATGATGAAGAAGGTCGCCGCGGTAGTTACAATACCGTCCTGATGGCGCACAACGCCCCACCACATCGCTGCTGTGGATAGAGTCAATCCGACGATCTCATAGAAGCGCTCGATATTGTTGGTCTCCCACGGCAGGTAGCTGGTTGCGCCCCATTCTGCCAAAGACAGGATGGCAATGAAAAATGTGAGGGCGGCCACGAGACGATATACCGGCGGAAAGCCCGTATTACGTGGATGTGCCCACCAGGACGGCAGCGCGAAAACGAGAAGGCCCAGCAGTAGGAAATGTTCGGGGCGATCGAGAAAATTCGGCCAAGGGTAGCCCATCTGAGCGGCATAAGCCGCCGCCGCATAGCTCATCAGCAAGATCAAACCGGCTGCCAGCATCAGCCGCAGGCCATAACGATAAGCCAGCACCATGGCGAATGCTCCCCAGGCCAGCAGAGCCCGCTCGGTGGAAGTGATGTTGAAAACATCGCCGACCACCGGCAGATTCAGGATGAAACTCGCCAACGCAACCAATGCCAGCAGCGACGTGAAGTACTTGGTGCGTTCCCGCCGGGCAGCAAATTCTGTCCCCGCCAGCAAGACCAAGGGCGTCGCGATCACGATTGCCAGTTGCACCGGCGTGTCCAGGTAGCCCCAATAGCGCGTGAAAAACAGAACCACCGCTGCGCACAAGGCCAGCGCGCCTAGCGTTGACGCAATTCGCATTCCCCATGAGACGAGCTTCTGTGGGGCCGAGGTATCGACGTCAAACTGCTGGGCCAACGATGCCAGTTTGGCCCGCGACCATTCCTCAAACCGGCCCTGCTGATCCGGAGTGAGCGCTAGAACGGATTGCACCTCTTCGCTGACCAGTTCATCACGCAGCAACCGGATTCGATCGGCCGCCTGCTGGGCCGAGGCAAGGTCCCCTTGCGGCGCCTGGTTTGGGTTTGGCGGGCTCATGGCGCACGCTACAGCGCGGCGCGGAACTTCTCAAACGTCACGTTGGAGTCCGTAGAAAATTTGCGATAGTTGCGGAACGCGATGGCGTTGCGCGTGCACGTCCCGCTGCCGCTCATGCAGCCGATGTTCTCGCTGGCCGATGGCAGCAGAAACATGCTCTCCCCGATGCGCGCGAAGGCGTACTCCAGAGTGGATTCGGCGCGCTTCAACGGGAAATCCGGCGGAAGCGCGGTGGTGCGCTGCTCGATGCGGAGGACGCGGCCGGTCTCCTGGTCGATCCAGACGGCGCCTTCATACGCCGGGTTAAAGCGGCGCTGGTCGGGGGCCACCAGCCCCCAGTGAGAATTGGCCTGGGCCACCTTGAAATCGAAGACCAGCGCGGCGCGTCCGGCGATGCGGTCCGCGCCGCGCCGATGGAACGCGGCATTGGTGGACGTGGCCAGAACGTCCTGCAAAGTGGAGACGAATTCGCCAGTGGACCAGGCCCCGGTTCGCTCGATGGGCCGGTCAGCGGGGACTCCGTTGATGAGGACATTGCGGTACTGCTCGCTCCCCTTCACGGAGGCGACGTCGGCCGTGACTGTGTCGATGGTCTGCCAGGTGGCCGGAAACCCGGTGCTGAAGTAGCGCGTGGTCTCCTGATCGACCAGGAAGTCGGGCAGGCTGGCGGTTAAAGACTCGGCGGCCATGCGGGCTTCCAGAATAATCTGATCGTCGGAACCGTTGGCTGGATGGCTCGGCCCCGCGATGGCGGCCGGTTCGGCGGGAGCGACGCTGACGCCAGGCGATTCCTTTTCCGCGGAGGCCGGTTCCGCCGCGGTCACGGTACGGGCCTTGCCGAAGTCGTCTCCCACGGGCGTATGCACGGAGGCCTCGTCGATGGGGCGCTCGGCAGCTTCGCGCTCAGACGGCTTTCCGCCGCGCACCAGCACGATGCGCAGCGCCGTCTCCGGATCGTCGGTATTGACTTGCACCGAAAGCTGGTCGCCGGGATGCAGCAGGGAATCGCGGACCGGTTCACCTTTGCTGTTCTGGAATCTGGTCTTGGCCAGCAGCCGGAAGCGCAGGATGCGTTTCGACACGGCCTCCAAATACAGATCCTTTTCGCCCATCTTGCGCAGTGTGCCGTCGGCCGAGGCTAGCTTAATCTGCAACCCGTCGTCGGCGGAATCGGATTTCTTATTGTCTTTCGGCTGGCGTTTGGGAAGGTTGATGGACGGTACGTTGATCCCGACCCCAGGGGGATATTGGCCCGGCGGATATTGGCCCGGCGGATATTGGCCCGGCGGATATTGGCCCGGCGGATATTGGCCCGGCGGATACTGCCCCGGCGGGTATTGGCCCGGCGGATACTGTCCCGGCGGATATTGCCCGGGAGCCGTCTGGGCGGCGGCAACCCCCGCGCACCCGAGGAGAACAGCGACTATGCTAACGGCCGGAAGAGAGGGCTTCCGCATGAGGCTCAAGCTCCTGGTTGCATTCTATACAAGTTTGCGCACGGTGACGATGGCCCCGGATTCTCCGCGCCCGAAGGGGGGATATTTTGGGGGAGGTTCAGCACGGGTAGTGCCGCCCGGCAACGGCTGTCACACTGTCTGCGCCGCGGACACGTACCTGCAAGACATGTGGGACCGGGCCGCCGGCTGGTGGGCGCAGCATCTGCGCGAAGACAAGAATCGCCGGTTGCAGGTGTTTCCGCTAGTGCTGCGGTTGCTAGGTGCCGCGAAGGGCTTCGAGGTGCTGGACGCGGGCTGTGGCGAAGGCACGTTTGCGCGGCTGCTGGCGGATGCCGGATGCACCGTGACAGGGGTCGATTTCTCACGCCTGTTGGACGTTGCGCAGGACTATGAAACCCAGGAGCCGCGCGGCATCCGCTACATCAAGGCGAATCTGGCGCACCTGGGGACCGCGCTTCCCATCCCCGGATCGTTCGATGCCGTGGTGTGCAACCTGGTGCTGCACTGTTTTCCGCGCATCGACACGGTTCTCCGCGCGCTCTACGCCCAGTTGAAACCCGGTGGCAGTCTGGTGGTTTCAGACCTTCATCCCGATACATTCCCATTCTTCTCGCGCGCCTGGACCAGTTGCGTGGGGGCTGGCGGCAACGAATATCGTTACACGCTCAGCGCCGATTGCCCGGAACTGACGCTTTTCCTGGATGGCACGGCGGAACTGGAAGCATCCTTCGCGCACAACGGTTTCGTGTGCCTGGAAAGTCTCGCTCCCTCGGCGCCCGGTGCGGAGCCGGATGCGGCGCTGCCGCAGTTCATCTACTATCGATTGCAGAGAGCCTCAGTGCCCTCTTTGAGCCCGATCCATGTTTAGCGAAGAGTCGGTAGCCATTGAGCCCCTTCTCCGGAGCTTGCCAAAACAGGACCGCCAGGACCGCTTCATCCGCAAAGTGCTCGAAGGATTGCGGGCGGAAGGCCATTCCCGCGTCGAGCGCGTGGTGGTTCCTTCGTGGGCGCCGATTCTGGTGCATGGTGACCCCACCCAGCTGTATGTGGTGCTGTCGGGCAACGCCTCCGTGGCATTTTCGCGCGAACTGGCAGTCGACCCCAAAGCGTTTACCAGAGCGCTGATGCGGATCGGCGAGAGCCCCAGCCCGGTGTCGAAGCTCAACGAAATCGCGCACTGCCATCCCATTGTGTTGTGCAAAGGCGATCTGATTGGCGAGTTTGAATACGTGCAGAAGCCGCCGATCATCAGCCATGTCATCAGCGGAACCTTTTTTAAAATGCCGCAGACGCGCAGCCGTCTGCAAACCACGCTGCTCCGCTTGCCCGCCGACAGCGCCTTTGCGGCCAAGGTGTCGCTGCACGTGATGACCGAGAAGCTGGTGTTGATCAATCACCTGCTGCTGCCCGCCATCCATAAGGGCCTCGATCGTATCAACAACATTCTGGCGTGCTGCTTTGCCGGCCTGCTTCCGGTGTACCGCGCATTTTACCAAGGCCAGCGCGAGGGCGAACTGGAGGTGGTGGCGCCGGACTGTTGCGCGGGGACGCGCGAGCAGGATACCGAATTCATCAGCCTGTCCCGCCTGGACCCCACTCGGGATCCGGTGGGCATTGAGATTTCCACGCTGTATCTGCTCCGCTGTTTCGGTTTTGCCTCGCGCGATAGTATCACGTCCGACCTGAACGGCTTCGACGTGGCGGTTTACTCTGAAGACCACGCCCGCGATCGCGCGTCGAGACCGCAGGCTGGCGGCCCCGTCAACGGCAACCGGCATCAGCAACGGATCGAGAGCTATTGGGACCGGTACAGCCTGGGGACCGAATCGATGCTGTTCTTTCTCAAGGACTGCACGGCCCACGATTTCTGCGCCGCGTACGGAGTCGATCTCCAGCATAAGCTCTTCGGCGAAGCCCTGGCGGCGGTATAGCCTGGTGCCGGGCACCGCTCCCTCTGGTCACGGCTCGGTAACGAACATCGGCGTTTTCGAAGGGGTTTACCGAGATGGAATGAGAAGGCCGGTCCTCAGCGGGATGCGTTAAGCTCCCAATGATGCGCACTCGAGGTGCAAGGAGGAACCGGCCATGAAGAAGAATAACATTGCGAAACAGACTGTGCGGAAGCCGCACCATCGGAAAACGTCGAAGGCCAGGCAGGCGGAGCGGGGGAGTTCGGCCGGATTGGTGAAACAGGTAATCGGGGTGGATCTGGGGGATAAGTCGAGCCGGTATTGCGTGCTGGACGGCGAAGGGACGGTGCAGGTGGAGCGGAGCGTGGCCACGACGCGGCAAGGGTTTAGCCAGGTATTTGCGAAGATGGTCCGCAGCCGGATCGCGCTAGAGGTGGGGACGCATTCGCCGTGGGTGAGCCGACTGCTGGAAAGCCTGGGGCATGAAGTGATCGTGGCCAACGCACGACGGGTGCGTCTGATTAGCGAAAGTAGCGGGAAGGACGATCGGATGGACGCGCGAACACTGGCGCGGCTGGCGCGCGTGGACCCGGCGTTACTGTATCCCATCCGGCATCGCGGAGAACAGGCACAGCAACACTTGGCGATGGTCAAAGCACGCGCAGGCTTGGTGGATGGGCGCACGGCGCTGGTGAACACGGCGCGGGGATTGACGAAACCATTTGGGGAGCGGATCGGGAAATGCGATGCCGACCAGATGCGAGTGGATAAGATCGAGAAACTGGCGCCAGGAGTACAGGCGATGCTGCGGCCGCTGCTGGTGGTGGTGGAAGCAATGACAGAGCAGATCCAGAGTTATGACAAGGAACTGGCGGAGATCGCCCGGAAACACTATCCGGAAACCGCCCTGCTGGAGCAAATTACCGGCGTAGGGCTATTGATCGCGCTGACGTTCATCTTGACCCTGGATGACGCGAACCGGTTCCAGCATAGCCGGGACGTAGGATGTTTTCTGGGGCTGCGGCCGAAGCGGCGCGAGTCGGGGCAGAGCCAGCCGCAACTAGGTATCACCAAGGAAGGTGATGTGTACCTGCGCAGATTGCTGGTCCAGGGAGCGCACTACATTGTGAGTAAGCGAGGCCCGGACACGGACTTGAAAAGGTGGGGGCTGAAGCTGGCGGGCAGCGGAGACAAACGGGCCAAGAAGCGAGCGGTGGTAGCGGTGGCACGGAAGCTCGCAATCTTGCTGCACCATCTGTGGGTGAGCGGTGAGGAGTACGAACCGTTGCGTCACAGCCGGGCGCAGGCAATAGAGTCGGCGCCGGCGGCTTAAGCCGAGAGATTGGAAATCAGGCATGGATCGGAATCGCCGAGTTCGGGTGACTGCGTGGTCACGGCAGACGGCCGTCCACACCAGTGTGGACGCGTACGTCGCTACCGAGATGGCAGCCCCGTTTTACCGAAATCACGGACCCCAACAGGCACAGAGCCAAGCGCTCACCGAAAGTGCGGATGGAAGCAGGGCGAATCGGCGGCGGATCCAATACGGACAAGGAGCACGCTCGTTAGCGGTCCCTTTTGGTTGATCTCCCAGGCCACGGCAGGGATGCGGCCCAAAGACAAAAACCCCAAAACCAAAAACCTTTCATAGAAGAAAAAACAAAGGCCAAGGTTGGAAGGTTGGGTGGCGCCTCCCGTTGGTCGGCGATCAGCGATTGTAAATCGTAGTTAGTGGAGAATTCTAAAAACACCGCTTGACAGGACGCGGCCTTCTCATGGAAGCCGTGACCGGAGGGAGCGGTCTTCAGGTACCCCCCGATGGTTACCCCCCTTCGGTGGATCTGTTTCAACCCGCTAATGATGATAGAGTCTATTTCAGGGTGCAGCATATGCCGCGTGCGAATTCCATTCGATTCACGTCACTGCTTCTGGCGTTGGGGGGACTCGCAGGAATTTCCCATGGCCAACAGGTACTCTCCGCGCAATCGGGCACAGTTCATTACACAGAGGGAGCGGTTTATCTGGATGGGCGCGAGCTTCATCCCAAGTTCGGCCAGTTTCCCACGCTACGCCCCGGAGAAGAGTTGCGCACCGAAGGCGGGCGGGCCGAAGTGCTGCTCACGCCTGGCGCATTTCTGCGGGTAGGCGACCACAGCGCCGTGCGGATGATCGACAACCGGCTGTCCGATACCCGAATTGAGGTGTTGGAAGGCTCGGTAATCGCGGAATGCGATGCGCTGCTCAAAGATAATGCCATCACTCTTCTTTATGCGGGCAATGCCATCCGGCTGGAGAAGCATGGTCTGTACAGGCTCGATACGTCTCCCGCGCAGTTGCGGGTGTTTGAAGGCCAGGCGGTGGTGGAATCGGCATCGGGCGAGTTGACGCTGAAGGGCGGAAAGGAAACCCCGCTGAACGGAGTCGTGATCGCGGAAAAGTTTAATCGGAAGACCGTAGATGGCTTGGACTATTGGGACGCCGATCGGTCTGCGTTGTTGGCAGCCGCCAGTGTGAACGCCTCTCAGTCCTTGCTGAATAACAACTCCCCGTGGGCTGCCGGCGGTTGGGGCTGGAGCCCCTATTACGGTATGTACACCTTCGTCCCGGGGGGCAGCGCGATGGTCTTCAGTCCCTTCGGCTGGCAATTCTGGAGCCCCGTGGCGATGGCTGTCTACTATGTGCCATCGAACTCCTACCGCGCATCGAGCGGGAATAGCGGCGGGCCGGCCACCACAATCTCTCATTCCCCGAGTAGCAGCGGGATTGCAGCCTCCGGTGGAGGGTCCAGGGGCGGGGGCGGCGGCGGCCGTTCCGGCCGGTAGGCATAGGCATCGGAACCTTCCGCGAGAGCGCGCTGGCGCATGCCCGGACCCGTTCTTTTGCCGCCACGGTTACGCTACGCTGAAAAAGTCATGTCTGTTCGCATCGTCCAAGTGGACGCCTTCACCAATCGTGCATTTGCCGGTAACCCCGCGGCCGTGTGCGTGCTGCCCGCCAGTCCGCCTGAGCAGTGGATGCGGGACGTGGCACGCGAGATGAACCTTGCCGAGACCGCTTTCTTGACTCCCGAAGACAGTGGCTATCGTTTACGCTGGTTCACACCTTCGGTGGAAGTGGATCTTTGCGGGCACGCCACCGTTGCCAGCGCGCACATTCTCTGGGAGGAAGGCCATTTGCCGGCCGGCAAGCAAGCCCGCTTCCACACCCGCAGCGGAGTGCTTTTGGCCGACCAGCGCGGCGAGTGGATCGAGCTGGATTTTCCCGCGACTGTGGCCGAACCGGCGGAGCCTCCTCCGCACTTGCTCGAAGCCCTGGGCGCCAAGGCGAAATTTGTGGGCCGAAGCAAGTTCGACTACCTGGTCGAAGTGGACTCGGAGGAGACCGTCCGCGCGCTTCAACCCGACCACTTAACGCTGCGCAAGCTGCCTGTGCGCGGCGTGATTGTCACGGCCCGCTCATCAGCTCCGGAATTCGATTTCGTCTCCCGCTTTTTCGCTCCGGGTTCGGGCATCGATGAAGATCCCGTTACCGGCTCGTCCCATTGCGCGCTGGGACCTTACTGGAGCCGTCAACTGGGGAAGACGGAAATGACGGCGTACCAGGCGTCCGCGCGCGGTGGAGTAGTCCGGGTCCGGTTGAACGGCGACCGTGTGATTCTAGGAGGCCAGGCGGTGACGGTGCTGCGGGGAGAATTGGCGGGCGAGTAGAATCAAAATGTATGGCGGCTTCACTCCGAGTCCCGGTCGAAGAATATCTGCGCACCACTTACGACCCGGATTGCGAGTACGTCAATGGACAGCTCGTCGAGCGGCACGTGGGTGAATATCGCCACAGTTTCCTGCAGGGCCTCATAGTGGCGCTCCTTTCGGCCCGCGCCCGCGACCGCCGTTTTCGAGTGTTCCCGGAACAGCGGGTGCAAATCAGCACCGAGCCGCGCTATCGCATTCCGGATATCTGCGTGAAGGCGCTTCCGCACGTAATCACGCCCGTGCTGGTAAAGCCCGATCTGGCAATTGAAATTCTTTCGCCGGACGATCAGCCCGCGGAGATGCTGGTGAAGGTTGGCGACTACTTGCAAGCGGGCGTGCCGCATGTCTGGATCGTGGATCCATACAGGCAGACGCTGGTGGTGGCGGGGCACGAGGGGATTCGCGGTGTGCCGGATTGTGTAGCGGAGACGGACCTCGTGGGCCGCGTCGATTTCAGCGAGCTGTTGGCGCAGCTCGATGAACCTGCGGAGTAAACACTACCTTCGGTGCGACGCCTTCCGCCGCGAACTAGCATCAGTCCGCTTGGAGTGCGGCCCGCCCCGACCGGCCAATCGCTCTGATAACTGTGCTTCCTCAGGCCGCGCTGGACCGGGGTTGAACTTCCGAGACCACCCGTTGTTCCCATCGGTCGCGGGCCGTTTCCAAATCGTAATGCGCTTGCAGATTAATCCAGTATTGGGGCGTCGTTCCAAAATACCGGGCCAGCCGCAAGGCCGTCTCTGCGGTGATTGCTCGTTGTCCAGCCACGATGGAACTGATGCGATTCGCCGGCACTCGGATCTCCTGGGCGAGTTGATTCATGCTCATCTGGAGATCGTCCAGGGTTTCTTTAAGGATGTCGCCGGGGTGGACCGGAGGCAGTTTCTCAGCGGTAGTGCTTGGTGATTTCGACTTGGTGGGCATGGCCTTCTCTCCATTCAAAGCAGACGCGGTATTGGTCGTTGATGCGGATACTGTGTTGTCTTTTGCGGTCTCCCGATAACGCTTCGAGCCGGTTTCCCGGCGGGAACAGTAGATCGGTGAGCTTCTCGGCGGCGTTCAGGGCCGTCAAACGCTTGAGCGCCACGCCTGCAATGGCTCCATATTCCTTAGGGGGCTTCCGGGTCAGAAAGAATTGTTCGGCTGCCTTTGAGCGAAAGCTCCGGATCACGTTTCTACTCTACTGTCTTGTATGCTGTACGTCAAGCGTAAAATACCACCACCACAGCGGGCAGCAGGAAGAACGACGCCCAAGGGCCTGTTAACCCAGCGGCATGCAGTTGATCGTCGTTGCCGCGCAGAATCTTAAGACGACCAGAACACTCCGAAGGTATCGTGTTTTTGGGAGTTCGTATGCTCCACTGATGCCGCGCAGTCGACACATTCCTGCTAAGCTCTCACCGTGGATGACTCCCTTGCAATCACCGTCGGCAAAGCCGAGGCGCTCGTGCTCTTCGATCTCCTCTGGGGTTTTCGAGACCAGGCACACCTCTCAATCAGAAATGATGCTGAACGAGCGAGGCTCTGGATCCTCCAGGCATCCCTTGAAAAGGCGCTCGCTGAACCATTCTCCGAGGACTACGACCACCTTCTGGAGGAAGCGCGCCGAACAGTCGTGGCCAATTGGGGATCAACTTCCGGTACTCCCCAGGTTTGAGCGCCGTGGACGTTCTTCAACAAGCTCCTAGACCAAGCGACTACCTTCGACGCGCAGCCTTCCTCCGCGAACCGGCATCGGTCCGCTTGGCACGCGGCTTACTACGCTCCTCTTCGACCAGCGAAAATTGCAGCTTGCGCTCGTTGGCGTCCACCCGTTCCAGAATCACTTTCACACGGTCGCCGATCGAGAACTCCCGCCGCGACCGCTTGCCAACGATTTTGCGAACGTTCTCGTGATACGTGTACTCGTCACCGGGCAAGGTGTCGATCGGGACCAGCCCTTCGACGAACAGATCCGCCAGTTCCACGAACAGCCCGTATTTCGCGGTGCTGATGACCAGCGCATCGAAATTCTGGCCGATACGCTCGGCCATGAATCGCACTTTCTTCCACTCGACTAGTTCGCGTTCGGCGTCGGCGGCACGGCGCTCGGATTGCGAAGACTCCTCGGCGACCGCGCTCAGCTCCGTCTCCGATGGAGTCGATTGGCTGGCCAGCACCTCGCGCAGCAGGCGATGGATCACCAGATCCGGGTAGCGGCGAATGGGCGAGGTGAAGTGGGTGTAAGCCGGCGCGGCCAGGGCGAAGTGGCCCACGTTTTCGATGCTGTAGCGCGCCTGCTTCAGCGAGCGCAGCATCAGATAGCTGAGGATACGCTCTTCCGGTTTGCCTTCGATCTTGGCCACCAGCCGCTGGTAGTGCCGCGACGAGATGGCTACGCTGTTATCGGCCATTACGATGTCGCGGCGGTGCTTGGTTCCATCGCGGTGGCGGTCGGTGACGGCGAATTTCTTCACCGGAATGGCGCCCACGCCCAGTGAGTACCCGAAGTGCGCGGCCACATCCTCGAATTCCATCACGCGCTTGGGGTCCGGCTTTTCGTGGATGCGGTAGATGGAGGCTATTCCGGCATTCTCCAGGTGGGCGGCCACCGCCTCATTAGCCGCCAGCATGAACTCCTCGATGATGCGGTGCGCGATGTTGCGGCTGGCCCGCGTAATCCCGGTCATGGCGCCCCACTGGTCGAATTCGATCAGCGGCTCGGGCAAATCGAAATCGATGGACCCGCGGCGCACGCGTTTGCGGTTGAGAATCAGGGCCAGCTCGCGCATTAACTCGAAGCGCGAGATCAGGGGCCGGTAGCGGTCGCGCTGCGCGGCATCGCCTTCGAGTAGCAGATGGACATTGGTGTATGTCATCCGCTCGGCGCTGCGGATCACTCCCGCGGTGAACTCCTGCCCGACCACTTCGCCCTGATGGTCGATCTCCAGCAGCGCCGAGAGCACCAGCCGGTCGAGTTGCGGGTTCAGCGAACAGATGTTGGTGGAGAGCTCGAACGGCAGCATGGGAACGGCGCGGTCGGGGAAATATACGCTGGTGCCCCGCAGGCGGGCTTCGCTGTCGATGGGCGTGCCGGGGCGCACGTAGTGGCTCACGTCGGCAATGTGAACCTGCAGCTGGTAGTTGCCCGTCGCCAGCCGGTCCACCCACACCGCGTCGTCGAAATCGCGCGCCGTCTCACCATCGATGGTGACGATCTCGAGCGGCCGGAAATCGCGCCGCCCCGCCAGCTCGCGCGCGGCGATCACGTTGGGAATCGATTCAGCTTGCCCTACCACTTCGGGCGGAAAGCGGTGCGGCAAATGATGCTTCCGGATCACGATCTCGACATCCACGCCGAAATCGTCGGGGCGGCCCAGGATCTCGATCACACGGCCCACCGGACTGGCGCCGCGCTCGGGATATTCGAGCAGCTCCACGTTGACCACCATCCCTACCAGTTCCGCGGCCGATGAAACCTGCGGGGCGGTCACCCCGATGCGGTCCGTGACGGGGCCGGCGGGAGGAATCTCCATGCCGTCGGGAATCTCGATCCAGTGGTGGACGCGCTCATCCTGCGGGACCACGAACTGGCCGCGGCGCCCAATGCGGAACTCGCCTACCACGGTGGGTTGCGCGCGCTTGAGGACTTTGACAATCTCGCCATCGGCGCGTCCATCGCGTTCGATGCGTGCAATGCGGACCACCACGCGGTCGCCGTGCATGGCGGTTTCGGCGGTTTCCGGAGGCAGGAAGATGTCGCCCACCACGCCGTCGATAGGCCGCTCCGCGATCAGAAACCCGTAGCCATCGCGGTGCATGTGCAGCCGTCCGACGGCGAACTCGCGGCTGCGCGCGGTCACGGCATAGTGTCCGGAGCGCAACTCGATGAGATCGCCGCGAGAGGTCAGGCGCGTTAAGGCAGCCTCCAAATCCTCGCGGTTGGCGCCTTTAGTTCCGAGTTCGCGGACGAGCTGTTTGAAGTTCGCCCGGGCATGCGGCAAGTGGGCGATATGATCGAGCAGCGCCGCATCCTTCATATCCCCGAGTGTCGCACGAACGAGCCGCGGAACCCCCGTCTGGGAGAGGTGGTCCAGTCCCGATTGTGCAGTCTTCCGGATGGGGTCATGCTAGTTTCCAAGCAAAGAAGAGTATGGGCCGCTGATGAACGCCGATGAACGCGGATGGAAAACAAAAGAACTTTGAAGTTCTTTCGATCAGCGTTCATCGGCGTTCATCAGCGGCTAAATAGCGTTGGTTTTTTTGGGCAACGGCGGAGGGCCACACTCCGTCAATGTCACATCAGCAATGGAGGTCGTATGAGGCCCCTGGTGTTACTACTGGTACCGGCTGCCCTCTTCGCCGGGCCCGCCCGTTTTGCGCGGCTGGGTGAATTCGAGGGAGAGGTCGAGGCCCAACTCCACGCTGCCGATCCCCGGATCGCGGCGCAACGCAATTTGCCGCTGCCGGAACTGGCATGGCTGCGCACCGGCGATGCGTCCACGGTGGAAATCGAGTTGGATGAAGGCAGCGCCTGGCGGCTGGGGCCCGGCTCACTAGCTGAGATCTCCGATTACTCGCGGCTCTCCACGGGCCAGCGCGTCACGCTTCTGTCGCTCGATCGCGGCCTGGCTTACTTCACCGGGGAGCCGGAGGGCAAGGACGCTCCGACTCTGGCGGTGCCGGGGGCGCAGATTACGCTGCATCAAGGGGCGCGCGTGCGGTTGGAAGCGCAGGAGTCCTGGAGCCAGATCGCGGTCATCGAAGGACTGGTGCGCTTCTCTTCGCCGGCGGCGGAACTCGATCTGCACGAAGGGCAGACGGTGCGAGTCGAGCCAGCCAATCCAGCGCGCTTCTTCCTCTACCGCGAGGTGAAACGCATGGACCTCGATAGCTGGAGCGAGGATCGGGACAAGGTTCTGGCAGCACCGGTTTCCGCCCGGTATGTACTGCAGCGTTACGGCCTGGCTGACCTCGACGCCAACGGTGAATGGATTCCAACCGAGGATATGGGGAACGTTTGGAAGCCCAAGACCACCGCTCGATGGACGCCCTATCGCGACGGGCATTGGCTCTGGTATGACGCGCTGGGCTATACCTGGGTGAGCGGCGATGCATGGGGCTGGCTCACCGATCACTATGGACGCTGGCTGCAGCGCGAAGGGACGGGCTGGATCTGGGTGCCCTCCCAAAGCACCGTGTTCAAGCCGGGCGAGGTCTATTGGCTGATCGGTGCGAAGTTCGCCGGCTGGGGGCCGCTCGCTCCCGGTGAGGCGTGGAAGCCGGCGGCTCAACCCCAACAGTTCTCAAACGCCAATACGACCTACGCCCGATTCCGCCAGGATGCGCGTCTCATCGACCCGGCCGGATTCCAGGACAGGCCGAAGGATCCTCTGGGAGCAGCGGCGTTTGCTTTGGCGTTGCCCTCGCCGGCCTTTCCTGCCGGGCGGCTGGATGCCGTGCGGCCGGTTTTGCGGGCGGGCAGTACGCGTGTGGCGCCGTCCTGCCGGGTGTAACTTTTCCGCAGGACGATGGACCCGTGTCGGTGGTGACGAACCCTGGGAGAGGCGGACCCATCGGTGGTGGCCGCGACTCCGCCGCTGGACCTTCCGCCGCCCCAAGCCCCGGATGTCTACTATCCGGCGCCTAGCTACACGGGGATTATTGTGGTGAACCCTCCCGAGCGCGACAACACCCCGACGTTCCGGAAGCCCAATCCGACCCAGCCCCCGGCGAAGACTCCGGTGGCCGAGAATCCACCGGCGCCGCCAATACCTGGCTCGGTTATTCCCGGGCACCCCGAGCCGCCTCCGGCCAAGCCGCCGGAACCGGTCGGCAATCCTCCTGCTCGCCAGGAGCCACCGCCGCCGGCCGCGGACAAACCGGCTCCCGCCCCGCCCGCGGAGCCGGTCAAAATCTCCGCGCCGGCCGAGGCCGCGGGAAAGGCCGAAAAATAGTCCGGTGCCGACCCGGCTAACCGGCGACAAGATCGCCAGCGCTACGTAACGCCGGCGGTCTTCGCCGCCGGTCGGCGGTTACCTGAACTCGAAATGTCCGAACTCCAGTGACTGCGTTTCTGAAATCACCGGCTGTTACACTGGCAGGAGGGATGGCTGTCAATGCAACTCAGGGGGTGATGAACCTCAACGGAATTGCGGAAACGCGCGAGGTGCGCGACTGCCTGCAATGGTTCACCCGCGAGAAGCATTGGATCAATGACATGCACCTCCAGCTCTGCCGCGTCCCTGCGCCGACGTTTCTGGAAGGCGAACGGGCGGCCTGGTTCATCGAGCAGTTTCGCAATTTAGGATGGGACGCATCGGCTGACCGCGCAGGGAACGTGATCGCCACCTTGGGTGAAGGGCCTTACGTGGCGCTGACCGCGCACCTGGATACGGTAATTGCGCCTCGCAGCAAAGACGAGATCACGGTGGAAGCCGACGGGCGTTTCCGGGGCCCCGGAGTTTCCGACAATGGCGCTGGCCTGGCGGCGCTACTGGCCGTGGCCCGCGCTTGGAAACAGGTTCCGCGCATTCCGGACTTGCGCGCGGGGCTGATGCTGGTAGCCAATGTCGGCGAAGAGGGCGAAGGCAACCTGGTGGGGATGCGCCACCTTTGTAAACAATCGCCGCTGGCTAAGAAGATTGCAGCTTTCGTGGTGGTGGATGGCGCCAGCACCGATCACGTCACCACGCAGGCGCTGGGCAGCCGGAGATTCGAGGTCACCTTCACCGGTCCCGGCGGGCATAGCTGGAGCGATTACGGGCTGGGCAATCCGGTGCACGCGCTTTGCCGCGCAGTGGCGCTGTTCTCGGAGACGCGCCTGGATGGGTCGCCCAAATCGGCCGTAAATGTGGGCTTGATCGAGGGCGGCTCCAGCGTGAATGCCATCGCGCAAACGGCGCGCGCCAAGGTCGATATTCGCTCCGAAAGCAACGAGAAGATCGACGAGCTTGTCGATTTGCTGTCGGCTGCGGTGGAACGCGCGCGCGACCTGGAGAACCAGCGGGCCGCGGCCGGTAAGGTATCGACTAAAGTTAAGGAAATCGGCTCCCGTCCGGCAGCGACCTTGCCCGAGAAATCGCCCATCCTGCAATATATCCGCGCCGTTGACGCTCACTTAGGCATCCGCTCCCACCTCGACTGCTCTTCCACGGATGCGAACATTCCCATCTCCATGGGTATTCCCGCTATTGCTATCGGAGCCGGCGGAATGGGCGGCGGAGCGCATACCACCCAGGAATGGTTTCGGCCGGAAGGGCGCGACCTGGGGCTAAAACGCATTCTGCTGTTGTTGATTTTGCTGCTTCGCGAACCGGGTGCGAGCCGGTAATGTGGCGCTTTCGAGAAGGCTTGACCGCTCCCTTTGGTCACGGCTCTGTAAGTCGCTGGTCGGTATGAGGGCGCGTTTCTGAGCCGTGACCAAAGGGAGCGGTCATGATGAACCGCCGCAAGGCGGAGGCGGCGCTGGTCGCAAATACAATCGTCTGGGGCGCTACCTTTGTGATGGTGAAGTCCGCCCTGAAGGACGTCTCCCCGCTGCTCTTCCTGGCATTACGATTCTCGGTGGCAGCCCTCTGTCTGCTGGCCATCTGGCGGCCCAATTGGAAGGGCGGTTTTCGCCAATGGGGTGGGGGCGCGCTGACCGGAACTTTTCTCTTCAGCGGTTACCTCCTGCAAACATTGGGCTTGCCATTCACTTCGGCGGCCAAGTCGGCCTTTCTCACGGGCCTGGCGTCCGTGATGGTACCTTTATTGGCCGCGCTCGTCTATAAAAACAGGCCGTTGGTTTCCGAGTTGCTCGGAATACTGACAGCCACCGCAGGTTTGGGTCTGATGACCCTGGAGGGGCCGCTTGGATCGATGGGGCGGGGCGATCTGCTCACAGTGCTGTGCGCCGTCGCTTTTGCCGCACATATCGTGACACTCGGACATTACTCCGAACGAATGAGCTTTGAAATGTTATCGGTGACACAGGTCGGGACGGCTGCGGTATGGGCCGGGTCATTGTTCTGGTGGGCCGAGCCGCGGCACCTGGTGTGGCGGCCCGCGGTGGTCTATGCTGTACTGGTTACGGGGCTTTTGGCTACGGCTTTAGCCTTCACTGTCCAGGCGTGGGCGCAGCGTTACACCACCTCTACCCGGACGGCCCTTATTTACACACTGGAACCCGTTTTTGCCTGGCTGACATCATATTGGTTGGTAGGAGAGGGGCTTTCCAAACGCGCCGCCGCGGGTGCAGCCCTCATCCTGGGCGGAGTCGTATTGGTGGAAATGAAACCCTTGAGTTCGCGGCTACATCCATCAAGATAGCAAGGTTGCAGATAGGTTACGGAGATATAATGAGTCCGACTGCAATTAGGCGGAGTTTAGGCACAATCCATGAGCTTCTTTGACAAATTGCGCGCGCAAAAGCTGCTTTCCTTCACGCTGATTCTCTTCACGCTTTCGATCGGAATTGTGATCGGCACGGTGATCAACTCCGGCGTGAAGGCAGCGAAAGATTCCACGGTGGCGCCCGGTGCGACACCCTTAACGATTCCCAGTCCGGTGGAGTTGTCCACCACTTTCTCGCAGATCGCTAAGTCTGTGGAGCCTTCGGTGGTAAACATCTCCACAACATACCGTCCCAAGGCGCCGGTGCAGGCGCGGAGCGGGCGCCGGCAGGCAGCTCCGCCAGATGATGATCAAGGCGATCAAGGCGAAGAGAATTTTCTATATCGGTTCTTCGGCGGCAACCCGTTTGGTGGTGGCGAGAACGGCCCCGACCTGTCGCAGCGTAAGGGCCAGGCGTTGGGATCGGGCGTGGTGGTAGATGCCGCCGGCTATATCCTGACGAACAATCACGTGGTTGACGGCGCCGATCGTATCCAGGTTAAGTTCATGGGCGATCCGACCGAATACGATGCCAAGGTGGTGGGGACCGACGCCCAGACCGACCTAGCTGTGATTCGCGTGGAAGGCAAACGGAACCTGTCGCCGGCCAAGATCGGCAACTCGGAAGCCGTTGAAGTAGGCGATTGGGCCGTAGCCATCGGTTCCCCATTCGGGTTCCAGGCGACCGTCACCGCGGGTATCATCAGCGCGAAGGAGCGCGATATTCCTGGCGACACGACCCAGTTCCAGCACTTCCTGCAGACCGACGCGGCCATCAATCCCGGCAACAGCGGCGGCCCGCTGCTGAATATTCGCGGCGAAGTGATCGGGATCAACACGGCCATCGCCTCCCGTTCGGGCGGCTATCAGGGCATCGGGTTTGCCATGCCGATCAACACCGCAGCCGAAGTCTACAACAGCATTATCAAGACCGGCAAAGTTACGCGCGGTTCGATCGGCGTGAAGTTTACGCCGTCGGATACGGATAGGGCACGCTCTCTCCTGAAGGCTAATGGCGTAGCGGAGGGCGTGTTTGTCCAGCAGGTTGCGCCCGGCGGTCCGGCAGAGAAAGCCGGCATGAAGGATGGCGACATCATCACCGGCGTCAACGGCAAGAAGGTTCGCGACGGTAACGACCTGGTCAACACGGTGACCGCAACGCCGATTGGCTCGCCCGTTAGCATCGCGGCAATACGCGACGGCAAGCAGGAGAACTTCAAGGTGGTAGTTGGCGATCTCACCCAGGTTTTCCCTGAAAGTTTCGGCGGCGCCAAGGCGGAAGAGCCCAAAGCCGAAAAGACCGAGGCTAAGTTCGGAATGAGCATTCAGAACCTGACCGATCAGCAGCGGCAGAATTTGGGGATCAAGGAGCATGGCGGGGTACAGATTGGATCCGTCGAAACCGATTCCTTCGCCGAAGAGATCGGCCTCGCTCCTAAGGACGTTCTGCTGTCCATCAACCGGACGCCGGTGAACAATGTAGACGATGTCCGGCGTATTCAGAACACGCTGAAGCCGGGTGATGCCGTGGCACTCCGCATCCTGCGCCAGGATCGCGGCAGCCACGAGTGGAATGCCGAGTTCGTGGCCGGCACATTACCAAACAATCCGCAGTAGGTCCTCCAGCCAGAATGACGGGCGGCCGGGATTATCCCGGCCGCCTTTTTTATTTCCATGAGGAACACCCGTCCTGCTCCCGCGATCTTGCTCTCACTGATGGTGCTTATCGTTGTGAGGCGGGCCTTCGGAGGGCAGTCGGTCTTTCGCGGTGAGTTCCTCATCGAGGATTTCATCGGGTTGCTGGCTGTGGTGTTTGGTGTCGTGCCCTCTAGGTTCAAGCCTCTCATTTGGCGCGTGATCGGTTGCTTGATTGGCATCACGATGGCGCTCCTCGCTTGGACGACTGGGAGGCATACGCTTTTCTTACCTTGGACCGTCGTTTGTACGGTGTTGTTCGCGTTCCTTGCGATTTACAGTGCCGGCCGAGCACTAATCGAGCTGTCAAAGCTGCGAAAGCGCGGAACGGGTGCCGGTTGCGCGACGTAGAATTCTAGGGCTGGCTTTTCGCCCGCCGCCGCCTTTTCAGGCGGTGCGCCGCGCAGAAGCGCGGCGGCAGCCCGGAAGGGCTGACCCCACCCGGACACGAGGTAAACTAAGGTATACATGCGCACGACCGTCTTTGTGGCAACTGCGCTCGTAGGGGCTCTGCTGGGGTTCGCGGCCGATACAACCAGCAGCCCACCGGCGGCCAAGAAGAAAGCGGCGGGCAAGGCGTCCACCAAAGCTGCCACCAAATCTCACTCCACGGCATCGCATTCCACGGGACACACTACCGCGCGAAAAGCTGTCGCCAAGAAGGGCAAGAAGGGGCCGGCGCATCCTGTCGTCCCTGCACGCAGCCGCCAAGCCGCCCCGACGCCCGACCGCTATAAGGAAATCCAACAGGCACTGTCATCCAAGGGTTATCTGCCGGCGGAACAGGCGAACGGGCAATGGAGCGACGAATCCGCGTCCGCCCTGAAGCGATTTCAGGCCGACCAGAAGCTGGACGCCACCGGCAAAATCAACTCTCTCTCGCTGATCGCATTGGGTTTGGGGCCAAAACACGAGACGGCCAAGCCAGTTGGAGCCGCGCCCGCAACTCCTCCGACGCCGCCGATGCCGCAATAACCTTGAGCCCTATCCTCGACTCTGCTATCCTCAAAGCGTTGAAATCATAACAAGATGATCTTGCCGGCTAAGGCAGCCGGTCCTACCCCCGAGAGGTTCACATGTCAGGCCATTCAAAATGGGCCACGATTAAGCACAAAAAGGCGGCGCTAGACGCCAAGCGCGGAAAGAGTTTCACGCGCATCATTAAGGAAATCAACATCGCTGCCCGTAACGGGGGCGATCCGGACGCCAATCCTCGTCTGCGCACGGCGATCCTGGCGGCCAAAGCAGTCAGCATGCCGGCCGACAACATCAAGAAAGCCATCATGCGCGGCACCGGCGAACTGGAGGGCGGGCAGATTGAAGAGGTGATGTTTGAGGGCTACGGGCCGGGCGGCGCCGCCGTTCTGGTCAACGTCGCCACCGACAATCGGAACCGCACCGTCAGCGAGATCCGCCACATGTTTTCCAAAAACGGCGGGAACATGGGCGAGCAGGGCAGCGTGGCGTGGATGTTCGAACGCAAGAGCCAGATTTTCGTACCCGGCGAAAAAGCCACCGAAGACCAGCTCATGGCCATCGTGCTGGATGCCGGCGCCGACGATCTGCGCAACGATGGCGATCGCTGGGAAATTCTGTCGGCCCCCGAGGCGCACGATGCGGTCCTGAAGGTTCTGGAGGCCAACCACATGCCTAGTGAGGACCCCGGCATCGCCATGATCCCCAAAAACCTGATCAAGCTGGAAGGCAAGAACGCCAGCGGGATGCTCCGGCTCAGCGAATCTTTGGAGGAACACGACGACGTGCAAAGCGTTTACTCCAACTTCGATATCGATGAAAAGGAGCTGGAGGCGATGGCCTGAGCCGTGCGCGTGCTCGGCATCGATTGCGGCTCGGCGCGCACCGGCTACGGCGTGATCGAGAGCGATGGGCGGGATCATCGCATGCTGGCTGCGGGGGTCATCCGCACCGATACCAAGGCTCCCTTTGAGAAGCGATTGCTCGAGATTGCCGGCGGGCTGCGGCAGTTGATCGGCGAGCACCGGCCGGAAGCGGCCGCAGTCGAGGAAGTCTTCCATGCAGTCAACGTCAAGACCGCGCTCAAATTGGCCCACGTGCGGGGCGTGGCTCTGCTGGCGGTGGCCGAGGCGGGCATGGAGTTGGCAGAATACTCGCCGCTCGAAGTCAAGATCAGCGTGGTGGGCTATGGACGAGCCGAGAAGTTCCAGGTGCAGATGATGGTGCAATCGCTGTTGGGCTTGCCGGCGATCGTCGAATCGGAAGATGCCTGCGACGCGTTAGCAGTAGCCATCTGCCACGCTACCCGCGAGGCGACCAGCCGCCGGTTAGGCGTCAAGGGAGTTTGCCGATGAGGTGGTCCTGCATTCTGGCATTAGCGGCGGGCAGCCTGGTGGCGGCTGATGGCCCCACCTTGTTCTACTCCAAGTCGTTTCCCGGCAGCACACCGGCTTACGTGGAGATCACATTGTCGAAAAGCGGCGACGTGGCCTACCGCGAAGCTCCCGATGACGACAACCCGGTCAAATTCCAGCTTAAGGAAACGGAGACTCAGGAAATCTTCGGGCTGGTGGAAAAGGCGGGCTCCTTCAAGCGGCAGTTAGAGGCTCCCGTCAAAGTGGCCTTCATGGGCGCCAAGACTTTCCGGCTCGGGAACGGCGCGGACAAGAGCGAAGTCAAGTTCAACTACACGCAGGATGCCGCCGCGCAGGCCCTCGCCGACTGGTTCGAGCGCATGGCGGAGACGGCCACGCGCCGCCTCGACCTGGAGCGCACCGCCAAGTACGACAAGCTGGGTGTGGTGCAGTCGCTTCTGGAACTGGAGATTCTACTCGACAAAAAACGCCTATTGGGCGCTGAACAGTTCCTTCCCCTGCTCGACCGCATCGCCAACAACGAAAGCTACATGCACACAGGCCGCAGCCGGGCGGCCGAGATTGCTTCCGCCATCCGCAACGCGAAACCCTAAGGCGGCGGGGCGCGTCGAAAAGGGTAAGCCGCGCCCTAACCAGAGTTATCCCGGTATCACCTGGCCTGCCAGAGTGTGTCTGCTACAATCCGAGTTTCGGGTTTGAATTGGAATTGAGGTCCTGATGCGTATATTACGATTTCTCGCCGCGATGTCATTGTGCTGGGCTGCCGTGCCGGCCGCCCATAGCCAGACTACGAGCCCGTATGAGATTGCCCTTCCACAGCTCGCTTACGGAGGTGGATGGGAAACTAAGATTGTGGTTACAAACGTCAGCACTACCTCGCAGGCTCTAACAATTAACTATTACGACGGTACGCCGGGCGCGACCAACGGCAACCCTCTGATGGTGCCGTTCGCGGGCGTCCCTACGGCCCAGCAAAATCTGACGATACCAGTCAACGGTCAGATGGAGGTGGTGCCGGATTTCCAGGGTACCAACACGACTGTTGGCTGGGCGGGGCTGAATTATAACGAGCTGGGCCTAAAAATCCAAGGTGTTTTCTTGTGGACGAACGGCAGCACCGCCCAGACCCAGGCGGTCGCGCCCATTGTCTCGCTGTTATCGCCGTGCATTCTGGGATTTCCGAACACGGCACTGATCACGATGCCTTTCGACGAGACTGGAGCCTCAACTTCCGCCTTCGCTTTCGCGAATACGATGCCGACTCCAGTGACGATGACGCTGAACTTCTACGATCAGAGCGGCAATAGCCTCGGCACCTACACGCCGCCGGCAATTCCCGGTTTTGGACACACTCAGTTCGGGCTTAACGCCATTGGGGTGGCGGCGCTAGCCGGCGCAAAGGGCAGCATGCAAATTAACGGTGCTGGCGTTGTGCCGCTGGGGTTCAAGTTTTACGGCAGTATCTTTACCACCTGGCTGCCCTAGCATCATCGCCCAAGTCTGTCTCAGCTCTTCCGCAGCGTCAGTTCCACGAGCTTGTCTGCCCGGCTCTGCTGGTCCAGGTCGCGGCAGGTTGCCACGATTTCTTCGTACTGCGTTGCCGGTATCGGTATCCCCGGAACAATGCCGCGAATCCGGCGCGCCTCCTCGTTGAAATCCCAGATGAATTCGCGCCCGGTAGCCTGCTTGGTGTAGCTCTTTCCGTCTTTGGTGAAGATCGTGATGCGCGGGCCAAACAGCGTCATTTCGTGTGATGGGATGATCGTCACGCGCTTCATGAGTTCCAGAACCTCTGGCGGATCGTCCTGGAAGGGCAACATGGCAAAGCCGCGCTTGACCACACCGTATGCCGCGTAATATCGCGTGCTGCCCCGCGCCGGCTCTCCGATGTCTTCCCTCAGGTTCGGAAACGCGGGGCTGGGATATTGTGTTTCGAGCCAGTTCACCACCGCTTCCACGCGATCGACATCGGCGTATTGGATGTTGTGCTCTTCGCACAGCTTCGCCGTCACATCGATGTGGGCGATGTTGTAACCGGAAATCGAATAAATGCGGTACAGCGTCTCCAGGAGCATCCATTCCTTCCCCAGATTGGCCGTAATGGTGTCCAGTCTGACTTGTTTCTCGCCGGTAAAGCTGTACGTCAGGCGGCCCTGGTTGTTGCCTGCGTAAGCGTTATAAAATCCGGCGTTGCCTTCGAGGGCCGTTTCGCCTCCCCGATGCCCCAGCTTGGCTAGCGCGACAGCCAGCAAGGCGTTGCGCGCAGCTCCACCTTCGCGGAGTCCGCCGCTTTCGAGATTGCTTGCGGCCAGATTGGTGCAGAGCCCGATCGCATTGTTAACCTGGTCCTCCGCGAGGTGCGTAATCTTCGCGGCGGCGACGGCGGCGCCAAAGATTCCGAACACGGGGCCGGCATGGAAGCCGCGCGCCATTACGGTTGGAATGAAATCGGCCGCCATGCGCTCCATCACTTCGTAGCCCGCCACGAGGCCGGTGATGAAGTCTTTTCCCGAAGCGCCCTCGGCTTCCGCCGCGGCGAATGCTGCCGGGACAATGCAGGTGCCGGGATGGGTCAGCATGCGGAACGTATCCCACTTCCCGCCCGCCAGCGCCATCTCAGCGTTGGCGTACGCAGCGCCGCCCTTCGTCGCCTTACCGCCATTCACCATGATGCTCGCGCCTTTGCGCACGCCAGCTTCTTCTTCCGTGATGAGAGTCACGGCTTCTTTTCCGGCCGGTAACTGATAGCCCAGGAGCACGGATGAGACGGCTTGGAGAGTGAGCCCTTTGGCACGATCGATGACGGCGGGAGGCAGATCCTCATACCGCAGACCGGCGACCCAACGCGCGAATTGGCGGCTGAGAGACGGCGCCGAAGATTTCCGGTTGCCTGGCTGTGCCGCCCGAGAGCCGGCCGGCGTTTGCGTTTGTGCAAGTGACGCTATCGATGACGCAGCCAGGGCAGCGAAACCGGACTGACGAAGAAACGTCCGGCGAACCAATCTTCGTTCCATAATGACTTCCTCACTTTCTATTGACCGGTCCACGCGCGTCGCATCGCCGCGCGGTCGACTTCCTCGCCCCGCAGGTATACCTTGTCAATCTTGCGCGTGTTGGCGATATCGTCCAAAGGATTGGCATTGAGCACCACGAAGTCGGCGCTTTTGCCGGGCGCCACCATTCCCAGGTGATCGAGCTTGAGGGTTTCGGCGGCGAGTTTCGTTGAGGCGACAATTACTTCAGAGGGAGTCATCCCGGCCTTCGCCAGCGCGTCAACTTCCCAAATGGCGTGCCAGCCGAGCGTACGCGAAGGATCTCCCGCGGAATCACTCCCCAGCACGATCCTCCCGCCGGCCTCGCGGATCTTCATCAGGTTGCGCACCTGAAGGTCCCAGGACGCGCGCGTGTTGGCGAGCGCCTCTGGCTTCCGGTTGGCGAACTGGTTCTCCAGCCGCTTGATCTCGCCGGGAGGGATGGTTTCGTGCAGGAGAGGATCGTCCAACCAGGCGGGCCGTCCGGCTTCGATACCGCGGCTGGTGATCCCGAGGTTGGGAGTGAAGAAGACACCCGGGTGCTGCTTGAGCAGATCGAGGAATTCGTCATCGACCACTTTGTCCCGAACCAGATGCGTGAAGCCTTCGATGCCCGCTCGCAGCAGTCCCTTGGCATCTTCGAGATCGTACACGTGCGCGATGGCCCGCAGATTGTTCTTGTGCGCTTCCTCAATCGCCGCTCCGTACAGTTCCGGCGTCAGCTTTTTCTGCGTGTGGTTTCTGTCGTCCACCCAGATCTTAACGAAATCGGGGTGGTGGGGCGCCAAATCCTGTACGGCATGCCTGGCCTGTTCCACAGTGGTGACTACGTACGGCACATCCGTCCGGGCGGGATCGAAAGGGCCGGATCCTGGCCAAGCCAGCCCGCGGCCTACGGTTCGAAACAGCGCTGCGCCCGGTATCACCTGTTCCCTTAGCTGATACGGAAGCTCACCCATATCGGTGCCCATACTGATCGTTGCCGCGAAACCGTGGTACGCGTAGCGCTGCAGGTGGTCGATCAGATTCTCGCGTGTAAAGTTCGCCTTGGACATGCTGCCATCCATTTGGTTCAGAAAACCAAGATGGCTATGAACGTCGACCATCGCCGGCATGACGGTTTTGCCGATGAGATTCACGCGGGTGGCGCCTTTAGGAAGGCTGATCTCGCCCTGCCTGCCAACGCTGACGAACTTGTCGCCCTCGACAATGAACGCGGATCTCTCGATGGGCGGACCGCCGTCTCCCATGATGAGCCGGGCGCCTTCATACAATGCCACCCGGCTTTGTGGGAGCGGGCGTCCCTGTGGAAACAGTGCCAAGGGTGCGGCCACCAGTAATGCAGCGATGGAAAGTTGCCTTGTCATGCCCCTCCTTTCTACTGAATGGGACAGCTACCTGGCGGCTTGCACACGTTTGGCGCGAGCGGCTCGTACCTGGTCGCCTTCGATCACCGGTCCGATCGCACGAAACGTATAGCCGCGCGTAGCTTTTGTGTCGAAGGCGGGGCTCGACGTCCCAGGCCGTGTGGCGGCCTGTTTGACGGCGGCAATGTCAGACGTTTCGACGCGGAACAGCGCCAGATATTTTGTCGCCGGAATCGAGCCGCTCGAAGGTCTGGCCAAAATCATTCGCTGCGCGCTGACAAAGCCCGGAATGGCCGCCAACTCGGGGGCGTGATGATTGTCGTAGAAGAGGTTGAATTCGCTTTCCTTGCCATCCACTATTGCCGTAAAAACGACTTGGTAGTAGATCTGCTTCGGACCCGGCTTGGCCCCATCGGGTTCGCCTCCAACACCCTTAATCTCAGGCCGGAAGGGCCGATATACGTAACTGACGGAAGTTTTCGAATCGAACGTTGGACTGATTACCGTTTCTCCGGTCTTGAGGCGTCTCGACACTTCAGAAAAAACCGCCTCGACATCGTCGGTGACGATTTTGTAAATGATCAGATACTTCGGCACCTGCAAGTCAACCATGCGGTATAGAGGCAGATCGTTCTTTACGAACCGCTGGGCGGTGACAAAGCCGGGCACGGCAACTACATCAGGGGCATGTTGCTCGTTGTACCACTTGTTGTACTCATCCTCATGGCCGGTCACCGGGTTACTGAAGACGAAAAAGTAATAGGTCTCGCTCGCCGCGGAACACATTGCGGCCGAGGCGACCGAAAGACCGAAGACCAAAAGGAAGGTACGACCGATCGCGAGAACTTTCAGCCGGTCTAATTTCATTGGTTCCTTACCTCTCTTCGGTCAACAATCTTATCGTAATGGCCGGAAGCCGTCAGTGGGGCAGGGCCATGCGCTGCCGGCGACAAGAATCAGAAGCGCTAAACCCGACACAGGCAGGAATGCCTGTGCCACAATTTAATTCGTATTGCCTGATCCGCCGCGCTCTCGTAAACTAGTACGGATAGACCTCATCCTATAGACCACGCCTTTACGGGCTGATGCAAGCAAATGGGTACGCCGGCTCAAAACATGGTGTGTAACAGCTGCCAGCATAGCAATCCCTCGGGATCCATCTTGTGCTCGCATTGTCACGCTTCCCTGTCAGACACCTCCCTGTCCAACGAAGACTTGACCATGACCACAGGAGATGTGGCGCCGGGCTGGTCCAGCGCCGGGTCGGGTCGGGGAAATGCCGGGCAGGCTCTTGGTCCCGGCATCGTCATCGGTAACCGCTACGAGATCATCCAAATGCTGGGCGAGGGCGGAATGGGCGCCGTCTACAAGGCACGCGACCGCGAACTGGACAGGCTCATCGCTCTAAAGGTCATCCGCCCGGAACTGGCCGGGCATCCTCGCGTCTTGCAGCGGTTCAAACAGGAGTTGCTCCTGGCCCGCCAGGTCACACACAAGAACGTCATTCGGATCTTCGATCTCGGCGTCTCCGACGATTTGAAGTTCATTACCATGGAATTCGTCGAGGGGAGGGACCTGTCTGCCCTGCTCGACGAACGCAAGTGCACGGTACCGGAAACCATCGACATCATCCAGCAGACCTGCAGAGCGCTCGAAGCCGCCCACGGCGAAAATGTGATCCACCGCGATCTGAAGCCGCAAAATATTATGTTGGGCGAGGGCGGCAAGGTTTGCGTGATGGACTTCGGCCTGGCACGCACGCTGGAATCGACCGGCTTGACGCAGGCCGGGGCGCTGATGGGAACTCCCGCCTACATGTCGCCCGAACAGGCCCTGGGCATCCCTGTCGACGCCCGCTCGGATCTCTTCTCCCTGGGGATCATGTTCTATGAAATGCTCACCGGCATAGTTCCGTTCAAGGCCGAGACCATGTTGGCGAGCATGATGAAACGAACCCAGAGTACGGCGCCGGCGCCGGCTGAAGTGGACCCCGCGATTCCCAAGGATGTGAGCGACGTGGTATTGAAGTGCCTGGCGACCGATCCTGCCAATCGATACCAGAGCGCGAGCGAATTACTGAGTGACCTGGATATTCTCGCCAGGGAATACGGTGTCGCCACCAGTTCGCCGTCCATGGGCGCGGTCCGCGCAGGTGGAAGCGGTACGCCGTCGGCCTTTTCCAGGGCCCTGTCGACCTTCCAACCCCCGCCAACGGTCCCGGCACCGCCCCGGCTTCGGATGCTGGCGGATTCGAGCGCCTGGAAATGGATATCCGCGGCGGTGGCGGTCATGATCGTAGCGCTGGCGGGGGTCGCTGTCTGGATCAAGGTTTCGGGGAACGGAAGCGCCGCGCCGATCGCGCCGATGACGGTCATGATCGCGGATTTCAACAACCATACTGGAGATGCCGTCTTCAGCGGCACGCTGGAATCCACGCTAAAGCTGGCCCTGGAAGGAGCCTCGTTCATCAGTGCGTACGACCGCACCAGGATGCGGGATCTGGGCTTGAAGGCGATATCCGGAACGTTGGATGAAGCCCAGGCCCAGGGGATCGCCGCGAGCCAGGGTCTGAACGTGGTGGTTTCCGGCTCGCTCGATCGTCGCGGCGCGGACTACCGGCTCTCGGTGCGGGCGGTTCAGACGGTTACCGGCAAGGTCATTACCACAGCCGATGAGACGGCGCCGAACAAAGACCAGGTACTGTTCGCCGTGACCAAGTTGGGAACCGCGGTCCGCAAGGCGCTGGGTGACTCCACCTCGGAATCCGCTCAACGTTTGTCGATGGAGACGCTCACTGCCGCCTCGCTCGAAGCGGTCCATGAATATGCGGCGGGACTGGACGCGCTTTCGGCGGGCAAGTTCGATGAAGCGCAAAAGAGTCTTTCAGCGGCTTTGGATTTGGATCCAAACTTCGGCATGGCCTACACCGTCATGGCCAGCGCGGCGCGCAACCTGGGCCGGCAACAGGATGCCGAGAAATATATCAAAGAGGCCCTCAAGCACATCGACCGCATGACGGAGCGGGAACGCTACCGCACGCGCGCTTACCTGTACCTGCTGACCGGCGACCAACAAAAGTGCGTGGATGAATACGGCGCGCTTCTCGAGAAGTACCCGTCCGATAGCGGGGCATACACCAATATTGCCGTCTGCCTGTTGCACCTGCACAACGTGCCCAAAGCTCTGGAGGAGGCGCGCCGGGCGGTGGCCATCCTGCCCAAACGCGCCATCTACCACGGCAATCTTGCTATGGACTTGGCCTACAGCGGCGATTCCCAGGCGGCTGCCAAGGAGGCCTCCTTAGCCCTGAAACTTGGCTTTGCGAACGGCTACCTCCACCAGGCATATGCCAGCCTGCTGCAGGACCAGCCGGCTCAGGCCGCCGAAGCTTACCGTACGTTCGAAAAGATCAACCCCTCGGATGCGGCCACCGGTTTTGCCGACCTGGCGGTATATGAGGGCCGCTATTCGGACGCCGTCAAGCTTCTCGATGCGGGCGCGGCTGCGGACATGGCCGAACGCAAGCCCGATCCGGACGACGCCGCCACTAAACTCTGGATGCTGGCCAATGTCCAGCTTTTGCGTGGGCAGGCTGGGCCGGCACGGACGGCGGCGAAGCGCGCACTGGACCTCAGCAAGGCTTTCCAAACCCGGTTCGTGGCGGCCCAGGTTTATGTGGCCCTGGGCGATGTAGCCGAAGCGCGGGCGTTAGCCAGCGGACTCGCCTCCGAGCTCGAAATCGAACCTCAAGCCTATGCCAAATTGATTGAAGGCGAAGCCGCCCTAAAAGAGAAGGATGGCCGCGGGGCCGTCAAGCTGTTTACCGACGCCAACAGCCTGCTGGATACCTGGATTGGCCGTTTTGACCTGGGCCGGGCGTATCTGGAATTAGGGGCCTTCACCGAGGCCGACTCCGAATTCGACCGGTGCATCAAGCGCCGCGGCGAGGCGCTCTCACTGTTTTTGGATCTACCCACGTACGGCTACTTCCCTCCGGTCTATTACTACCAGGGACGCGCGCGCGAGGGGATGAAGAGCGCGGGTTTCGCTGATTCCTACAAGACTTATGTGAGCATCCGCGGTAAGGCCGGCGAGGATCCATTGTTGTCCGAGATCCGGCATCGAATCCCGCAGTAAGTCCCAGTCGACCTCTTGAAATCATAGTTCTGGGCCTGCCGTCCTGGTAGTCCCATGCAGCATGCGGCGCATTTATTTTGAGCTGAATCCCACAAATTCATCGCGATGAAAAGTGCCACACCTATAATTTAAAGAGCACTAAAGAGCACGAAGGGCAGACCGAAGGGTTCATGAGATTACATTCACCGCTTGCCGCGCTTCTGTCGGTTGGTTTGCTGGCGCTATCCGCACAGGCGGCGCGCGCCGACGCCCTCAACTTTTTCAACAACTGGTTCGTCACCGGGGATTACACCGTAGCAGGCGTCGGTTTGAAGAACACGGGCGGCGTTGGCAGCATCAAGATGAGCGGAGTGCCGTGCACCACTGGCGTCGGGCCGTCGGCCGCTATTGCGCCGTGCACCACCAAGGGGGCAGTGCAGGCCTATCCGGTCGCTGCATTCCTCTATTGGGAAGCCGTGGAGTCTACTTCGACCGCGGCAGCCGCCAATGGGATGTTCGACACTAATGCGATTACCGGCACCGTGCTAGGCAGCGACGCTTTTTCGAAGTGCTGGGTCACGGGCCCATCGCAAACCCTGCGCGTCTACCGCGCCGATGTCCTCAGATTTCTGCCCATCGATCCCACCAGTGGTATTCGGCTTGCGAACTACACACACACGGTCAAACTCGGAAGCGGCGTGAGTGGAAATACCGGGGTGCTGACTACCGAAGGCGCCAGCCTGGTGGTGATCTATCGGATCGCGGTGCCTGGTAAGCCGCTCCTTATGCCATTCAGGTCGGTGGTCATTCACGATGGCGAGTTCACGCTGAGCCCCCGCCAGCCCTTGATGAGCCTAAACATCCTCGGGTTTTATCAGAGCTCGTTCACCAGCCCGGCGGCCACCATGACCCACGTTGTGGGCAACGGCCAGGCCTCGTATCGCGAAACCCTCACGGCAGCCGGCAGTGCACCGGCAGGGGTAAGTTCCACCGAACCCTTCGTGGGCGCGCAAGGCGCCGGTTGGGACAATCTGACATTTGGATTCAATATCGGCGAAAATGCGTTCTCCACCGAGACTGCCGTGACGTTAAATGGCGGCGCGCCGGATTGCCTGTCGTGGAGCGCGGTGGTGACCAGCACCAACGTCCAGGATTCGGACAACGACGGCCTTTTGGACCTTTGGGAGCAGCAAGGGATACACCGCAATACGCAAGTCTCTCCCGCGACGTTCGGCACTTGCGTGAATTACCCGCTGGAACCCTGCGTGAATCTGCCGGCCATGGGGGCGGTCAACGGAGTCAAGGACATTTTTCTACAAGTGGATTGGATGCACGGCTACGGCAATGGCACCGGAGGCCTTACCGGAAACGGCTACCATGACCACATGCCCCAGCTGGCCGCCTTGACTCAAGTGGCCACAGCCTTTAGCAAGAACCACATCGCACTACATTTCGATGTCGGAAACAACTACCAGGGACTGGGGCTGCCCTACATCATTCCCTACAAGACGGGTGGCTATGAGCCCACCCAGCTAGCTCAAGGCGGAAACGACATCGACGAATCCACGCTCGTGTGTGTCAATACCGCAACTCACACCTGCGACTACCAGGAGCCGTATCCGGTACTGAGCTTCAAGCTTGGTCTTGACTCGATAAGAGACGGAAACCATTTATTGAACATCCCGGCGCATTTCGCGCAGAACCGGAAAGATATCTTCCATTACGCACTCTTTGCCCATGCCCTGGCGGGCCCGTTCAATCTTATGGGTGAACCAAGCACCCCAGCGCCCTTGAGCTATTCGGGCGTGGGGGACCGGCCGGGCGGCGACCTCATGGTCACATTCGGTCTTTGGTCCTCCGCCATCCCGGCCAACGACCAGGTGGGGAGCGTTCTGTTGCAGGCCGCCACACTCATGCACGAGCTGGGCCACAACCTGAATTTATCGCACGCGGGATGGTCGACCGGGCCCAACTGTATGCCGAACTACCCGAGCGTGATGAGCTACCTGTACCAGACGCGCGGGCTAACGGATGTGAACGGTGTCGAGCAGATCGATTATTCGTATGGCAAGCTGGCGGGATTGAATGAGAATTCCCTCTCGGCCAGTGAGTCGCTGGGGTCGTTGCAGTATCGGCTGCGATTTTACGGTCCCTTAAACCCACTCCTCAATTCGCCGGGCCAGGCGTCCCAAGTCCATTGCGACGGCACGCCCATCACCAACGGGGCGCAGGAGCTTCGTCTCGAAGGCCCCGGGCTTTCCACCCCGGATTGGAGCAATGGGACTGTCACGCCCCTTACAAAAATGTTTGCACAGGACGTGAGTTTCGACGGCCCCCCCCTCGAGACATTTGCCGACCAGCCGGACTGGAGCAGTCTCAACCTCGCGCAGATTGGAAGCCGCTCGAATTTTGGGTCATTGTCGGTGGGGAGCCTGTCGACGGACGCGGGAAGCTTATCGACCGACGCGGGGAGCCTGGCGACGGACGCGGGGAGCCTGTCGACGGACGTGGGGAGCCTGGCGACCGACGCGGGGAGCCTGTCGACCGACGCGGGGAGCCTGTCGACCGACGCAGGGGACGAAGACTACATCTCACATATCCTGACCTCCACCGATGGTATTCCAACTCCCCAGCAATGCACCGGCTGTGGGTTGACGGCGACCACCGGATCAAGCGGATCAAATGCTATCGCGCTGGCAAAGCCTGCGCCCAGCGGATCAAATGCTATCGCGCTGGCACAGCTTGCGCCCAGCGGATCAAATGCTATCGTGCTGGCGTGGACTCCTCCGGGAACCGGCGGAACCCTGACGTACAATATTTACCGCTGCGCCGGCGCAGGGTGCGTCCCGGCGCCGCCGGCCCTTGCCAAAGGTTGGGTTCCGGCATCTGCGTCCGCGCCAACCTACACCGACACGGTCGACGATTTTGTTCACGCCGGTGCGACTTGCCCCAGCACTTCGACCTGCTACAACACGACGTACATCTATACCGTGACCGCGGTTTCAACCGCGGTTTCATCAGTGGGCTCCGAGAGCGGGTATTCCAATACCACGGCCCCGGGTAACGAGGTGGCGCACCTGTACGTAATCGCCAACAATCAGGCGGTGGTGTACGGCTCGGCGAACCCGTCGCCGACCTTCCAGATTTACGGCGACGTCTCGGGATCGCTGAGCGCTTCGCTGGTGAGTTGTGCCTATACCGGGACACCCAGGAACGCGGGCAACAACTACACGATCACCTGCACGGGCCCCGCCACGACTTCGACAACCGATGGGGTCACGTACTTGCCATCAAACGGGGTGTACCTTTCTTACACTGGCGGCACTTTGACGATCTCGCAGCGACCGATTACGGTGAAGGCCGCTGCCAGCAGCAAGACGTATGATGGCACAACCACTTCCACGTCCACGCCGACCATCACCTCTGCCGTCGGCCTGGCTTACTCGGACACCGTGACGTGGACGGAGAGCTATGACAACCGGAACGCGGGAACCACGCACGTGATGACGCCCGCCGGAACAGTGAGCGACGGTAACGGCGGGAACAATTACGCCGTGACGTTCGCCACCATCGCGACCGGTGTGATCTCCAAGGCGGCTCTGACCATTGCGGCGGTGACCAATACCAAAACCTATGACGGAAACATCAGCGCGGCGGCTGTGCCCACTGTGTCGGGCCTCCAAACCGGTGTGTCGGGCGTCCAAACCGCCGATTCGGTGACGGGACTGGCAGAGACGTATAACACCGCCAACGCCGGCACTGGCAAAACGCTATCGGTTTCAGCCTACACGGTGAACGACGGCAATGGCGGCGGCAACTACACGGTTTCGCTGAATACGAATACCACCGGTATTATCAACAAGGCCAACCCGACCATCACAGTCACGCCCTACAGCGTGACCTACGACGGCAACTCGCACACGGCGACAGGGACGGCGACGGGTGTGCTTCTCGAGAGCCTCAGCGGCCTGGTTCTGAGCGGCACTACCCATACCAACGCCGGAACCTATAACGGCGACCCCTGGACGTTCACTGACGTCACCGGCAATTACTACAACGCCAACGGCGCGGTCAACGACAGCATCGCCCAGGCGACACCGACGGTGACTGCGACGGGCAACACCTCCTGCACGTTCAATGGCTCGGTATGCGCGGGCAGCGGAACCGCCACAGGGGTCCTCACCCCGACCGATACCCTTACACCAGTGACGCTAAGCTACAGCGGCACAGGTTATGGGCCGACGCCGACGGCTCCCACCAATGCCGGCTCTTACACCGTGACCGCCAGCTTCGCGGGCAACACCAACTACAAGGCCGGCACTTCGTCACCGGCGAATATCACCATCGCCCAGGCGACACCGACGGTGACTGCAACGGGCAACACCTCCTGCACGTTCAATGGCTCGGTGTGCGCGGGCAGCGGAACGGCCACAGGGGTCCTCACCCCGACCGATACTCTTACGCCAGTGACGCTAAGCTACAGCGGCACAGGTTCGCCGTCGACGGCTCCCACCAATGCCGGCTCTTACACCGTGACCGCCATCTTCGCGGGCAACACCAACTATAAGGCCCGCACTTCGTCGCCGGCGAATATCACCATCGCCCAGGCGACACCGACGGTGACCGCGACGGGCAACGCCTGCACGTTCAATGGCTCGGTGTGCGCGGGCAGCGGAACGGCCACAGGAGTCCTCACTCCGACCGATACTCTTACACCAGTGACGCTAAGCTACAGCGGCACAGGTTCGCCGTCGACGGCTCCCACCAATGCCGGCTCTTACACCGTGACCGCCATCTTCGCGGGCAACACCAACTATAAGGCCGGCACTTCGTCGCCGGCGAATATCACCGTCGCCCAGGCGACACCGGCGGTGACCGATAGTGGGCCTACGCCTGCCGCGCCCGACTACGGCCAGCCTGTCACGTTGACAGTCACGGTTGCGCCGCCTCAATCCGGTGAGGTGCCCACCGGCACGGTGACGTTCTCCTTCACCCTGAACTCGATCACGAACTACATCTGCTCAAATGGGACCATCTCAGCCAGTACCCCCGCGTGCACCGTTTCGCTAACGTCGAGCAATGGTAACTACGCCGCCAGCGTCATTACTAGCAATCTTCCGACAGGCGTGGACAGTGTGATGGCGGCGTATTCGGGAGACACAAATTTCCAGGGCGAGACGGCGACTCCCGTATCGGTGACAGTGAGTCAGGCTAATTCGGCCGTCACTCTGACGAGTTCGGCCGATCCGTCGACTTATGGCCAGAGCGTGACCCTGACGGTGAAGGTTGCAGATATCACGGGCAGCATCGGAGTGCCTACGGGAACGGTGACGCTGTCGTTCCAGCTCGACCGCCCCAATAGCCCGTTGTATTACATCTGCGCGGACGGCACTATTGGCACAACAGTTTGTAGCAATCCGGTCACGCTGGCGCCGGATCAAAACGATTCTACGGCAGCAACGGCAACCGTCACTACGACCTCGCTGCCGGCGGGGCTTAGCGTCTATTCGTTCGCCTACGCCATTAACGCTTCTTATTCCGGCGACACCAACTTCTTGCCCAGCGGGCTGTCTGGCGGCTTGTCGCAGACGGTGAACCAGGCGATGCCGATGGTGACCGCGACGGGCAACAATTGCCCCTACAGCCCCTCATCAGCATGCGCGGGCAGCGGAACGGCAACCGGAGTTCTGAGTCCGGCGGATTCGCTCCCGGTGACATTGAGCTACAGCGGCGCGGGTGGAACGAGCTATGGACCGAGCGCCACGGCTCCCACCAACGCCGGTAATTACACCGTGACGGCCAATTTTGCAGGCAACGCCAACTACACGACCGGCACTTCGGCGCCGGCGAATATCACCATCGGCCCGGCGACGGCTACGGTCATGTTCAACGTGAACAGCCTCTCGACCACCTACAATGGCAGTCCCCAGTTACCGACGGTCACTACCGCGCCACCTGGACTTGCCGTAACGTTGTCGGGAGCGCCTCAGACCAATGCCGGCAGTTATTTGGTGACCGCTTCGTTGAACAATCCAAATTACACTGCGTCGCCCGCAATGGGGACTTTCGTCATCGGCCAGCTGGGTATCACCGCCAGCATCACTGCCAACAATAAAAACTTCGATGGCACCAACGCCGCGACCATTGCAACCTGCACACCCAACGTGCTGCCAAGCGACGCCGGCAATGTTACCTGCACGGCCAGCAATGCGACATTCAGCTCTTTCGATCCCGGTAGCTGGCCGGTGACAGCGACCACCATAACCCTGGGCGGGGTGGCGGGTTCCAACTACGCGCCGCCAAGTACCGCTACGACCACCGTGAACGCGACCATCTCCGACGCGATCAACCTATCGGCGCTCTCGTTTAACGGTATCAGTTACACGCCAAACACTACTTCGGGCCCGCTGCAGCTCACGAACAACGGCACCGGGGGCACCGCTGCGTCGTCGTGGTTGCCGACCGCGATTCCCGTCTCTTCGGCCTTCAGCACGACATTCCACTTCCAAATCACCCCCACTTCAACCGGGGCTCAGTCGATCGCTGACGGATTCGCGTTCGTGATCCAAGGCGTAAGTAACACGACGTATGGAGGGGGAGGTGGGGATATCGGCTACGCCGAAATTCCCAACAGTATCGCCTTTGAGTTCGATACCTACTACAACTCAGAAAACAGCGACCCGACACCGTCGGAGAGTTTGCCATACGCGGCCCACATTGGTATTCAGAGCCTCGGGGCGAGCGCGAATTCGGCTGACCACAGCGCTGCGGGTTTAGCTACCCCCAAACTGGCTGACTTCGATGACGGAAACCCGCACACCGCAACCATCACTTACGATGGAAATTCGACTCTGGCCGTGTCGCTGGATAATGGTCTTGTCGTCGTTAGTGCCACCCTTTCCAACAGCAGCACGCTCGGTTCGTTCTTGGGTCTAACTGGTGGCTCGGCGTATATCGGCTTCACAGCCGGGACCGGCAGCAACTCTGAAACAACGAAGATAACGAGCTGGACCTGGGACTACTAGCCCTAATTTGTCGGCCGGCCAGCTTCGAGCACTCCAGAATCACCAGGAGCGAAGCGGGTGATGGTGCCGTCGCCGTAGACCACGTAATATCCGCCGACCTGGAGGCTGTGGCTCCGCATGTACTCCGCGTCGACCACAGGGGAAGCCGGATTGAAGTATTGCACGATCGCACCGACAGTTCACCGAGAACATTCCGCTGGAAGTGGATGGCTGGATAACTCCGGATGGTCGGCAACCCGGTAGTTACTTTTTTCGGATAGACGGCCAAGTGGGTCCTTAGTCGAATATACTTTCTGCTTCGGGAGTATGACCAGGCGCGAAGTATGACCAGGCGCGAACTCATCTGGCGGGTGGCAAGCGTGGGCGGATACCCTGCCGCGTTTGTGCTGATGCGCTCGATGAATTTGTTGGCCGATCCTCCGCGCCGTTTCGTCTGCCGCGGGAATCCGGCAAGGGGGAAAAGATCGCCATCCTGGGCGCGGGAATCGGAGGGCTGGTCTCAGCCCTCGAACTGCGCAAGGCGGGATTCGATTGCACAGTGCTAGAGGCACGAGACCGGCCCGGCGGACGCAACTGGACCGTCCGCGGAGGGACCAAGATCGAGTTTACCGATGGCACCGTGCAGCACTGCACCTTCGATGAAGGGCTGTACCTGAACACCGGACCCGGGCGGATTCCCTCGATTCACCAAACCATGCTCGGATACTGTCGCGAGCTTGGCGTGCAGAAGTGGAGGTCAACGTTTCGCGTAGCGCGCTGCTGATGAGCGATTCGGCGTTTGCGGGCCGGCCGATCGAGCAGCGTGAGGCGATCAACGATAGTCGCGGGCACGTGGCGGAACTGTTGGCGAAAGCGATCCGCAAGGGCGCGCTGGACGAGGAGATCACCGCGGAAGATCGGGAGCGGATGCTCGCATTCCTGCGTAGCTTTGGAGACCTGAGAGCGGATTATGTCTACGCCGGATCGAGTCGCGCTGGATTGAGGCAGCTGCCTGGTGCGGGCGATATCGAGGAGCAGACTCGGGAACCGTTGCCCATGTACGCGTTGCTCGATGCCTCATTCTGGCGCGGCTTGGCGCAGGAAGAGACGTTCGATCAGCAGGCCACCATGCTACAACCCGTGGGCGGCATGGACCGGATTGCCTACGCGTTTGCGCGGCGGCTGGGAAAGATTATCAAATTCGGATGCCCTGTGAAAGAGATCCGCAAGACAGCGAACGGCGTTCGCGTGGTGTACGCCGAGCGCGGCGCGACCCGGAGCCTGGAGGCGTCCTATTGCATTTGCACGCTGCCCCTGTCCGCGCTCAAGTCCGTGAAACACGACTTTTCTCCAGCTATCGCCGCCGCGATTAATCAGACGTCCTATGCGGCGGCTTTCAAGATCGCTTGGGAGTCGCGGCGGTTTTGGGAACAGGACGATAACATCTACGGCGGAATTTCCTGGCTTGCACGCGGGCCGATCAGTCTGGAGAACTCGACGCTGGCGAATCTCTGGTATCCGAGCGGCGGGCTGCTGCTGGAGAAAGGCGTCCTGGTCGCGGGCTACGGCACGGAAGCCGGAGCCTTCGCCGCACTCCCGACGGCGGAGGCCAAGTTCGCGGCTTCGCGCAGCGCCGTGGAGAAGCTTCATCCAGGGCGTGGCAGGGAATTAACCAAACCGGTCTATGTTTCGTGGCAGAAGATTCCCTTTAGCCTCGGTTCATGGGTGCGGGGCGATGGGTACTTCGAAGGCCCCTACAAGGAGTTCTTAAAACCTGACGGCCGGATCTACTTCGCGGGAGACTTTTGCAGTCACTTGACAGTGTGGCAGGAGGGCGCCGCTCTGTCGGCACAACGCACCGCCCGGATGATCGTGGAACATGTGCGGGCGAACCTGGCGTGATCGCTCACGCGTGTTTTCCGACCTCGACTGCCACCTTCCGCGCAAGGCTGTGCGATCTACTTCCTGCACACCGATGGGTTGACGGGATAGTGTCCGGATGGTCGGCCACTCTTCCCCCATTCAATCCGGCGTCGCCGGAGGCAAAGCTTTTATTGCGGCTCCTCGACTCTACGCCAAACCCCGAATCTGAAAAAGCAGGAAGGATATGCCGATCCAGGCACGAACCGGATCTTGATCTGACGGGTTAGGCGGTTGGCCTACTGCCTTTGCAGGTGGGCGCGATCCTTCTCATTTTCGTTGCAGAACATTTCGAAGATGTCAGAGTCGGGCAGCAGTTCGTGGGGGACCTTGATGGTAAAGGGTTTCGTGTACATCTTAGGGTCGTCGAAGGTCATTTCGACATCCAAGTGCCCGAAGTCGCGGCGGCGGAAGCGTTCGGTGATGCGCATCGCTTCGCTCTGGGGGTGGCCCATCAAATCGAGCCGGGTCCTGCCGTTGAAGCCCGCGGTTTCCACTACAAAGACGTCGCGCTCCCAGTGCCCAACCGAGTAGCCCAAGTAGGCCGGATATTCGAATTCCTTAGGCAGCGCGCGTCCGTCCGTGTAGATTTGGCGGTGCAAGTTATCGATCTCGTAAAAGATAACGCTCATGCGAGGCGCCTGCACGATTTTAATCAACTCGGCGAGGAGGCCGGCGAGGGGGATACCGAATTGTCCGACGGCGCAAACCTCCGCAGGGTT